>ERZ842401.1675-NODE-1675-length-31193-cov-5.091367_pt1 | contig 31193 bp, 17 predicted proteins | sample MGYA00521270_ERZ842401 | MGnify/ENA primary metagenome ERZ842401 (study PRJEB31892, sample SAMEA3878208) | bioreactor metagenome | biome: Moose rumen | place: Sweden | collected 2011-10 | study: EMG produced TPA metagenomics assembly of the PRJEB12797 data set...
ATTTGGGTGATTACCGCGAGTTCCCCGCACGGGCCACGGGCAACGACTGCTACACCGCATCGCCCAACCGTGACGATTGGTACGAGACCGTGAAACTCAACTACGGCATTGACCCCTGGAACGGCAGCCGCCATTTCTCCCCTATCCCACCCACTTGGATCAAGATGCTCGACATTCTCAAGTTCTGGACGGGTAAGGGCGTGGATGGTTTCCGCTGCGACATGGCGCACATGGTGCCCGTGGCCTTCTGGCACTGGGCCATCAGACAAATCAAGGAAATCAACCCCGAGTTGATATTCATTGCCGAGATCTATGACGTGGGCCTCTACCGCAGTTACATCGAGGAGGGCGGCTTTGACTACCTGTATGACAAGGTGACGCTCTACGACACGCTGCGCGGCATCCTGTGCGATGCCTGGCCCGCCAGCAACCTTACCCGCTGCTGGCAGACGGTGGAAGGCATCGGTGACCACATGCTTAACTTCCTCGAGAACCACGACGAGCAGCGCATTGCCTCACGGCAATTCTGCGGCGACCCGTTCAAGGCCTTGCCGGCGCTGGTGGTGAGCGCTACGATGTCACGATGCCCGTTTATGGTCTATGCCGGACAGGAGTTGGGAGAACCCGCAGCCGATGCCGAGGGCTACAGCGGCTTGGACGGCCGCACGACCATCTTCGACTACTGGAGTGTTCCCGCCTTGCGCCGCTGGCACCAGGGCAAACCCACGGCCGATGAACGCCGCTTGCGTGCCCTCTACCGCAGGGTGCTGCACCTGTGCAACAGCGAGAAGACCCTGGCTTGCGGTGAGTTCTTTGACCTGATGTATGTCAACCAGGACACCCTAGACCCCAGCCGCCAGTATGCCTACCTGCGCCACTGCGATGGCGAGATGACGCTGATTGTGGCCAACTTCAGCGGCCAGCCCGTGGACGCATCTGTCCGCATCCCGCAGCACGCCCTCGACTGTGCCCAGATGACTCACGGCCACTGCACCTGCCGGAATCTGCTCACTGGCGAGACTACCACCCTTGAGTTATCACAAGACTCTCTTGTCCCCGTGACCATCAAGCCCCATGATAGCGCCATACTCTTGATTAATAACCCGAAAAAACAATAACCGCTATGAATTCCCGTCATCAACTCCTTTTTATACTGATAACCCTTGTAACCCTCACCGCCGTGAGCCAGGTGAATCGGGCCGACTACCGGGTGGTGCCTCTGCCCAGTGCCATCAATGGCATCAAGAGCGCCGATTTCACGCTCTCGCAGCAGTGCATCATCAATTACCCCACGGGCAACCGCGACATGGAGCGCAACGCTGCCTTGTTGAGTCAGTACGTTGAGGAACTGACGGGTATACACCTGAGCACCCGTCCCACCGTGAACGCCAAGGACAACACTGGTAACATCACACTGTCACTCGACCCCAAGATGCAGGGCGACGAGGGCTACAAAGTGCTGGTGACGGCACGAGGCGTGGAAATCAGCGGCAAAACAGCGGCAGGCGTCTTCCAGGGCATCCAGACCCTGCGCAAGTCGCTGCCCGTGGGCAATGCGGCAACGGTGAACCTGCCTGCTGCTGAGGTGGTCTCAACCCCGCGCTTCGGCTACCGTGGCATGCACCTGGATTGCGTGCGGCACTTCTTTGGCGTCGAGACGGTGAAACGCTACATCGACATCATGGCGCTGCACGGCCTCAACCGCCTGCACTGGCACCTGACCGATGACCAGGGCTGGCGCATCGAAATCAAAAAATATCCCCGCCTGACCGAGGTGGGCGGCTGGCGCAACGGCACCACACTGGGACACACCTCGCCAGTGAACGACGGCATCCGTCACGGCGGCTACTACACCCAGGAGCAGATCCGCGACATCGTGCGCTATGCCGCCGACCGCTACATCACCATCATCCCCGAGGTGGACATGCCAGGACACATGCTGGGCGCACTGACCGCCTATCCCGAACTGGGCTGCACGGGAGGCCCCTATGAGGTGTGGGGCATGTGGGGTGTTACCGACGACATCCTGTGCGTGGGCAAGGGCCACACGCTGCAGTTTGTCAAGGATGTGCTCGACGAGGTGATGACGCTGTTCCCCAGCGAGTATATACACATCGGCGGCGATGAGTCGCCCCGCGTGCGATGGCAGGAGTGCCCGCTGTGCCAGCAACGCATCAGCGACCTGGGGCTCAAGGCCCAGGACAAACAGAGTGCCGAGGCCCTGTTGCAGGGATGGTTCACCACCCAGGTGCAGAATTACCTGGCGCAGCATGGCAAACGCATCATCGGCTGGGACGAACTACTGGGCTGCGACGTGGACCCGTCGGCCACCATCATGTCATGGCGTGGCGCTGAGCCAGGAGCACAAGGAGCCATGCTGGGTCACGACGTGATCATGACGCCCGTGGGGCCTCTCTACTTCGACTACTACCAGACCAGCAAGACCTGGAATGAACCGACGGCCTTCGGCGGCTGCAACACGCTCAAGAAGGTGTATGACTTTGAGCCGGTGGCAGACGAACTGCCTGCCGACAAGCGGCACCACATCATCGGCGTGCAGGCCAACCTGTGGACCGAATATGTCACCTGCGAACCACAAATCCAGTACCAGGTGCTGCCACGCATGGCCGCCCTGGCCGAGGTGCAATGGTTGCAGCCCGCGGAGAAGGACTATACCGACTTCAAGGCCCGCCTGTCCCACATGGTGGACGTCTACAAGCATTACGGCTGGACCTATCGAGCCAAGAGCCTTATTGAAGAGGACGAAGATAGTGAGTAACGAATTATTAACAAATTCTAAAATAATCTTTCAAAATTCTTTTCATTATCCTCAAATAGTTTTAAATTTGCAGCGATTTGCCAATAGATAAAGATTAAAACCAGAAAAGACCCACACGTCAAGGGTCTTTTCTCGTTTTAAAAATCTCACTACTGCACTCATTGACGTAACCAAAGTATATTTAAGTTTAACTTATAAAAAATCTGCGCGAAATGAAAAAAATCCTACTATTGCTGCTCATTGTGGCGAGTGCAGCCGGCATGGCGCTGGCAGTGACCGCCGACGATGTGCGCATCTACATCAACCCGGGACACGGTGGCTGGGGGCCTAATGACCGCCCCATGGCCACGATCTCCTACCCGTTCCTCTCATCGACAGGGCGGCCCGACACCTGCGGCTTCTACGAGAGCAACACCAATCTGTGGAAAGGCCTGGAAATGCGGCGCGCGCTCATCAGGATGGGCGTCAAGCCGGACAATATCACCATGTCCAGGACCCAAAATGGCCCTTACCCTTACGACGGTAACACCTATGGATACACCTACAGCAAGTACCTAAGCGTCATTGCTGCCGAAGCCGAGGAGGGTGACTACGACATGTTTGTGTCCATACATTCCAACGCCATGGACAATGTGCTGACTAATTATCCGCTTTACATCTACCGAGGCACCAATACTGCCGAGGCCGTGAGCGGCAGCAAGGCCATGAGCCAAAAGAGTTGGCCGCGTCACTGGATGAACGAGTTGGACCCCACCAGTGACTATAGCAAGACGAGCATGTATATCGCTGGTGACGTTTCCTTCTATGGCAGTGGCGCCAACACCACCAACAGCGCCTCGGGCATCACCTACTATGGCTATCTGGGGGCGCTCAAGCATGGCGTGCCTGGTTTCCTGGTAGAGGGTTTCTTCCACACCTATCAGCCAGCGCGTCACCGCGCACTCAACGAGGACTACTGCCGCCAGGAGGGTGTCCGCTTGGCTCGTGGTGCTGCCGACTACTTCAACATCAGCGGTGAGAGTACTGGCTACATCATGGGCAGTGTGAGGGACGCCGTCAATAGCCTTGAAAACAGCCTGTACACCTATCGTGAGGGTACCGTGGATGCCCACGCACCCATCAATGGGGCCATCGTCAAGCTGTACAAAGGGGGCACTCTGGTGGGAACCTACACGACCGACAACAACTACAATGGCATCTTCGTTTTCAACAACCTCACCCCCAGCAATGACTACACCATCAGCGTCACGGCTAACGGCTATGAGAGCCTGACCAATCAGGGAGCATACACCGTGACAGCTAACGAGACCACCCACATGGTGATTTACATGACTGGCGGCGAACCCAGTACCCCGTCACAGCCCAAGGGCATCTTTGCCTATGACCTGAACCGCTCGACCGACGACAGCGGCAACTATGTGTTCTCCTTCAAGTGCAACACCGATGCCACTGAGGCCAATCTCGTGTTCACCGACAGTGTGAGCGGTGAGGAAATAGGCCGCATCAGCCTCGATAATATCTTGGAGGGTTCCAACTCTGTCACCGTGGCCCCCGAGGATCTGCCCGGTAATGATGAACAAGTGCTGGCATGGGCTGTGAATGTCGTGGGTGATCCCATCACAAGCATCGAGCGCGTGAATAACGTCAACGCCACCTACACCCGCGCCACCGTGGCCATCGACCGCAGCCCCGAGAGTGCCCACTTCGGTGCGATCTATGTGGGCGAGCGTGTCGGTAAAGAGAATGCCGGCAATGGCCTGTTTGCCTGTGACATCAACGCCAGGCCTCTCAACTCGACGGTTTATCGCGGAGGTCAGGCGTTGAGCAACTGTTTCCGCCTCGCTGTGGATGCCGAGGGCAAGGTCTATATTCCCGATTGGGCCGATCCATCATCTGGAATCTTTATTGCCGATCCCGACAACCTGGGTGGCACGTTCAGCCAATTCTTTGTCGGCACCCGCAATTCTGCCGGATTGATTACCAATAACGGCGCCAGTGTGGGAAGCTCGGTGCCTGGTGTGTGGATTCAAGGAACCGGTGCCGACACCAAGCTCTACGCCTTTGTAGAGGACATCATCGGACCCACTTCGGGCAAGGGTAATAACGTGGCCGTCTACAACATCGGTCAACCAGATGGCTCGCTGGCAACGACTTGGGATACCGCTCCCGACCAGTTGATCGACGTGGGCACCTGGATGATCAACGGCAATGGCAACATCATCGCCGACGCTGGCGGTCGCGGCACCTGGATCATGCAATACCGCAGCAAGAACCAGAACCTGGCGGCCAACCCATCAGTCATCTTCGTCAACAACGAGGGCAATGTGGTCTACAACAGCGGCCGTGACCTGCCATCGCTCAACGGCTCGCTCATTGCTGCTTTTGCCATCAACAACACCGGCGATGTGATGGTCATCAACGATGGCGACGGCGTGCTGCAGTTCTATGACATCTCATGGAACGGCAACACCCCCGTTCTCACCCACAACGGAATGACCTACAGCGCTGATGCCCGCACCAATGACAACGCCATCCACCAGATGGCCTTTGACTGGGGTGGCAACCTTGTGTGCGCCGGCAAGAACGTGGGCATCTACTCGATACCCACCACCGACAACCAGAGCACCACGCCGGCAAGAACAGCCTTGAGTGTTGTCAAGAAGGAGATTGCTGTCGACACTTCACGTGTCAAGGGAATCTTCGCCTACGACCTGGCCAGCAGCAAGCAGGACGACGGTGGTTACACATTCACCTTCAAGAGCAATAGCGATGCCGTCGAAGCGGCCCTCGTGTTCACCGACAACGCCACGGGCCAGGAAGTGGGACGCGTGGCATTGACCAACATCGTTGAGGGCACCAACACCGTCACGCTCACCAAAGACCAGCTGCCTGGCAGCGATGGCCAGGTGATGAACTGGGCTGTGAATGTGGTGGGCGAGGCCATCACCCGCATCACCCGCCTGAATGACCACTACACCGACTACAGCCGCGCCATGGTGGCTATCGACCGCAGCCCTGAGAGTGCCCACTTCGGCACCATCTATGTGGGCGAGCGTGTCGCTAAAAACGATGCCGGCAATGGCCTGTTCGCCTGCGATATCAACGGCCAGCCCATCAACGCCACTGTTTATAATGGTGGCATCACCTGGGCCAACAACATGCGCCTGGCAGTGGACGGCATGGGCAAGATCTACATCCCCGAGTGGGGCGATGCCACCTCAGGTATCTACATTGCCGATCCTGACAACCTGGGCGGCACTTTCACCCAATTCTTCATTGGTTCACGCAACTCGGATGGCCTCATCTCCAACAATGGCGAGAACGTGGGCAGTTCGGTTTCGGGCTTGTGGATTCAGGGCACTGGTGCAGACACGAGGCTTTATGCCTACCTTGAGGATGTGCCCAATGCCTCGGGCAGGGGTAACAACGTGGGCATATACAACATCGGCCAACCCGACGGTAGCCTGCTCACCACCTGGGACAGTGCTCCCAGCACCTTGCTTGACGTGGCGGCAGTCATGCCCAACAGCAACGGCAATATCATTGCTGATGGTGGCGGTCGCGGCACCTGGATCATGCAATACCGCAGCAAGAACCAGAACCTGGCGGCCAACCCATCAGTCATCTTCGTCAACAACGAGGGCAATGTGGTCTACAACAGCGGCCGTGACCTGCCATCGCTCAACGGCTCGCTCATTGCTGCTTTTGCCATCAACAACACCGGCGATGTGATGGTCATCAACGATGGCGACGGCGTGCTGCAGTTCTTCGACATCACGTGGAACGGCAACACTCCCACGCTCACCCACAACGGCAATTCCTTTGTCGCCGATGCCCGCAACGACGACAACGTCATCTATCAGATGGCATTTGACTGGGGCGGCAACCTCGTGTGCGCCGGCAACAACATCGGCATCTACTCGATGCCCACCACCGACAACCAGAGCACCACACCGGCACGTGCCTCGCTCACGGTGACCAAGGGCAATGCCTACATGCATGGCGACGTGAACTGCGATAACAATGTCGACGTGGCCGACGTGACCACCTTGATTGCTTACATCCTGGGCAATGACCCGCATCCCATCAATATGGATGCCGCCAATGTCAATGGCGATCAGGACATCGATGTGGCCGACGTCACCACACTCATCTCTATCATCCTCAGTGCCAATTAATGAATTTCAAAGTATCGCAAGCATTATGAAAAAGAACATATTTTTTACAGCATTATTGTTGTGTGCGGCTACGATTGCACAGGCACAATTCATGAGGGTGACCTCAATGCAGCCGCTGCAGGTGAACCATGACGGGGAAACGGTTCTCCAGGCTGTCGCCGTCAGTCCGCAAGGCGATTACATCCTGCTCTCATCCGATACCAAGCGCGGACTCATCAAGTGGGACCTGAGCACTGGAACTGCCGCTACTGTGACCACCGACGAGGGGGCTGGCGCTGACGTGCGCATCAGCCCTGACGGACAGCAGATAGTCTATGGCGAGGTGACCTACAAGGACCGTCGCCGCCACCAGGCCGTGAAAGCGGTCGACCTGCAGTCGGGCAAAAAACAGACACTTGTCAAGGCCACAAGGCACCTGCAGGGCTTTGCCGTCGAGGACGGCAAGGCCGCCACGGTGACCACCGACGGCACGATCCAGACTCATACCTTGAGAAAAGGGTCTTCACGCATCATGGACCGTCCCGTGCTGTCGAGGCATCACCTCAAGCTCTACATCACCCAAGGTGGCAAGACCACGATGCTTGCACCTAATGGTGAGGACGAGCGTTACATCTGGGGATCGCTCTCGCCTGACGGCAGCCGCGTGCTCTACTATGTGAGTGGCCGTGGCGCCTTTGTCTGCAACATCGATGGCGGCGACGTCATCGCCATGGGTGACATCACCGCCCCCAAGTGGTGGGACGACAACACGATCGTGGGAATGTTGGAGACCTACGACGGGGACAACGTCGCCTCGGCATCGATCGTCGCCCGCACCCTTGATGGAGAACAACTGGTGCTCACCGGCAGCGACGTCATCGCCACCTATCCCATCCCCTCGGCAGCAGCAGGCATCATTGCCTTCTCGACTCCCGACGGAAAAATCTACATCCTCAACGTGGAGACACCAAATCCTGCGTCTCCACAATAGGATGGACTGACTAAAAAAGTGACCCCGATGCAACCATTGCTGTGCATCGGGGTTCTTTTTAGGTTAAAAGGATAGGTTAGAAGTTTGATGGGCGAAGTCCCATGACCAGTTGCAGGGTGCCGCCAGCAACGATGTCGCGATAGTCGATGTAATTCTTGCGGTATCGCTTGCCGTTGAGTGTCGCACTCTGGACGTAGATGTTCTCGTCGCTGTTGTTCACAGCCCGCACCGTGAAGGTCTTACCATTACCCACATTAATCCGTGCCTCATTGAACAACGGGCTGCCAATCATGTACTTGCCGCCGGCAGGCTCCTCCTGGTACAGGCCGATGGACGACAGGACATACCAGGCAGACATCTGGCCCACATCCTCGTTGCCCGACAGGCCGTCGAGGTCGTTGCGATACTGCTCTCGCAGCACACGGCGGATGAGGCGCGCCGCCTTCCACTGCTGGCCCACATAGTTATACATGTACAGGATGTGGTGACTGGGCTCGTTGCCGTGGGCATATTGCCCGATAAGGCCCGACACGTCGGGTGACGCCTCGTCGCCCAGGTCGCCCTCAACGATGAACAGGGAGTCCAGTTTGGCGACGAAGGCTTTCTTGCCACCAAAGAGGTCTATCAGTCCCTGCACGTCGTGTGGCACGAGCCAAGTGTATTGCCAGGCGTTGCCCTCACAGTAATCGTCGTTGCGATGCTTGGTTGACAACGGGTCAAAGTCCTTGCTGTCACGAAAGTTGCCCTTGGAGTCCTTGCCGCGCATGAACTTCAGGTCGCGGTCAAAGAAATGTCGGTAGGACTTGCTGCGCTCCAAGAAATAGGCTTCATTCTCCTTGTCTCCCACGAGGTTAGCCACCCTGGCGATGCACCAGTCGGCCAGTGCGTACTCCAGCCCGCGGGCGACCGTCTCTTTCTCTGGCTCCAGGTCAAACGGGATGTAGCCATACTGCTTGAGCAGTCCCATCGACCGCTCGTCGAGCATGGCGCTGGTAACCATCGCGCGCAGGGCGTCCTGCGGGTCCACGTCAAAGCCTTTGAGAACCAGGTCGGCAAGAACGGGGATGGCAGGATTGCCCACCATGCAGTCGGTCTCATTGCCCATGAGGTGCCACACGGGCAATTTGCCCTGTTGCTCAAAGATGTGCAGCAACGCCTGTGCGATGTCATGCTGTTTCTCGGGGTGGATAAGCGTCTGCAACGGGTGGGCAGCGCGGTAGGTGTCCCACAGCGACAGCGTGGTGTAGTTGGTGAAATTCCCCTCATGCACCTGACCGTCGGCACCACGGTACTCGCCACACACATCGTTGAATACCGAAGGTGCCACCATTGTGTGATAGAGGGCTGTGTAGAACACCGTGAGGTCATCCTCGTTATCGGTGTCGATATCGATCTTGCCCAATTCCAGGTTCCAGGCCGCCACAGCTTGCGCCCTGACGCCATCAAAGTCCCAACCGGAGTTCTCGGCCATCAGGTTGCCGATGGCATTCTCGATGCTCACTGCCGAAAGACCCACCTTGACCATCAACGGAGTGCCGTTGTTGGCTGTTGTTATCAATCCAAGGGTGTCGGCGGCGATTTTTTCCAGAGAAACCTCCTGCGAGAATTCCATGGCAAAAAAATCCCGCTGGTTCCTTGCCCAACCCGACGAATGGCGGTAACCGGCAATCAGCCTGGGCGACAGTTGTTTCATTTTCACCTCACGCGGCGAGTCCCAGCCGATTCCTTGCCCCAGATCGAGCAGCAACTGCAGCGTGCCGTGATCATGGATGAAGGTGTAGCGGTGCATGCCGGTGCGCAAGGTTGCTGTCAGTTCTACCTTGACATAAGGTTGTCCCCTGTTGCGCAAGGTCACGGCATAATAACCGGGCCGCACAACCTCGTCGTCGTGGTCGAAGACCACCTCGCGCTGATCACTATTGACCACCGGCAGCAAGGCCACGTCGCCCAAGTCACCGATGCCTGTCCCGCTCAGGTGCTGATGTCCGAAGCCAATGAGCACCGAGTCACTCGTGTGATAGCCCGAACACCAGTCCCAGCCGCGCGTGTGCTCGGTGGGGCCTAATTGCACATAGCCGAACGGCACATTGGCACCCAGGAACACATGACCGTGGCCCCCAGTGCCAATCAACGGGTTGACCCATTGGGTGAAATCACCCTCAACACCCAGCGCCGACAAAATGCCAACGATGGCCATCAGGGCCGATAAAATCCTCTTTTTCATCGTTTGACAAGTTTGGTTTAGGGTGCAAATATAACAAATAGTTGTCAAAATTATACCCATATTTGACGATTGTTGACAATTAATGATTAAATTTGCAGGTTGAAACAATCGTCAAATCAATTTAACACTACAATACATCATTAACATTAACATTATGAAATTACTCAAGTTAACAGCAATGTCGGTGGCCGTCTTGGCCCTGTTGAGCTCAGCGACCTGCTCCAAGCAGGAGACTGTCGTCAACGGCCAGGAGCCTGCCACCGAGAAATCTTCGGCGAAGATGGAAAAGAAAGAGTTCACCCCCGAATTCCTTAACATGTTGGGTCGCGTCGGCGGACCACAAGTGTCTCCCGACGGCAAGAGAATCCTCTATGGCGTTACCTACTATGACATCGCTACCAATAAGGGCAATTGCGACTTGTGGGTGATGGACATCGACGGCAAAAATGCTCGCCAGATCACCAACACACCCAAGAGCGAGAGCAACGCAGTGTGGATTGACGGCGGCAAGAAGATAGCCTTCATCTACACCGAGGATGGCGAGGCCAAGTGCCCGCAATTGTGGACCATGAATGCCGACGGCGGCGGTCGTAGCCGCGTGAGCAACATGCCTGAGGGCATCGAGGGCTTTGTATTCTCGCCCGACGAGAAACGCGTGGTCATGATCGCTCAAGTGAAGTATGGCAAGACGGCTCAGGACATCTATCCCGACCTTGACAAGACCACGGGTAAGGTGTTTGACGACATGATGTACAAGCACTGGGACGAGTGGGTTACCACGATTCCCCACCCCTTTGTGGCCGACTTTGACGGCAGCAAGGCCGGCAACGTGAAGGACGTGCTCGAGGGAGAGCCCTACGAGTCACCCATGAAGCCCTGGGGCGGCATCGAGTCGCTGGCATGGACCCCGGACAGCAAGAGCCTGGTGTACGTGTGCCGCAAGAAGACGGGCAAGGACTATGCTTTCTCGACCAACAGCGACCTCTACAAGTATGACCTGGAGACCGGCAAGACCGAGAACCTCACCCAGGGCATGATGGGTTATGACACCTATCCCATCATCAACAGCAAGGGCCAGATGGCATGGCTGTCGATGGAGCATGACGGATATGAGGCCGACAAGAACCGCATCTTCTTCATGGACGAGAATGGTAACAAGAAAGACCTCACCGCCAACTGGGACTACAGCGTTGACGCCATCGCCTGGTCGCCCGACGAGAAGTTCATCTACTTCATCTGCCCGTTCCAGGGCACACAGCCCATCTTCCGCATGGATGTCGCCACACAGAAGGTCGACACCGTGGCCATGGGCGTTTGTGACTTCGACGGCCTGGCATTTGCAGGCGACGAGACCGTCATCACCTGTCTGCACAGCTATCAGACCCCCAACGAGGTTTACAGCGTCAAGATGGGTCAAGACCCCGTGCAGCTCACCCATGTGAACGACGCGATGCTCGAGCAGGTTGACCCCATCGGCATCGAGAAGCGCATGATTCCCACCACCGACGGCAAGCTGATGACCACCTGGGTTTGCTTCCCGCCCAACTTCGACCCCAACAAGAAGTATCCCGCTATCCTCTTCTGCGAGGGCGGACCGCAATCCCCTGTCAGCCAGTTCTGGAGCTACCGCTGGAACATGCGCATCATGGCCAGCAACGGTTACATTGTCATCCTGCCCAACCGCCGCGGCCTGCCGGGCTTCGGCACCGAGTGGAATGCACAGATCAGTGGCGACTACGGCGGCCAGAACATGCGCGACTACCTCAGTGCTGTGGATTATATGAAGAAGGAGCCTTATATTGATGGTGAACACATCGGTGCTGTAGGCGCCAGCTATGGTGGCTACTCGGTTTACTTCCTTGCCGGTAATCACAACAAACGCTTTGCCTGCTTCCTGGCCCATGCAGGTATCTTCAACCTCGAGGCCCAGTATCTTGAAACCGAGGAGATGTGGTTCGTGCAGTGGGATCTGGGCGGCGCATTCTGGGAGAAGAACAACGCTACCGCACAGCGCTCTTACACCCAGGCTAATCCCAAGAACTACGTACAGAACTGGGATACGCCCATCATGTGCACCGCGGGTGAACTGGATTACCGCATCGTCTTCACACAGGCCTGCCAGGCATTCAATGCCGCCAAGATCAAGGGCTTGCCCGCACGCCTTGTGCTCTTCCCCGACGAGAATCACTGGATCCTGAAGCCGCAGAACAGCATCCTGTGGCAGCGCGAGTTCTTCAACTGGCTCGACACTTGGCTCAAGCCCAACAGCGAGGCTGCCAAGAAGTACAAAGCCGAGCAGGACTCCATTAACGCCGCCAAGGCTGCCGTGAACCCCGTTCCTGCCGAGCAGAAGAACTAAGCTCATCAACCCTAAAGCTCAGAAAGAGGACCTCGCCAGATTTGCGACAGTCCTCTTTCCTTTTTTGCCACATCTCTTGCATGGACGATGGTTTTCATGTAATTTTGCCAACATGAACTACTCTGTGAGAACTAAACAAGTGACCATCAAGGCCGATGACTTCGTCGACCAGTACCGCGATGTGGAACGCATCCTGGGTTATTGCAGGCAATGTCCAGGATTCGGGAAGACATGGAGCTGCCCGCCCTATGACTTTGACCCCGCGACCGTCACCAGCGGTTTCAAGACCGTGACGGTGACAGGAACAACCCTGGAATTTGATGAGGAGACACGGGCCTCGTGCAAGACGGCCGAGCAATCATCGGCTACTGGGCGCGAAGCGATGCACGAGGTGATGAGGACCCTGCTGCCGCAACTCTATGAGCAGGAAAGGCAGGAACCTGGCAGCCGCTGCTTCACCTTCAGGTGCATGTTATGTCCCGAAGGCTGCACGCGGCCCGAGGGCAAACCATGCCGCCATCGCGAGATGATGCGCCATTCCTTGGAATCAGTGGGTTTTGACCTGGTGGCCGTGACACGTGACCTGCTCGGTTTCGACCTCGAGTGGAGCAGCGACGGTTCATTGCCCAGGCACCTCACCATCGTCACTGCCATTTTCCACCCCTGAAGGGTTCGGCTTACTTTTGGAAAACGAAGAACACAGCCAGAATCAGGCACACAAAGGCGGCTAAATGATTCCAGCGCAACGACTCACCATTGAAGAACATGGTCACAAACACGGTGAACACCGTCAACGACACCACCTCTTGAATGACCTTTAACTGCATGAGCGTGAACGGGCCTCCGTTGCCAGTAAAGCCAATACGGTTAGCGGGAACTTGACACGAATACTCAGGCAACGCGAGGAGCCATGACAACAGGATGACCACATACAGCGGCGTGTTGTCGGTGAAAATCTTGAGTTGTTGCAGTTTCAGATGTCCATACCATGCAAATGTCATGAAAATGTTGGAGACGATCAGCAGTCCGATGGTGTAGAAATGTTGCATTTGGGTAATCTCTTTCAGTTTATTTCAATCGGTAAAAATAGCCCAGCGTTACCATGACACTCATGGAGTTAGAACTCGAAAAAACATCGGTCTTGTGGTTGGCAAACACGTCAGTCAAGCCATAATAGAAACGGCCCTCGAGCAACAACGAGTGCTTCGTGCTAAGGTTTAGTTCCATGCCTGCCCCGGCACAGATGCCGTAGTCCAACTTGTTCTTGATGTCCAGTGTGTACTGCTCGATGTGGCGGGTGTTCTGCACGAAGTAATCCATATCGGCGGCACCCTGGTAAGAGAAATTGGATGAGATGCCGTCAGCGACCATCACATTCAGTTCTGGGCCCAGATTAAAGAATCCTTTAATGCGCTGGTTACCAAAGAAGATGTGCGTCATGATGGGCAATTCCAGGTAGGTGAAACGATGACAAAAACTGTAGTCAGCATCGTCAAATGATTCACTCCATCCGCGTTGGGTCACGTTGAGTTCAGCAATGAGGCCAAAGTTCTTTTCCTCGATATAGCGGAACATCACTCCTGCTGTCATGCCACTCGACATGGACTGCTGGACACTAGGACTGAAATTCACTTTCGAGAAAGTGGCTCCCGCCTTGCCACCAACGGCAATAGTGCCTTCATAATGCGTCTGTGCCGTCACTGACAAGGTCAGCAACAGCATGACAACAAGAGAAATGCGTCTCATCATTGCACAGTAACGGTGATTTGATGGTCGGTCGAGAAGTGGACAACCTCAATGGCTTGGTTAGTCATGCCGCGCCAGTTGTTACCGCGCTCCCATCGATAACTCGTCTGGATGCCACGGTAAGTTGGGGTATCCTCACTGATAAGGCCATCAACGCCCAGGGATTTCAACAGATACATGCCCGTGTCGTAGCCATAAATGGCCATGTTGGGAACTCCCTGTAACGGCTCTCCACTGTAGTTTGTCTTATAGGCTGCCTCCAAATCACGGGTACGGAAGCCCTTAGCATTAAAGAATCGCGTGAACATGTAGGTATCAATATCCTGAAGGTCTGTCTGATAGTCCTTGAGATAAAGCACATACTCGGGATAGGCTATCAGACCCAGGTCGCAATCAAAGCGCTCCTTCTTGACCTCCTTCAACGCAGCGATATATCTCTTGATAAGGGTCTTGTCGCCTGACGACGGGATGAAAACATACTTTGAACCCGGATCCATCTTATTGGAGATGTCGTTATAGTTTAAGTCTCCATTCACATTGATGGTCGTGGTGTTGTATTTCTTGCCGGTGATGTGCTTGCGGATGTGTTCAAACATCTCTTTGTCATTCTCGCTGGCAGCGACCAGATAAATGACATTGTAACCGTTGAAGCGCTTGTCGAACCATGACATCACATTGCGCATCATCTCGTCGGTGGGCGTGTTCACCTGATAGACGTAGGGGTTATCAAGGTAGTCCTCGTTCTTTGTGGTGAAGCAGTTCATCACCGCAATGCCATTTGCCTTGCCGAAGGCGTTGATGCGGGCCAACTGCTGGGGCTCGCTCGGAGCAATGATCATGTTCATGCCCTTCAGTTCGGGCAGTGCAAGAATGCTGTCTGTGACATTGAGGTTGTGCTGCGTGTCATATATCTTGAGGTTGATATGCTTATCAGTCAGGCCATTGACACTATCCAACGCCAACAAGAAGCCTTTGTAGAAATCGGTATACAGGTAAGCCTGTTTGGGCGGCGCGCTCTTGTGTAGCTGGAATGGCAACACCATGGCGATATTCACCTCATTCTCCAATCGCTTGGCCACGATGTTATCATACAGTCCATTGAGTCGCGGCTCGTAATACTCTCGCAACTCCTCCATGGGGATAGTGGCCATCTCTCCTGTCACGCGCTCGCTGAATGGTTTGGGCAAAACGATGTTCTTACCCTTTTTCACTTTTTTCAGGTCCGGGTTGGCGGCCTTGAGCTCATCCTCGCTGATGCCGTTGGCTGCGGCAATCGATGCGTAGGTCTCGCCGCGCTTCACCTCGTACTTGTAATTGCGGCGACCCGTGCGTTCATATATGAATGGGAGCGCGGTGTTTGGCACAATCTTTACTGTAGCACCTGCCGTATATTCATCGGGCTTCAGTCCTGGGTTTGAGGCGATGATGCCCTCGATGGTGGCATTATACTGTTTGGCAACGGAATAGATGCTCTCGCCTGCCGTTAGTGTGTGGAAGACCGGATCAGACCCGCTGGGAACCGACACTGTTGCTGTGTTGCGGCCAAAGGCGTCACGCTCCTGCTGGGTAGCATTTCCCGCACCGGTTTGTGCGGCTTGAGCGCCGGGGATATTCAGCTTCTGGCCGATCTTGATGCCGTTCTCGGAACCAGGATTGGCGGCAATGAGTTCCTCAAGGGTCACGCCATAGCGTTTTGCCAAGCCATAGAGTGTCTGCCCCTGTTCAACCACATGGATTGAGGTCGAATGGGAGTCGCCAGCCACGACAGGCTGCGTGCTTCCCGAGTCATCAATCGGGAAATACAGAACCATTCCGTTCTCGATACCGTCGGCAGCAGAGGGATTGTTCTTTACAATATAGTCCTTGGTGACGCCGAGCTTTGCAGCGATGTCATAAATGCTCTCGCCCGCTCCAGTCTCATAATAATAGAATTCATGACCTGCAATGGTTTTCTTGGGCAGGTTGGTTTGTGACTGAGCGACACCAAAGGCGAGTGCCATTACAGCCAGTACTATCACGCTCTTTATATTCATATCATCAGTGAATTATCTATTGATGCTTAAAGTAATGATTTATGGTTTTGCGGCATTTGGGCACAAAACTTGTGACAAAAATACTAATATTTGTTTAAATAAGTATGGAAATGAGCACTAAAAATTGCAGTGCTCAAGCAAATAAGTCCACCTTGCCGCAATGGCGATTTCGGTCACTTGGGGTTGACAACACGGTCGCCAATGATGGCCGCCAACTGGTGCCGGACGCTGTACAATTGCTGCAACTGCTCCATCAGCTGGGGCAATTCATCGGGCTGGGCGTGTGCGATATGCGACTTGAGGTCATTGATCTTCTGCAGCAGGATTGCATTCTTCCAGTTATAGAGGCGGTCGGGCACAAGGGTCAAGAGCTTGTCTTGTTCTTCAAGTATCACTGCAAATTGTGTATGTATCTTGCTGAGTTGTGGCAGGTTATCAGCAGCGAGGTCGCAAGCAAGTTGACGCACGTCATCATCATCAAGTGAGCACAACACCTTCATCAGATAACTGCTGCTGAATTGCTGCAACTCGTTCTTGGCCATGACGCTGGCCTTGGCTTCGGCACTCTTCTTGATTCGCTCCTGGGCATTGATGAGCGCTGCACTGTCAAGGCCTTCGGGCTCCTGCTGGTTCTGGAGGTTTGTTTCCTCCTCCATGAACTTAGCGACACGTTCACCCAGCGAAGCATTGAAACGGGCAAGGTCCTCATAATAAGAGGCAATCTGACTCTTGGCAATTTCGAATGTCCGGCGATATAACGGATCAGAAAATGTCATCTGGTCCAATTCCAACTCATTACTGATGTGCTCCAACACGGTGGATGGGCGCTCAGTTCCGTCCTCATATTGTGTGTTGCCCAAATAGCACATGCCATAATTGACAATCAGCCTGATCACCTCCCGCTCTTGCACAGTAATGCCGCTCGACATGATGTTGGACCCTGCAATGGGAGGTGCTTGCGGCACAACAGTCGTGTCACCAACAACAGTCGTGTCACCAGTCACTTCCTCGGGCATGGGCGGAGGCGGAGGTAGCGGTGCTGAACTCTCGCTATCAGCCGATTGATTCATGCGACGCTCACGCTCCTGTTGCTGCTGACGCTCCTTGCGCCATTGCTCAATCGCCTTGTTGCGGTAGTGCTTGATCTGCCTGAGGATGGCCTGCTCATCGATGCTGAACAAGTTGCTGCATTCCTTGGCATAGACCATGCGGGCAATCTCGTCGGGGATGATAGCGATAGACTTTACGACATCGGTGATAGCGGCCGTGCGCTTGATGGGGTCGTTCTTGGCATCCTTGAGCACAACACCAGCCTTGAAGTTGATGAAGTCCTCCTCGTTCTCCTTGATGTAATCCTCGACTTCGCTGTAACTGTGAGAGCGGACAAAAGTGTCGGGGTCATCTTCGGGAGGCAACGGCAACACCTTGATATTCAGGCCCTCCTTGAGAAGCATGTCCACGCCGCGGATGGCGGCTTTAACGCCCGCTGCATCGCCGTCAAACATCTCGGTCACGTTGCCGGTGAAACGCCTGATGGCATGGATGTGCCCCTCGGTGAGCGCGGTGCCAGACGATGCAATGACGTTCTTGAAACCCGCTTGGTGCATCGAGATGACATCGGCATAGCCCTCGACAATGTAGCACTTATCCTGCTTGCTGATTTCGCGTTTGGCCTGATACAGGCCGTAGATGACGTCGCGCTTGGAGTAGATAGCCGACTCGGGCGAGTTGACATACTTGGCCACCTCTTTATCCTTCCTAAGCGTGCGTCCGCCAAAGGCGATCACCTTGCCAGCTATGTTCATGATGGGAAACATGACGCGTCCGCGGAATCGGTCATAGCCCCCACCCCGCTCGTTGGCGATGCACAGCCCCACATCAAACAGCAGCTGGGGGTTGAACCCTTGGGCCGTGGCTGCCTTATAGAAGTCGTCATAGCCTTCGCTCGAGTAGCCCAATCGGAACTCCTTGATGGTTGCGTCATTGAAGCCGCGCTCCTTGAAGTAGGCAAGCCCGATGTCCTGACCAGCCTGAGTTTCGTGCAGTTGCTTCTCGAAGTAATCGCAGGCCCACTCGTTGAGCATGAGCATGGCTTCGCGTTCACTTTGAGCCTGCTTCTCCTCATCGGAGAGTTCCTTCTCCTGGATCTCGATGTGATACTTGCGTGCAAGATAGCGCAGGGCCTCGGGATAACTCAACTGCTCATGTTTCATGATGAAGTTGACGGCACTGCCGCCCTCACCACAGGCAAAGCACTTACAGATTCCCTTGGCTCGGGACACATAGAACGATGGGCGGCGGTCGTTGTGGAACGGGCACAGGCCAATCCAGTTGGCGCCGCGCTTCTTCAAGCTCACAAAGTCGCTCACCACGTCAACAATGTCGGCGGTGTCAAGTATCTGCTGTACTGTGTTGTGGTCTATCATCTTGAAAAACGGTTAATTGTCTTGTTTGGACGAGCAAACCGCATCGGGAATCAACGCCTGGTCGACCGAGGAGATTCCATGGAGCCGCAGCTCCATGCCATCGTCCTTGAAAGCGGCCCTGAACTTGTTGACGTTCCCGTCCATGCCCCGCAGCGATTCCCGGTAAGTCTCAATAGCCTCTTGGGTCTTTCCCTGGCACAGGAGCACATGGCCACGATTGAGCAGATCCTGAGCCGACGGCTTGTCGTCACGGGCTATGCGGTCATAGTAGTCGATGGCACGGTCGTAGTCACTCAACAGGAATGAGCACCACGCGATGGGACGCCACGCACGATGCTTGGCGTTGTCCATCAGGTCGGCCTTGAAGTATTGCTGCAAAGCTTCGCGGGTACGGTTTTGCTCCAGCAGCACGTGGCCGATGGTGAGAACCAGCGACACATTATCGGGGCACAGGGCCTCGGCACGGCGATAGTAATCCAGGGCCATCTCGGCATTTCCCTGGGTTCGGTAGCAAGCGGCCATGTGGCGCAGGTTCCATGCATCTTCCTCATGCAGGAGTTCATACCTTTTATAATATGACAAAGCCATATCGGGCTTTCCGGCATTCTGGTAAGCGAATCCTATCTTTTGATAGATGTGGTCGTCGGCCACGTTCTCCATGCCCTCGAGGCGGGTGTAACACTTCACAGCGTCGTCATAGAATGAGTTCTTGAAATACAAGGCACCCAGCAGTTCCAGCACATGGGCATCGCGGGTAACCTGCACCATCGGCAGGCAATCGGTCATGTCCAGGCCGGAATTGTCCATCACAGCGATGAACTCACGGCGGCGGGAGAAGAGCTTGAAGAATCGGTACAGATCCTGAACAAAGGCATTTACAATGCTGATGCGCTGCTTGGCATCATCGGGCAACTCGGCCTGCTGGGCCTCTCTCAATGACGCATTCTGCTCCTCGAGCTGCGCCGACATCATGCTGCGCTGCGACTCAGGCAAAGCGCCCAACGACAGACAAAACGAGAACTTGTCTCTGTTGCACAGGTAAGGGGCATGCTGGACCACCTCGGCAAGCGTCAACTTGCTGGCACCCAGATTCTCGAGCACAGCGCTATGGGCTGGATAGAACGGCAAGAACCAGTTGCTCAACGTCTTAAAGAAGGGGAACGTTTTCAAGTGAGCAAAGGTGGCGATGAACACGTCGCTACCCTCGAGCTGCATGGCATTGAACTCCTCGATGCGGCGGGTGATGCCACTCTGGTCCAACCAGTCCTGCCAGTCGGGATTGGCCTCAATGTCGCTCAGATCTATAATCTGCGAATCCTTGTCCTTGAGTTTGTCAATGATGTCGGGACGCATCTTCATAATATTGGGAATCAAATCGTTGCGGACGCGTTTCTGGACATTCTCGGTGTTGCGTGAGCGTGCCAGCTGGGCTTGGATGCTCCACACGTCGTGGCCGAAGGTTGGACTGTCATGCATGGCTGCGATTCGGGTCTGAATGGCTGCCGAATTGGATGTGCGCTTGCGATGGGCAAGCATGGCCAACATGGCACATGTCAATGCACGCAACTGCACCTGCGCCTCATCACTCAACGGATAAGCTTCCAGCAGGATAAGCAGCTTGTTCTCGTCATAGAATTTCATCAATCCCAGCATCAATGCTGCTACCAGCAAGCATCGTGTGTGAACAGGCAAGATGTCTCCCGTGATGCACAATTTGATGCTGTTCGCATCATCGGAAGACATCGGAAAAGTTGACCACACACGATTGAACAATTTAGTCTCCAGGAGTTCGGCCTGATGCAGTCGTGACAAAATGGCATGGCTGTCACTCTGCTCAACGGGAACCGACTGTGCTAACGACAATTCCCGCAGCGCCTCGCGGTATTCATCAACAATGTCGACAAGCGACGCGTTGCCTAACTCGCGACGACGCGCATAGAACACCTCCGGACTGATGGGCTCCATCAACCCGATGTAGCAACGGTCGTTGAGCGTGTACAATGACTGTAGAATGCCGCTCAAGATCTCGTCACGTTGGGGGTCCATCACGCCCTGTTCCAGATACTTGAGCATGAGCGAGTAGGACATGCGCAGTCGCACGAGTTCATCATTCAAGCCGGCATGCCCCAACTCGTTAACGAGTTTGCCGATATGGGCAAGAGCCTCGTTAACCATCGCATCATTGATGCATTGTGCCGCCGACTGGTGTATTTTGTCAATTTCTTGTATCGTCATGGGAGTCTTGCTGTAATATTTTGCCTGTTGAACTGCAAATACTATGCAAAAGTAACAATAATTGTCATCTAAGACGAATTTTCTTTGAGATTTATGCGGATTATAGAAATATTTCCGTAATTTTGCCGTCAAAATAATTAGAACCAATAAAAAGAGTTTATTATGGTTATTCAACGCATTCAATCAGTTTATCTGCTCATCGCTATCATCCTGATGGTAGTATTTGCATTTTTCCCCGCATTGACCTTTGAGCTCGGCGGCAGAGAGTTTGTCTATGGAGCCCTCGAGACCGGCAAGGTGGGTGTGACGCACATCGACCCCCTGATGCTCATGCTCATCGTGCTCATCTCGCTGCTTGCTCTCCTCGACATCTTCCTGTACAAGAACCTGCAACGCCAGATGACCGTTTGCTTCGTCGATATCATCATTGGCTTGGCCATGCTCGTGGCCATCGGCATCCAGGCATTTGTCGTTGGAGGCAAGGAAGGCGTTGTGGTCACTTGGCAATGGTACCTCGTCTTGCCGGTGCTTTCGATCATTTTCCTCATGCTTGCCCACAAGAGCATGGCCAACGACAAGAAGAAGCTGCGTGACTCAGACCGCCTGAGGTAAAGTCACGTTCCCCCTTTTGAAAAAGAATAATAGCTACTTTATTTCTCACGATTTGAATCCATTTTATAGACGATGGTCTTAACGATGATAATCATCTTTGTGCTCGGCTATGTGCTGATCACAATGGAACATCCTCTCCACATCAACAAAGCCACCTTTGCGTTGATTACCTGCGGTGTGCTATGGAGTGTCTTGGCCCTGTGGGGCGACCACCCGCACCTGCATGAGGCGATTGTGACACAGTTGGGCGATGCCTGCGAGATTGTAGTCTTCCTCATCGGTGCCATGACCATCGTGGAGATCATCGACCGCTATGGCGGCTTCTCGTTCATTACCGAGAATATCCATGCCAAGAGCAAGCGCCACCTGATGTGGATCATGTGCTCGCTGTCGTTTGTCATGTCGGCGGTGCTCGACAACATGACCACCACCATCATCATGGTGATGATGCTGCGCCGCCTGCTCAGCGACCAGAAGGAGCGTTGGCTCTTTGCAGGACTCATCGTTATTGCCGCCAACGCCGGTGGCGCCTTCTCTCCCATCGGTGACGTGACCACCATCATGTTGTGGATGGACGAGAAAGTATCCTCCGTCGGCCTCATTGTCAACCTGCTCATTCCCAGCATTATAGCTATGGTGATACCCGTGCTCATCGCGCAATTCTACATCAAGGAGGGCAAGATGCAGACACTCACCAAGATGGCCGACAAGAACCCCGACCTGCACGACCGCCATCCCCACCTGAGCAAGGCCATGCTCATCATCGGTGTCTCAGGATTGCTGTTTGTGCCCGTGTTCAAGACCCTCACGGGATTGCCCCCCTTCATGGGCATCATGCTCTCACTGGGTGTCATCTGGGGCGTGACCGAGATTTGGGTGAAGCGTTTCAAGATCGACTCCAAGTTGGGCGGACGTGTGTCGTCGGCACTGCACACCATCGACATGCCCACCATCCTGTTCTTCCTAGGCATCCTCATGGCCGTGTCGGCCCTGTCCGAGGTCGGCGTCCTCAACACCCTGGCCAACGAGATGAACACCAAGATTCACCAACCAGTGTTGATGACCTCGATCATCGGTGTTCTGTCGTCAATTGTCGACAACGTGCCGCTGGTGTCGGCATGTATCAAGATGTTTGAAAACATGGTGCCTCCAGGCACTACCGACCCCTATCTGTTGACCTTTGTCGAGGACGGTCTGTTCTGGCACCTGTTGACCTTCTGTGCCGGCGTGGGCGGCTCACTGCTCATCATCGGATCGGCCGCCGGTGTCGTTGCAATGGGCATCGAGAAGATTCCGTTCTTCTGGTACTTCAAGCGCATCACGCTGCTTGCCCTGGCAGGATATGTTGCTGGCATAGTCATCATCTACGTCGAGAGCCTGCTACCGTTCTTCCTGCAAGCGGGAGGATAGCGCCAGCAAGAATCAAGGATACGAAATAAGGGGAGACTCGCGAGTTGAGTTTCCCCTTAACTATCATGCCTACAATCGTTCTCTAAGGATTGGCGATGCGCCAGATGGTGCCCTCGATGAGCGAGCAGTAAATGTCACCCGTTGAGGGATCCAATTCAAAGCCGTTGACCTCGCTGGTGCCCAGGCGGTAAGTGAACTCAAGTTGCATCGTGGCGGCATTGACAACAGAAAGCATGCCACGGCGTGAACCGCAGTAGATGTAGCCATTGTGCTCAAGCACAATGCATGGGGCGTGCTCGTAGCCGAAGCCCAGGTCAACAACGCCCAAATTCTTGTATTGGTCGCCGGTGCTCATGGCGACCAGCGTGCCGTCCATGGTCTTGGCATAAGCCACCTCGCCATTGGCACTGCGGCCCAGGCTCTCGCGCACCTTGTTCTCGTTCTTCTCGCGCCACAACTCTTTGCCAGTGCGCCGGTCCAGTGCTGTGGTGAAGCGGTCGGGGGCCACGACGACAACTCGTTCAGGCGTCACCACAGGCACCACATTGCCCGGGCTATACAGGTTGACGTTCCTGCCGTTGTTCCACTGCCACTTAAGGGCACCCGTGCGGCAGTCGAGCGAGCGCAGGTAGGTGTCCCATGCGCCAAAGATCACGTCATTGCCGTCAACAACAGGGGCCGCCTGACAATAGTTGTTGATGTCATTGTACTGCCACAACAGGCGATGACGCTTCACGTCCCAGGCCTGGAAGGTCTTGAAACCGCCTTGATAGAGGATGCCGTCCTTCACGACGCCGTCGGCCACATAGGGCCCCGTGGCCTGATATTCCCACTTGGCTTTGCCCGTCTGCTTGTCTAGCCAGATGAGCCGCTTGTCGCTCGTGGGCAGCACGATGAACTTGTCGCCCACGGCAGGGCGTGAGAAGAGCATGGCGTCGGTCTTGTACTGCCAGCGCAGTTCACCCGATTTCTTGTCCACTGCTTTGCAATAGCCCAGCGAGTTGCCAAAGTACAGGTTCTTCCCGTCCACGCCCACGCGGGTGAAGATGGAGGCATTGTCGGCCACTACGCGCTCGATGACTATGCCGTTGGGCACCGTGTAGTGCTCCTCAGTAAGCTGGGGCGTATAGTAGTCGGTGTTGATGCGGTAGGCATACATCTGCTCGGGCTCGGCCCCGATCACTTTATTATACACATAAATCCACTGGCGGTCCTGGTCGATATCCATGAGCGTGTAGCCATAGTTGCCGCCGCCCATGTCCAGGGCGCGCACCATCAAGCCGTTGATGCCGTCGGTCTCATAGAGCCGCCACTGGTGGTAGTGGCCACACTGGTGGGTGACGACGGGGTATTTCTTGAGAATGTCCACATAGGCGCGGTAATTATCCAGGTCATCGAGGATGGGATAGTGGTTCACGCTGAGCACCTGCATGCCGGGCTTGACCATGGCAGTGAGGGTGCTGTCGAGCCACAACAGGTCCTCCTGCTTGATGTGACCGTCACCCATCTTCATGAACGGGCCGCAATTCATGCCCACGACCACCAGGTCGCCCACGGTGAACACAAACCGGTCGCTGCCCCACAGGTCGTTGAACGTCTTGCAGGCACTCTGGCTCCAGTTGTTCTCGTGGTTCCCGGGGATGATGTAGAACGGCCGGGTGATATCGTCAAGAATGCCCTTAATGTTGCGCAATTGCTCGTCACTGCCCTCGTTGGTGAGGTCGCCCGTGAGCATCACCGCATCCACGTCGGTGGCATTAATCTCGGCCACAGCCTCGCGCAACTTGCCCTCGTTGGCATTGCCCGGCGTGACATGCACATCACTCAGGATGGCCAGCCTGACCACCCCACCCCGCATGGCCAGTGATAACACCAGTACAGCGATAAATAGTGAAAAAAGTCTTTTCATTGCTTTTACTTGAATTTTTATTGTTCGAGACAACAAAATTAGTCGAAATAATTGAAAATTGCACTACCTTTGCACACAAAATGAATCATGAACTTTACATAGCGCGGCGCATGAAGCTCGACAGTGAGCGGCAACAGGGCTCTCCCAGCCTCACCGTTGCCCTCGTCGGCATCGTGCTCGCTGTGGTGATCATGATTCTGTCCATTGCCATCGTCATGGGTTTCAAGAACGAAATTTCGGGCAAAATCATGCACTTGGATGCTCACCTCAGGGTCACCAATGCCGCCCTGGGCATCGACGACAACTATGCGACGGTCAACGGGCGCGAGGTGCGCGAAGCCATTGCCGACGATGACTTCTCATCAAAGATCGAGAGCATCAGCCTCATTGCCGACAAGAGCGCCATTCTCAAGACCGACCAGGACTTCATGGGAATCATCATGCGCGGTGTGGACGAGGGCTATGACTTCCGATACCTGCAGGGCAAATTGGTCGAGGGCCACATTCCCAACGTGAGCGACACGGCATCGACAGGCGAGATCATCATCTCCAAGACCGTTGCCGACCGTCTGCAGCTCCATGCGGGCGACAAGCTGCTCACCTATTTCATAGACAATGCCATCAAGGTGAGGAACTTGGCCATCAGCGGCGTGTTCGAGACCGACCTCGAGGCCTTTGACAACGCCTACATCGTTGGCGGCATCGGCATCGTCCAGGGCGTGAACGGTTGGAACAGCGACACAGGCACTCAAGTGGCCCTGAACATGAAAAGCACCGACAACCTGGACGCAGACTGCTACGACCTTTATACCCTGCTGGCAGCCAACACGGTGGGAAAGGAAACCCAGAACCTGTTCTTCGTCACCTCCACACACCAGAACAACCTTCCCTTCTTCGCCTGGCTACAGATGCTGGACATGAACGTCGTCATCATCCTCACGCTGATGATGGTGGTGGCCGCCTTCACACTCATCTCGGCGATGTTGATGATTGTACTGGAGCGCATCCGCACCATCGGCAACTTTAAGGCTATGGGGGCCACCAACGGCACCATCCGCCGCATCTTCATCTACCTGACGGGGAAACTCATTCTCAAGGCCCTGATCATCGGCAACATCATCGGTATCGGCCTGGCGCTGCTGCAACAGTATGGACACATTGTGCGCTTGGATCCCACGGCCTACTACATGCCCTATGTGCCAATCACGTTGAGCATTCCCGCACTGGTCATGCTCAACGTGGGCATCATTGTTGTTTCCTATTTGACACTCCTGGGGGCCAGTCACATCATCTCGACCATCAAGCCGACTGCTACTATGCGCTTCGAGTGATGGCCTAAAGACCTAAAAAAGTTGGGCAACAAAGCACTTTGCGCCCAACCCTTTTCTTTAACTATTAACTGCTGCCATTAAACCTTATTCGTTATCGGCCTCAGGTTACGTTCCTTGAGGTCGCCTGAGCGATAGGCGTCGAGCAGTTCCTTCAAGTCATCAATCTGTGATTGCAGTTCCACACCGATGTCGGTGTCCTTGACGTGCATGCGGTGGTTGGTCAACTCGACGATGCTGCGACGTGACTTGATGTCCTGTCCCAGGCGCACGGCCTCGTCGATCGACGAGAACGGCTCGTGCTGCACCAGCTCAAAACCGCGCGAGTGGTACACCAGCGTGTAGCCGGCGATGCCGGTCTCGGGCTGGTAGGCCTTGGAGAAACCGCCGTCGATCACCATGAGTTTGCCGCCGGCCTTGATGGGGTTCTCGCCCTTGATGGTCTTGACGGGCACGTGGCCGTTGATGATGTGGCGGTGCTCGCCCTCAACGCCAAACTCGTCCAGGATCATGTCCACCACCGCGGGGCTGTCGCGCATGGTGTAGTAGGCTCCCTTGACCTCCTTGTGGGTGTCCTTGTCGGCGATGAAGTAGCGCTCAAAGGTCGCCATCTTGCTCTTGTCAAACGCGGGCGAGTCCTTGCCGCACCACAGGTACCACAGGTAGTCGAGGGCAAAGGCGCGCTCGTCGGGGTCCTCGCAGCCGAAGTAGGCGTTGCGGATCAACGTGCCGGCACGCTTCAGCAGTGCCTTGCCGTGGAACTTCTCGCCGCGTATGGTCACGTCCTTGAGTGACCCATCCTCGTTCAGGGGAATGGAGGCATGGTAGAGCAGGTTGCCGTTGACGATGGTATACAAGCAGCCGTTGCGGAACATGCACTTCATGTGTTTGCGCAGTTTCTCGCTCTCGGTGAACGACTGGTGCAGTTTCTCCACGATGGACTCTTCCTCGGCAGTGAGTTTGTAGGGATGCTTGGGGTCTACAGTCGGGAAATTGGTGTCCAGCAGTTCATATTCCTTGCCCTTGATCTTGATGATGCCCTTGTTGAGGTCCATCTTGTCAAGCAGCAGGCGGTCCTTCATCTCAAAGTCGGGGCGACGCTTGATGGTGGCAGCCTCGAGTTTGAACTGGATGATACTGATGGCCTTGTGCATCTGGGCCACGAGTTGCGCCGTGCGGGCTCGCTTGGGATCCTTGGCGCTGCCGTCCTTGGGGATGAAGCGCTCACACGGGTCGTTGCCATAGGTGTCGATGGCAAACGTCGCCAGCGGCAGCAGGTTGATGCCGTAGCCGTCCTCGAGCACGCCGTGGTTGCCGTATCGCAAGGCGATGCGCAGCACGTTGGCGATGCTGCAGTCGTTGCCTGCGGCGGCGCCCATCCACAGGATGTCGTGGTTACCCCACTGGATGTCAAAGTTGTGGAAGCCGCACAGGATGTCCATGATCTTGTCGGGACTGGGACCGCGGTCATACACGTCTCCCAGCAGGTGCAACATGTCGATGGTCAACTGCTGGATGAGATTGCACATGGCGATGATGAACTCATCGACGCGGTGGGTCGAGATGATGGTGCGAATGATCACGTCAACATAGGCCTGCTTGTTGGGGTCGCTGCTGTGCTCGTGCATCAACTCCTGGATGATGTAAGAGAAATCCTGGGGCAGCGCCTTGTGAACCTTCGAGCGGCTATACTTTGACGACACATTGCGGCACACCTTCACCAGCCGGTTGATGGTGATGAAGTACCAGTCGTTCAGGTCTTCTTTGTCTGTGATCTCATCCTTCACCAACTCGAGTTTCTCGGCCGGATAGTAGATAAGGGTGCACAGGTCCTTCTGCTCCTTGGTGCTCAACGAGTCGCTGAAGATTTCCCCCACCTTGCGCTTGATGGTGCCGCTGGCATTGCGCAGCACGTGCTGGAAGGCCAGGTACTCGCCGTGCAGGTCGGCCAGGAAGTGCTCGGTGCCCTTGGGCAGGTTCAGGATCGCCTCGAGGTTGATGATCTCGGTGCTGGCGGTCGCCACGTTAGGGAAACTGCGGGAAAGCAGTTTCAGGAAGTAGAGGTCGCGTTTTCTTTTTTTAGGTTTCATAGTCTTGCTATAGCGTTTAATATTTAAGGTATATGTTATCTCTCAATCTATGAGTCACTACAGTTACTATAGTCACTATAATATTGATAACGCAAAAAGTTAAAAAATATTATTTGAGCAGTGAAATTCTCACCTTCTTGCCCTTGATTTTAGCACCCTGCAGGTTGCGAAGCACTGTTTTGGCATCCTTGCGCGGCACGGCGGCCAGCGCATAGTGGTCACGCACGTCGATGCGGCCCACGGTCTGGGCCTCGATGCCACCGTTGCCGGCGATGAACCCCATGATGTCACCGCGCGACAGTTTCTCCTTCTTGCCAGCCTGGAAGTAGAGCGTCGCCATCGCGGGTGACGGCACGGTGGCGGCGGGATGCAGTTCTAACGGCCCGTCGACGTTCACCCACCCGGGCAACGCCTCGCCTGGCGCGCTGATGACGTAGGCATTCCCCTCGGCATCCACGCGGGCGGTGCGGCCGTTGCGGTGGACATAGGCCGCCTCGCTCACGGGCAGGTGATAGTGGATGATGTGCTCCACCTTGTCGATGTCAAGGCCCCGCGAGGCCAGGTCGGTCGACACGAGCACATTGTGGCTGCCGTTGTTGAGCAGGGCCACGGCACATTCCCGCTCCTGCTGCTCCATTGCGCCGTGATAGATGCCCGCATCGACGCGGCACTTGGTCAGGTACTCGTGGATGCGTTCCACGCTCTCGCGGTAGTTGGCAAACACGATGGCCTTGCCGCCGTCGAGGCTCAGCAGCAACCGGCGCAGGGTCTCCAGTTTGTCCTTGCTGTCGGCCGTCACCTGCCACACAGTGATGCGCTCGGCAGGCTGTGCGGCCTCTTCCAGCAGGTTGACGGTGACGGGGGCGTGCAGGCGCACATAATCGGGCACCACGTCGAGCACGGTGGCCGAGGCCAGGATGCGGCGGTTCAGGCGCGGCATCTGCTTGAGCAGTTGACGCATCTCGTCCTCAAAACCCAGTTCCAGCGACTTGTCCATCTCGTCGAGCACCAGCAGCCGGGTGCCCCGCAGGTCGATGTGACCCCGCTTGTGATGATCAAGCAATCGTCCTGGTGTGGCGACGATGACATCAGGTGTCACGGCGAGCGAGGCCTTCTCGTCGGCCACAGCATGGCCGCCATAGCACGCTGTCACCTTGTAGCCAGTGGCCAGCGTATGCAGCACACGCTCGGTCTGCTGCACCAGTTCGCGCGACGGCGACAGCACCACCGCCTGCAACTGCTGCATCGGCGGCTTCAGCGCCTGCAGCAGGCACAAGGCAAACGCCAGCGTCTTGCCCGTCCCCGTCGGCGAGTACAACACCAGGTCTCCCCCGCCCTGTTTCCACGCGCCCAGGGCTTGCAGCTGCATGTCATTGAGCATCTCAATCCCCATGCGCTCCCTCACTGTCTGTAAAACTTCCTTCTCCTTCATCACCACAAAATTAGAACAAATTCCTCAACCACCCAAAGTGTTATCCTATTTTTACGGGCTGGCAGCCCGTAAAAAAAACTAACTTCTATAAACTAAAACCAAAAAAAATTCACTAACTTTGCACATCTCCAAATTCAGACATTTATTAATAACTTTAAACGATACGATTATGGTACAGAAATCACTCCTCTTTCGTTTGGCCGTCCTGGTGACGGCCATGATGTGTGCCCTCGGTGCCGCCGCTGCCGAGGCCTATGCCTGCTACACGCCGTCGAACACGACGCTTACGTTCTACTACGACGACCTGCGCAGCACCCGCCCGGGCACGACCTATGATCTGAACACGGGCAACTACAGTCCCGGCTGGTACACTGACGGCACGTATTCCAATGTGAGCGAGGTGGTCTTTGATCCCTCGTTCGCCGATGCCCGACCGACGACTTGCCACTCTTGGTTCCGTGATATGGCCCAACTTCAGACTATCTATGGGCTAAACTATCTGAACACAAGTGCTGTAACCCATATGGTGAGCATGTTCAGGGGCTGCAGCAGTTTGACAGTCTTAGACCTGAGCAGTTTCGGCACGGCCAATGTGATTGCCATGGGAGGCATGTTTATGGGTTGCAGTAACCTTCGTACCATCTATGCGGGCAGTGGCTGGAGCACGGCTGCCGTGGAAGCATCCGCAGGCATGTTCTACAGTTGCACCTCTCTGGTGGGCGGCCAGGGCACGACCTTCAACAGCAGCCATGTTGGTATCGACTATGCCCACATCGACGGCGGTCCGAGCAACCCGGGCTACTTCACCGAGAAGGGGCCTGAGGCCTATGCCAACTACACGCCGTCGAACACGACGCTGACGTTCTACTACGACACCCAGCGCAGCAGCCGCACGGGCACGACCTACGACCTGAACACAGGTGATAATGTTACCGGTTGGCAAACTGACGGCACCAATGCCAGTGTGACCAAGGTGGTCTTTGACCCCTCGTTCGCTGGAGCCCGCCCGACGATCACCTGCGTTTGGTTCTATGGTATGACAAACCTTCAATCCATCACGGGCATGAGTTACCTGAACACCAGCGAGGTGACCGATATGTCTTATATGTTCGCTGGCTGCGAAAAACTTACGAGCGTTGATGTGAGCCACTTCAACACGTCCAAGGTGATCTATATGGGTCGCATGTTCGACCTCTGCACTCGCTTAACGAGCCTTGATTTGAGCAGTTTCAACACGTCCCACGTGGCCGAAATGAGATCCATGTTCAGTAACTGTTCAAATTTGCGTACCATCTATGTGGGCAGTGGCTGGAGCACGGCGGCTGTGATGTACTCCACAGAGATGTTCTGGAACTGCATCTGCCTGGTGGGCGGCCAGGGCACGACCTGGAACTCATCCAACCCGACGGACAAGACCTACGCCCACATCGACGGCGGCCCGAGCAACCCGGGCTACTTCACC
>ERZ842401.1676-NODE-1676-length-31187-cov-9.497655_pt1 | contig 31187 bp, 75 predicted proteins | sample MGYA00521270_ERZ842401 | MGnify/ENA primary metagenome ERZ842401 (study PRJEB31892, sample SAMEA3878208) | bioreactor metagenome | biome: Moose rumen | place: Sweden | collected 2011-10 | study: EMG produced TPA metagenomics assembly of the PRJEB12797 data set...
TTAAGCCGTTTCATTCTTTACCGTTTCTTGTAAAATACATTTCCAGAAATGCTTTCCTGCGTCCAATACACCAATGACGATATAGTCTGCGCTATCTTCATCAACGCTCCCATCGTCTCTGTGTGCTACTTCTGCATTCTTCCAAATCAAAGTTCCTGTCTTAAACGGAAATTCACCCTTGCGGTAAGTCATTTTTGCGTTTCCGATTTTCTCTGAACCAAACGCTTGCATTTCATCTTCGGTTAATTCACCAGAGATTGAATTGAAAAACTGTATCGGTTCAAAGTAGTTATCAGTTGTTTCTCCGCTTTCTCTCGGTACATATTCGCCGCCGATAATGTCGTATATGATGTTTCCATCCCTATCACGCTTGTAAATAGGTCTTGTACCGTCTACTTGCGAATAAAACATCTTCTGTTGCACTCTTCTCGGTGTGCGCATTAAATCACCCCCGAAATAGGCAATACACCGTAAAAATACTTCTCACGGTCTACATAGTGAATATTGTTTCCGTCACCCGAATAGGTCGTTTGACCTTCCGCACCCGATTGATTGTAGTCATACAGTGCAAGATTTCTAATGACAGAGTAAAAAGATACTAAATCACTTTCAATCATTTCGTCTGTATAACTCTTTGGGTATTTTCTTGCCGCTTTTACTTCAATAACGGCATTATTTACCTTAGAAGTCAAAAGCGGAACATTAAACAAATCCGCATCTGTAACCATCAATTCAGTTGACAAATCTGTAACGATTTCCGCTTTCATTTCTTCTATGGTCATATCACAACCCCATTTTTTCAATCAACATAGTTTTCAATTCACCACCGGAAATATCGTCCGCATTTTCAATCCCTTGCTGTTTTGCAAGTTCTCTCAAATCTGCGACTTTCATTCCGTTAATGTCTGTTTTAGTGTAAAACTTCTCTTCGCTTTTCTTTTCAACAACAACTTCTTCCTTGGGTTTAGCATCTTTTTCTGCGATAACAGGCTTTCCACGCAAATTATTGTTTGTGGAAAGTTCCAATGCTCTCTCCTTGGAAGCAAATCCACGGTAAGGGTATCTATCCCCTACCGTGTATCTGCGATTGTTGTCTTTCAAGTCCGTGAAGTTCTTGATTGCAACATATTCCATACATTACACCCCGTCATTCTGCAATGTCAAACCAGACAGTTTATAGGTCTTTGTTGTACTCTTAGTACCGTCAGAAGTAACAACCTTAAAGAGTTGCGCATCCTTATCAGTAACCTTGAATACACCGTTTTTGTCGGGATCGTTGATAATTTCAACCAATCCACTACCATAGCTAGGCTCCATTCCAACCATAACAGAAGTTGCATTTGCGTCAATATTAGAAAGTTTAAGGACAAGGAAATTACCCTCTCCCCAAGTATCAACAATATCACCGCTATCCAGCCATTTCAAAGTACCAGTGATTTTCCCATCAGATACGCTTACATTGTCTTGAATATCAGCTACACTTGTGCCGAATACTGTTGTCCCACTGTCCTCGGCTTCAACCGTGGGACTTACGAGGGGTTTCCGATTGTGCCTACTACAACGCCGTCAAGACGCTCTGCAAACAACACAATACCAGAAATAGCAATATCCTCATCAGTCATGTTGTTATAAACTGCGTTCTCATGCACACCGATATAACCAGTTGCATCAGAGGTAAAATCAAATGCAAGGTCAAGGTCTGCACCATTTACGGGAATGTAGTACAAGATAATGTTATCCTTTGCAGTACCATAAATAGTACCCTTTGGAACATTGGAGTTGAAAATTACAGTACCAAGACCGATAAAGTTCTCGACATAAGTCATGCCGAAAGCGGTCTGTAATGTAATCTGTGCGGTAGACAAGTAATTTGCAACATCTTCTTGATTCATGAAGTACACCGCTTCTACATCGGTATCCTCAAAAAGAACTTGCAATTTGCCCCATGTCTGTGCGATAGCCGCTTGGAAAGTTGCACCGCTTGCAGTACCAGTACCTGTTGCAAGGAAACTAAAGAAGTCCTGCTTAATACCTTTCTGAACATCTTTAAGCAATGCATCAAGGGTCATGTTGTGTGCTTGGTCATAACCACGCTCGATAATTGCCTCTGCGGAAGTAGCTTTTCTCCACTTCTTCAAGGTAATCTCTTGAAAAGCTACAGGAATGGTTTCATACTTGGAAAGTGGAATCAAATCACCCTCTGCTACTGTGCCGTTCTGCAAAGTACCCTGTGCCTTGTATGCTTTCAAGGTAGTTCCTGCAACCTTGGGAATCTTTCTTGTCACGCCCAAAGCTTCAATAAGTTTGCGAATGCCGTCCTCAAAGCGGAAAGTAAAGTCAATCTCTCTCGCTCTTGCAAGGTCAGCCTTTTTAATTAAGTTCGTTTCTGCTGCCATAATAAATTTCCTTTCTTTTGATTAAATTTCAAGCGTTATGCTTGATTTACGGTTACGAAAACAATTCAATATTTGCCGCAATCGCTTTTTGTCTTTCGGTAGAATCTTTGATTGCTAAAATCTGCTCCTTGGTCATAGCAACACCACTGCCATTATTTACTGGCGGTCTTGACTTCATCCATTCAGCCTGTGCAACCTTTACTGCCTTGGACTTTTCATTTTCAATAATCTGTGCAATCGCCGCATGGTCTGCATCCGAAATTGCATTGATAAGTTCTTCCACAATCTTTTCATCGGAAATAGACTTGTAAGCCGCTACAGCCTTAATGTGATTAAGTTCGGACTTGACATTGTTCAACTCTTCCTCACGCTGTCTTTCGGCTTCTTTCTTCAACTCTTCCTCTTGCTCACTTGCGGTCATTTTCTGTCTTAAGGTCTTAGTCAAATCACCTTTTTCTTTCAAAGCCTTGTCAAGTGCCGCCTTGTCTTTAAGTCTTGCCGCTTTTTCAGCCGCCAATTCTGCCATGAGAGCATCAACATCCGGCTTGTTGTTTTCAACCGTTTCAGTGTTTTCGGTTTCGGTCACTACTTCCTCGGTTGTGGTTTCAGTTACTTTTGCATTTTCTTCTGCCATAATTCAATTTTCCTTTCTGTGTTTTAGAGCCTTCTCTGGCTTTCTGTGTTTACACTTCTCTGTGTTATATATAAAAACCCTTGCGGGATTTTAACTGTATTTCAGTGTGCATCTGCAATTTGCAAGTTCTTTATCCGATAAATTTTCATAATCATGTGGAAAAAGACCTTTGCAATCTGGAAACTGAAAATAATCTTCAATAGGAATTGTTTTTCCATCAACTGCCCTATGTGTCTTGCGTACACGATTGTCATTTTCGGTCAACCATGTTTTCATAGTGTAGCCTTGTTCTATAGCATCTTGTAATTCTTCATAATTCAAAATACTGTTAGCTTCATTTTCGCCAACAATGATTGCTCTTTCATCCGACATCCAATAGTTTGGATTTACCAAATCTAAATTTTTGAATGTAGTATCAACTACATCTTTCGTGATATTCTGAATATAGTTTTGTGTATAAACATCTATTTCTTTATTTCCAAAAATAGATTGCCTAAACTGTATCCTAAACTGTCCTAACACATAATCATAAGACAGATAATCGTATTCATAAGCGGTTTCAATCAACACAAACAGAAAGAGAAGTGCATCCCTTATCTGTTTAGCAAGGTCTTTTCGCTTCTCTTTTTGTGTTTCGTCTATATCCATAACATCAAAGTAACCAGTTAAGATACTGTCAACTTCTTGTTCGGTGTAGACATATTCGTATGTTGTTAGTTTGTCAATGTTGCTTAATGCCATTACTCAATCTCTACCGCTTTTTGCGTACTCATTCCACCGATTAGAGGACTGTTTGTCTGCTGGTCGCTTATATCTTGAAGTCCTGTGCTTTCTTCTGTTTTTGAACCGCTATTAAACACATTCATTTCTTGATAACGTCTTACACCCTCACCGCTTCTTGCTATTACTTGTGACGGGTCTTCAAACATATTGATATTGGAAACTACATCCTCTAATGCGAATCCGTGACTTAATAAAGCACATGAAGCGTTAGTTTTAACAGTCAACTCATATTCTTTTGATCTCTTGAAACTTGGCGCACAATCTGAAAAATGAAGTTTCAGTAATGGACTATCTTCTGGAACATTCGGAGATACTCTGTAAACCGCTGTAATGACTTCCAATTCATTCATTTTAGAAGAATCAGTAAGCATTGTTTTTCTACAAGCATCTGCTTCTGCGTCTGTCCATCCTGCCGCATCGTCCATCGCCACACCAGTAGAACCGCCGGAATTATCGTTTCTTTGCGGAACGTGCGCTAATCTCCAAATATGCGTTCTTGTCGCTGATATATTTTCAAGTTGTCCACTATAATCGTAGTCAACCGTTAAAGGCTTTACTTGCGGTGTCTTACCGTCCCTTGTGGTGTTTGTTAAAAGCCAATCTCCATCTTTTGGTTTTACGACTTCCTCCGTAGTTGTTCCATCTTCATTTTCTGTCACTTTAACAGGAAACTCAACATCGGACGAAAACCAGATTGTGTCAACATTGGATTGCATACCATCCAAAAGATAACTCAAAGATTGATTTACGCTATCAATCATTGGAATAAGCCGTTCAAAACAACCTTGTCTATCATAAGAACGGATGTATTCGATGATAGGAATTTTGTTTAATGGATTCTGTTCTTCACTTATGATTGAATCCAGATTCAAAACCTCGAATCTGCTTTCTTTTGTGAAACAAGTAAAATGTCTTTCTCCCGTTTCATCTATCCTAAACGATACACCCAAGATAATTCTTTTATCTGTATATGCAGTAGACCGCACAACAAAAGTAGTCCGTGGGTCAAACACGTCTAATGTGAAATAACTATCTCCATCTTCCCATTCCGTGTTTATGTCAATATAGGTATATCCTACACCGCCTATTTCAATATACCTTGCTAATTCTTGCTGTTTGGTCTTTAGCCTTTGCGCCCGATAATTCTGATTCAGTAATGAGATAGCTTTTGTAAAATCAATTTCATCATTTGTTTTATCATCATCATCGGATTGGACAAAGGTAATAGGATTTCCCCACTCAAAACCTAACTTAAACTCCACAATATATGTTGCGATTGGATCGGGAACAAAGTTTTGGATTTCTTTTCTTGCTGTTTTCTCTGGGATAGGATTTACTTCTCCTGCTTCGTATTTCAAAAGAAAATCTATCGCAGTAGAATTTTCACAATGGACAGAAAATGCCTTTTGCAATACTTCAAGCAAATTGCTACTATCTATGTATTTGTAATCTGTAAAAATTTGCTTTCTACCTAATTGCATATTATCACCAAAAGAAAAAAGCACTGCCATATCGACAATGCCTTTTTCTACCACCAATTTTGAAAGGAGAATAAACCTACTTATTCACAATACTATAATAACACGTGTAATGGTGAACTGTCAAGCATAATCAAAGAATTTTTTCAAATTCTTCCAACGCTCTTTTATGTGCTTTCTTGCATCCCCGGTCACTCATTCCTAATTCATAAGCAATCGTATAAATGCTTTTGTTCTCAATGTATTTCTTTCGCAAAATCTCTTTATGCCTATATCTTTCAAGCAAATTTAACTTCATGTAAATATCTGTTTTAAGGTCTGCAAACTTATCAGTCAATCTGTCGGCTTCTTCTTCTAATTCAACAATTCTAGTGACAATATCGCCTATTTTATCAGAATTAAAAGAAGTCTGCACACGATCACCATTCAGATTATATGTTGCCGTACTGCTTGCAATAGTCCTTAAACGGTAAATCTCATACAATGTATCTTGAATTTTCTTATCCAGTTTAGAAAGTTGTTCAAGGTATGATTTTGCGGTCATATTTACTCCTTTATCATGCTTTTCATGTTCTTTGTCAAACTGTGCGGAATCTGTAAAACAGTTATCAGCCTATCATCTTTTGTAAATAAATATGCTTTATCACCGTACAATCTAATATTACTCGCCGCCATGTTACGAAAAAATAAACTTGATACCCACTTATTCAGATTGCCTTTAGTCTGATTATGTCTTATTCCCTCGTTTAAGGCTTTTTCAGCTATTCTATCTATGGACTTATTATTTAATCCGTTTCGTTCTTTTAATCGCTTTTTAGCGTGTTCTGTGACGTGCAAATATAATCACTCGCTTTCTTTTCTTCGATAATGCTATCCATTTTATCCATAACCTTACAGATAAAATCAATACTAAACGCTGTTTCACCCTCAATAACTTCAAATCCGTACTTTTCAGCTAATTCAGCAATTCTATTTAATGAACCGAATTTCTGTTTGTATTCTTCTTCTGTCATTATTTCTCCGTATGCAAATACCATAAAATCACTCCTTTTCACTATACACTTCTACTTTCTAGTGAAAGCAATATTGCTTTTGCAATTACTTCAATCCGTTTTTGGATAAGTTTTTCGGCTTTTTCATCGTATTGTTTTATATATGCTTCGTTACCTAACGGAATTTCAGTACACATATTAAGAACATCATCTGTAATATAGTTTATTATTGAATCCGCAATAAGCAAATCTGTAATTTCTTCATCTTTTGAACATTCAAATAATATCTTCATTTATTCCTCACTTTCGTCTACAAACTTCGTATCGCCATAGTCAATGTGAATATCCACTAACTTAATATTTGAAACTGCTACACAAGTCAGTAGCCAAAACATAGAACAGCCTAAAAACCGTAAAGGCGTACTAAATACAAATTGTAAAACCTCTAACATATCAAAATCTCCTTAATTATTGTATCTTATAGAATTTATAACTAATGTTACACCGTTTCCATCAAGATTCACATTCACAGATATAACATTTGACAAATCAAGTTTATTACCATCAATGTAAACTTCCTTTTTACCATCTTTCATTTTAATTTCAAAATGTTCAAATACTTTATATGTCCTTATACATTCCTCTTTGTATTGTTCCATATCACTCCAATCTCGGCAACTTCTTAGCCGTTAAAACCTTTTCTTCATGTTTCTCTTGAAAAAAATCTTCTGGCAGTTCTCCGTAAACTTCCGGCATTAAATATTTCCTTGCGTACTTTCTGAATGTCGGTTCACTCATTTCACATAACCTACAAGCATCTTTCGGGAATACATACGGATATGGGTCATTAGTCTTGAAATAATCGTATGTTTCTTCCTCTGTTAAGACCATTGTAGCCGCACCTCTTGCTAATGCATCCCATTCAGTTTTAGATACTGGACAATGGCTATGATAGTTTTTACCCATAGATCTATACTCCTATATGATAACCTACTGTTTCTTTCACAACTTCGTCATTCTCAACAATAATTTTGCCGTTTTTATCAGTTTTATTTCTTACTGTTTCAATATCAAAACTAAATGGCACACCATGTATATTTATCTCGGTTATCTGTTTTTGCCACTTACCGTTGATATATACTTTAGCCGTGTTGTTACGATTGATTTTCAATATAAATTTAGGTTTCTTCATAGTTTTTCCTTTCTTAAATCTCCAATAATAAAAGCATCTTCTTTTAATTTGATACCGTTATCAGTTTCTAAAAACACTGGCTCTGTATCATTGCAAAACTTGATTCCCGCATCTTTTGCTTCTTTGTCATAAATTACAAATGTCTGCATTACCACATCTTCTTTCCATTTTGGTATAAAACATATTTCCCACCGCATTCACATTTCTGCTTACAATCAAATACGGAAAAATTGGTATTGGATTTTTCCTTGTCTTTATTTTGAAGTTTTCCGCATTTCTCACATTTCATTTCCGTTTTAATATTAGCCATTATTTTCTCTCCGTAAACATTTCACACATTCCTTTATTATCGCCTAAGTATTGCACATGATCTGCCTCTTTCATATCCCAAAATACCGTACAAACATATTTATCTTTTGGAATATCATTAAATTCTATTGTTGGTGGAACATATAGTTTTGCACAATATCGGCAGTTTTCGCATTTATCTTGCATTATTTTCACCACCATCAACTACGAATATTTCCATAGTACCATTTACAATATCAAGCATACTTTTTGTGGTTTTTTCTTCTATTTCCTTATATTCCTTTTCTGCCTTTTCTTTTGGCAACGATTGCTGTAATAGTATTTTTATAATCATCATGTTTTCATAATGTAACACACCTATCATGTTTTCAAGTTTTTCTATATCCATTATTCTAATACCTCCATTTCTTTCAATGTCTTGTATAGTTTCGGTAATTGTCTTTCAAGCAAAATAACTAATCTTTCATCATCGCAATAATCATCTGCTCCGCTTTCCCAAAATAAAGCATGGATATATTCATGCAGAAATACTTCTTTGTATCTCATTTCTTTTGCTTCTGCATCGTCCGTTGCATCCAACATATCATCAACGGCTCTTAGGTGTATTTCTTTCTTGTATGTATCACATTCTCCGTCACGTTCACGCTCTTTTAGTGTATCGTCTTGACATATTAAATAAGTAGTGCCTAAAACATTGACTTTCTGACTATCAAAATCAATCATTTTTCTCCATTTCCGCAATTTCGCATTGCAAACAAATTTCTCTCGCCCACTTCTTTACGACTTCATAATCGCCACGATCAGCATATCTTGAAATAGCTTCTGCAAGGTCTTTTATACGTTCTTCTGCTTGTATATAACATGGTTTTACACCTAAAGGTGGTTTTTGTATTGGTGGATTTCCTTTTTCAAGTTTTTCTATATATTTAGCGTATTGATTCATAAAGTCACCATCAGTTAGTAACTCTGGATAGCACTTAAATATTTTTTCATCTATCTCGAATCCATCATCAATACTGCATTCATGATCTATATTGTACATTTCACCATCTTTTTTCTTGCAACACATACAAATATTAAGTGGAAAACAATATCTTCCATAAACACAATATCTACAACGTTCAACTTTTGGAAATTTATCGCTCACAATAATTTGTTTAAGTTTTTTTTGCTCTTCTATGGTTTCTTTTGCGTCTATGTATGCTTTCTTTACTTTGTGATAGTTTCTCAATAGTGCATCATATGTATCGCTTTCAACATAATCTGTAAATGGTAATACTTCATCAGCGTTGATATATTTACAAATCACTGTTTCTACATCTACATCGAATAAATCTTCTTTTTCCATTGGTCAATCTCCATCAATAACATCAAATTTCATGTTTTCAAGTTTCTTAATCTGCTTTTTAAGATTTTCAATTTTCTTATCTCGCATTTCCTCTGCTTTTTTAATTGCACCCTCTTTTGTTTTGTGCCACTCTCTGCCTTCGCCATGATAATAACCGTAGAAAATTCCTGTTTTTACTGCGACCATTCCATCGCCAACATCTTCTACTTCCATTTTCTTAATTCCCTGTGTCAAGGCATATTTTGTTATATATACTTCCATTGTTCAATCTCCTTTCATGTACTAATTTTACATTACATTTTGCAGAATGTCAATAATGTAAGCGGATAGTTGTTAGTTATCTGTTTTGTAAGTATTAAGATTTATTTCTCAATCTGCTTGATTTATTTACATTTATTGGAGTATTTATTGCATCTTCCAAAGACCACCCCATTTTCCGTCTTTTATCATAAGCACCTTTTGTAATTCCATTTGCTTCTAATCTTGATTTTATGGTATTTTCGCTTCTACACGGAGTTGTCAATGCTTTTTCTGTATCCCATTTCAAATGAACTAGTCTTTGATATAAAACCCAAAATGAAATTCCTGTTATTTCAGACCATTCCATTATAGACTTTCTTTCTCCATTGTATTCAAAAAACTTTGTTTTCCTTTTATTCATCATTTGCTGAGAATATGTTGCCCATCTACAATTACTTGGCTCGTAATTACCATTAACATCTATTCTGTCAATAGTTAAATCGTCTGAATATCCATGTGACAATGCCCACTCAATAAATATGTCCGTAGAATTTCTCCATTCTTCACACATAATTATTCCACGTTCGCCATAGTCTTTATATGAATTTGAGTTTTTGTTATAACATCTTTTCTTGATTCCATGATAAATTTCGTAAAGTCGTTTATAATCTTTTCTTTGATATTTATTTTTAGACATAATTATACTTCCTTTCTTTGTGTTTATTTTATGTTATTTCAATTATATCAAAACATTTGTTCGATGTCAAATATAACTTGAAATAAAATGAATTGTATGTTATTATATATTAAAAGGAGGTATATTATGGAAAACAGAGGATTGAAAAACAGAACCGCTATTTCTACATCTATTGACAAAGAATTGTATGAGAAATTGCAAAATATATCTAAAGAAACAGATATTCCGATTTCGAGATTATTTGATAAAGCCTTGAAAATGCTTTTCGCCAATCCTATTAAATAGGACTGGCGATTATCTTTGCTACACTTATTCCGCTACCATGTAAATCAAAATCTATTGCTCCTGCTAATGAATCTGGTGCATCGTCATTCTCTTTTTTCTTCATGTTCATTCTGAATTTGAAAAGATTTTGCATAAATTTCTTATATTGCGCATGTCTATGTTGTGGATCTTTGAAATATATTTGTCTTATAGCTTGTGCATTATCCCATATTCTTTGTTGTTTGCTTAATGTTGATGGCGCCCAATCCGAAGTAATATTTATTGGTCTTCCGTTATTAAACTCTTTATCCTCTAAAAGCATTCTCTTAATATCATCTTTATATCCTTCTCCTCCTTGATTGCTTTCAAAGTGAACATTTTTTAATCCATGTTTTTTAATCAGTGTTATTATTTGTGGCTGCGTAATGTGTTTTTCTGAATTATCAAATACAACATCTTCGCAATACATTCTTCCATCTTCATAACAGTAAATAACAGGAAATGAAACGTAATCGCCGCCTCCAAGTGCAACATCCCCGTGTGCTATAATTTTCAATGGTTTAATTTCGGGAAGTACAGAATAATAATTCATGGTATTAGCATTAAACACTGCACCATCACGTTCAATAGGTTCTTGTTGGTCTTGTGCATAAAAACTAGCCATATCATCATCTTCTTCAAATTTTGCACGTTCAATACGGTAATGTTTGGTAGAAAAACCAACACCATAATCATAATCAAAATTACTTTCATCTGTTTCGGGATCTAGTGCAGGAATTTTGATTATTTCATATCGTATATCTTTTGCCTCTGGATTTTCCGCAAGAAATTTTTGGCGGTTCATAAAAATATCTTCGGTACTCCAAATTGTTCCGTTCCATATCTTTTTGCAATTTTCTTTTGCTCTTTTTATCACATTGTTATTAAATATGGTCTGCTTTCTTTTTCTAATTTCTGGACTTAATACTTCTTGTATTCCTTCGTACAAATCGTCACATATCAGCCAACCATAAGCGTCATATTCTCCGTTTAGACCGCTTTCCATTCCTTTTCCAGAAAGTGATTTATATTTCTTAACACGGTTTAAGTCCATTTTGTGATTTTTTGCGTCTGTATCAACTATTTTTACGTTTGGAAATACATCTGCAAAACAATATGTAGGGTCACGATAAATCTCTATTACGCCATCAAGGAAAGCTTCACCTAATCCCTCTTTGAAAGAAACATACAAATTACTTCCTTCTGTATATCTCGCACAATGCCATGCAACACCAAAAGTCATTTCCAAAGTCTTGCCAACTCTGGCGGGCATATGTACAAACAACTCGTCCATTTCATCATCTTCAAGTCTTTGTAACGCATTTGTAACTCTTATAAGAGTTTTTCGCCTAGGCTCGTACAATCTTTCTTTGCGTAATTTGTTTTTTTCAATATACAATGCAAAGCTATCTAATTTGTATGGTGCTTCAAGTAAAAGTATCTCATAAAACTGATTTATCAGCTTGACTTCCTGCTTATTCTTCTGCGACCATTCTTCAAGAAACTTAAAGTCACCGCCCTCTGTTCCAATGCGAATTAGATCGTGTATAAGCCCCTTGCAACGTTCTGAAATGATTAAGCCATACTGAATATCCTTTTCAGCCAAAAAAGCCGTTTTACACGCTTCTAAATATGCGTCAACGGCTTGTTCATCTATTCCTTTTCTTGCAATATACTGTTCATAATTCTCAACGGCACTCAACAATTCTTTTGAAGCGATAATACTCACTACCTTTCTAGTCCAATGATTCTATTTGCAATCTTTTTAGCAGTTTCAGTGTATTCCCAATCTTCCCATACGATAGTTGTTTCACGCAATGCGCTTTCTATACTTGCAACAAAAGCATTATAAAATTCTTCATTAGTTTTTAGAGAAGTTACAACAACTCTACAAGCATCTTGCAAGGAAGATATTTCTGCATCTACTTTTACTTTTACGGTTATTTCATCTATTTTTGCCATATTATCTCCTTTTTGGCAGTTTCGGATATTGGAAGATTTAACGCTACCTCATTACAATTCTGTTCTGCCATAATCAGACAACCAATATTCGCATTTTTATTTTCGGAGTGGTTTATCTGCTCACGCTCTCTTATCTAGGAGCGACCTAGATGCTTGCATGGGTAGGGAATCGAACCCTACACAGATAGCATTCACAAGTATATTACAACTACTATCTATCCTTATGATTATATAAGCGTATTCCATTTTCGCCACCATGCAACCGCCTATTTTATGTCTGCAAAGGCTGTGCAGTTTCGCCATTAGTCTGATACTTCCGACTTGTTCTTTAGCGAACCACTCTGTATATATCTTTCGTATATACTCGATTGTGGGTAAAGGGAAAATCTTGTATTGATTTTATTTATCCCACAAATTGGAATGACAGGATTTGAACCTGCGACCTCTTGCTCCCAAGGCAAGCGTGCTACCAAACTGCACCACATTCCATCGGTTATCCACCATTTACCAGCCATGTACAAACTCACGCAGTTATGTTTATCCGACTAAACTTTATCATGGATTTTGTAAAACTTTTACCTTTACTCGTTGAACTTATGACAAAAATAAACTTTAAGCTTTGAGTTTTGAGTTTTCAACTTTTAATCTTAAACTTTACAGTCACAATTTTCACCGCACATAGTATTTTCAAATTACTATCGGTAAATTAAGCGTGTTTGAATCCGCTTAATATTTTATCAACCCATTTTGATATTTGTTGGTTTTTATTTATTAACTTGAATGATACCAACAAACACTCAAGAAACATAATTCAGAATTTTCGGTAAACAGTGGATATAATTTTAATATTCTATCTCAATTATCGTAACTGCATTCGATACAGAAAGTGCAGAATCAACTTCTGTCATGAATGTAGTTATCTGATCTTCAAGTGTTTCGATCAGTTTTGCTACATCAAGAGTGTCATAAATCTCAAACTCGTTTGTCTTGATAAATTCCTCTCTTGCTTTCTGAACTTCGTCGCTGTTTAATTTGCTTTCTTTCTGTCCATAGATTGATTCAATAAATTTATCGGCTCTTTCTGCCAACTTATCGCCGTTTTCTTTCTTTACCGTCACCATTGCGGCTCTTAAATCCATAGACAGTTTATTTTTCAATGTAGCAATATATTCCGTTCTGTGATTTTTCATGTCGATAGCTTCCGCAATCGTATATTCTTCATCGCCGATACGGATTTTTGTTGACGCATTCGACAAAACAACCGCTTTCTTGATTGCGTTCCTCCGACTAATCAAATCTATTGCCTTGTCATATGCACTTTGGATATTCTTACCGTATTCATCAATACTTATTCCGTCAATTTTGTTTGCATTATGTTTAATAGCAACACAATAATTGACAGTATTGATTGCGCCCTCAATTCTGCTGTCAATCACTTTTAATTCTGTTAGTGCTTTATGCACCGTCATTGTTTCCTTTGTCATTTTGAATCCTCCTTAAATTTTGATAGTATATTATTTTACTTACACTATTTGCGGAGTCTGCTCATACAAACCGTTGGTGAAACAACCGCCTTCCGCACCCGGTTGATTTTTGCCTTATGCTAGGCTTTCCCACCTGTCTAAAATCCGAAGAAAGCAGCCAATAGTAGGAATTGCAAGAACACTCCTAAAACTTGCTCGCACTCTATCACTTGCGTACAGCATACCACTTGCTTAACATCGTTTTTGAGTGCGTTTGTGGTATTTATTATCCTCCAGGATTCATAAGGAAGTGTTTTTCTCGGTTATATGTTGCGCTACACACAACCGCACAAGGGTAGTAGGACTCGAACCTACATATCTGGGAACCAAAATCCCATGCCTTAACCATTTGGCGATACCCCTAAAAGTGGTTGCTTTATGTTTACACTGTTTATATCTGGATTCAACCCAAAATGTAAACCAACCACTTAATAGCTACAGTGGGAATTGAACCCACGTTACCGCCGTGAAAGGGCGATGTCTTAGCCACTTGACCATGTAGCCTTTTTGTTTTAAGACATAGCAATTATACCGTTTTCGGAAGATATATTGCAAGCATCTTTCTTGTTTTGTTTCGCACTGTTGACATATTCATCTGCAACATTTTTAATGATCAAGTGTGTCAAAGCTTCTTCTACACTGATAGGTTTACCCATTTCATAATGCGCAGAATACTTGTCAACATAATCCTTAAAATCTGTGTTTTCGTTATAAAGTTTCTTCAAGTCCATGTTGTCACCTCTCATATATCGTACCATATAATTAGTACAGTGTCAATCTATCAACTATGTAAAACCGTTTTTTTCTTTCCATTCTTTTTTCTTTCTTACCTTTTCCATATGTTCTGCATAATGTAAATCATTTAATTTCTTAAAATATTCGTTATTCATATTCTCCCACATAGACGGCAATGTCTCCAATCTCTTTTCATAGCATTTTTGACACACTCCACGCCCATCAATAGCTTGTTCTCCACAGATATAACAATACCCATAAGAAACCCTTTCGCTTCTGTTTATGTCATGCCTGTTTCTTTCTCGATATTTATAAAGATATGCTCTACATTTTTTCCCAAGTCCATTGTCAATAGTTTGCTCTTTTCCACATTTAGGACAAAGACCACAAGATAAACGCTGTCCTTTTAACATCTTTTTCTTTTCACGATCTTTCGCCCTTATATCATCATTTCTTTCTTTTTCATAATATCGGTCTTGTTCTTTGCCTATACATTCATAACATAATGTCTTGTTTGGCTCGGATTTATTTCCACATCTTGGACATATTCCTATTTTTTTCTTGTAGGCATTGTTTTCTCTGCGGATTTTATTTCTTCCGTCAGTAGAACATTTTGATGAACAATATTTTGTTTTTCCTTTCGGGAGAATATTCCCACATATTTGGCAATTCATAATTCCTCCAACTGTTTTTCAAGTGTCGCAATCCGCTGTTTCTTTTGGTGTATCATAAGACGGATTTCCCAATCTTCAAAATGGCTCGGACTTATGTTTTTCGGTGGATAATAACCAAAACTAACCGGTTCCGAAAAACATATTGAGCCATTACCGTGTAAAGCATTTTCAAGCCGTTCTAATGTTTCTTTATGTCTTTCTATATCATATTGAATGTCTTTTGCTTTCTGTAATATTTCCTTGTTCATCTTCATTCTCCTTTACGCAACCGCACAATTCCAGACTTACTCTTTCACATGGTATGATATTCAACATACAAATATCTACTCCGCATACTTCTTTAAGATATGGACATTGTGCGGTATTTTTGGTGTGGTTAGTCATTGGTTACTCCCTCGTTATCCATAAAATCAAATAGTGTAGGACTTTCTACTTCGTTTTCAGCATTTTGAAGATAATCAACCGCATCTGCAAAGTATTCTGTGTTAAGTTCACAACCCCAACCGATACGCCCCATTTTTACTGCTGTATAAGGTACTGTCGATATTCCCATGAACGGGTCATAAACAACTTCTCCCTCATTACTATAACGATTGATAATCCTTTCGACAATATCTGTTTGGAGAGGACAAAGGTGGACTTGTTTTCTTTGGTTTTTCTGCTGCAAATTCAGTGTTTTAGTCCGGCTAATATCATCCCATACATCATTATCATTCCAACTGCCTACACCCATCATCATGTAACTACTTGATAACTTTCCTTGTCTGTCTAATTCCTCACAAAGTTTGATATGCTCTTTATAATCATAAACATTTTCTTTTGAAAATTTGTTGTACATTCTCTGGATAGAATTAGGGTTAGCATTTTTAATTTCTTCAAGTGCCATCAATCTGTCACCACTTGACCGCCAATAAGCATGAGCGTCTACTTGCCACTGTCCTCTTGTGTATTCCTCTTTTGTCTTTGTTATTGGTGTGTCTGCATATGAATTACTTTTGTCTGTAGGAAGTTTCCGTAAAAGTAAAATATACTCTGGTGCGCCAACTCCCATTTTGCTCCCATCTTTGCATTGTTCCGACCAACCTAAACGGTAAGATTGATTGTTTTCTGCAACTACATCTGTAACAACCGTTATCATGCCTATGCAAATAAACCCATGCTTGATATAGTGTAATAACGCTTCTGCATGAAAAGGCTGAAATGCTTGCAATCCGTACTTTGTCTGATAACTTGATAACACTCTATCTTTTACATGGATAGCTGCTATTCTTCCTGGTTTCAAAATACGGTATAATTCCGGCGTTAAATAGTCCATTTGTGTAAAGAAACTATCTGTATCTTTGTTGTGTCCAAAATCGCAATAATTCTGGCTATACTCATATAAAGTGCCAAAAGGAATGGATGTGTGTATCAAATCAACACTATTATCTGGCAATGTTTTTGTAAAATTGACAGTATCATCATTTACCGCCATATAATGTTTTCCCTCTACCTTAATCACTTCTACTCCCATTCTCCTTTCAAGGTTTTTGAAACGCTTAGTATCATTAAGACCATATTGACGTACAATATCTGTCATTTTCTGCACCATTTCATTATGGTTTTTCCATTTCTTCATCAGCACATCTTTGATTTCTCTTTCGTTCTCCATATAGATAATATCAATTATTACTTTCTCGTTTTGTAAAAACCGATATACCCTATGGATTGCTTGCATAAAGTCATTTGCTTTGTAATCTATGCCAATAAAGATTTCTCTGTGACAGTATCTTTGAAAATTGCAACCACTGCCAGATATACTTTCTTTTGTTGCAAGCAATCTGAATTTACCGTCTGAAAAGTCGATTGTTCTTTGTTCTCTCTTTTCAATATCCAAAGAACCGTAAATCTCAACTGATTCTGGGATAACTTTTTTTATAACAGCCCTTTCATTTTCCAATGAATGCCATAAAATAAAATGGTCATTTGGATTTTCGTCAATAATCTGTTTTGCAACATTCACTCTATCGAGAATACTATCTCTTTTAACTCTAGCCGCATCTGCTAATCCTGCCGCCGCGTCTGGAAATAACATAAACTGTCCGTCACGATCAACTTCTTTTCCGTATTCAATCGGTACTTCATGCCATCTGATTTCAAAAGGTGGTAAATCGTAACCTTCATCTGAATAATCTTTATTTAAATCAGACGGTTTTTGAATAAATAGCGCCCAAGAAGATACCCACATCCAAAACTCTTCCACCATATTCGGATAAAGTTCCATTTTACCCACTTTGCTATGGTCTACTCTAAAAAACCTTGTTTTTGATTGTCTTAAATCCATTACTCCTAAATAGTCTGCATATTCCAAAAGTTCCGGGTATTCGTTCGGACTTGGCGTAGCTGTAGCAACCATTTTATATTTTACTTTCCGGAATTTCTCTCTAAACTCGATATTAGTTTTACTGCCAAAAGAACGCAGTATAGAAGCTTCGTCAAGCGTTACAACAGTAAAGTAATCCGGGTCAATATCACCATCACGCACTCTTTCATAGTTAGTTATCATAATATCGGTTTTTGCGTTCTTTATTTCTTCCATACTTCGCACATATTCCGGTGCATTGTACCCTAAAATTCTTTCTGAGTCTTTCGTAAATTCCTGTTTTACTCCTAAAGGACATACAATCAGACCTTTGCCTCCAAACTTCTTTATTACTTGATAGCAAAATTCAATTTGGCAAACTGTTTTTCCAAGTCCGTACTGAGCAAATAACGCTCTCCTGCCACCTCTCAAAGCCCATTCAACCATATTCTTTTGGTGGTCTTTCAAATTATGATTCAATTCATTTCTGTCAACAATAAAACCACTTTCAATCGCAAGTTCTATTTTTGTTTTAAGAAATTCCGAGTAATTCATTGTAAACCTCACTTTCAATCGTTGTTCTCTTCATTCAGTGATTTATCTAGTAATTGTCTTGTATATTCCGAAACATTCATATCTTGCTTATCTGCGTTTTCTTTGATCGTTTCCATTGTACTGTCTGCTATTCGCACTTGCAAGGTTGAATACTTCGGATTGTCTGTTGGTCTTGACATATCAATCCTCACTTTCTTTTATTCTCTGTAATTGTCTGTCGATTTTCTCCGATATGTAATTTTCAACCATCTTACTACAACCCAATAAATACTTAATCTGTTCAAGACAAATCTCAACATCAGCGATTTCCTCGGCTAAATTAAAATAATAATCATTGTAGGCACTAAAAGTTATAGGTAATTCGTTTCCACACCTCATATCTTTTCGCCAAAACTTATTTATGGCTTGTGTCAACTCTGCCATTTCTTCAATAAGCTGTCTTGATTGTGCATCATATCCATATGTATCAGCAATCACTTGTAGTTTTGCACTTTCATCAGATAATGCGCTCATTCTGTTTCCTCGCTTTCTAATTTTCTGCCGCACATAGGGCAGTAATGAATTTGCTGCCCCATTCCATCCTTATCAAGCATCATTTCAAGAACATACTTTTTCTTTCCGGCGATAACAGAACTTTCAATGTGAACTTCTCCGCTGTGCAACAATCCGTTTTCGTCATTTTTTCTTAAGCTACATATCCAATGACCGTTCTCACAATATTTACACATTGTCATTTTCCCTTTCTTTACTTTTTGTAAAATTTTCAAGTGTCTTTTTATCTTCTTCGTTTTCCGCAGTAAGTATGTATGTTGGAATAGAAGTTTCAATCAATTCTACAATTTGTTTTTCAAGCCCTTTTATTGCAATATTGTCTTTCAATTCTCTTTGCAACCTTGCAAAATCTTCTTCTGTTGGTGCAATATCGCCAGAATGTTGTTTTCTGAATCTGTTCAAAATAGAATCTTGTATATCAAATTGCATTTTATGTATTTCTTCAATTTTATTTTGAATTTCATCATTGTAAACTGTTTCTATCTTCATACTTCCTGCCTTTCTAATTTTCTGCCACATTCCGGACAATACTTAATTAAAAACACAACGCTTATAGGAATATCTTTCATGCAACAATCAGCAAAAGGTGGACACCTTTTCAATTCAACTTCCAATGTTCTTGCCTTTCCAAAAGTGTTAATGTACAAACGACCTCCATATCTTGATTTTTGGTATAATGTTTTACCATTTTCGCAATATTTACACATTGTCAATTCTCCATCCCCATGACGCATTGTAACCTATCTCTTTAACCGCCTTATTTGCCTTTTTGGCGGTCTTTTCGTCTGCAACCGTAATCATAATCACTCCGCTTTCTAAAACAGCGTTATAACCCATTTCTGAAAGTTTTGTGGTGTATTCTTCTTTGCTCATATCCACCCACCTTTTATCTTATCTATGAGTATCGCAATTCCGCACCCAAGCACTGTTCCGATTGCAGAGTATGTTATTATTTCTGTTATTTGGTTAATATCATTCACCCTCTTTCGCAGATTTCTTAATATCATTCCTCATGCGCTTTGTGTAATATCTCCACCGCTTGCCTTTCTCGCCTAGTCAGGTCTTTTCCTCACCGTTCCATGAGTATGAATTTCTCGCCTTGTTCTTCTTGCTTTTACTCACCCTCTTTCATCTTCTCTAACACTTCCTCTATGGCATTAAAATGTCTGCCGGTCTTTTTCAACTCGTGAATATATCCACAACCATATTTTCCATTCGCAGAAATAGCGACATACCTATCACGGCATACATCTGTTATAACCAAGCAGTGCGTTTTGTCCAGTATATACACCTCATCCCCAACATTAATCTCATCATCCTGTCCTTTGTTTTCTTCCCATGCCTTAATTTTTTCAATGGCTTCGGATGCAGAAAGTTCTGAATAAACAGAATGTTCACCTGGCTTACTAAATATCTTTTCAATATCTTTACCAAACATTACATGGATTTTCCTTGCCGCTTCCCACGCCTCATTTCTGCCTTGCTCAATACCATTTTCTAATCCCATTTCATAAGCATCAATTACACATTGGTGCGCTTGATATTGCAAATTTTGTGTAACATCAAATCCTTGTGTATATTCTTCCATAATTTAATCCTCCTCTGCTTTGTCAAATGCTTTTAATAACTCATCAGCGTATATCTGATTTAGTCTTATGTAGTAATTTTTCCATTCTCTGTTTAACTTTCTATAATAGTATGTCCAACAGCTATTGCTAATGATGTATAATAGTATCCAGAATAATGTGATTATCAGTTTATCCATGATATTCCTCCATTTCGCAATACTCTTTAATAATCCCGATCGCATCTTTTAATCCTTGCACATAAGACGGATTTAGATTTTTATACACAGATTTTTCTTCGTTACTACCAATTCTTTCAATTTTCTCGATCAGGACATCAATGGATTTTAGTGGACAATCAGGATGTTTTTCAAACAGACGAAATTCATCAGTATATCCTTTGTATATCAAAGGACAATCATGACTAATTTCTTCACCATATCTTGTTTCGTCTGCGTGTTCGATGTTGCAAAGATAACAGAAATCCTGCATATCCATCCCTGTCAAAATTATGCTCATTCTTACACCTACTGCATCTTCGCACCACAATTAGGACAATACTTCGGTCTATAATCAAAATCCATTTTGTGATATTTAAAAATAGGTTGTTCACAATTTGAGCAGATTATCTCTCTATCACTTTCAGGACGCTCATCTATAAACCATTGCCCCATCTTCGGCTTTGGTGTGACAGGCGGTAATTCAACCAAGTAACCCTCCATTTCGTGTTTCGCTAATTCTATGCCATGAAAACAAGCTTTCCTAAGATTTTCGTAATCATATTCTCCGACAGGATATTGATTTAATACGGACTTGTTTAGTCTTACGCTCATATCACAATCTAGTGCCATTTCTCTGCTTATTGCATCTTCACACGGCTCTTGTCCCAATAACCGTCTATAATCTTGTAGCCATTCAGCTAATTGTTTATGATCGTTAGCACATTCCTGACATTCACCTTGTTTTGTCATTCCTGCTGCAACTTCTTCACAATGTTCAATCGCTTCTTCTAATGTTAGCATTTTTATACCTCCACTATTTACCAAAAAAATATTTTGTAAGCAAAATAAAAATCGCTTATAAAACATACAACAGCCAATATAAATTGTGTGTCATACGATACCATTTCGATTGCATCAGAGGCTCCTATAAGTTTTAATGCAAGAAATACAAATAATAATGTTATCATTCTTCCACCTCCACAGCAATAGTCTTATAATCAATATTCACATATTGACTTTCTATCATCCGCGTTTTGTCATTCTCCGCGGCTTGCTTTGTTTTGTATTTCTTAGCGTTCTCCTGATCTCCCATTACTTTATATTTTTCGCCACGAAAAACATATCCACCCTTGCATACATAAGCACATGCGCCCTCGTCATACAATGCAAACATTATCTCTCACCTCAATTTTCCCCGTATGTAGGTAATGACTCTATCTCGGCTCTTATCTTGTCAAGAATATCTTGTTGTTCTAGTGCTTGGATTGCCATTCTATATGCGTCAGATATTCCGGCGTAATCAATATTATGCTCAAGAAATTCTTGCCACTGTTGGAAAATAATCTTCTTCGCTTCTTCGTTCGTCATTCTTCCACCTCCGCTATGCACTTATTAAGAATCATCAAAGCGCGATCAATACCTTGCTTTTCGTGTTGTTCTGCAATGGAATCTCCGCATAATTTGTCTCTGTAGAATTTTATCTCCGCAATTGCATCCTCAATAGCCTTCCGTGGGATTGAACCAATAGACTGTGCATTGTCATTCACTTTAACCACGCGACCATCTTCCTCTATTGTTGCGCAAATCCCATATGTCTCTGTGCATTTGACTATATACCATGGTCTATATGCCGGCTGATCACCCATTGCAAAATCAACGGCTTGGTTAAAAGAATCCATTCTTATGCAACAACCTGGACTTTGTTTGGATATTGTTCCAAATGTTGTTTTGGTTTTTGGAATATTTATCTGACTCATTTACTCACCACCCTCTAATTCATCGTTCAAATGTCTGTAAATACAAGAAATATCTCTTGTGTCGATATAAAGTATCTTGTTTTCTGTAATACTTTTAGCAGAAAATCCAACTAATTCCCCTGTCGTTGTTCTTGTATTTACTTCAAATTCTGCACATTGCATGGTAATAGAATCACCATTCTTTAAGCAAAATGTTATTTTCATCTACTACCACCTCTCAATCTTCTCGCCGCTTCATGGCAAGCCTGTTCATCTGACTCTACCATGTTTGGGTAAAGGCTGGGCAAGGCTTCGATTTCGTCCGCAATACTGTCTGGCTCACCCATATCAACCACAACTCCATTGTCAAATTGTCCTGCAACTCTTTCGGAGGCTTTCTCATCATCCCAACTTCCCCAGTACCATAGTTTCCCATCAACTAATCTTGCTATAACATATCTCTCATAATCACAACCAATGTTATTAACCTCAATCCTCCCTGTTTTTGTTTTCATTCTCATTATCCTCCAATCCTAAAACAACTCCCATAATCATTGTCATAATCGCTGATATAATTAGAATTATAATTGCTATCGTGATTAATCTTACCATATCACTGTTCCACACACTCATCTTCTATTTCTTCAAAATCATCATTTCCGCAACATGGACAAACATCAAATTCCTCATACAATAGCCTACACATAAAGCCGTATCTGTGCTTCTCTCGCACTACTTTCGGTCGGTCAAATTTCATATCGCATATTTTGCACTTATACACCTTTATTCACCTACTTTCAAATGCAATGCGTGTTCATCTCTGAACGTAAACTCAATCCATTTTCCATGATAAGGATAGCCACTACTTAAATTGATATTATCAAACCAAAAATGTAGTACATTTCCAATTATCAAAGTTGAATAATTGCAGTACCACTCAATCTGAAACTCTTGTCCATCAATTTCAAATCTAAAATCCCTACTGAATTCACCTTCATTTTCGTATACCCATTCGCCTTTAATTCCTACGGATTCTAATTTTTGTTGCAACTCTTCCTTTGTCATTGGTTTCTCCCCTTTCGTGTACTTGTTTCTTATTACATACTACCACATTATGTAGTACAAAACAAGTATTATTTTGAAATTTTTACAAGTTTTCTAATCTCCATCAAACTGATTTATTTTTCCAAAGACCACAAAACAATGAATACCTCGTTGCCATGCTATTTTTAATACTTTTCCCATGTCTAAATCACAGAATTTGTGAACATAGGTTGATTCATAGTTTTCTTTTGTAAATACTGCAATCAATCCATCATGCAGATAATCATATTCTAAATCATCAATTTCTTTTATAATATCTTTGATTTTCTGAATATCTTCCTCTTTTTCTACAAATATTCTTCCGTATCCCTTTCTTGTAAATTTCATATCATAATTTTCGTAATTATCCATGCTATTCTCCTTTCATTTTTGGCTCTTGCGGAAACGGTTGCCATGCTATAATCGGATTTTCTTCTACAAACCTGTTAATCATATTTGATTCGGGAACAAATTCCCCAAATCTGTACCATGCCATAGTCACAAATCCATTTTTAAGAGACACAAGCACTTCTTTCATATCCTCTGGTAACCTATCTTCTAAACATACCCATTTATCCGCATTTAATCCGTCTTGATAGCCTTTTTCGTAATTATCGTCTTTCACAAACGGAATACTGCTTATAATTTCAAGCATTTTACTTCCCCATGCGTGACACCATTGACGCAAACTATCGTTTTCTATATGGGAAGATATTTCCGCAGGATTTACGTCATATACCATTTCTGTGAGTTGTTTTTGGATTTTTTTCATATTATCTCCTTTCAACTATGGTAAACCATATAGTAATGCTTTCCGTTGTATTCTGTATGCTGATACCCATACGCATAATTCTCAATTCTACGGAAAAGCCATTCGCAACTTTCATATGGTTCTTCACAAGCCTTGCACTCTCCACAATCATCATAATATTCTGTGTATGTTAGTGGTTCATCTGAACAGAATCCTACATCCCAATCGTCAAGGTCAAATCCGGCATCCCATAGTTGATTGTGGTTAAGTCCTGTTAGTTCGGATAGTTCTTCTTCTGTTGCGAACATGGTTAGGTTTATCATTTAATCACCCCTCATAACTTTTTCTATCTGTTCATCAATCTTTTTCGCCCAATCTGATAATTCGTAATGATCGCATACCCACATATCAACTCTACCCTCGTTTACGGTTGCCATATTTCTGTATTTCAAATTGATTGACTTCGCCGTACATTTATATCCTCTGCCATTATATTTACATTCTGTACATGGACAAGTTATTGATACCATTTAATCACCCCCACTCCAATTTCTGTCCACATTCCATGCAATATTGAAAACAATCATTATTTTCGCCCAACACATCACTTTTGCAAATTGGACAATATGGTGCTTTAATACCAATGTTCATGTGCTTTTTAATCTTTTCATAATCGTATATAGGTTCTTTTGGTATTTGTTTTTCAAGTGCGGATATCGCCGTTTCACAAAATGTATGCGTGTCATCCTTTAATCCCAAATCAATAACTTTTTTGCCAAATTCGATTGCATCTTGTTCTGTCATGGTTTATTCTCCTCTTCTTTTTCCACACAAAATAGCTTTTCAAATTTGTTATGTGACCTAAAATCCGTGACAAGATTATGCTTTTTGCAACTCGCTCTGCCCCAGTCTACTAATTGACCGCCTATCTTATATGGTTCATAGTCTATTTTGAAGTGTTTGCAATCCTTACATAGCATTTACTATCATCCTTTCCTTGTGTTCCATGCCTTAATCAGCCGTAATTGAATATTTTGTTTTTCTTCTATGCTTGTGTCTTCTGAAAACAATTCACTTTCGAAGAATATCCGGCATTGGCAAGCGTTTTCTCCTGTTCCTCTTGTTATTCCGTAGTATAAACGGTCTTTTGTACCGAATAATGCCAGTGATACATCTTTACCGCAAAATGGACAGGGTTTTAGTTGCATATATTCACCTCACAATCTAATATTTAAGTTTCAATGATCTTTCGTCTGTTGTAATATTTTCTCTTCATTCTATGGAATGCAGTTTCGCTTAAATCATATTCCTTTAATATTTCTTTTACACTCTTTCCGCTTTCATAGTCTTTTATAACATTTTCGACAAAGTTTTCTCCACGATTATTAACTGGTATTCTGTGTTTTCTTATAGCATATTTATCCAATATCCTACACACTGATTTTTTATTACAATTTATTATTTTTGCAATCTGTTCGTTATTCATTCCCTTATTTATCATTTCTTGCAATTCTTCTTTTGTTACATCTGTTCTGTATTTGAATCCATTATTATGTAAATGCCTTAACACAGTTGCTTTGTGCACACCATACATTTCAGCAATTTCTTTTGAATTTTTCCCATTTTTAGCCAACTCTAAAATATTATTCATTTCCAAACTATTTAACAAAATACCACCTTTACCACCTTTCGTTCCATTATATCCATCATAAAACGAATTGTACTTTGCTATGTAATATTCTTCCCTGTCACTTAGCAAATTTTCTGGTATATTTTGTTCTAATACTTCGCAATAAAAATTATTTTTTCCTATTTCTTTCATTGCCGTATATAATTTTAAATTTCTTTTTTCTTCCATTTCGCAAGCACTTAAATGATGACAGTATCTTTCTTTTAATGATTCCGTTGTCTGCCCAATATAAACTTTTTTGTTTTTATTGTTTTTTATTATGTATATCATTCCAAATTTCATTTTGAACCTCATAAAAAATAGCCAAATAGGTGATACCGGCACCAACTTGGCTATCTATGATAAACATATAGAGAATAATCTCAATATGTAATATCCACAGTATTTGTTGTAAGCCCGGTATGCTCACATATTTATTATAACATTGTTGATATAATTATTCAATAGTTTTATGAATATAAATATTTTCTTGTTTCATCATTTCCGTATTTTTCTTCGTATAATTCACAATTTGGAATGTGGATATTAAATCCACCATGGATATTTAACCATTTTAGTATAAACCAATATCCCATTCCACCATTTCCCGGTTTCCACAATCCTTTTTCATCAAATTCTCCACCACGCATAAAAAAATCAAATAACTTTGGATGCGTTTTTGATAACATATCAAATCTATTTTCACCTTTTTCTAAATGAACTCCGTAACAGCACCCTACACACCCAGTACGTGAACATCCAGTAGTTTTTAGTAATGGTCTTTCAGCATCAAATATTCCCATATCTTCGCAACCTTGAATGTCAGATATTGTCATTTGACCCTCTACACCATCAAATTTATCCCAATCTTCTACAATATCTCCGTAAACAGAACAAATGGGCAAGTTATTTTCTTTTATATACAATAAAACATCTTGCTCTAGCCACATCGACATGGGGTTGCTGATAGGTTTTTTCATGTCAAAACCGTTGCAACCGTTGTTTATCCATTGTTGTGTTCTCAATCGGCTTTCGGACGCCATCTGTGCGGTTATAAAGTATCTTCCTGTTCGTTTCGTGTATTCATGAAGGGGTTTCTTCTTCATAACTTTGCAACATTCTGATGATATTTCAAAAGGTGCATCCAAAAAGAATTTATATCTTTCTTGTGAAAACTGACTTCTATCTTGACTAGGGATATTCGCCTTTATCGTGTGGTTCTCTTTTGTCAGAAACCCTAGTAATTGTGCCGTTCTGTAAACGCTCCCATTCTTCCCCAAGTCCTTTTGCATTATATTCGCCAATTCCTCGGAGTTTTCTATATTTGTTATCGTACCCTTCCCCGAAAGTTTCTGACCGCTTATCTTGTCTGCAAGTTCCAAAAATTCTGTCACATTCGTACTTGTAATAGTGTGAATACCCCCCCATAACTGCTTTCATATGTTCCGTTTCGCATATCTCGGCGTTGCTAGGGATATTCTCCGTTTTCTGATATTTCCCTTGTCCTGTTACTCTGTCGTAACAATAAGCATACGGGATCGTCTGTCTGTCTGTCTCCGAATTGTGCATTTGCTCTAATGCCTTTGTCAAGTATTTTCTTGCACCGTAAACACATTCTGATACCTCTTTGCTTATCAGAGGAAAACCATACTTTTCACATACTTCCATGAAACTGATTTTGGGTCTTAAAACCTCTACTTTATCCCATGTTAAAGCAAATTTTTTCAATTCTGGATATTGAGTGGGAACATCTACAAACACAGCCGGAATATCTTTATATCCCATTCTGTTTCTAACAATATCCATCAATACTGTGCTATCTTTGCCACCGCTAAAGCTGATCGCAACACCATCTTCTCCATATTCTCTTATCCATTCTCTTATTCTGCTTTCTGTCAATGCAATTTTTGTGCTTAATGGAGCCGCTTGCATACTCTGTAATTCCCATAATTCATGCTTTGCCATTATTGTTCTCCTTTTTCACATCATTTTCCAACACTTTCCTCGCATACTCTGATACCGTCATTCTCTTTTTATAAGCCGTATCGTCAACTTGCTTGTATAGTTCCTTATTTACTCTGAAACCTATGAATTTTGTTTTGTTTTCGGACACTTACTCACCGCCTTTCAATAGTCCCAACTTTTCTTGCAATTCCCTTTTCCTTATTGGTATATATATTTTGTTGTATATCTTTTTGCAAGCATCACAATTTCCGTAACCATGATACCAGCACCAATTACAATAGTTTTCAAAATGTTCTTTTAACTCTATCGAATTAGTATGGTGTTCAAAATATTCTTTATCTAATATAAGACTCATTTAATCACCACCTTTCTGATTTATTATATCATGTGTTTAACTGTTTAACAAGCAGATAATCAAATTTTATTTTTGTTCATAACATCACACATCTTTTTGGCTTTCTGCTTATCTCCTATACTTCCAAACACAGGAATATGTGGATAACCTGCCATGTGACAATACCATGTGTTTTTTGGTGTTTCCGCTGTTCTGTATTTAGTAGGTAATTCTTCAACGATGTATTTCATTTATTGTTCTCCCATCCAATTTAAGAAACCTTTGTAACAATCCTCGCATAATTCCTTTTGTGTTTCATTCCATTCTTTATTGCGGAATTCAAGTGTATACCGTTTCTTGTATATTTTTATTTTCCTACAAATAATAATAGTGTCTAATTCCTTTTTACATCTGTCACAATAGTGTATTTCAATTTTCATTCAGATACCTCCTGTATTAAACATCTATATTCATTATCACTGTTTTCCGCTATTTTCTTCCCCTCTTCTGTTAAAAGTGGCATCACAGTCGGAACATGCGCTCCTGATCTCGGCAATCCATGGCTTTCTAAATCATCCGCCCACAAAGTAGACGCTAATTGCATAAGATGTCCATAGCCTATGCTTTGTCCTAAAGTTTTTACCGCTTGTACTTCGTATTTTAGACGCTCGTTCATTCAGATACCTCCGTTTCAGCTTTGACTTTCTGTATTGCATATCTACCCATAATATCCCGCAAAAGTGTACAACATATTCTTGCATATTCGTTTTCACTTATCATATCTGCATCAAACAGAGTAAAAACTGCATTGTAAAGTTCTAAATTTTTATCTAATATTTTTTTCATTCAAATACCTCCCTATAATATCCCTTATCAATTCCGACATATTAAGTCCTCGTTTATCCGCTTTTTCTTCCAGTTTATTTAGCATATCTTCGCTCATTCTCACACGGACTACTTTGTCTTTCTTTTCTAATGTTGGGTGCATTATTACCTCCTATTCCATGCTTTATAAAGTTTATCTAACAAGTAATCGTATGTCAGATTGTCATTGATGTATGGGCTGTCGTTCTCTACTTCAAATTTAATTTTACACGCATTACAAAATAATTGCGGGTATCTTCTTATAAATTCATCTTCTCTATCAATTTGATATATGCTTTCCGTTTTACAAAACGGACAAGGCTTTAATTCTTCACTCATTTTATATCTCCTTTATTTTATCAAATTTTGTAGGACATTACAATTCATTCTGTGCAATTATCAAAAACATTTCCAACTACTTCCAGATTATTCCACAAATCACGCTCACTCGGTTTTTCGTGTTCGCTTTCAATCGGTAATAAATCCCACCCTTGATAACTTGGTGACGAAAACCATATAACCTTACATAATCTGCCGTATTTTGTCTTTACAATGTCGTTTTCAAAGATTTTTACGTTGTTTCGGTCTGTAATGCCTGTGTAGCAAGAAGTTGTTTCTGGAATAATTGCATCTAATTTTAAAGTAGCATTGTATTCATGAATCATCATGTATTTGTCTGTATTTATATTATATTTTATAGGCACACCATAAATCCACTTATCACAGCATTCTGCCTTTGCCTTGCATAAAATTTCCATAGTTATTCCTCCGGCATATAATATACTTCTCTATTTGTAACACCGTCATACATATTGAATTGTGCAGGAAAATGACTTCTTAATAATTCTGTGAACACTTCCTTTGCACGATCTTTTGCTCTGTATTCTCCTAAAATATTATGGTGTTCTGTATTTATATATGCTTTTATTTCATTGCTTCTCAAATCAATACTTGCGGATTGCTTTATGTTTACAACCATATTTCTATCTTTGTTTACAATATACATAATTATCTGCCTTTCTATTACGGATGTGTTTTCTTGTATTCCTCTTCCCATTCATTCTCCATTGTTTCATTCCATACATCACACCCTGTATAATCAATTTTTTGACCACAATATGTGCAAAATTTAGGATATCTATATCTTGTTGGGTATATATATATTTCTAACTCTTTCTTGCATGAAGGACAACGAGGGATAGTCCATTTCCATTTTTCCCCTTTTTGATCTACAAATATATCTGTGTATTGCGTTGCTATTTGCTTTCTTAACGCTTGCTTTATGTAATTTTTTATATCATTTAAAAAATCTTCATTATTTCCGCTGTACCATTTTGGAAGTCCATTTGGTATAACTAAGGAATTATCAAGAACTTCCAATACCCGCTCATAATTTAATTCCATTTTTGTATATCCTTTCATATTTTGTCTATATATTCCATTGCAAAATGTGCGCCTTTTGTTTTTTCACACAAATAAAACTTTTCAATAGCTGTCAAATCTTTGGATAATTTTTCAGCTTTTTCCCTTGCATTTTCAATGTCCTTTAGTAACCTTTCACATATATGCTTTACTTGTTCTTTTGTGTTATCATCAGGCTCTTTCCATTTCATAAAGCATTCAAGCCTTTCTCTGATATCATTCTCATATCTGATATCGTTTCCATTGAAACATATTGAAAATACACAATTTCCAACACCTCTTTTTAACATAACGCTTTTGTTCCAATCACTCCCAGCGAAATTTGTAACATGGTCTATGTAACCTCCTTCATAATATTCGTTATAAATCTCTATTCCGCATATAGGACATACCATTTTCCGTTCCATGATTTTCTCCTTTCTATTCTCTATAATCATCGTAAATTTCAATGGTGTCTTCCTCTACATAATATCTATTTCCATCAATAATAATTAACTCACCATATATTGACGATAATTTGACTAAATCTTGTAAATTATCCAAAATAACATACAGTTTATCGTTTGTGACTTCAATATTAAAATCTTTGATTGTTGGGTATCTTTTGAGTATTGTCTTTGCATCTTTATCCCATACGGTTGTAAGTCTGAATTTCATGGTTATACCTCCTTATATGATTGCATCAGCAACTTAATCTTTTCTTTGTTCTGCCGGATTGCAAGTCTTATTTTGATTATGTAATCTTGCAATTCATCATACCCACCATGAAATTTAAGATACAATGGCGTTTCAAAATCATCACCGCCAAAATTGATGTAGTTATCGTTGAAATGCACTTGTAATCTGCCGTTTATTGCCATTGA
>ERZ842401.1677-NODE-1677-length-31185-cov-6.050659_pt1 | contig 31185 bp, 27 predicted proteins | sample MGYA00521270_ERZ842401 | MGnify/ENA primary metagenome ERZ842401 (study PRJEB31892, sample SAMEA3878208) | bioreactor metagenome | biome: Moose rumen | place: Sweden | collected 2011-10 | study: EMG produced TPA metagenomics assembly of the PRJEB12797 data set...
ACTTGGTGAGTATGCTGACACACGGAACGTATTTGATTGACACGGATGTCTGCATCGAACTGACTCGCAAGAATCCGATTGTAGTGGAGCATGTCAGGGCTGTCGGTGCTTTCGAATGTAAGATATCTGACGTGACGCTGGCGGAAATGTATTTCGGAGCGTTCAAGTCTGGTAGAGAGAAACATTTCAATGATGTGACTGTAATCAATGGCCTCTTCGAATCGTACACTATTAGATACCTTCGTAAATACGGTGAATTGCGCTGTATGCTGGAGTCGAAGGGGCTGAAGATTGGCGATATGGATATGTTCATCGCCGCCACCGCACTGGAAGAAGACCTTATCCTTGTAACTGGCAACACCGACCACTTCGAGCGCATTCCGGGTCTGCGGATTGAGAACTGGATGGAGGGGTAATTGATAAATGGAGGGAACTATGGAATCTACACCTAAAAGTATTTTTGATACCCCAATGGCTCCGCTTGTAAAACTATTGGACGAGTTGACGCAGGAAGAGAAGGAGATTGTGGTAGCATATCTGAATGAATTGATTGAGCAGGAAACTGCACCCACAGCCTCGTAATGTTTAACCGAGCGGTGTGGCGAGACGCTGCGACCGTTCATAACATTCGAGACATTATGGGTAAAAGTAAGAAGAGAACGCCGGCTGGCACATGCCTCGGCCGTTCGCAGAAGCGCGGCAAACAGAAGAGCCACGGTCGGTTCCGTCGCCGCGAGCACATGTTGATTTTGAGTGGTCGCTTCGACCGCCTGCCTTATCGCCAGTACGAGATTACCAGCCAGTGGGACCTCGGTGGCGACGGCAAATGCTTCTGGGGATTTGCCCCAGAGAAAGAATGGTTCATCAGAGCCATGCGCAAATGACCACGACATCGCCCCTCGCATGGTTTCATGCCGTGCGGGGGATTTTTGAATCTGGTATGTCGTTGTCTGATTCATCAGTATCGTCTTTGCGCTTTTATTCCTTATTGATGGTCACCGTCACCACGGGGCGGACGCGGGCGTTGGCGCCGAAGCCCTCGTTGCCCTCACTATCGATGGAGAGCGCACGGTAGTAGATGGCACCAGCAGCGGTGGTGTAGAGGTAGTTTCCGGCAGGGTTGAGGTCTGTGTCGAAGGCCGCGTTGATGTCATCGATGGCGGTGTAGATGGCGTTCAGTTCGGTGGCCGTCGGCAGGCGCCAGTCGCTGACGGCATCCACGTCGGCCTCCGCAATCTTCGCATCCACGGCAGCGGCTACGGCAGCAGCCTTGCCATCGGCGTCGTAGATGCCCGAGGTCACTGCGGCGTAGTTCCGGCCCATCGTCACCTCGTTGGGAGAGATCAGGGTCACGTCGGCATTGTCGCCGTTGTCCGTTACAATGAGCACGTAGCACGTCTGGTAGATGGAGCCCACGGCTGGGATGTTGTCCGAGTTGTCATTGTTGCCGCCACTATTATTATTGTCATTGTTGTCTGGGTTGTCGTTATTACCCTCGTCGAAATTGAAGGTAATCGTCCGTTCGCCAAGCCATGTTCCGCCAGTAATCGTACCGCTAAGGTTTACGCCGATAGATTCAGTGTAAGTCCCTTCGATGTTAATCTTATAACCAGTCTCCAACTCATCGCTGGTGCTGTAAGTGTAACTCTTTGTGCCGCCGATGGTGATGTTCACGCTGATGTTGGCAGGACTGTCGCTTGGCGGTAGCAAATAGGCATTGGCTGTGGTCGTCCATGTGCGGTTGTCGCTCTGCTTTGTCAGTGCAATGGTCGTCGCACCCATCGTTCCGCTGTAGGTGCTACCCACCGTAAGATTCTCCCACAGCGGACTGATGGTCACGCTGACCGCTGTTGCTGCTGTCGGCACCTTGTTAATGGTGATGTCTTGCAAGAGCATCACTTTGCGCTCCAGTCCGAGCGTCACGGTGTTCGTACCGCCATCCACCAACGTCACATTTGCCTTCGCCGCCATGAGGTCAGTGAGTGCCTTGCCGTCCTTCAGGGCAATTGCCGTCGTGGTCGTCGCCTCATCCTTGGTAGGTAGCGTATAATCTGTGGAAGAAGCCCCGCTGACAGCATACACGCTATACGTCCCCTCTACCAGCGCAATGTTCAGCGTCTGCCCCTCGTCACCAATGGTCTGCACGGCCTTACAATCCTCGCCCTGGAAGACATACACCTGCACGGGGTAGCTGATGGTGGCATCGTCACCAGCCCCTCGCGTTGTTCGTACTTGCAGCATGGAATTCGGTTCACCCGAAGTCATGCTTTCTTCAAACGTCTCTTTACTGCATCCCGCCAGCATTGTGGCAGTGATTGCTAACAAAAATATCTTCTTCATCTCTCTTTCTTTTGTCTAAGGATTTTAAGGATTTATTGCTTTGCTTTTGCTGGCGAAAGCCCATCCTTTGAATCCCTAGAATAAATAATTGTCGTTAGAAAGTATATCCATTCACTGCATCCCAGTCCGGGTCGGCGGTCAGTCGAAAGTCACCGCTGCCTGTTGTGCCTCCCCCGCCATTACCGAAAAAACTGCCTGTGTAGCGGGTTACCTGATTGTGAGTCACCGGCACGTTCTCGAAGACGCGCTCCTTGATGGTGTTGTCGTTTGCGTCGAGGGCTGTAACGGTGAGTTTTGTTAATACGTCCTCCTCGGTATGCGGCAGGGTGTAGATTTCGAAGATGAACCCGTCGGCCGAACCGACGGGCACAGTGCGTATCTCCGTCTGCTTGCTCTGCACAATGCCGTGGCCTGCCGACGGGCTAAACGTGCTTGATCCGCCCGTGTAGTAGAACTTGAACTTCGCCACATTCTCTGGTATGCTCTCGTCCGTCAGCACCAATCGGAACATGGCCACGGCGCGGGTCAGCGTCAGGTCATACGTCTGCTTCTCGCTGCTAACCACCAAGTCGCCGTAGTAGTAAAAGGTGTCCGTTACCTTATTGTTAGGGAACGTCACCTTCTCTGTAGAGGTAATCGTCGCTGAGCCGTCGCAGTTATGCGCGATGACCACCAACTGGTAGGTGCCCTCAGCCAAACTGAGGGCCACAGTGCCGTAAGAGGTGTCGCCTTCCTTTTGTGCGATGGTCTTTACCTTTGTGCCGTCGCCGTCAAAGATGGCAATGTTCAGGCGGGAACATAACTCGGTGATGTCCGTGGCCGCACGTGTGAAGTCCTCCTGCTGATATTGCACGAACCTTAAAATGATATTCGACTCACTCGGTTCCGTCTTGCCCTCCATCTCGTCAAGGATAGGCTTCTCGCAGGCTGAAATCCCTACGACCATCAGAATTGTAATCAGTATCTTTTTCATGTCGGTTGTTGCTTTTGGGAATTATTGCTATCTTCGTAACGCCTGCACCAGCAGTACGACGAAGGTGATACACATCGCGGTGAAGACCGTGACGAAGATGATGAGAAGCCATAGAGGCGTCTCGGCGGTGAAACTTGTAAACTCTTCCATGAGTGGGTTTATGATTGTTTTTTTTCGGCGCGAAGGTACTTCTTATATTCTATAAGAGGTGTGACTATTTTGTAAATGGTGTTGCAGAAACACGAATTTCGGTCAATTAGGTGTGACGATTTTGAAAATTGTCACTCCTGTTGGGTGGTTATTTCCCTGAAAATGTGTAATTTTGCACCCATGATTACACTTGGAATGATGCAATTTACGGCAGTGGTGCTGATGCTGCTGTTGACGGCAAAGCTGCTCTTGCTGCGCCGCCGACGTGTGCAGAGTGAGACGGCCAAGCAAGCCCGCAGACTAATGGCAACGAGTACGGCACTGCTGGCCCTGCACTTCGCCATACAGCTGAAGACAGGGTTGCGGCTGCAAAGCATCACGCAGTCGGTGATGGTCAATCTGGCCATGCTCATTCCCGCCTCCTATCTCTTTGCCCGTGCTGTGCTGCTGTTACAGCGGCGCGGACAACTGACCCTGGCCGACCGATGGGTGGGGCCACTGACGTGGATAATGGTGATGGCAATGATGGGCGTGGCAACGGCCGTCGACGGACAGCCCATCATATGTGATTCACCAGAACTGAGAAAGGCAGAATTGGTGGGTGCCGTGCTCTACATGCTGATGCAGGGCTACTACACTTGGCGCCACACGGTGAGCCTCGTAGCCATGCGTCACACACTGAACGACTATTATGACCGCGACACCGACGGCATGCTGCGCTGGATGCAATACAGCATCGTGGGCCTGATGCTGCTGGCACTGATGGTACCCGTGGCCATCTTCGGCACGGGTGTGTGGATGCTCGCCGTAGCCTTTGCCATCTATTTCTTCATTTTCTATCTTGTTGACAGTTTCTGCTTTTACTTGACCAGTCCTGCTCCAGAACGCGTGCAGGCTGCAGAGAAGAATGCTGACGAGGTGGAGGAAGAAAAATGGAAAGATTTAAAAATTGAAGAATTGAAGGACTCAAGAGCAGACGTGGGGTTAAACGACGAGGCGATGCAAGTGGTGACCGAGTCCGTGGAGGCGTGGAAGGCACGTGGCGGTTACCGACAGACAGGACTGTTGCAACCACTGGCTGCTGCCGACATCGGCGTGACGCGCTATAGGTTGACTTGTTGGCTACATCAGCAAGGGCTAAAATACACAGGCTGGATTGCCGCCCTTCGCATAGAGGAGGCGAAACGCGCAATCACTGAGACCCCGACTGGAGCAACGATGCCATCGCCCAACACTGTGGTTTCGCTGACCGCACTGTACTTCAGCGCAAGTTCAAGAAACTCGTTGGCATGACACCCGCTCAGTATGCAGAACGGGAATGAGGCAGGTAATTATGGCCTATTTTGCGTTAATGTTCCCAAAAATCGCGTGTCATTCAGCTTTATTTCGTATCTTTGCCCATAGAAACAAATATACAGGAATGCTATGAGTAAGAAAAAAGGTGGCAAGAGACTGAATAAGAAGATGCTGGAGGAGATGCTGCAAACGCTTTTTCAGCAAAATCCTAACGAGACTTTTTCGTTCAAACAAGTGTTCAAGGCCTTGAAACTGGACACTCACCCCGTAAAAATGATGGCCGTTGACCTGATGGAGGAAATGGCGTGGGACGACTACCTGTCGAAAGTCAGCGACAACTCCTATCGGCTGAATCTGAAGACACAGGTGCAAGAGGGAACATTTGTCCGTAAGGCCAACGGCAAGAACTCGTTCCTGCCTGATGACGGCGGAACACCCGTGTTCGTCTCTGAGCGCAATTCCATGTTCGCCCTGAACGGCGACCGCGTACGGGTGGCCTACATGGCCCGCCGCCAGAAGCACATCAAGGAAGCCATGGTGGTGGAAATCCTATCTCATAAGATGGATCAGGCTGTTGGTCGGCTGAAAGTGGAGAAAGACTACGCTTTCCTTGTGACCGAGGGTAACATCTTCGTTCATGACATTCTCATTCCGAAGAAGAAACTGAAGGGTGGCAAGGACGGAGAGAAAGCCGTGGTCAAGATTACGCAATGGCCGACAAAGGAATCGAAGAAGATTGTTGGCGAGGTAATTGACGTGTTGGGCAAGGAGGGCGATAACAATGTAGAGATGCATGCCATCTTGGCACAATACGGACTGCCGTACAAGTATCCGAAGAACGTAGAGGAGGCAGCCGAGAAAATTGATCCGGGCATCACCCCACAGGAAATCAGTCGCCGCGAGGACTTCCGCGATGTTTTCACTTGCACCATCGACCCCAAGGATGCCAAGGACTTCGACGATGCACTCTCTATCCAAAAGAAAGACAAGTTATGGGAGGTCGGCGTGCACATTGCCGATGTGAGCCACTATGTCAAGGAGGGCAGCGTCATCGACAAGGAAGCCACGAAGCGCGCCACCAGTGTCTATCTGGTAGACCGCACCATTCCCATGTTGCCCGAACGGTTGTGCAACTTCATCTGCTCATTGCGTCCTGACGAGGAAAAACTTACCTACTCCGTCATCTTCCTTTTGGATGAAGATGCCAACGTGAAAGACTTTCACATTGCCCACACCGTCATACGCAGCAACCGCCGCTATGCCTACGAGGAGGTGCAGGAAATTCTCACTGGCCATGACGGCGACTATGCTGACGAATTGCGCACGCTTGACCAGCTGGCCAAGCATTTGCGTGAACGTCGCTTCAAGGGCGGCGCCGTAAAGTTCGATCGCGAGGAGCTGCACTTCGACATCGACGAGACCGGCAAGCCGACCCGTGCCTACTTCAAAAAGTCGAACGATGCCACCCAGCTCATCGAGGAGTTCATGCTGCTGGCTAATAAATATGTGGCCGAGAGCATCGGCAAGGTGAAGAAGGGTGTCAAGGCTAAGACCTTGCCCTACCGCATCCACGACCAGCCCGATCCCACCAAGCTGGAGACACTACGAGAGTTCGTGGTGAAGTTCGGCTATAAGATGAAGACCAGCGGCACCAAGGGGGCCATCTCCCGTTCGCTCAATGCCTTGATGGAGAGTTGTCAAGGCAAGAAAGAGCAGAAACTCATAGAGACCGTAGCCCTGCGCGCCATGATGAAAGCAAAATACTCCACCCACAACATCGGACACTACGGACTGGCATTCGACTACTATACCCACTTCACCTCACCCATTCGTCGCTACCCCGACACCATGGTCCACCGCCTGCTGACGAAATATCAGGACGGCGGCCGCTCAGCCAATCAGGACAAGTATGAGGAGCTGTGCGAACACTGCTCTGACATGGAGCTGGTGGCCCAGCAGGCTGAGCGCGACTCTATCAAGTATAAGATGGTGGAGTTCATGGGTGACAAAGTGGGCCAGACCTACGATGCCCACATCAGTGGCATCCAGTCGTACGGCATCTACTGCGAGGTAGACGAGAACCACTGCGAGGGCATGGTTCCCATGCGCGACTTAGACGACGATTATTACGACTTCGACGAGCGTAACTATTGTCTTGTAGGCCGTCGCCACCACCATAAGTATCAATTGGGCGATCCCTTACGCATCAAAGTGGCCCGTGCCAATCTGGAGAAACGGCAGTTGGACTTTGCATTGGCAGAAGATTGACCACCATCGACAGGCCGATATTGGCCGCTATACCTTATTATATATTATTTAGACAAAGATGAAGAAACTCTATATTGAGACCTACGGATGCCAGATGAACGTGGCAGACTCGGAGGTCGTGGCTTCGGTCATGCAAATGGCAGGCTATGAGTCTACTGATACGCTGGACCAAGCTGATGCCGTATTCTTGAACACCTGCTCCGTACGCGACAATGCTGAGCAGAAGATATATCACCGATTAGAGGCATTGGCTGCCGAGAGGAGACGAAGACAAGGAAACAAGAAAGCAGAAACGCAAGATAATAGTGCTAATCCGCTGATCATTGGCGTATTAGGTTGCATGGCCGAGCGTGTGAAAGATGACCTGTTAGAGAACCACCACTGTGACTTGGTGGCCGGTCCTGATGCCTATCTCTCGCTGCCCGACTTGATGGCACAGGCTGAGACAGGTCACAAGGCCATCAATATCGAATTGTCCACCTCCGAGACTTATAGGGACGTGGTGCCCCAGCGCCTGCATGGTGCAAAGATAGGCGGATTCGTCAGCATCATGCGTGGCTGCAACAACTTCTGTCACTATTGCATCGTTCCCTACACCCGTGGCCGTGAGCGGAGCCGCGATGTGGAGAGCATCCTGCGTGAGGTGCGTGACCTAAGGGACCGTGGTTTCAAAGAGGTGACACTGTTGGGGCAGAACGTCAATTCTTACGAAATGCGAAATGAAGAATTAGGCAAGAGCAATGGCTTCCCCGAACTGCTGCGCCGTGTGGCAGAGGAAGCTCCCCAGATGCGTGTCCGTTTCACGACCTCCCATCCTAAAGACATGAGTGACGAGACACTGCGCGTGATAGCTGATATGCCCAATGTCTGTAAACACATCCACTTGCCTGTGCAGAGTGGTAGCGACCGCATCCTGAAACTCATGAACCGCAAGTACACCCGTGAGTGGTATCTGGACCGCGTGGCAGCCATCCGCCGCATCATTCCAGACTGTGGTTTGTCCACGGACATCTTTGTCGGCTACCACTCCGAAACAGAGGAGGATCATCAACTCTCGCTGAGTCTGATGCGCGAAGTGCAATACGACTCCGCCTTCATGTTCAAATACTCTGAGCGTCCGGGTACCTATGCTTCGAAGCACTTGCCCGACGACGTGCCGGAGGAAGAAAAGATACGTCGTCTGAACGAACTGATACAGTTGCAGACCGAGATATCTGCCCGACAAAACAAAAAGGATAAGGGTCGCGAGTTTGATGTGCTGTTGGAGAGCTTCTCCAAACGAAGCCGCGAACAACTCATGGGCCGCACGGAGCAGAACAAGGCAGTCGTCGTCAACAAAGGCCAACATCACATTGGCGAGACGGTCCGCGTACGAATTACGGGCAGTACCAGTGCCACACTATTAGGAGAAGTGCTATGAAAGAATTTCTGAACGTGCTGCGGCGCTTTGTGCCGCCTTACAAAAAGTACTTGGTGCTGTCGGTGGTGTTCAATATCCTGTCGGCCCTGCTCAACATCTTCTCCTTTGCTGCACTGATTCCCATCTTGCAGATTTTGTTTCAGACCAGCGATGCCGAGGCAGCCACGGCCCTTATGGCATGGGACTGGTCGAATGCCCAGGAGGTGCTGACCAACAACATGAATTACTACGTCAACCAACTCATCGCCTCCTACGGACAAACCACGACATTGCTGTTCATCGGCATCTTCCTTGGTGTCATGACAGCCCTCAAGACGGGGGCCTACTTTCTGTCTGCCGCCACCATTATTCCCATCCGCACGGGTGTGGTGCGTGACATTCGCAACCAGCTTTACCAGAAGATTACGTCGCTGCCGCTGGGTTTCTTCTCTGAGGAGCGCAAGGGCGACATCATTGCCCGCATGAGTGGTGACGTGCAGGAGATAGAGAATAGCATCATGTCGTCACTGGAGATGCTGTTCAAAAACCCCATCCTCATCATCAGCTATTTCGCGGCCCTCATTTTCATTTCCTGGCAGTTGACGCTTTTTACGCTCATCATTGTCCCTATCATGGGCTGGTTCATGGGCTATGTGGGTCGTAAGCTGAAAGCGCAGAGCATCAAGGCTCAGGCCTTGTGGAGCGATACCATGAGCGTGGTGGAGGAAACGTTAGGCGGTCTGCGCATTATCAAGGCTTTCTGTGCTGAGGGCAAGATGAACCGCAAGTTCGACCGCATCAATACCGCCTACCGGACCGACATCATGCATGTCAACATCCGTCAGTCGTCGGCACACCCTATGTCTGAGTTCCTTGGCACCATCATGATTGTCATCGTGCTGTGGTTTGGTGGTGTGCTAGTGCTTAACTACCATGCCCTCTCTGGTCCCATCTTCATCTACTACATGGTGATGCTCTACAGCATCATCAATCCGCTGAAGGATTTCTCCAAGGCCGGCTATAACATCCCCAAGGGACTGGCCTCTATGGAGCGAGTAGACAAGATACTGATGGCAGAGAACACCATTCGTGAACCCGAGCGGCCACGCCACATCAATTCATTCGAGCACCAGATAGAGTTCCGTCATGTGTCGTTCCGCTATGGCGAGCAGTGGGTGTTGCACGACATCAATCTCGTCATTCCCAAGGGCAAGACCATTGCACTGGTCGGACAGTCGGGTTCGGGCAAGTCCACATTGGTAGACCTTATTCCTCGCTATTACGACGTACAGGAGGGCGAGGTGCTGATTGACGGCATCAACGTCCGTGATTTAGGCATCAACGACCTGCGCCAGCTCATCGGCAATGTCAATCAGGAGGCCATTTTGTTTAACGATTCGTTCCGCAACAACATTTCCTTCGGCGTGGACAATGCCACGGATGAGCAGATAGCCGAAGCTGCCAAGATAGCCAATGCCTACGATTTCATCATGCAGTCGGAGCACCAGTTCGACACCAACATCGGCGATCGTGGCGGCCGTCTCTCTGGCGGTCAGCGCCAGCGCGTCTCCATTGCCCGCGCCATTCTGAAGAACCCGCCCATCCTTATCCTCGATGAAGCCACCTCAGCCCTCGACACTGAGAGTGAACGATTGGTGCAAGACGCTCTGGAGCGGCTGATGAAGACCCGCACCACTGTGGCCATAGCCCACCGGCTCAGCACCATTCGCAACGCCGACGAGATATGTGTGTTGCACGACGGGCGCATTGTCGAGCGTGGCACCCATGAGGAACTGCTGGACATGGGCGGCTACTACAAACGCTTGAACGACATGCAGTCGCTATAACTTGTTTCATCTGTCCATGTTGCAACGCATTTTATATCTGCTCAAGACCTACCTGTTGACGGTCATCTGCTTTGTCGCCGCCAAGCTGGTCTTCATGTTTTGCAACGCAAGGGAGTATCCTTTCTCCGCAGGTGACTGCGTGGATGTCACCCTCCACGGTCTGTCCCTCGACCTGTCAACAGCACTCTATCTGTTCATCGTGCCCTTCCTCTGCACCTTTGCCAGCATCTTCGTCGGAGGGGCCAAGCCACTGTGGTGGGTATTACGCGTCTATTACGCCATCATTGCACTGGCCTTGTCCTTGGCTTTCGTGGCCGATACCAGCCTCTATCCTTTCTGGGGTTTCAAGTTAGATGCCTCGTGCCTGCAATACCTCACCACGCCTACGGAGGCTATGGCCAGTGTCAGCGCAGGCTATCTGGTGGTCAGGGCTGTCGTGCTCATAGCCGTGACGGTGCTGCTCTACTTGGGCTACACCTGTCCCCGCTGGAATATTTTCCCCAGTCGGATGCGCCTTGTTGAATCCGTCCTGTCACTACTGCTCATCCCCATTATCATTATCGGCATACGTGGCGGACTGAGTGAATCGACCACCAACATCGGGCAAGTCTACTTCTCGCAAAACCAGTTTCTCAACCATGCAGCCGTCAACCCCGTCTTCTCCTTCCTTTCTTCGTTTGAGAAGACGGCCAGCAATATCGTTGACTACGACTACTATTCGCAGCAGGAGTGCGACCGCATCATGGAGGGACTGTATCCCACCGCGTCGGTTGACACCGACACACTGCTGCGCACCACGCGCCCGGACATTGTCATCATTCTCATGGAGAGTGCTGGTGAACTGATGGCCCCGGCCATGCCCAACCTGCAAAGGCTCAAGAGCGAGGGCATCAGTTTCGACCGCTGCTATGGCAACACGTGGCGCACCGACCGCGGCACCGTCTGCACCTTTAGCGGCTATCCGTCGTTCCCCACCTCGTCGGTCATGAAGATGCCCAACAAGACGCGCCTGCTGCCCGGCATAGCCTCAACACTGCGTCGGCAAGGTTATCAGACACACTATCTCTATGGTGGCGACATCAACTTCACCAACATGCGCAGCTATCTTGTTGGCACAGGTTTCGAGCAACTGCAATGGATGGCGGACTTCAGCACAGCCGAACAAAAGACATCCAAATGGGGCGTGCGCGACGACATCACGTTCCAGACGCTGTTGCACAGCATATCCCTCCTGCCAGCCACCACTTCCCGTCCTCCCCATCTGTTCGGCTTCTCCACGCTGAGCAGCCATGAACCGTGGGACGTGCCGCTGAAGCAGTTGGACGAGGAGATTCCCAATGCATTCTGCTATTTGGACAAGTGCATCGGCGACTTCATCAGCCTGCTCAGCCAATTGCCTCAGTGGCAGAACATGCTGGTCATCCTGTTGCCCGACCATAGCATTAATTACAACGGAATAGACCAGACCTGTCGCGAGCGCAACCGCATACCCATGGTCTGGTTGGGTGGGGCAGTCAAGGAGCCGCGCCGCATCGACGCCATTTGCAACCAGACCGACTTGGCCGCCACCTTGTTGGCACAATTGGGACTGCCACACGACGAGTATCGCTGGAGCCGTGACGTCATGAGTAGCAGCTACCGATATCCCTTTGCCGTGCACAACTACAACAACGGCTTTTCGCTCACCGACTCTACGGGCTTCATGGCCTACGACCTTGACTCTCAGCGCATCATTGCCGATAGCTGCACCGATGCGCGCAGGTTAGAGCGTCTGGGCAAGGCTATCCTGCAAGCTACCACCAAGGACTTAAAAGAACTCAAATGATGACGACAAAACGTTTAGGACTCCTCGCCCCGCTGGGCGCCACCCTCTGCAACCTGCTGTGGCTTTACGTGGTCTATTTGGTAGCCCGCATCACCTACCTGCTGGTCAACTTTAGTTACTTCGAGCAGAATCTGTCTTTCAGTCACCTCATGGAAATGATGGGCGGCGGCATCGTGTTTGACACGACTGCCATCTTGGTGACTAATATTCCCTACATCGTGCTGATGCTGTTGCCGTGGCACGGCAAGGAGCATAAGGCCTATCAAGAGGTGTGCCGATGGGTGTATCTTGTTATCAACGGTTTGGCCTTGGCTGTCAACCTGTGCGATGCCGTCTACTTCCGCTTCACCATGCGGCGCACCACCACCACTGTGTTCAGCGAGTTCAGCAATGAAGGCAATCTGGGCAGCATCTTCCTGACCGAGACGTTGTGCCACATCTACCTCGTCATCCTGTTTCTGCTCATCATGTGGGCTCTGTATAAAGTTTATGTGCGGACGGGCATCCGCAAAAACGACTATCCATGGTGGCACTACTCACTGGCCACGCTGCTCTCACTCTGTGCCGTGGCTCCCTTTGTCGTGGCTGGCATCCGCGGCGGTTTTGCCACTGCCGTCAGGCCCATCACCATCTCCAATGCCAATCAGTATGTGGACCGCCCCGTCGAGGCAGCCTTGGTGTTGAACACGCCATTCTCGCTCTACCGCACCATTGGCAAGGCTGTCTTTGAGGTCCCTGCATATTATGACAGCCAGCAGGAGATGGCAGCTGTCTACACCCCCGTCCACGTGCCCAACGACTCATTGCCCATGATGAAGCGGAACGTGGTGGTGCTCATCGTCGAGAGCTTTGGCCGCGAATATATTGGTGCACTGAACAAAACCTTGGAGAACAGCACCTATCAAGGCTATACCCCCTGTGTGGACTCGCTGATAGCCAAGAGCATCACCTTTGAGCGCTCCTATTGCAATGGCCGTAAGTCGATTGACGGCATGCCCAGCATCCTGTCTTCGATACCTATGTTCGTAGAGCCGTTTTTCCTGACACCAGCCTCGATGAACCATGTCAGCGGCATCGCCTCGCTGTTGGCTGGCGAGGGGTATGAAACGGCATTCTTCCATGGAGCACAGCGCGGCTCGATGGGATTTATGGCCTTTGCCCGCAGCACAGGGTTCCAACATTATTACGGACGCGAAGACTACGATGCCGACCCGCGGTTTGGCGGCGATGACGACTTTGACGGAATGTGGGCCATCTGGGATGAGCCGTTTCTGCAATACTATGCCGCCAAGATGTCGGATATGAAGGAGCCGTTCATGACGGCTGTCTTCACCGCCTCCAGTCATCACCCCTACGTCATTCCGGAAAAATACAAGGATATTTACCCTGAGGAGGGCATCATCATCCACAAGTGCATCCGCTATACCGATATGGCCATCGGCAGGTTCTTCGAGCGGGCCAGTCGTGAGCCTTGGTTCAAAAACACCATCTTTGTGCTGACCAGCGACCATACCAACCTCTCTGACCATGCTTACTACCAGACAGACCTTGGCGGCTTCTGTTCACCTATTATTATATATGATGCCAGCGGTGCACAGCAGCCGCGCGTGGAGCCGAAGATAGCCCAGCAGATAGACATACTGCCCACCGTCATGGGATTGCTGCACTATCAGAAGCCCTATTTTGGCTTTGGCATCGACGTGCTGCAGACACCTGCTGACCAGACATGGGCCGTCAACTATCTGAATGGCATCTACCAGTATGTCAAGCAAGACCACGTGTTGCAGTTTGACGGTCAGCAGACCAAGGCTGTCTACAGTCTCACCGACTCGCTGATGCAGCACAACCTCATCGGGCGCGTGCCGCATCAGCAGCAGATGGAGCGCGAGTTGAAAGCCATCATCCAGCAGTACATGGAACGCATGACGCAGGACCATTTGCAGCCGTAAAAGCCCTCTCGCTACACTTTTAAGGACATAAAAGTGTACCGTCACAACACTTTTAAGGACATAAAAGTGTGGTAAAGCAACACTTTTAAGGACATAAATTTGTTCTTCTCGCCTATTTTCCGTACCTTTGCACCATCAACGTCGTGCAAATGGAGAGAGAAGCAACAAGAGAACTGTTCCTATGGAAGGAGCGAAACGGCAGGAAACCGCTGATAGTGCGCGGTGCTCGTCAGGTTGGAAAGACTTGGCTCGTCAAGGACTTTGGACAGCGGGCTTTCCCACAGTCGGTCTATGTGAACTTTGAGGAGGATGAGGTGTTAAAGAACGTGTTCCTGTCAGACTTTGACATTCAGCGCATCCTGACCGCCATCAGCCTGAGAAAGCGTGCCAGCATTGATGAGCAGACACTGCTCATCTTCGACGAGCTGCAGGCAGCCCCCCGGGGAGTGACGGCACTGAAGTATTTTTGCGAAAACGCACCGGGACAACCACTGATAGCCGCAGGCTCCCTGCTCGGCCTGTCACTCCACAACACCGACTCATTTCCTGTCGGGAAGGTAGACTTTCTCGACCTTTATCCCCTGAACTTCGCGGAATACCTGAAGGCACTGGGTGAGGACCAGATGCTGCAACTGCTGGAGCAGGCCGACTGGGACAACATAGCATACGTGAAAGACCGCCTGACGAACCACCTTAAATCCTACTACTATGTCGGCGGAATGCCGGAAGCCGTTCTTTCGTACATTCAACATGGAGACGTGAGAGACGTGCGGCGCATACAGGAGAACATCCTCCGTACTTACGACAACGACTTCTCCAAGCATGCGCCCATCGAGCAAGTGCCACGCATCCGGATGGTATGGAACTCCATCATCGGCCAGCTGTCGAAAGAGAATCGCAAATTCATCTACGGTGTATTGCGAGAGGGAGCACGTGCCAAGGACTATGAACTGGCCATTGAGTGGCTGAAGGATGCCGGACTGATACACAAGGTGAATCGTGTCAAGAGGGGCGAGCTGCCACTGAACGCATACGAAGACCTGTCGGCATTCAAACTATTCCTGGTTGACATAGGCCTGTTGGGAGCCATGGGGAAAATTCCGTATGAGACGCTGGTGGAGGGGAACCAACTCTTCCTGACCTTCAAAGGCGCACTGACCGAGCAGTACGTATTCCAACAGTTGCACACACTTGTGGACTTCATCTGCTACTGGTCGGCCGAGAACTCTACGGGCGAGCTCGACTTTATCGTACAGAAAGGCAGCAACATCATTCCCATTGAAGTCAAGGCCGAGGAGAACCTGAAGTCACGCAGCCTGCGGACATTCGTCGGCAAGCATCCCGGCATGCACGGCCTGCGCTTCTCCATGTCGGGCTATCGCAGGCAGGAGTGGATGACCAACATTCCCCTATATGCGGCCTGCTTTCGCGCGCGTATATATTAAATAGGTGTACAGACAAATTTTGTTTCTATTAGTCCCTTATTTGTCATGTTAGACATGACAAAATGCACCATGGCTTCTGAAACATCTATCTTTGAGGGGTCCAAGTGTATATTCTTGAGGGGTCCAAGAATATATGTTTGAGGGTCTCAACCATATATACTTTATACCCCTCAAAGATATATGGTTGACCCCCTCAAGTCTATATGGTTGGACCCCTCGAAAGTATATGGTTGAACCCCCTCAAAGATATAGGGTTGAGGGGGGTGAAGAATATATGCTTCAGGGGGGTGAAAGATGAGGGTTGAGGGTCTCAACCATCATGCTTCGGCCCCTCAACCATCATGCTTCAGACCCTCGACTCTGCACTCATGAGCCTCGCGAACATCTATGAATGAGGAATGCATGCCTATAGGAACCCGAACACTTTGCCCAACTCGTAGCAACAGATGTCGAATTGTGAGGCACCGAAAAGGTCAGCATGGCGGGCCAGTATTGCGTCGCGGTTGGGCACGTCTTCACGGGCAAAGCGCTTGGTATAGCGGCCCCGCAGACATCTGTGCTGCCAGCCAGTCAGGTGCAACAGGGTTGACAGCGACTTCAAGATGTCGCCCACCTCTATCCATTTGCCACCCGTTGTGAGCGACTGCTTGGTGGTCATGCCCACATGTTGCCTGTAGGAATTGAGCACACGGCCCACCTCAATAACTTCGCCCTGCAGGCAAAGTTCAGCCCAGAAAGCCCAGTCGCCACAATAGCGATACTCCATGTAGCCACGGCCGATGCGAGCAAAGGCTGACTTGCGGAAAACGGCCATGCTGGCATTATAGATATAATTGCTGGTCAGCATCTTGCTGATAACAAACTGACGGCCCTGAGACACACGCACCTCACCGGTGTCCTCGTCGTGCCAGCCATAAGGCAGCTGGTGCCCCTCTTGGTCGATGAGGCGGGAGTGGACGAAAGCCACAGCAGCCCGCTCGTGCAGCTTCAGTTCAGCCATCAGCGTGCCTAAAAGTTGCGGGTCGGCCACATCGTCGCTCTCGGCAATCCACACCATTTCCCCCTTGGCCAAGGAGATGCCTTTGGCCCACTGTGCAAATGGGGTGCCAGAGTTTTTGCTATTCAGGACGATTTGCGACACATGTGGGTGTCCCTCGTAGCTGCGGATAATGTCGCGGCTGTCATCGGTGGAGCAGTCGTCAAGCAGAATGACCTCGAAGTCTGTATAGTCCTGGGCAAGCACACTGTCTATGCGCTCACGCAGGAACGGGGCATGATTATAATTGGGAATGACGACGCTGACCGAAGGTTTCTCCATGGAATATGTTTTGATTTCTGATGCAAAAGTAGCGCATTTTGCTGAGACAGAGGCCACTTGCATGGTGTTTTTGTGAATTATTAATACATCTCTTTGGCTGGGTGCAATAAATTTCATACCTTTGCAAATGATATTAGAGCGATAGACTACCGATGACGATTGGGTTTTACATCTGGACGAAAGTGGGCAAGTTGCTGGCCAATGTGGTCGCAGCCTGCATACCAGACCGCGAGCAGCGACACAAGGTGCGCAGACGGTTGGACCCGCTGAACCCTGAACGCTGCGTGGCTTATCTGGAGAAGCACTACACGGATGTTTCACCCATTGCCCCCAATGAGCAGCCTGCCGTCCAGTCGCCCATCTGGGTCTGTTGGCTGCAAGGGCTGGAGCAGGCCCCGCAGCTGGTGGTGAACTGCATTAAGTCGATAGAACGATACAAGCAGGAGGAGCAGCAACTCATCGTGGTGACTGCCGACAACTATGCCGACTATGTGGACTTGCCTGCCACCATCATAGAGAAATGGAAAAAGGGACTCATCACCAACACGCATTTCTCTGACCTGTTTCGTATCCATGCCCTGACTCGGCATGGCGGATGCTGGATTGATGCCACTTGTCTGCTGACGGCCCCTGTGCCCGATAGCATACGACAGTCCGACCTGTTCCTGTTCCGTTCGCATGGTGAGTTTGCCTATACTTTCATCCAAAGCTGTTTCATGGTCAGCGGGCCAAACAGTTACGTGATGCGGAAATGGTGTGCAGCCATGGATGCCTATTGGGAACAGGAAAACAGGCTTGTCAACTATTTCACCCTGCACCTCATGTTCATAGCCCTGCAGCACCGGGACAAGATGTTTAGCGATGCTTTTGCGCAGGTGCCCGCAGTGAGCGACGACCCCATGCACATCCTGCTTTACGCCATGATGAGGGGGGACGACTATACGAAAGAATTGGCAGCACAGGCAAATCAGGCAACCTTTATCCAGAAACTTACTTACAAGTACCCGGCTAACCTGCTTGAAAACAAGTGTTCGGTGGCCAGTTACTTCTCAAAGCAGATAAACGATGGAGAAACCTTTGATTAGCATTATCATCCCTGTATATAACGGTGGGCAATACCTGCGCCCATGTCTGGACTCCGTGCTCAACCAGACCTGTCAGGAGTGGGAACTGCTGCTCATAGATGACGGTAGCACCGACGATTCGGGTGCCGTTTGTGACGAGTATGCTGCCGACAGCCGTGTCACGGTAGTGCACAAGCAGAATGGCGGTCAGGCGGCAGCCCGCAACGATGGCGTGGCTATGGCGCACGGACAGTTTATCAGTTTTGTAGACTGCGACGACTGGCTGGAGCCCGACATGTATGCCACCATGATGGCGACACTTGACCGTGAGGATGCCGACATCGTCATTTCCGGCTACATAGAGGAGTACAAGGACTATAGCAAGGAGGTGAATACCGACGGCACGGAGGTGACCTATGAGGCACAAGAGGCGTTGAAGCTGGTGCTGCAGGGGCGCATAGGCAGCTATCTCTGGTCTATGCTGTTCCGTCGTGAGGTGGTGCAGGAGCGCATGCCTGACCTGAACCCCTATGAGGACCATGCCACTATATTCAAGTGGATTTCCCATGCCCGTCGGGTGGTGGTCATGCCGCGTGCTTTCTATCATTATCGTCAGCTGGGCAACAGTTCGCTGCACTCCTATAATCCCAAGAATGGCAACCACTTCTTTCAGGCCATCAAGGAGCGTTACCACTACATTGCAGAACACCATTTGCTGCCCGACTGGGAGGCTGAGAACCGTCGGCTCTACCTGCGGGGGTGCATCAAGCTGACCAAAGACTTGGCACGCATGCCTCACTACGACGAACAGTTGCGGAACATCATCTTGGACGTGCGCAACGAGTTGCAGGCATTCCTGCCTGTCAGCCGCAAGGACGTGGGGGGCATGAAATATTACATCCGTCTGCGCCTGTTGTTAGCCGACGTTGACCTGTATGTGCGACTGCTGCGCCAGTCGTCTGTCTTCTCCTTTGCCCGCAGGTATAAGGACAAGCGCATGATTCACTAAAGAGAGGGGAACTACAAGGTGTGCTGGAACAACTCATCGAAATGGCCAAAAGCGGCTTCGGTGAGGGGGGCATTGGCATCCTGTATCCAATATAAGGGAACATCGTGATACATGCTGGCAATGAGCGTAAACGTGCTGGGGGCACCTATCAGATAATGGCAACAGGAGAGCAGGTAAAGATCCTCGCCAGGGTTGCCTTCCGGAAACATGACAGTGGCGGAAGATAGTTCGCGCCGGAAGAAGTCTTTATCAAGTTCAGGGTCGTTGCCGCAGACAAATACTTGGACGCGCCTGTCAGCATGAAGCGACAGGAACTGGCGGATGCAGGCGCAATATTGCTCGTCGGTGAAATAATACTTGCCATCGTGCCAGGTCCGATAGTCACCGCGACGGACATGTACGCCTAAACGTAGTGCGTCTTGGGGCAGGGCTGCTAATTGGGCGTCAACAGGAGACGTGACTTGCTCATTGAAAGCAAAGAGGTCAATAATCTCCTGCTTGTATTTCAGTACCAGACTGTGCCAAGGTACCCACCAGCCTTCCACCACCACATGGCGGTGACGAAGCATGGCTGCCTCTAACGGTGCAGGGTCGGCCTGCGGGTCATGGAATCCGATGACGGGCAGCAGTCCCCATTTTGCGCCAAACTTGCCGGCGAGATAGGCAAGAAGGTGATGGTGGCGCGAATTGCAGATGTGGAAATAATGATACTTGTAGGCGAAGCGCATGGATAGCGTGCTCCGGCCATGTTCCCTGCCCCAGGCATAGACATGTGCATACTGCAGGATATTATTGCATATGCGCCCCTTGTCGCGTACAAATATCATAGCAGGCCTTTTTCTTTCTTGATGGTTTCCAATGATTCCAGATTCACACGTCCTGTCTCTGGGTCGTAGCGTAGGTTAAACTCCTCGTGCGTACGCTTCCAACGGTTATGTGTCCACAGCCAGAATTCTGGTGCACGCAGGATGGACTCCTCTAACATGCTGAAATAGATGTCGGTTATTTCAAACTCCTTCATCTGCTTCGGCTCACGAGTGATGAGTTTGAACTCTGCCACATAATAGCCACGACGCGGGCGCGTTACGTCAAGATAGAGTACGGCATGCCCTGTCTGACGGGCCAGTCGCTCGGTGCCTGTCAGCACAGGCGTGTCGTGGTTCAGAAACTGGCACCAATGGTGGATATTGTTCCAAAACGGTACTTGGTCGCTGATGTAGCCAATGACGACCTGACGGCCCTCCTGCCGGTACTTGATGATGCGGCGCAGCGTCTCGGCCATCGGAATGCACACAGCACCCATGCGCTGGCGCAGGTCGAGGAACATCTGGTCGAAGCCTTTGTTCTCCAAGGCGTGGTATATCTGTCCGCACTGTACCTCTGGCGTCACCCATAGGGGTAGCGACGTTATCCACTCCCAGTTGCAATAGTGACCCAGATAGACAGCACATGACTGACCATCCTTGACAATGTCATCGACAATGTCCGTGCCTCGGAACTCCATGCGCCGTCTTAATTGTTCTTGGCTGATGCTGAATAGCTTGATGGTTTCCACCATATAGTCACAAAACCAGTGGTAGAAACGCTTCTCAATGGCGCGCACTTCGTCTGGCGACTTGTCGGGAAAGGCATCACTCATATTCAGGAAAACAAGCTTCCGCCTATACCTTATTATATAATAGACTATCAAATAGATGGCATCGGACAGCCCGTACAGCATGCACAGTGGTAAAAGTGACAAGAGATAGGCTATGTAATAAAGTATCTTCATGTTTTTGACTGCAATTATACGAATTAATTCACAATTCACCAATCATCAGTATAGTTTTATTTGCCAGCAGACACCTCGAAACGCTTCCGTTCTTCAATGAGTTTGGCTACGATACAGAACTGATAGTGGGCGTCCAATACGGCATGGATAAGGCCTGGCATACCGTCCAGAAAGCCACACTTGATGAAATATGACTTGATGAAACGGAACAATGGGCGGAAGACAAGGGCCGTCAAACCATAGTTCTTGTGGCGGCGCCGGGACATCTCATAATTAGAATAGGTGTCGCTCTTGCGCAGAATGTCGCTCACAGAGTCGTTGGCCAGGTGTTCCAACGCCAGTTCCCTGCGCGTCTTGGGTATCTTAAATACGGAGCCGTCAACCTCTGGTGAACAATGGATGACAGGAGGCCAATGTGTCTTCTCTTTACGGAAGAAACGTAACACATAGTCGGGATAGGCAGAGTGCAGGAAACGCCCCATAAAGTAGTTCTTACGGGGAATACTGATGCCGTCAGGGCAACTGTCAAGTGCTATTTGCTGGTAGAGATAGTCGTGCAGTTGGGGAGTGACCAGTTCGTCTGCGTCAATCACGAGCACCCATTCGTGACTTGCCTCATGAATGGCAAACTCGCGGGCGGGCTCCACGATACTGTGACCGGCCTTTGGAAAAGTCACGATGCGGCAGCCATGGCGTCGTGCTATGTCGAGTGTGGCATCGGTAGACTCCATGTCGCATACCAGCACCTCGTCAAAGTCCTTGGCAGCTTCGAGCACCTGCTCCAAGTGCTGCGCCGCATTGTAGGTGTTGATGACCACCGAAATATGGTTAGTGTCGCTCATCTGTTTTGGTTATTTCCTGCAAAGTTAATCAATTTTGGGGAATCTTATACGCTTTTTCCCACATTTCTTCTTCCTTTATCGAAAAAACATCTTTATAGATGTGCGCAAGGATAATAGTTTTTTGTATCTTTGCAGTCGCAAAGTAAAAAAACTGCATAAAGCATGATGATGGACAAATGCAAGGCTTTTCTGGCCAAGCCGTTCCTACGAGACTACCGCACGCTGTTGGGGCTGTGGCTGCTGTTGGGTGTTGTCTCCGCACTGGCCAAGCTGCACAGCTGTAATAACTTTCTGATATTCCGCGGCGTCTTCTGGCACACGTGGCACCAGCAACCGCTCTATGCCGAATATCCGGCAGAGTATTGGGACGTCAACCACTACGGGCCGCTGTTCTCGTTGGTGTTTGCTCCCTTTGCCGTGGTGCCGGTGTGGGTGGGCATGTTGCTCTGGTGTGTCGGCCTGTCTGTCTTCCTATATGGGGCCGTACGTCGTTCCGACATGACAAAGCGCCAACAGATTTTCATCTTCTGGTTTTGTGCCCATGAGTTGTTGACGGCTTTGTTTATGCAGCAGTTCAACATCGCCATTGCGGCAATTATCCTGTTAGCTTTTTTCCTGATAGAGCAGGAGCGTGACACGGAGGCGGCTTTCTTCATCGTCTTAGGCACGCTGGTCAAGCTCTATGGCATTGTGGGACTGGCCTTTTTCTTCTTCTCAAAGCATAAGATGCGTTTTGTGCTGTCACTCTTGGGGTGGGGTGTCGTACTGTTTGCCGCCCCCATGCTCATCAGTAGTCCCGACTATGTGGTCAGTCAGTATAGCGAATGGTTTGAGTGCTTGATGGGCAAGAATGATGAGAACTTGGATTCCATAGCGCAGAATATCTCACTGTTAGGCATGGTGCGTCGTATCTCAGGCATCATGACCTATAGTGACTTGTGGCTCATCATTCCCGGATTGGCCCTGTTTGGCATCCCCTATTTGCGCCTATCACAATACAAGAATGTGGCGTTCCGACAGACGTTATTAGCTTCTGTATTGATGTTCGTTGTGCTGTTCTCGACGGGTAGTGAATCCAGTGGATATATCATCCCGTTCGTAGGCATTGTCATTTGGTATACTGCCGCCCCATGGCAACGTACAGGGTGGGATGTGGCCTTGTTGGTCTTTGCTTTTGTGCTCAGTAGTCTGTCACCCAGTGACCTGTTTCCCGCCTACATCAGAAAAGAGTGGGTGCAGCCCTATGCCTTGAAAGCGTTGCCCGTAACCCTCATCTGGCTGAAACTGTGTTATGAAATGTACACCCGCGACTATGCAACAGAAAGTGTTCGATAAGACGTTCATCACCTTTATGGTAGTCGGTGTGGTCAACACGCTGTTCGGCACGGCTATTATGTTCGTGTTCTACAATGTGTTTGGGCTGAGTTACTGGGTGTCATCCTTCTGTGATTATTTCTTCGGCAGCATTCTTAGCTACTTCTTAAACAAGCATTTCACATTCCACTATCAAGGTACTGATTGGCGTAGCATCGTGAAGTTTGCCTTGAACATTGTGGTGTGCTATCTGATTGCCTACAGTCTGGCCTTGCCGCTGACTCGCTATGCCCTGGAGAGCATGCAGCTGAGCAAGACCATCATAGAAAATGTAGCCATGCTGGTGGGCACGGGTTTGTTTATGCTTATCAATTATGTGGGACAGAAGTTTTTTGCTTTCAAGAAGTCAGTCTAAAACTTCTTGGATGTTATAAAGCGGACGGTTCTTCACCTCTTGATAGATTTTCCCGATGTAAACGCCCGTCACACCAACGGAAATCAGCACAAAGCCGCCTACCAGCCAGACACTCAAGATGAGTGACGACCAGCCCGGCACAGCCGTTCCTACCAGCAGTGCACGTACCACATAGACCGCTATACAGAAACTGATGACAAGGAATAGAACTCCTAAATAGATAATGGTGTAAAGTGGTTTGACGGAAAATGACGTAATGCCGTCAAGTGCCAAGTTAAGCATCTTCCCCAACGTATATTTCGATATGCCAGCTTGACGCTCGCTGATAACGTCATCGACGGTGGTGGAGGGCAGACCTATCATGGGTATCAAACCGCGCAAGTAGAGATTGCGTTCCCTATAGCCCGCCAGCATCTCAAGTGCACGGCGGCTCATCAGACGAAAATCAGCATGGTTAAACACACTCTCTACACCCATTGAGGCCTGCAACTTATAGAAAGCCTGTGCCGTCATGCGTTTCAGTAGCGGGTCTGCCTGTCGCGACACTTTCACACCGTAGACTATGTCGTAACCCTCAGAAAAGTCGCGTACCATTTGGGGAATGCATGTTATATCGTCCTGCAAATCGGCATCAATAGTTATAACGGCATCAGCCCACTCACGGGCAGTCATCATGCCTGCCATGATGGCATTCTGGTGGCCGACGTTGCGTGAGAGGTTAATGCCTCGTACAAACTTGTTTTCCCTGTGTAACTCCTTGATGAGCTCCCACGTGCGGTCGCGACTACCATCGTTGACAAACACCATCATTGAGTCTTCGCTGATCAGTTGGTCGGCTATCATGTGTTGGAACAATGCAGTCAGTCGATCCACTGACTGGCGGAGCACTTCCTCCTCATTATAGCAGGGTGATATGGTAGCAAGCCTAATCATAAGGTGATGGGGGTTAAATGGTGGACGATGGGTGGTGGCGGTTGACAAACTCGGAGAAGGTGATGAACTCATGATTGCGTGCCTTGAGCATGCTGATCAGACAGTCAAGGCGCTGCATCATTTCGTGACCACTATGATTCTTGATGATAAAGGGCATCTTGAACTCTGGGTGTTGCTTCAGGTCATAGAACTCCCATGGGTGGAAATAGGTGACAAAATAGCCGTCATGCTTTAGCGTGCGACGTACCAGCCAGTGATAGATGTTCTCGGGCAGGTTATGCAGGGCCAGCCAGAACAGTGGAAAGCGCACCCACGGAGTGACGGAGGCAGGAATCTGCATGACATCGCCCTTCATAAACCATGTACGGGGAGCCGTGAGGTGCATATAACGACCAGGAATAAAGGCTGGATTGAGTGATGAGTTGTAGCGATAGCCTGCGCGTGCTATTTCCTCATCGCTGACAGGGAACATGCGGGGCTGGCGATAGCCAAAGACCTGTCTGCCTGTCACGCGTTCCACGATTTGCTTTGACACGGCAAAGTCTGTCTCTTTAGGCTGCCAGTGGTCCACACCATGGCAGGCCACCTCGTGCCCCTCGTCCATGATGCGGCGCATCACCTCTGGAGCATGCTCAGCGAAGTTGCCCGTGCAGAAGAATGTAGCGTGTACACCGTTTTGCTTCAGTACATCCAAAATACGGTTGGTTCCCTCTACGGAGACGCGCATGCCGTCTTCCAAAGAGAAGTCTACTCCGTGTTCACGAGGGACGTCAAATTCTTCGGTGTCAAAGCTCAGCAGTATCATTCTGAATTGCAGATGAGTCCTTTATAACTATAACTTACTCGAAAGCGGCCTGTATTTTGGCTGCTATGTCGCGGAACTCATCCTCGCTGAGCTTCAACTTCTCACGGCGGAAGTCGGCATCTGCCTCGCTCTGCATGGGAATGAGATGGATATGGGCATGAGCCACCTCCAGGCCTAATACCACCTGAGCCACTTTGCGGCAGGGAAATGCCTTCTTGATGGCTACGGCTACGCGTTTGGCAAACTGCTGATAGCGAGCCAACTCGTCATCGTCCATGTCAAAGAAATAATCCACTTCGCGGCGTGGAATTACCAATGTGTGTCCCTTCACTAATGGGTTGATGTCGAGGAATGCATAGAACTCGTTATTCTCTGCGCACTTGTAGCTGGGAATCTCACCGGCAGCTATTTTTGAGAAAATATCCATAATTTTTCGGAATAATGGTGTGACGATATATATGGTATGGAAGAATAGTGGCCATTACGCAATAGAGATACTCTCAATGCGCAATTTGATGGTACCACGGGGAATCTTAATTTCCACCTCATCGCCCACTTTCTTGCCAAGCAGTCCCTGGGCTATCGGGGTCTTGATGGAAATCTTTCCAGCACGCAAATCAGCCTCATTCTCACTGACAATGGTGTACGACATTTTGGTTTTGGTCGTCAAATTTGTCATTTCCACCTTTGTTAAAATCTGTACGCAGTCGGTGCTCAAGCGCGAGGTGTCTACAATCTTGGCCTCGGCAATGGTAGCTTTTAACTTGTTAATTTTGTCCTCCAGGTGAGCCTGTGCCTCTTTGGCGGCATCATACTCACTATTCTCACTCAAATCACCCTTGTCGCGGGCCTCAGCAATAGCTGCCGATGCCTTTGGGCGCTCCACAGACTCCAATCGCTGTAGTTCGGCTAAGAGCTTGTCATAGCCTTCTTGTGACATATAAGCCATATTGTTTTACTATTTATAGTTACTATTTCTGTTCTAATCAGACGTAGAAAAATAAAAGAATCCCGACCCTTCACTATGTCGGAATCCCTGATTTAACTATGTCCTTTACCGTTTGCAAAGGTAGGTATTTTTTCGCATCTGGCAAAATTTTCGGCAAAAAACTTTAATTTTTGGTTGATTTAAGTCAAGAAAGTGTCTCGTCAACACCTGTTTTTCTACCTATTTTATTGCACGAACAAAGAAAACATCGTAACTTTGCAACGTGTTTTTCATAGTATTAGATTTAAGGTTAACAAAGGTTTGGGACTCAGCGGAGTCCCTTTTTTATGTCACAATGAAAAGGCTGTGACAATTTTTTCTTTCTTAAATTATTGCCGTTTTCTTTTGCAGTCTCGCAGATTTGCAGTAACTTTGCGCATCGAAAAGAGACAACCATGAATGATATAGACATCAAGAAAGTAACTAACCGACAGGAATTGAAGCACTTCATTCAATTCTACTACGACTTGTACCGCGATTGCCCGCAGGCTGTACCCTTCCTATACTCTGAGGAAATGAACACGCTGCGCAATGACCGCAATGCGGCTTTTGAGTGCTGTGAAGCCGACTATTTCATAGCCTATCGCAATGCCAAACCTGTGGGGCGGGTGGCAGCCATCATTAATCGTCGCGCCAACGAGCGCTGGCAGCGACAGCAGGTGCGTTTTGGCTGGTTCGATTTCGTGGACGACCCGGCTGTGAGCCAAGCGCTGTTAGCCGCAGTGGAGCAGTGGGGCCGTGAGCGGGGCATGACGGAGATGGCGGGCCCGTTGGGCTTTACTGATATGGACCGCGAAGGCATGCTAATCGAAGGCTACGACCGCGATGCCACTATGTATATCAACTACAACTATCCCTACTACCCTCAGCACATGGAGCAGATGGGTGGCTTTGAGAAGGACAACGACTACATGGAGTATTTAGTGAAAGTGCCAGAACAGATTCCCGATAAGTTCCATAAAATAGGTGAAATGGTGCGCAAGCGCTATAACCTGCATGTGCGCAAGTTCACGCGGCGAGAACTCGTTAACGAAGGCAAAGGGCGTGAGGTGTTTGACATCATTAATGCTACCTATAAGGACCTGTATGGCTACTCACAATTGTCGGAACAACAGATTACTCAGCTCGTAGATCAGTATATCAAGATAGCCGACTTAAACCTTGTGACTGGCATCGAAGACTGGAACACGCCTGACCATCGCATGATAGGCTTCGGCATCACCTTCCCCTCTTTCACCAGTGCTTTGCGGCATACTCGTGACGGTCGCCTGCTGCCCTTTGGCTGGTGGCATGTGCTGCGCACCTTGAAGTGGCATAAGACTGATGTCGTAGACCTGTTGCTGATTGGCGTGCTGCCCGAATACCGGCAGAAAGGGGCCAACTCACTCATCTTCGACGACCTCATCCAGCAGTTCCAGCGCTACGGTTTCAAGTGGGCTGAGGCTATGCCGCAGATGGAGAGTAACGAGCATGTACGTTCGCAGTGGCAGTATCTGGAGGCTATCCAGCATCGTCGCCATCGCTGTTATCGGAAAGCACTCGAATAATTTTTACGGATCACTTTTCACTTTTTCACTAATAACATATAATATATATTTCTCTATGATACAAACAGTAGTGAAGCGCGATGGGCGCATTGTGGGATTCAATGAACAGAAAATCATGGCGGCCATCCGCAAGGCCATGCTCCACACCGACAAGGGCGAGGATGACCGTCTCTTGCAAACCATCACCAACCGCATTGCTGAACGTGGCAATGCACAGATGACGGTGGAGGAGATACAGGACTCTGTGGAGATGGAGCTGATGAAGTCGAGCCGCAAGGATGTGGCACAGCGATATATTGCCTATCGCAACCAGCGCAGCATTGCCCGCAAGGCCAAAACGCGCGACGTGTTCCTTGATATCGTGAACATCAAGTCGAACGACGTGACCCGCGAAAATGCTAACATGAATGCCGACACGCCAGCCGGCATGATGATGAAGTTCGCCTCGGAGACCACCAAGCCCTTCGTCGACGACTATTTGCTCTCGCCTGAGAGCCGCGAGGCCGTGGAGCACAATTACCTGCACATTCACGACAAAGACTACTATCCCACCAAGTCGCTGACATGTGTGCAGCACCCCCTCGATAACATCCTGAACTGCGGATTCATTGCCGGACATGGTGCCTCCCGTCCCGCCAAGCGCATCGAGACAGCTTCGGTGCTGGCCTGCATCTCCTTGGAATGTGCTCAGAATGAGATGCATGGCGGTCAGGCCATTCCCGCCTTCGACTTCTATCTGGCCCCCTTTGTGCGCTACTCCTATATAGAGGAGGTGAAAAATCTGGAAGATCTCTATGGTCAGGACTTCAGTCAGCTCTATGATGAGCCGCTCATTGACTATTTGAAGCAGTCGCTTGATGGTCTGGAGGGCATCGACCGCGTGCGTCAGCATGCCATCAACAAGACTGTAGGGCGCGTCCATCAGGCTATGGAGGCTTTTATTCACAACATGAACACCATCCACTCGCGTGGTGGTAACCAGGTGGTGTTCTCCAGCATCAATTATGGTACTGACACCTCGGCCGAAGGCCGCTGCATTATGCGCGAGTTGCTCAAGTCCACTTACGAGGGCGTGGGCGGTGGCGAGACAGCCATCTTCCCTATCCAGATATGGAAAAAGAAGCGTGGCGTTAACTATCTGCCCGAAGACCCTAACTACGACCTCTACCAGTTAGCCTGCAAGGTGACGGCACGCCGTTTCTTCCCCAATTTCCTGAATCTCGATGCTACCTACAACCAGAATGACGCATGGCGTGCCGACGATCCCAAACGCTACCTGCACGAGGTGGCTACCATGGGCTGCCGCACTCGCGTCTTCGAGAACCGCTTCGGCATGAAGACCAGCATTGGCCGTGGCAACCTGTCGTTCTCCACCATCAACATTGTGCGCTTGGCTATTGAGTGCCGCGATGTGGAGGACAAGGATGCCCGCATAGCCAAATTCTTCGCAAAACTCGATGAGATGTTGGAAATCACGGCCAAACAGTTAGATGAGCGTTTCCAGTTCCAGAAAACGGCTTTTGTCAAGCAGTTCCCCCTGCTCATGAAGAGTCTCTGGATAGGTGCCGATAAGCTGTCGCCCAATGACACCATCGAGAGTGTCATCAATCAGGGTACGCTCGGCATCGGGTTCATCGGACTGGCCGAGTGTCTCGTGGCCCTCATTGGCAAGCACCACGGCGAGAGCGAGGAAGCTCAGGAGCTGGGACTGAAAATCGTGACCTATATGCGCGACCGCGTCAATGTGTTCTGTGACCGCTATCAGCATAATTACTCAGTTTTGGCTACGCCAGCAGAGGGGCTGAGCGGCAAGTTCACCAAGAAGGACCGTAAGGAGTTCGGCGTCATTCCCGGTGTCACCGACCGCGACTACTATACCAACTCCAACCACGTACCCGTCTATTATAAGTGCTCAGCTCGTCACAAGGCCGAGGTGGAAGCCCCTTATCACGAGCTGACACGCGGTGGACACATCTTCTATGTCGAGATTGACGGCGATGCCACCCACAACCCGCAAGTCATCATGGGTGTCGTGGACATGATGGACCGCCTCAACATGGGCTATGGCTCCGTAAATCACAACCGCAACCGTTGCATGGACTGCGGTTACGAGAATGCCACACCCAACCTTGAGGAGTGTCCCCGTTGCGGCAGCCACAACATCGACAAGCTGCAGCGCATCACCGGCTATCTCGTAGGCACCACCGACCGCTGGAACCACGGCAAACTCTGTGAGCTGAACGACCGCGTGACGCATGTCGAGGGTAGCATCCAGCAAGAACTGTTTGACACAAAATAAGAAGTGATTAGTGTTTTAGACATTATAGAAGACACCATGGTAGACGGTCCGGGATTCCGGACCTCTATCTATTGTGCCGGCTGCCGACATGCCTGCCCTGGTTGCCATAACCCGCAGTCGTGGGACTTCAGCGGCGGTCATCCCATGTCTACTGACGACATCATGCGCATCATTGAGGCCGACCCCTACGCCAACGTCACTTTCACAGGTGGCGATCCTATGTATCAGCCAGAAGGCTTCGCCGAATTGGCACAGGCCATCCGCCAACGCACCCGGAAAACCATCTGGTGCTTCACCGGCTTCACTTTCGAGACCCTTGTCAACAATCCCCGCCACCGTCAGCTGCTCCAGCTGATCGATGTGCTGGTGGACGGTCCTTTCATCAAGTCACAGCGTGACGAGACCCTCCTGTTCCGTGGCAGTCGCAACCAGCGCCTCATTGATGTGCCCCACTCCTTGTCTATGGGGCACGTTGTTGAATATGATACTAAGCACACATTGTAATTATTAATTGAGATTTTCCTGTTAAGCAGGCTTGCAAGGCTTTCGCTTGCATGCCGTCTTACGCTCGCAATAGCGTTCGCACTGGGCACAGATGTCGTAGCCAAGCATCGCACCGAGGATGAAGTCTTCCTCGGGCGATAGCTCGTTTAGCGGACGGGTGACAAACAGACGGATGGCATCGAGGCACTCTTTGCGGCCAAAGTAGACGTTGACATTCTCCTTGCCCGCGGGCTGTACCACATAGTCGATGGACTGGCGGCACAGGCGCTGGGTGGCAAATGTCTCAAAACGGCGGTTGCAGGTGAAAAGAATCATTCTGCGCACACCTTTCTTGTATTCATAGATGTGGTTCATCAGCACCTTCATCTCTGGTGGCAATACCTGCCCCACTGTCTGCCTTTCTACCGTCTGTTGCATAGTCTTAGATTTTTAGAGGTTGGGTGAAATCTCGGCTATCCACGCATCAATGCGGGCATCCGTCTTGTCATCCTCGTTCACGTCATCGAGAGGCAGGCCCACAAACTTGCCGTCTACGACAGCCTCAGAATCGTCGAAGGTGTAACCGTCGGTGCTGACAGCTCCGATGAAGTGGGCTCCACTCTCCTTGATACCATTATACAACTCACCGATGCCGCCCACAAAGGTGTCGCCATACGACTCGCAGTCGCCACAGCCAAAGAGGGCAATGGTCTTGTCTGTGAGCGTGGCCCCCTGCAGTACCCGCAGCCCGTCGTACCAGTCATCCTGCAACTCGCCGGCACCCCATGTTGATGTACCGAGAATCAGGTTCTGGTTGCTCTCGACAACCTCGGCGGTCAAGTCCTGTACATTGATGGCCTCGCAGCCAAGTTTCTGGGCTATCTTCTCTGCGATAGCCTCGCACG
>ERZ842401.1679-NODE-1679-length-31166-cov-8.477452_pt1 | contig 31166 bp, 32 predicted proteins | sample MGYA00521270_ERZ842401 | MGnify/ENA primary metagenome ERZ842401 (study PRJEB31892, sample SAMEA3878208) | bioreactor metagenome | biome: Moose rumen | place: Sweden | collected 2011-10 | study: EMG produced TPA metagenomics assembly of the PRJEB12797 data set...
ATCCTAGTACTTCGCTTTCTTAGTCAACGCCTCTAGCTGAAAACTATGACGCGCCTCCCTATCCACTAGTCTTTAGTCTCTATAATCTATGACGCGCCAAATGTTCCAGTCATTATTTTTTTTTTGTAATTTAAAATTCACAATCCATTTTACTCAACAAAAAAGCCCTGCCGAAAATTTTCAACAGGGCAAAAATTTTTATAACGTCAAATTTTAATTATCAATCTTGAGGACGCGGACTTCTGATAAAGCCAAGAATAACCGCGCCAATAACTGCGCCAACCGCAATAGAAACAAGATACATACCGGCATTACCGATTGTAGGAACAACGAAAATTCCACCGTGCGGAGCCATCAATGTGCAGTCAAACATCATTGTAAGCGCACCGGCAATAGCTGAACCGACAACGCAGGACGGAATAACATGCAACGGATCGCCCGCCGCAAAAGGAATAGCACCTTCAGTAATGAACGATGCACCCATAACAATATTTGTTGCTGAAGTGCTTTGCTCTTGTTTTGTGAATTTACTCTTAAAGAAAATAGTTGCAAGCGCAATAGCCAAAGGCGGAACCATACCGCCAGCCATAACCGCCGCCATAACGCCATATTCGCCGCCGGCTAATAAACCTGTACCTGTAACGTAAGCCGCCTTGTTGATAGGACCGCCCATATCAATAGCCATCATACCGCCAACAAGTGCGCCAATCATCAATCTTGCTGAAGGATCCATATTCTTCAATGTGTCAATCAACCATTCATTGACGGACGCAACAGGAGGACCAATAACGAGTTGACAAACAACGCCAATAGTTAAAATACCGAGCAACGGATAAAGCAAAATTGGTTTTGTACCTTCCAACGCTTGAGGTAATACACTAAGGACACTCTTAAGCCAGTTGACAATAAAACCTGCCAAAAAGCCTGCAACTAACGCGCCTAAGAAACCTGAACCGTTACTGCCGGAAAGTGCGCCGCCTACAAAGCCCGCCGCAAGACCGGGACGATCTGCGATTGACATTGCAATAAAACCTGAAAGTACAGGCAACATAAAGCCGAAGGACGCGCCGCCAACGTCTTTAAAGAATTTTGCAACAGGTGTAATTGAACCGAAATTGCCGCGTTCTTCTTGCGGTAAACTGTTCAAATCAACTGACATACCGTCAATTAAAAATGCAATGGCGATTAAAATACCGCCGCCAACAACGAATGGCAACATATGTGAAACGCCGTTCATCAAATGTTTGTAAACTTGACGCCCGACAGATTCATTTTCGCCGCCGCCACCGCCTGAAGATTCTGCAGCCGCTCCCGCCGCCGCGTGATAAACAGGCGCAGAACCGCTTAACGCTCTATCAATAAGTTCATCAGCTTTGTTAATACCGTCAGCAACTTTGGTAATAACAACTTTTTTGCCGTCGAAACGCGCCATAGCAACGTTTTTATCAGCCGCAACTATAATACCGTCAGCCTTTGCAATTTCGTCCGCAGTCAAAACATTTTTTGCGCCGCCGGAGCCGTTAGTTTCAACTTTGATTGTAATACCGCGCTTTTTGGCGTGTTGTTCCAAAGATTCAGCCGCCATAAAAGTATGAGCAATACCTGTAGGACACGCTGTAACTGCCAAAATTTGAATATGATCTGCAGTTGGTTTCGCTAAGTCAACGCCTGCACTGGGAGCTTGAAATTTGCCGTCTTCTTTGTCGTCGATAATTTTCAAAAATTCCTGTTTAGTTTTCGCCGCGATTAAAGCCTCTTTGAAGTCCGGGTCCATAATCATTGTAGCGAGTTTTGAAAGTATCATTAAATGATCGTCCGCCGCAGTATCAGGCGCGGCAATGGCGAAGAACAAACGGGCGGGGTTGCCGTCCATTGATTCAAATTCAATACCTTCAGGGATAGTCATTGCGGCAAGACCGGGAGCTTTAACGCCTTTAGATTTTGCGTGCGGCGTTGCAATACCGTCGCCAAGTCCTGTTGTGCCACTTGCTTCACGGGCGCGAACGTCTTTTAGATATTGCGCCTTGTCTTTGAGGTTTCCGCCCTTGTCCATCAAGTCTACAAGATGCGATATTGCGTCTTGCTTGTCCTTGACGTTAGCGCGGAGGTCGATGCTCGCAGTTTTGAGCAATTCGGTTACTCTCATGAGTACACACTCCTTTAAAAATAATAGATATAATTCCTAACGGTGGCTGCCAAATGAATAAAAATAAATAGACAGCCGCCGCGTTAAGCATAAAAATAAATTTTGCTAACTTTTCCTGTACAGCAGAAATACGCAAGAAAACTTTTGCATTGCATAATTTTAATATTAAAATTTTTAAGAAAAAATGCTTTTAATCTTCTTGAAAATTTTTGTACTAATAGGCTCGTCGTCTTCAGTGGCGTGGAAAACTTGAGCTTGTCCTGATTTAATTCTGTCAAAAAGTTGTTCCGGCTTGCGAATTGCCGTACCAACTGCAGTTTGAATCATTTTTTTGCCGTCGAAACGGGAAATAGGAACTTTCTTGCTAGCCGCAACTATTACAACGTCAGCATTTTTAATTTCGTCGTCTGTCAAAGAATGATAGACACCCGCCGCGCCGTAAACTTCAACGCGAATATTCATACCGAGTTTAGCCGCGCAATTTTTCAGCGATTCACGCGCCATAAATGAAGACGAAATACCAGTTGGACACGCCGTAACCGCAATAATTTTTGAATCGCCGGTAATTTCGGGCGTTTCAGTTTTTGCGCGTTCAGATTCTTTGGCGTCAATTAGTTTTATAACTTCGTCAACAGACTTTGCGCGAATCAAACTTTCTTTAAAGTCAGAATCCATTAACAAAACTGCAAAACGTCCCATTTCCGTCATTTCGGTTGTACCGGCTTTAATTGGCGCGGCAAAAAGGACAATCAGTCGCGCAGGTTTATCATCTATTGAATCGAAGTTGACGCCTTCAGGAACTGTGATAATTGAAATGGCAGTTTTTTTAATGGCGGCGTTTTGTGCGTGCGGAGTTGCCAAGCCGTCAGATAAACCTGTTGAGCCTTGTACTTCACGCGCTAAAACGTCACGGCGTACCGCCTCTTTGTCCTTGACTGCGCCCGCCGTCATCAATAAATCAATCAGCATATCAATCGCTTCATGTTTGGTTGAGGGGTGAACGTCCAACGCCACTGATTTTTTGGAAATAAAATTTGTAATTTTCAACGATCTCACCTTCTTTCAGTAATTTATTTTTAAGATTTTAAATGTACTTTCTTGTCAGTCGAAACAAGAAGAGCAACGCTCCTATTCGTCGCCTTGCAACCAAAAGAAATTCTTTCTCGGCGTCAGGCTTTCCGCGACGTGAAGTTTACCGTTTAACCAACTTTCCAGCCGCGTGGTACTCAATCTTTATTCAAAGTTACCTGTGGAAAGGCGGAGACGCCGCTGGGTTTCTTTATTCCATCTCTGCATAAATTTGCTAAAGGTTGCAGTTTTCTCAACTTTTCTAAAAAAATAACCAGTCAAAGATTATCAATTTAAATTGTCTTTAAAAGTGCCTCAACTTCAGGACGGGTTGCAAGATTTTCAGAAAATGCAGATGCTGAACCTGTTGCAACGCCCATTTTGAACGCTTTTTCATAATCGCCGTTAGTTTCTTCGTAACCTGCGATAAAGCCCGCAACCATTGAATCGCCCGCGCCAATAGAATTAACAAGCGTACCTTTCGGCGCGGCAGATTTATAGGATTTACCTTCAGCAGTCAGCAAAATTGCGCCGTCTCCTGCCATTGAAATTAAAACGTTTTGTGCGCCTTTTTCTTGAAGTTTTTTAGCGTATTCAATAATTTCTTCGTCAGTCTTCAAAGTTACGCCAAACATATCGCCCAATTCGTGATTGTTAGGTTTAATCAGCCAAGGATTAAATTTCAAAATTTTTAAAAGCAAGCCTTTTTCCGCGTCAACAACAACACGAATACCCTTGCCTTGCAACGGCTCTAAAGTGCGTTCGTACATATCATCGGGAAGAGTTTTTGGAACGGAGCCGGAAATAACAAGCGTATCGCCCGCGCCAAGTTTTGAAAGTTTTTCAAAAAGTTCATTACATTTGGCGTCGCTGATTTTTGGACCTTGTCCGTTAATTTCGGTTTCAATGTCAGCTTTAATTTTTACGTTGATTCTTGAAAAACCTTCTTCAAGTTGTACAAAGTCTTCATCTGCGTTGAAAGTGCGAAGTTGGCGAATAATTTCTTTGCCGGTAAAACCTGCCAAAAATCCCATTGCCGTTGATTTGTGTCCCAAATTTCCAAGCACGATTGAAACGTTAATACCTTTGCCGCCGCCGAGTACCTGTTCAAAAGAAACGCGGTTAATTTTGCCGGGATTCAACGTATCAAGGCGAACGTTATAATCCAACGCCGGATTAAAAGTAACTGTGTAAATCAATTCTAAAACCTCCCCAAAAATATATTAAAAATTTTGCTGTGGCGATTATACAATACAATTTTGCATATTTCAACGAAATTTTCAAACAAATTTACAGGTTTTTTCACAAACTAAAAAAGCTCCGCCTAAGCAGGAACTTTTTCAGCGTCAAGGCTTGGGAGTGCGCTCTAAAATGGTTGAAATTTCATTGCAGTTAAAATCCTGCGCGTTGAAACTAAAAATGAACACAGTCACGACCTCAACGCCGCAATTATAAATTTTGTTGCTGATTTTTTCAAGCTAAAAATTTTTGCGCTTAATAATTGCCTCTGCGTGTGCCGTCAATCCTTCAGCGTTTGCAAGTACGATAATGTTTTCTGCCACGTTCAATAAATCTTCCTGCGTGTAAGAAATTAAACTTGTACGTTTCAAAAACGTTTCCACGTTCAAAACAGAGAAAAATTTTGCAGTGCCGCCCGTTGGCAAAACGTGATTAGGTCCCGCTAAATAATCGCCCAACGGTTCCGGCGAATACGCGCCCAAAAATACCGCGCCCGCGTTTTTGATTTTCGGCAAAAGATTGAACGGCGAATTTGTCAACAGTTCCAAATGTTCAGGTGCTGAAATATTTGCAAAGTCTATCGCCTCGTTTAAATCCTGCGCGACGATTATTAAACCGTTAGAATTTATTGACGCCTCCACAATTTCACGACGCGGCAATTTTGCAAGTTGCGTTTCAACTTCAGCAGAAATTTTTTCAGCCAAATTTTTATCAGTTGTAATGACAATACTGCAAGCAAGCGGATCATGTTCAGCTTGACTAAGCATATCAGCCGCCGCGTAAACAGGATTAGCCGTTTCATCAGCAACAATTAAAATTTCGCTCGGGCCTGCAAGCATATCAATATCGCAATGCCCAAAAACTTCTTTCTTCGCCAAAGTTACGAAAATATTTCCGGGACCTGTAATTTTGTTGACGCGGGGAATTGTTTCAGTACCAAACGCCATTGCTGCTATCGCCTGTGCGCCGCCAATTTTGTAAATTTTATCTGCGCCCGCAATTTTCGCCGCAACTAAAACATAGGGATTTATTTTGCCATTTTTCGCAGGAACGCACATAATAATTTCGCCGACGCCCGCAACTTCCGCCGGTATAACATTCATCAAAACGCTTGAAGGATACGCGGCAAGCCCGCCTGGGACGTACACGCCAACTTTTTCAAGCGGAATGATTGACTGCCCCAAAATTGAATTTTTATTGCGGTACGTTATCCAAGATTTAGGAAGTTGTTCAATGTGGTAAGATTTAATATTTTCGGCGGCAATTTTTAAAGCGTCAACAATTTTAGAATCAGCTTGATTTTCGGCGGCGTCAATTTCTTCAGCCGTTACCAAAAAGTTTTCTGCTGTAATTTCTGCGCCGTCAAATTTTTTGGAGTAGTCTATAACTGCAGAATCGCCAAACTTTCTAACGTCATTAACAATTTTTCTGACAAGTTCAGACGCGGTTAAATCTTCGCCAAAAAGTTTTTTATTGGATTCACGAATTTTTGGCGGCAGTTCAATTTCATCAAACGCTTTTTTAGTAAGCAGTTTAACAATTTCTGCGCGAGAAATATTTTGACTGTCAATTATTTTCATAAAAATTTCTCCAGTTCGTTTACAAGGTTGTTAATCCTGTCAAATTTTAATCTGTAACTAACACGGTTTGCAATGAGCCGCGCCGTTGCGTCCATTATGTGAACAATTTCCTCAAGATTATTTTCGCGCAGGGTTGTACCCGTTTCAACAATATCAACGATACTTTCACTTAAACCGACGATTGGTCCTAATTCGATTGAGCCATTAAGTTTGATATATTCCATTTGCATGCCGCGTTCAACGAAAAATTTTTGGGCAATGTGCGGAAATTTCGTAGCAACGCGGGTATGTGCATAATCTTCAAGGCGCGGGCGTTTTTTATCTTTCGGTACAGCCATCATCAAATGACACTTGCCAAAACCTAAATCTAAAAGCTCGTAAACGTCCTTGCCGCTTTCCAAAATAACGTCTTTGCCGATAATTCCAATATCTGCCGCGCCGTTTTCTACGTAAGTTGGTACGTCCGCAGTTTTCGTTATGATAAATTTCAGCTTTTCGGCGTCATTCGTGATAAACAATTTTCTTGATTTTTCGTGAAGCCCTTCAGCAGTCCAGCCGACTTTTTTAAAAAGTTCGGTTGACAAACCAAAAAGTTTGCCCTTAGGCAGGGCGATTGTTATATATTCGTTCGTAAAAATTCTCCTTTCTTATTCAAGCGTATCTTCATCTTTTTGCAAATATCCAAGTACCGTTAATGTCAAAATAAAACTAAGTACAATATCCATAAAATCCACTAACGGCACAATCCAAAAATTATATTTGTCAATGTTTTTGTTCGCGTCGTCAATGCTTAAAAGAATTTTGTCATTGTCGCTGAATTGAATTTGATAAACCATTTGCCTCTTGTGCCAAACTTTAATATATTTACCGTCAATTTTTCTTTCGACTTGACTTTTGTTGTATTTAAAACACAGTGAAACGTCAAAATCTTGAAGAAAACCTACATTTATATAACTGCGTCTCGCCGCGTAATATTCCACATGGCAATAACCTTCAGTAAATTCAAGTTCCTCAAGCGTACTTTCAGTTAAAATCGGCTTTGTATTGGGAAAAATTGAAGTCATTACCGCATAAATTCCGGCGTAGATAATTACAAATAAAATTAATTTGGATTTGCTTTTTAACACAAAGTACAAAAATTCACGAGCTTTGACAATAAAAAAAATTAGCAATACTGACCAACATAGCCAAAAAATTATGACGCCAAGATAAAATTCAAACATTTACAAATACCCGCTAAAATTAATTTTCTTCGTCAGCAAGGCGCAAAAGTTTTAATTCTTTTGAATCGTCAGCACGCGGCGGCGAATGATGACGCGCAACAATTTTAGCCTCCTGAAATAATCCCATTTTCTGCAATTTTTGTCCGCCCAATTCTGCATGATTGCGATAAATATAAATTGAACGATTGCCGCGCAATTCCAATCTGTCAGCAAGTCCCGGCAGAAATGTTGTTACAAGTACTGCAAAAACTTTTTGCCAAACGCTCATCTTGACGTTGATTTTTCCAATGTCATGCAGGAGCGCACAACGTATCAAAAATTCTTTATCTACGCCTTGTTTGTCTTGAATTATTAGCCGTTCAATCGTATAGGCAACCTGCAAGCTGTGAAACTGATCAAGCAAGCCCATTTTCATAAAAAGTTCCTGCTCCTGCCGGTTCAAATGCGCCATTAAATATTTTTGATCGTCAATGGAAATATCCGCAGTTAAAGCTCGGAAAAATTGCCGCGCACGTTTTAAAATCCAGTTCATTTCAGGTAAATCAACTCGGTATAATTTTTTTCGACTTGAGATTTTTTGGCGTCATCTTCAGTTTGAGGCGTCAAAGAAATTTCAACAACTTTACCTTCGGCGCGAAGTTCAGAGGCTTTTTTAATTGCCGCACCAAAATTATTTTCGTCGTAGCTGATATAAATATTTTTATTTTGAACGTCGTTAGAAATTCCCTGCCGTTCGCAAGCCGTCAAAATTCTTTCAATTCCAAGTGCAAAACCTGTAGCGGGACAAGCCAAGCCGAAATCTTTCAGCATATGATCATATCTGCCGCCGCCCGCCAAACTGTAACCGACATTCGGCGCGTAAGCTTCAAAAACCATTCCGGTATAATATTCAAAGTCTCGAATAATTCCCAAGTCAAAAATAATTTTGTCCGCAACGCCGTAAATTTCGGCAAGTTTGTAAATTTCTTGCAAATTGTTAATTGCGGCAATAGATTTTTGATTTTTTGCAAGGGCGCGGGCAGTTTCCAAAATTTCAATACCGCCGTGAAGTGTTGGAATTTTTTTGAGAGAATCAGCAGAATTTTTATCCAAATTCAGCGCGTCAACAATTTTTTTCAAGCCAACAATATTATGATGTTCAATGGCGTTTTTAATTTCAGTTTGAACATTCGGCGGCAAATTATTTTCTTCCATTAAGCCGTTAGCAAATTCAACCTGTCCCAAACAAATTGTAAAATCTTTCAAGCCGGAAACTTTTAAGCCCTGCGCGGCAAGGGCAATAATTTCAGCGTCTGCAAAAGCATTTGATACGCCCAAAAGTTCCACGCCCGCTTGATAAAATTCGCATTGTCTTTCCGGCTGATTTTTTCTGAATCTGAAAACGCTTGTATTGTAGGAAAGTTTCAGCGGCAACGGCGCATCTTTCAATCTGCTGACTGCAAGCCGCGCTATTGGCGTCGTCATTTCGTGATGAAGTGCAAGTGTGCGGTTATTTTGATCGAACATTTTAAATAAATTCGATTCAATTTCCGCGCCGGAATTTGTTAAAGTTTCCAAAAATTCCATTGTCGGCGTTACAACTTCTTCGTAGCCAAATTCTGAAAAAAGTTTCGCCAATCGATTTTCTATGGCGCGTTTCGCCGCCGCCTCTCGTGGCAAAAAATCCCGTGTGCCGTAAGGCGTTTCTAATATTTCTGACAATTTTTTAAGCTCCTTTCAATGCAATAACAGCGGCAATTCTGCCCGTTTCACCGTGCGCCGCTCTGTAAGAAAAATACCAATTAGAATTACAGCAGGTACATTCGCCCGCCACGTCAATATTTTCTTCGTGAAGTCCAACTTCCATTAATTGAATTTTATTCGCCGTCCATAAATCCAAAAAGTTTTTGCCGTCGCGTTCAATGATTAATTCAGGATTGTTGGGAAAAGTTTCAGCGCAAATTTTTTTAACTTCGTCGCCAATTTCGTAACAGCAACCGCCAATAGAGGGCGCAATTCCAACTAAACAATCTTCAGCCTGCGTACCGAAATTTTCTTGCATCGCCAAAAAAGTTTTCGCCGCAATTTTTTTCATCGTGCCTTTCCAGCCGCCGTGAGCAATTCCAACGGCGCGATTTTCAGTGTCAACAAACATAATCGGTACACAATCTGCAAAGCACAACATCAGCGGCAAGTTTGGATAATTTGTAATAAGCGCGTCAGTTTCAGGAATTGAATCTTCATAGTTGAGACTGCCGCGCCCTCTGTGAATTTCTTCAATGCTGAAAACTTTATCGCCGTGAATTTGATTTGGCGTAACAATATCTTCAAGTTTAAAGCCCAGCGACTGCATAAATTTTTTTCGATTAGCCAAAACATTTTCCGCGTTATCACCGACGTGCAACGCCAAATTTAAACTGTCGAAAGGTTTTTGGCTGAAACCGCCAAGCCTTGTTGAAATTGCATGCACAATAAAATCTTCGGGAAAACTTGAAAATTTCCCGTGCCAAAGATTTTGTTCATTGCGCCTTATAAAATAGCTCATAAATTCGCTCCAATCTCAATTTGATTTATAGACAATTTTTTTCATAATATCAAAGGCATCTGCAATGCTTTGTGGAGTAATTTGTGTTATGCAATGCGGATGCGCAACGACGCAGCCGATATTATTTTCATTACAAGGTTTTAAAGCGTGTTGCGCCGAAACAATTTTAGTTGGAGTTTGCCATGGAAGAAATCTTGGATAGAGAGTAAAATAATTTGTTATAGAATCTTCCGCGTCTTTACTTATCATAATTACAGGCAACTTCAACGCCGCTGCAATGTGCATTGTACCGGTATCTGTTCCGATATACATTGAAGTTTTTGAAACTACTGCACAAGTTTCTCTTAAAGTAGTCTTACCTGAAAGATCGATTAACCTGTTACCGAGATTTTGCTGAAAAAATTTTCCCCATTCTGTTAATTCTTTGCCGCCAAAATATACAAAAGTTACATCAGATTTTTCAGCAATCAATTTTAAAGCCTGTACAAAAAGCTCCGGCGGATAAATTTTTGCCGCTGAACTCATTGCTCCATTGCAAACGGCAACAAATGGCGTTCTAATGCCCCCCCCACTTTCAGAATTAATTCATCTGCTTTTAAAACGTCTTCGTGACTGAACCATACTTCATTTTTTGTATCTTGAACATGCAATCCTAAAACTTTAAGAAAAAATAAATTTCTTGCAGTTTCGTGAATTACATTCGGAGGATTCAAAATTGGTTTTGTAAGAAATAAATCGTAGCCAAAATTTACTCTTTCTTTATTCTGATAAACTTTTGTACTGTACCCAATACGTTCCTTTGCGCCGCTGATGAACCCCAATAAAAGCGCGTAGTAATAATCAATATCCCAGCGAGGATTAAAATAAAAATCAAAATGACGCTGCCAAAGTTTTTCTCGGCAAAGTTTTATTGCACTGTCAAGCCATACTATCAAATTTCCACTATAGGTAATTCTAAATACCTCGTTAACGTATGGGCAAAGTTCAACAAGGTTATAAATCGTGTGATTAACAATTAAAGTAATATGCGCTGAAGGATAATTGCGGCGAAGTTCACGAAGAAAACTGCTATTTAAAACATTATCGCCAATGGAGTCAAGCCTTGTAACCAAAATATTTTTTTGCTCATTGTCTGTATGTTCGTCACGAAAGCCGGACTTTTTAAAAGCCTCTTCCATAACGTTTAAAAATTTTGGCAAGTCAAATGTTCCTTTATTTTTAGCGTCATTAATAAAAAAGTTTAGAGTATCTTCAAGAATTTTCATTATAAACCACCTTTCACTATTTACAAACTCCGCAACGTTTGCAACCGTCGAAACAAGCAAGCGTTGATTTTAAAGCCGCCGCCCGTTCAAATTCTGCGCGAAGATATTTTTTCTCAAATCCCATATCTAAAAAATCCCACGCTAAAATTTCATCTGCCGCCCGTTCCCGCAAATAAAAATCTTCGTCAATATCAGAATCGCGCAGGACTTCCAAAAATTTCTGCGTTGAATCAGATTTTACTACCAATTCGGCAATTCGTCTATCACCACGCGCCAAAATTGCCTGCACTTCGGCTGATTTTATCGATTCTGAAATTATTTCCACGCCGCGCAAATTTTTTAATTCACTTCGCAAAATTTTTAGTGCCGCGTTCAAATATTTTTTATCTGCGAATTTTGCCCATTGAAACGGCGTAAAAGGTTTCGGTACAAACGGATTGACGCTCAAAGTTAATTTGCAGTTTCCGACAAATTTTTTTAGCCGCGTCGTTAAATCTGCAATCGCCTCAACGTCCGCCAATTCTTCAAACGGTAAGCCAATCATAAAATACAGCTTGAAAATTTTCAGCCCTGCCGCAATTCCCAATTCAACCGCGTTAAAAATATTTTCTTCAGTCAAATTTTTGTTGACAACGGCGCACATTTTTTTACTGCCGACTTCAGGCGCAACCGTCAAAGTTTTCAAGCCGCTTTTTACCAACGCCTCAACCAATTCTTTTGTAACCGAATCTGCGCGAAATGACGCAACCGACATTTCTAAATTGGCGTCAAGAATATATTTGCAAAGTTCGTTAATCTGCGGGTAGTCAGAAATTGCCGCGCCCATTAAACCAATTTTTTTGCCGTAAACTTTGGCGGCGTCAACTTCAGCTTTTAAAACTTCAAGCGAACGGTTACGCGGTTTTCTGAAACAATAGCCCGCCATACAAAAGCGGCAATGATGCCCGCAACCTCGCGCAGTTTCTATCAAGTACATATTAAATTCCGTGTCGTCAGTGATTATTACAGAATGTGCAGGAAATTCATCTAAATTTTTCAGCCATTGACGAGAAACTTTTTTTGGAAATGTTGGAACGTAGACGCCCGCAACTTGAGAAATTTTTTCTAACGTTTCAAGGCGCGGCAAATTTTCTAAAACAACTTCAATAAACGGCGGCAAAATTACTTCGCCTTCACCAATTACAAAGGCGTCAAAAATTAATGACAGCGGCTCGGGATTGAACGTTGCACAAGGTCCGCCCGCAATGATTATCGGATCAAATTTTGTTCGTTCGTCAGTGCGTAATTTTATTTTCGCCAGTTGCAACATTTTTACCACGTTGAAATAATCCTGCTCAAATGAAACTGCAAATCCTATCACGTCGAATTTATTTAGCGGCGTTTGCGTTTCCACGCTTAAAACTTCCGGCAAAAAAAATCTTTCGCAGGATACATTCGGCATTGAATTTAACAGCTGATAAATTATGTGAATCCCCAAATTTGACATTCCCACGTTGTAAAAATTTGGGTAGACGAGCGCAAATTTTAATTGTGCGCCGCTTTTTATAATGTAGCCGCGCTCCTTTTCAAGCCGTGAAAAATTTTTCCTCAAAATTTCCTCCAAAAAAACTTAATGTTTAAATTTCTAATCTAAGGGGAAAACCGGCGCACACGGACGTGCGCCGCCGCGTGTTGATTGCAGGATGCAATCATACGCGGAACAAAAAGCACTTTTCTTTGGTACTTGCGCGGTCGCGTAGCGAGCGTGCTCTTTAGTACTTTTTTGCTTCGGAAAAAGAAAGTACATATAAAATAAAAAAAATTTTGGCTCATTGGTAGAATAAATTTTTTAACAAATCCTATCACAAATTTAAACTTAAAACTTAGCCTTCAAGCCGTGAAAAATTTTTCCTCAAAATTTCCTCCAAAAAATATTAGGGGTTAGAAAAAATCCCTAACCCCTAGCCACTAACCACTAATCCCTAAATTAGAGTGTGAAAGTCTTTTCTACAACATCGCCTTCGCCGCCAATAGTGCCGACGGTTTGACCATTCATCACGAATTGAGCCGCGCCCGCGTTTCCAAGTAAAACATTTACGCTTTGGTTGCCTTTCCAATCAAAAGTTTGTCCCGCGTTAATCATACCTTCATAAGCAACTGCGCCATCAACAATAACGCGCGTCCAACAATCGCCGGAAAAAGTTGCTTGCAAATTTACACCTTCAACAGGCGGCGGAGTAGGAGGCGCGGGCGGATTTACAGGTTGCTGAACTTCAGGCGCGGGTGGCTGTGGAGTTTCTGCAACTTGTTCAACTTTAGAAGTTTCAACCGGAACAGGTTTAACTTCAGTTTGTGCAATAGTAACAGTTTCTTCGTCAGAGCCGCTAAAGTTATAAATAATTCCACCAAGTAAAATTGCAAGTACAGCGGCTGCCACTGCCAAATATTTTTTCGAGTCAGATTCATTATTCAAAATTTCGGTTGAAGTTTGAGTTTGATACTTCGCACCAACATTTTTTGCGGCGATTGTATTTTTGGAGTTTAAATTTTCGGCGGCGGGAGTATCTTCCGGCGCGTTTGCAACCGTCGAAATTTCCATTATAAATTGTCTAACTAATTCTTCGCCGTCCAGATTTAAGAAATTGCCATAATTTTTTATAAAGCCTTTGGCGTAAACTTCGCCGGGCAATTTGTCATATTCTCCTTTTTCCAGAGCCTCTATATAAACGGAACGAATACTTGTACCTTGCTCAATATCGCGGATAGAAAGTTTTTGCTTTTCGCGTTCTTTGCGTAAAGTGTTGCCTATCATTGGCTAACATCTCCTTTCAAGCGCACATTATACACGACGACTTTTATAAAATCAACAAAAAATGGAAAGTGCAGTTTTAACACCTTCCACGAAAAATTTATAAATTATTTTTCAAGTTTGCCGCTGGGCAATTCATTTAATTTTTGTTCAATCGTAATAACGTTGCTGTCATCTTCGATTTTTTCTTTTGCGACTTTAACGCCTGTCATTTCGTCAAATTTTTCTTCAACAGTTTTTTCAGGTACAGCCGGTTTAATTTCCGGCGCGTTAATTGGAAATTCAACAGATTTCAATTTTTGAACGGTTTTAGCCGCGCCCTCTTCCAAAAGTTTAATATCGCGGAGCTCACTTTTATTGGCAAGTTTGTGCCATTTATCTTCATCATCTTTAAAAAACATTTCAAATTCAAGCTGAAAATGTTTTTCGTCGGGAGCTTTTATGTAAAATTTGCCCGCGCTGTAGTGCAAGCCTTTTTTTTCGTGTTCAATAATAATTGGATCCAAGCGACTTGAAACAACGTCGGCGATGTCTTCAATTTTCATATTTGGATTTAAAAGGTTGTTGAAAAAATCTTTGATTTGCTCAACAATCATATCCATAGATTGTTTTGTAATAGCCATAAAAAATCACCTCGATTAAATTTTAAGTTCGAGTTGTTGTTCATAACGTTCGGTAACGTCAGTTTCTTTTTCGCCAAGACCGGCTTTTGCCCATTCGGGAACTTGCGATTCATCAATTTCACGGGTGGTAGTTTTTTCAATCCATTTGCCGTTTTCTTTGTAGTAAAGGCGGTGTACAAGTTTAAGTGCGCCGTCTTGAATGTTGGAGAAAAGTTTAGCGGTGTAGCCGTCAACGCCCAATTTTTTCAGTGAATCTTGAAGTTCCGCCATTAACGTTTGCAGCCATTTGGTAACTTCTTCCCAGTTTGTAACAACCAAGTAACCTCCTACCAGTGCGCCCAATCCCACCAAAACAGGTATCATTTAAAACAACTCCTTAAATTTTTATCGTATGGAAATTCTCAAATATTCGTCAACCATATCAGCAACGCTCATATGACCTTTGGCGTCAGCTTTACTTCTGTGAACTTCTTTAATTGTTACATTGTAAATCATTGATTCAATACTGCCGGGAACTAAATCTTCCCAATTTTTATAGGCGTATTCACGTTCAGAAATGGTATTTTGCGGATGTCCTATAACTTCCAATTCGCAAAGAAATTGAATTTGCTTAGTTTTCGGTCTGATATAATAATGTTCGAGGAAAAATTTTTTATGTTTCAAAACGTCAATATCATTTTGATTAAAAGAAAGTCCGCGTTCCGCCGCTACTTCAATTTCGCCATTAACGCCGCTATTTATATAATCTGAAACATCATTTGGCAAATTTGAATTGTCGGGGTTGCGTTCAATCATACGCACCCAACAATCAACCATATATTCATTTGCAAAATACGGGAGCCGTTTCCACATAATAGACTGCTTGTCAAGATAATAAATATACGTGTCGTCCATTGCCACTTTTATAAAGCGTTGACTTCTTGTACGAAGAATTTTATTAGATTTATTGTCACGCGTATTTTGCGATTTTCGACTAACGTCAATATTTTCTTCGTCGTCAGATTTATCAGCCTTCGACTTGTCTTTTACTTTCGGAGCTTTTTTAATCTTCGGAGCTTTTTTTATTGGCGGATTTTTTACAACCACTGAAGGTTCCTGATCGCTTTTTGTTGGGTCGTTAAAAATTAAAGTACCTCCAACATCTTCGTTTTCGTCTTGAAAGGGGACAACTCCAGAATTATCTTCTTCAAAATCGTCGCCAAAAATTTCAACGTTTGCTGCTGAAGTTTGTGGAATGTTTATCATTAACGCCGCCGCAACTGCCACGCCGACAAAAGATTTTTTTATTTTCAAGGAAATCACCTCTAGGCTTGTACATTCGACTTTCAAAAAAAAATTCCTCTAAGTGAGAGGATTTTTAACGGGAATACCCGCCTTGCGTGGAAATTTTTTTGGCGTAGTTTTTTTCTTATCAATGTAAACAACTGCGCGAGCGTCTGAAATTTCCGGCAGATTTTTTTCAACGCAAATTATTTTACCGCCGCCCAAAATTTTTACAGCGTTTTCAGCCTCTGCAACTTCGTCAATAAAATTTTTACCTTTCATAGCCGCAAAAATTCCGCCAATTTTCACGAATGGCAAACAGTATTCAGAAATAATATTGAGCCGTGCAACTGCCCGCGCCGTGACTAAATCGAAACTTTCACGAAAATTATTTTGCCGCGCTAAATCTTCAGCGCGTCCGTGTATGCAGGTTACATTTTCTAAATTTAATTCGGCTACAACTTTTTTCAGAAATTCCACGCGCTTATTTAAAGAATCCAGCAAAAAAATTTCTAAATTCGGCTTGAAAATTTTTAATGGAATTGCGGGAAAACCTGCGCCCGTTCCAACGTCCAAAATTTTTTTTACGCTTGAAAATTTTTCTTCGTCCCACAAACTCAAAGAATCCATAACGTGCTTTATTGCAAATTCTTTTTCGTCGGTTATCGCCGTCAAATTTATTTTCGTGTTCCAGTCAATTACCATTTCATAAAATTTTTGAAATTGGTTGAGTTGTTCGTCGCGCAGATTTATATACTGCGATAAAATTTCTCTAAACATTGATACACTTCCCGCGCTGTGATAAAATTCAAGTATGCAAACTATAATTAACGGTCGTCAATTTGAATGGGACGACAATAAGGCAAAGCTCAACAAAATTAAACATGGTGTTAGCTTTAAAGTTGCGGCTAAAGTATTTTCAGACGAAAACAGACTGGAAATTCCGGATGATGAACATTCTTGGGAGGAGGATCGTTGGCAGGTTATCGGCAAAGTTGACGATATTTTATTTGTTGTTTATACTGAACGCGGAAGTTTTACAAGGTTAATTTCAGCACGTGAGGCAACGCCAACAGAAAGGAGAAAGTATTATGCTCATAAGAACATTTATCAATTTTGATGAACCTTTAACAGAGGAAGAAAAAGAAGAAATTAGAGCGTTAAAAAATCGTCCTATTGTCTTTGATGAAGATTGTATGCCAATTTCTGACGAACAATGGGACTACTACGAAAAACTTATGAAAAAGTACAAAACGCGCCGAATTACAAAAGAAATTCTTATAGCTGAAGGCAAAATTAAAGCCAACGTTGCAAGCTAAAATTAAATCTGCCGCCGTCGTTCGGCTTTTTATTATTCAAATTCAATCGTCGCAGGCGGTTTACTTGTACAATCGTATAAAACGCGGTTGACGCCTTTAACTTCGTTTACAATTCTGTTTGCAACGGTATTTAAAATTTTCCAGTCAATTTGCGCCGCCTCTGCCGTCATAAAATCACTGGTTAAAACTGCGCGAAGTACAACGGCAAAATCGTAAGTGCGCCCGTCGCCCATAACTCCAACGCTACGCATATTTGTCAGCGCGGCGAAATATTGCCCTAATTCTGCCGCAATTCCCGCCTTTGCAATTTCTTCACGGTAAATAAAATCTGCGTCCTGAACGATTTTAATTTTTTCGGCGGTAACTTCGCCAATAATTCTGATACCGAGTCCGGGACCGGGAAAAGGTTGACGGCTTACAATATTTTCAGGCAAGCCGAGTTGACGCCCCGCCTGTCTAACTTCGTCTTTAAATAAAAGTCTAAGCGGCTCAACAATTTCTTTGAAGTCCACAAAATCCGGCAAGCCGCCAACATTGTGATGAGATTTTATAACTGCTGATTTGCCTAAGCCACTTTCGATAACGTCAGGGTAAATCGTGCCTTGCACCAAAAAATCTACCGCGCCAATTTTTTTTGCAATTTCTTCAAAGACGCGAATAAATTCTTCACCAATAATTTTGCGCTTGCGTTCAGGATCGGTAACGCCTTGCAGTTTGTTCAAAAATCTTTCGCCCGCGTCAACTTTTATAAAATTTAAATCGTAGTTTGCAAAAACTTCTTCGACTTCCGCCGCCTCGTTTTTCCTCAAAAGTCCGTGATCTACAAAAACGCACGTCAAATTTTTTCCAACGGCTTTACTAAGCATAACCGCAGCGACGCTTGAATCAACGCCGCCGCTTAACGCACATAAAACCTTGCCGCCGCCAATTTTATTTTTGAGTTCTGAAATTGTATCAGTAACGAAAGAATCCATTTTCCAATTTCTTTGACAGCCGCAAATATCCACAAAGTTTGAAAGAATTTTTTTACCTTCGACGGTGTGTAAAACTTCAGGATGAAATTGCACAGCGTACAGATTTTTAGCGGAATTTTCAGCCGCCGCAACGGGGCAATTTTCACTTTTTGCAGTTGCGATAAAATCTTTTGGCAAATTAAAAATTCTGTCAGTGTGGCTCATCCAAACTACAGTATTTTTTTCGACGCCGCTAAAAAGTTTTGAATCGCCCAAAATTTTAATTTCAGTTTTGCCGTATTCGCTGACTTCAGATTTTTTGACTTCACCGCCCAAAACGTGCGTCATTGCCTGTGCACCGTAACAAATTCCCAAAATTGGAACGTTCAAATTAAAAAGCTCAACCGGCGGCAAACTGGAATTTTTTTCATAAACGCTTTGAGGACCGCCCGTCAAAATTATTCCTTCAAGTTGCATATTTTTAATATCAGAAAAATTTATCGCCGTACCGAGTCCGCTTTTAACGTTTTTATCAGATTTACTTTCACCGTCAGTTAAGGTGTGAACTTCGCAGTAAACGTTGTTTTCACGGACGCGCCGCGCTATCAGTTGGTTATACTGCCCGCCAAAATCTAAAACTAAAATCAAGTTAATTCCTCCAGACAAATTTTTAGTTTTAATTCGCAGTGTCAAAAAAATTTCCTGCAAAAATAAAAAAGACGCGCAACTTTCGCCACGCGCAGAAATTTTTGTTTAAGATTTTTTAATTAAGAAAATATCGCCGCCTAAAGATGCGGTTTCATTTTGAAATTTCCATAATTCTTCAATGGGGTAAACCTCTGAAGTTTTAAACGATCTTTTCCAAATGTAACTTTCATAAATTTCAGTTAAGAGTGCCATCATTTTTTCATAGTAACCGGATTTTTGCCATAAGTGCGGATTAAATTCCATGAAAATTGGCGCGGGATTTTTTCTTAAAATATTTTGTGCGCCAATTAAAACTTGCGGCTCAAATCCTTCCGTGTCAATCCAAATATATTTTATGTCTTCGGCTTTTAAATTTTTATCTGAAAAATATTTGTCAAGCGAAATAATTTTTATCGTTTCCGTTGGAGCATCTTCAGAATTTTGAAAAAGTCCATTTTGTCCGGGAATTGAAATATTTCTATACATAATTTGTTGGCTCTCTTCCACGCCGAGTCCAAAATTTTCTGCGGTAGTTTTTTCGTACAAGTCATTTAAAATTAAATTTGCGCGAAGCAATTTAAAATTTTCGACGTCAGGCTCAAAGGCAAGCAGTTTTAAATTTGGTGTAAATTTTTTAATGAAATAAATTCCGGTCGTACCGATATTCGCGCCCAAATCTAAAAATAAGCCGTTGCTGTCATCAATTTGATAAAATTTTTTTGTTAAATCATAAAAAATTTTCATGTCATCTTCAGACCAAGTTTTCTTTGAATTGTACATGAACTTCATAATAGCAATATCCATAGAAGTAGCGATATAATTGAATCCATCCGCCGTTGTACATGTGATGTAGTAATTTAACTTTCGAGAAGTTTCAAATGTTAAAGCGCGATGAATACCCCCCCCCCTTTTTCGTTAGGGTTGACAATAGAATATGCTGCCGTAGGATGAGTTGTCCAACTTAAAATTTCAAATGCATAGATGACACGCTCCGCCGCAATGTTCATAAATTTTACCATTGAATCAAAAAATTGGCGGGCGTCTTGCTCAAAAATTAAAAGATAATCCCAACTATTTTCAAGAATCAACTTTTTATCACTTTGCGGCGTGATTGTTCCAACGACTTCATAATTTTTGGGAATTGTAAAATTTTCAAGCCACTGTTGAGAATTTCCAACATAATCGCAAACTAAAATCTGCAACTTACCTTTCAAAATAAAAACCTCCACAAAAAATTTTTGACTCAAATTTAATTCGTAGAAGTCAAAATTTTTCCTGCTTAAATTTTTACAACGATTTTTCCATTAACCGCGCCGCCGTCCTGTGCAATTAACGCCTCGCGCAGATTTTCAAAATCAAAAATCTTTCCGACGCACGGACGCAATTTATTTTCATTCATAAAATTAAAAATATCGTCAACAACTTTTTGAGTTGGCGTGTTGCTGAAAAATCCCGTTAAGTAAACGCCATTTGGAATATCTTTAATTGGGTCGAAATTGTTCAATTCGTAGACGCCGCCCAAAATTCCCGTACTGCATACAAACGCGCTTTCACTCGGTACAACGGTTTTCAAAGTGTCAAGCAAAAGTTTTGCTCCAATTAAATCTAAAACTTTTGTAGCTGAAATTTTTCCTGCAAGTTTGCCGTCGTCCAAAATAATTTCGTCAGCGTCTTTGAGTAGCGGAAATTTACTTTCTCTGTGCGTAGTTGCGATAACTTTTGCGCCCAAAGTTTTTGCAATTTGAATGGCAACGTAGCCTAACGCACAAGTTGCGCCGCGTATCAAAAGCGTATCAGATTTTTTCAAGCGTAAACATTCAAAAAGACTTCCCCACGCCGTGTAATAAGTTTCGGGAATTGCGCCAAGTTCTGCCCAATCCAAATTAATTTCAACTTTGAAAACGTGGTGCGCCGGTAAAAGTGCAAATTCGGCGTAACTGCCATTAAAACTCCTGCCCATTCCGCCCATCATTGCAATAACTTTATCGCTAATTTTAAAATTTGTGTCAGAGGCGTCCGCAATTTCGCCAACGCATTCAATACCGGGTATTACAGGTTTTTGAATGTAATTTTCCAAGATTTCTTCGCGGCGCAAAATTTGTTCAGAATGATTCAAGCCAAACGCACGAATTTTAACAAGTACCCAGCCGCTTTTTAATTTGGGAATTTCGCACTCACTCAAAAAAATTTCTTCAGCCTTTACAGGTTTATCAATTATCAACGCTTTCAAAATTAAATCTCCTTCCAACATTGCGGGTCTTCAGAATAAAAATTGCCGTTAGTAGCACTTGCAACCGCCGGACAACCTCTACACCACGCCAATAATTCACACTTGCTACACTTTTTAAATTTGTCAAATTCTCGGTACTTTTCCATTTCGTTTAACCAAATATCAGCCAAACGATTTTCAAAAACGTTTCCAACTTTGCCGCTCAAAACGCGACGGCAAGCAAAAATATCGCCGTTCGGTAAAATCGTTAAATGTGAATTGCCGCAATTACAACCGCTGTAAATCATATTTTTTTCGGCGTCGTCGGGAATTTTAAAAAGCCCTTTCTCAAATTCATACAGCGTCCAAAGATGATCTTTACGATTGAAATAAGTTGTACAGCCCGCCGCCTCATACGCGGTAAATTTTTTGTGGCAAATGTCAAGCAAATTTCGATATTCAAGCGGCGCAATTCCTACAGATTTTTCGTTACTTGTCGGGCAGTATCGCGCAAATGCAAAAACATCAGCCACGCCCGCTACAACGTCAATCAACGCGGGAATTTCTGAAATGTTTTGAGCTGAAACTGTCGTCATAATCACAGCGCGAATACCTGCATTTTTTATCACGGGAATTTTTTCAAGCGTACAATCAAAAGAACCTGCCTTTCTAAAATTATCGTGCGTCTTTTTAAGTCCGTCCAATGACATTTGATATTTTTTGCAGCCCAAACTTTTCAGCCTCGCGCAATTTTTTTCGTCCAAATGAAACGGGTTGCCCATAATCGTAAAAGGAAAATCATTCGCCTTGAAAATTTCCAGTAACTGCCAAAAATTTTCATGCAAAATTGGATCGCCGCCGGTAATGTAAAAGTGCGGTGTACGGTTGAAAGTTTCGCAAAAATCCAAGCAATTTGCCAAAGTTTTTTGAATTTCCGCCCAACTCATTTTGTCTAAAGTTTTGTTGACGCACTCGGAAAAAATATAGCAATGTTTACAGCGTTGGTCGCATTCGTCGGTTATGTGCCACTGAAATGAAAATGTTGGTTTCATAATTTCACCCAAAAAAATAACGCGGCTTTTTTACCGCGCCAAAAAAATTTTTTACAGATTATTTATCGCCGGAACCGCAAGCCGTGCCTTTGTCGCCACTGCCACAAGCTGTACCTTTATCACCGCTACCGCAGGCAGTGCCTTTATCTCCACTGCCGCAAGCTGTGCCGTTTGAATTTTTGCCTTTTTTCCAGTCATACAAATTTGAAAGTGCCATAAATTTTAGCCTCCTTAATTTTTCTGATTAAATTATAACCTAAAAATTTTAAAATCAAAATAGGTTACATTTTTATTTTCTTGAATGATTTTTGGCAACAAATTATAATTTTACAAAAAGGAGGCGCAATTATGCTTACAAAAGATGAATTGCCGGAATGTCCTGTTGCTACAACTTTTAATTTGTTAAATAGTAAGTGGAAACTTTTAATTTTGAGAAATTTGTTACATCGTCCATATCGCTTTAACGAAATTCAAAAATCTATTGACGGAATCAGCAAAAAAGTTTTAACTGACAGCCTTAGACAAATGGAAAATGACGGAATTATTAACAGAAAAGACTTTGGAGGCTTTCCACGCCGTGTCGAATATTCGTTATCTGAATTGGGAGAAACAATGCGCCCGATTATTAAAGCGGCGGAAATTTGGGGGATTGAATATAAAAAAATTTTAGCCGACAAAAAAGACGCGTAACCTTCATCACGCGCCTAAAATTTATTCAACTTGAGTGATCCATTCTTTGGCAGATTGAATTTGCATTTTAACCTGTTCAATCGAAGTGCCGCCGAGTGAATTTCTGTTATTTACGCAAGTTTCAGGTTTAATCGCCTCAAAAATATCTTCGTCGAATTTGTCACAGAAATTTTTAAATTCGTCAAGCGTCAAATCTTTCAAGTAGCAATTTTTCTCAATGCAGTAATGAACGAGTTTGCCGGAAATTTCGTGCGCCTGTCTGAAGGGAACGCCCTTTTTAACAAGATAATCTGCTAAATCAGTTGCGTTGCTAAAATCTTCTTCAACTGCGCGGCGCATATTTTCAGCCTTAACTTTCATACCGGCTACAATCTGCGCGAAGACTGCCAAACTAAATTTTACCGTGTCTATTGCGTCAAAAAGCCCTTCTTTGTCTTCCTGTAAATCTTTGTTGTAGGCAAGCGGCAACGCCTTAACCGTCGTCAACATTGCCATTAAATGACCGATAACGCGCCCCGTTTTTCCGCGTATCAATTCCGGCACGTCAGGATTTTTCTTTTGCGGCATCATTGAAGAGCCTGTGCAATGTGCGTCGTCCAATTCGATAAAATTAAATTCTCGGCTGCACCACAAAATTATTTCTTCGCTGAATCTTGAAAGGTGTACCATTAAAATTGACGCCGCCGATAAAAATTCCAAAATATAATCCCTGTCGCTTACCGCGTCCAAACTGTTCAGATAAATTGCGTCAAAGTCCAATTCGTCCGCTACAAATTTTCTGTCTATTGGCAAAGTTGTACCTGCCAACGCGCCCGCGCCCAATGGCATTATATCCGCCCTGTCGTAAACGCCGCAAAATCTGTCTGAATCGCGTTGCAACATTTCAAAATACGCCAACAAATGATGTGAAAATAAAATTGGCTGTGCGCGTTGTAAGTGCGTGTAACCGGGCATTATTACCGAAATATTTTTTTCTGCCGCCGTTACCAATTCTTTTTGCAACGAAAGTATTAAATCTTGAATTTCAGAAACTTGCCGCCTAACGTACAAGTGCATATCAAGCGCAACTTGATCATTACGACTTCGCGCAGTATGCAAACGCCCGCCCGCGTCGCCAATTTCGTCTGTCAACGCCTTTTCAATGTTCATATGAATATCTTCAAGTTCGGATTTAAATTCAAATTCGCCCGCTTTAATTTGTTCCTTAATTTTTTTTAAGCCGCCAATGATTTTTTCGGCGTCGTCATTTGAAATAATTCCGCACTTCGCCAACATTTTTGAATGAGCGATTGAGCCTTTTATATCTTCGCGGTAAAGTCTTTTGTCAAACTCTATTGACGCTTGAAAATCGTTAATCATTTCGTCAGTAGATTTTTCAAAGCGTCCGCCCCAAAGTTTTTCGCTGATTTTAATCACGCCCTTTGAAATAAATTTCAAATAAAAAGAAAGACCGGCGGTCAAGGATGACCGCCGCCGCGTGTTGATTGCAGGATGCAATCATACGCGGAAAGTTTTTTCTTTTCTTTGCCAGGCGTTTCTTTTCTTTTTTACAAAAATGAAAAGAAATGCCGTATTAGATAACCATAAATTTATAAAAAGAAAACTGAAAAATTTTTCAAATTTAATACAAAAATTACTTTTGATTCACCAACGCACGAACTTTAAGCGGCAAGCCAAACAAATTGATAAAGCCTGTTGCGTCCGCTTGATTATAAACGTCGTCATGCTCGAATGTTACAAATTCTTGACTGTACAAGGAGTGCGGAGACTTTGAACCGGCTGAAATGATATTGCCTTTGTAAAGTTTCAATTTTACCGTACCTGTAACAGTTTTTTGAGTTTCATCGACAAACGCCGCCAACGCCTCACGCAATGGCGCAAACCACATACCGTCATAAACCAATTCGCCATATTTAATTCCTACGTGTTGTTTAAAATGGAAAGTTGCACGATCTAAGCAAAGATATTCCAATTCACGGTGTGCATAGTACAAAATTGAACCTGCAGGATTTTCATAAACGCCGCGACTCTTCATACCAACAAGGCGATTTTCGCAAATGTCAACAATTCCTACGCCGTTACGTGCGCCAATTTGATTCAATTCAGTTATCAATGCAACAGAATCTTTTTTGACGCCGTTAATTGCAACGGGAATACCTTGTTCAAAGTCGATTGTAATTTCTTCAGGTTTATCCGGCGCGTCTTCCGGCGCAACTGAAATTAAAAACATTGAATTATTCGGCGCGTTCCAAGTATCCTCAAGGTCTGAACCTTCGTGCGACAAGTGCCAAATATTTCTGTCCATACTGTATTTTTTATTGTCGGTAGGAATTTCGATATTGTGCGCCTTTGCATATTCAATTTCGGCACTGCGAGAATCTAAATCCCATTCACGCCACGGGGCAATAATTTTCAATTCAGGGGCAAGTGCTTTAACTGTCAATTCAAAACGTACTTGATCATTGCCTTTACCGGTTGCGCCGTGTGCAATGGCGTCCGCGCCTTCAGCCTTCGCAATTTCTACCAATTTTTTCGCAATGATAGGACGCGCAAAACTTGTACCGAGCAAATATTTTTCTTCGTAAACTGCATTTGCTTTAAGCGTCGGGAAAATATAATTTTCGATAAAATCTTTAGTCAAGTCTTCAATGAAAACTTTTGACGCGCCACTTCTTAAAGCCTTTTCGCGTACAGGTTCCAATTCGTCGCCCTGTCCAACGTCCGCACAAACTGCGATAACTTCACAGCCGTAATTTTCTTTCAGCCACGGAATAATTACAGACGTATCAAGCCCGCCTGAATATGCAAGTACAACTTTGTTGACTTTTTCTTTTGCCATTTTAAAACTTCCTTTCAATTCCAGTTAATTAACTTTGAAAGTTTAGCAAAAAAAATATACGCCGTCAATTTTTCCCGCGTTGAAAATCTGCGCGATTTTTTGTATTATCTTTCAAAAACGGGAGGAATTAACTTGCCTAATTTAAGTTGGCTCGGCAAAGATAAAGTTGTTACCTATCATCAGAAAGTTGCTTATCATTTCTTGGACAAAAAATTTTCAGTCGGCAACAGTGAAAACGCTATTATTCACGGCGATAATTTAATTGCGCTGAAATCTTTACTGCCGCGCTATGAAAATAAAATCAAATGCATCTACATTGACCCGCCGTACAATACCGGCAATGAAAATTGGATTTACAATGATAATGTTAGCGACCCGCGCTTGCAACGTTGGATTGGCGAAGTTGTAGGCAAGGAAGGCGAAGATTTAACGCGGCACGATAAATGGCTGTGTATGATGTACCCGCGCCTTAGACTTTTGCAAAAATTGTTATCTGACGACGGCGCAATTTTTATTTCTATCGACGATAACGAACTTTTTTATTTGAAATGTATTTGCGATGAAATTTTCGGCAAAAGTAATTTCGTTGCAAATTTTGTTTGTAAATCTAAGCAAGGCAAAGTTGGAACATCAGCAACAATTTCAAATGAACACGAATATATAATCTGTTACGCCAAAAATTTTCCTAATTTGAAATTTAAAATGGTTGTCAAAAAATCTGAAGGCAGAAAAGAAAATTTGCGGCAATGGGGACAAGCCGACAAACGCGAAGACCGCCCAACAATGTTTTATCCAATAAAAATTGACGGTGTGGAAATTTTGCCAATAAAAGACGACGGCACGGAAGGTCGCTGGCGTGTTAGTGAAAAAACGGCGCAAGAACTTTTAAAAGATAATCAGTTGGAGGCAGTCAATAAAAACGGGCATTGGAATATTTACAGAAAATTTCCTGCAGGTGAAACTTCAACGCCTTATGGAACGTGGATTGAAAATATTGGAACAACCGCCAAAGGCACAATCGCTTTAAAAAATTTAGGCTTAAATTTTGCATATCCTAAGCCGGTTGAATTGCTTGAATTTATTTTTAATCTTGCAACAGATGAAGATTCAATAATATTAGATTCATTTGCAGGGAGCGGCACAACTGCTCACGCGGTTATAAATCTGAACGCGGCAGACGGCGGCAACCGCAAATTTATTTTGATAGAATTGAATGAATACGCAGAAAATATTACAGCCGAGCGCGTTAAACGAGTTGGCGGCGAATTTAATTTTTATGAAATTGGTGCACTGCTTTTTGACGACGACGATTTTATAAATGACGCTGTACCCTTTGAAAGAATTTGCGAATATATTTATTTCAGTGAAACGCGCAAAAACTATCAGCCCTGCGAAGAAAAAAATTTATTGGGCGTAGATGACGACACGGCGTATTATTATTTCGGCAGCGAAAATCTTAGCTGGACGACGCTTGCAAAAATTAAAACCCGTGCAAAAGTTTATGTCATTTACGCAGACGCTTGCAACCTTAGCGAAGATGAAATGCAAAAGTACAATATACATTTTCGGCAAATACCCTTCGACGTTAGAAAGTATTGAAAAAATTTAGCTGAAAATGTTGCAGGATAAACTTGACTTAGTGTGGTAATATATAGGCGTCATTTTAAAAATTGAGATACGCGGTTGACAATGTTTATTGCTGTTGTTGTAAAATCTCAAAGCACTCGTTAATCTAAAAAAATTTTAACCGCAAAGGAAGGGGAAGTCTGTATGGACAATTTAAGTGTAAATGTTAAGTTGTTGGTACTTAACGTAGTAGCACTTATCGGTCTTGCGATTATAGCTTATATCGGCTATGACGGCGTCGAGACTGCTCGGGAGGATCTGGAACTGATTTATAATCGCTATTATAATTCAATGTTCTATGTTGCGCGTTGCCGTTACAATGTAAGATATGCTCAAGTTCAAGCAACTTTAGCACCTATGGTTGATGATCAAACATTGTACGCTTCTCGTAAAGGCAAATATGACGAAGCTGTTAAAGCTTTTGAAGAGTATCTTGCCGGTTATGAAAAAAATATTTCTAAAGACCCTGATTTAATTGCTGAACTTGCACCGGCAAAAGAAGATTGGGAAAAATTCAAAGCCGGTAGCGGTCATTTAATGCAAATGGCTCCGCCTGCAGATGCAGCCACTAACAGAATCGCTATGGCTGATCACAGAAATGCGGCTATGGATTATTACGAAGAAAACTGCATGCCTTACGCAGTTTCACTTAGTGAAAAACTTGGCGAAATTCAAAAGGGCGTTCGTCAACGTTCAGATGACGCATATGCTAGAAGTATCAAAGGTATTGACGGTATTGTTTCAACATTCTTTGTTGCAGTCGGCGTAGTTGTTATCGCCCTCATTGGTATCAGCCGTATGATTGCAAGTGGTATCACTACTCCTTTGTCAAGAATGGTTCAACTTTTCGATTTGCTTAGAAAAGGCGACTTCAGACGCAGTGATTTAATTGATCCGCATCGTGGCGACGAATTTGGCGTAATGTCACAGGCTATTCGTGATATGCGCGAAACTATCGCAAACTTGTTAAAGAAGACTGCAAACTCTTCCGAACAGTTGGCGGCGTCCTCAGAAGAATTAACTGCAAGTGCTCATCAATCTGCTCAAGCATCTGAACAGGTTGCACAATCAGTTACAAATTCTGCAAGTTCGGTTGTCGAACAACAACAAAACGTTGGCGAGGCTATGGAGTCAATCGACAGTGCAATGGTTTCTATTGGCAACTTGAATAAGACTGCTAACGTTGTTGCAGACCACGCTACAAAGGCTAACAGTCAAGCTACAACAGGTAGCGGCGCGGTTGACAGCGCAGTTTCTCAAATTATCAGCGTTGAAAAAATCGTTAATGATTCTGCCGCTACTGTTGACAAACTTGGTAAACGTTCACAAGAAATTGGACAAATTGTTGAGGCTATTTCCGGTATTGCTGAACAAACAAACTTGCTTGCATTGAACGCGGCTATTGAGGCGGCTCGCGCAGGTGAACATGGTCGCGGCTTTGCGGTTGTTTCTGAAGAAGTTAGAAAACTTGCTGAAGAATCCCAAAACGCGGCTCAACAAATTGCAACGCTTATTGGAGCTATTCAAGCTGATACAACGGCGGCTGTTGACTCCATGCAAAAAGGTACTCAAGCTGTTCGTGAAGGTAGTGAATCTGTACAAAAACTTAGCGAAACTTTTGAACAAATTAAAGAAGCTACTGACAACGTGGCGGCTGAAGCTAAGAATATGGTACAAGAACTTGATACTGTTTCAAAGGCTACTGATAAGATTCGTACCAACTCCTTGAAAATCGAAGAAAAGAGCAATCACGTTTCAAGAGAAATGGAAAGCGTTTCTGCTGCATCGCAAGAACAATCTGCATCTGCTGAAGAAATTGCATCTGCATCTGATGAACTTTCCAGACTTGCACAAGACCTTCAAAACTCTTTGCAAGCGTTCAAATACGACTGATAAAATTTTTAAATATGGTTTAACCTTGGCGGCAGGGTGTTTACCCTGTCGTTTTTTTTGTTTGGTTGATTTATTTATGTACAAATGCTTTAACATAAGATTTTACAATTCTGTTTGCATATAAATAAATCCATCGACGAAAGGGGAAATTATAATTTGTCGGTTATCATGAAATTAACATTCTTATTTGGTTACTCTGATTTATTCAACACATCCTAGACTATATCCCGTCATAACATAGATTTTTAGTCGGCAATTTTTATGTTAGCTAAACTAAAGAATATGAGAGGAAGTTTTTTTATGTCATGGATTAACGACGTGCGCGTGGCGTACAAATTTGTTATTCTTAACCTCATTTCAATTTTAGGAATGATTATTATCGGTGTACTCGGCTATACAACAATCAAGCAAGCTCAAAAAGATTTGGATACCGTCAATGAAACCTACTTAAATGGTATCTTTGAGATTGGGCGTTGCCGTCACGCCATGCGCTATGCTCAAGTACAAACAACGCTTGCCCCTTGACGACTGATCCGAATTTGTATCAAATGCGTCTCCAAAAATACAACGATGGAGTAAAAGAATTGGAAGAGTCAATGGTAATTTACGAAGCAATTATCAAGGATGATCCGCAAGCTCGCGCACAAGTTGACTCTGCAAAACAGTCTTGGGCGAAGTTCAAAGACAATGCCGATAAATTGATGGCAATGCGTGCTCCGACTGACGGCGATCCGACTGTTCTTGCAAAACATAACGTCGAAGCAATAGATTTCTATCAGAATCAAGTTATGCCTTTTGCTATGGAAACGGGCGACGCGATTTTAGCAATTCAGAAGAAAGCCTACGACGATGCCGATGTCACGATTGCACGCAGTAACAGTGGTATTTCCGCTGCTGTCAACGAATTGTTCCTTGTATTTGGCGTAGCAATTTTGCTTCTGTTGTTCCTCAGTATTACCATAACCAAAGCAGTTACGGGACCGCTCAGCAATATGGTTAAACTTTTTGATTTGCTTAGAAAAGGCGACTTCAGACGCAGTGATTTAATTGATCCTCAACGCGGCGACGAATTTGGCACAATGTCACAGGCTATTCGTGATATGCGCGAAACTATTGCTAACCTTTTGAAGAAGTCAGCCAATTCTTCCGAACAATTAGCGGCGTCCTCACAAGAATTAACTGCAAGTGCTAACCAAGCATCTCAAGCATCTGAACAGGTTGCACAATCTGTTACAAAATCTGCAGGCGAAGTTGTCGAACAGCAAAAAGATGTTGGCGATTCACTCGATGCTATTAACGCCGCAATGGTTTCAATAGACAATATCGGCAAAACTGCTGATACTGTTTCTTCACACGCTACAAAGGCTAACAATCAAGCTACTGTTGGTAACCAAGCTGTTGACCACGCCGTCAATCAAATTATCAGCGTTGAAAAAATCGTTAATGACTCTGCAACCACTGTTGATAAACTTGGCAAACGTTCACAAGAAATTGGACAGATCGTTGAGGCTATTTCCGGTATTGCTGAACAAACTAACTTGCTTGCATTGAACGCGGCTATTGAGGCGGCTCGCGCAGGTGAACATGGTCGCGGCTTTGCGGTCGTTTCTGAAGAAGTCAGAAAACTTGCTGAAGAATCTCAAGGCGCGGCTCAAAAAATTGCACAACTTATTGGCGATATTCAAGCTGAAACTGCAAGCGCGGTTGATTCTATGCAAAAAGGTAATTCTGCTGTTCGTGCCGGTACTGAAGCAGTTGAAAAATTGCGCGACACATTTGAAGATATTCGCAATGCAACAGACAACGTTGCACTTGAAGCAAAAAATATGGTTGCGGAACTTGCCGCCATTGCACAGGCTACTGAAAAGATTCGTGACAATTCCCAACGTATTTCTGATAAGAGTGCGAATGTTTCACGTGAAATGGAAAGTGTTTCTGCTGCGGCTGAAGAACAATCTGCATCTGCTGAAGAAATTGCATCTGCATCTGATGAACTTTCCAGACTTGCACAAGACCTTCAAAACTCTTTGCAAGCGTTCAAATACGACTGATAAAATTTTTAGATACGAAAATTTTCAATCGACGGGGTTTTTGCCCTGTCGTTTTTTTTATTTTTTAATTTAATTTTTATCTTTAAATGTACTTTTCTTTTCCAAAGCAAAAAGAAAAGTACCAAAAG
>ERZ842401.1680-NODE-1680-length-31144-cov-6.738814_pt1 | contig 31144 bp, 24 predicted proteins | sample MGYA00521270_ERZ842401 | MGnify/ENA primary metagenome ERZ842401 (study PRJEB31892, sample SAMEA3878208) | bioreactor metagenome | biome: Moose rumen | place: Sweden | collected 2011-10 | study: EMG produced TPA metagenomics assembly of the PRJEB12797 data set...
CTTGCTTCTTGCTTCTAGAGGCACAGGTGGGGGAAATACCCCGTCCGGTGAGGACCGCCCGAGGACGTTTGACAAAATTGAAGAAATGTAGTATAATAGAATTATCTATTAACAGAAAGCGAGATGAAGGATCATGGTAAATGATAAAGCAAGAAAGCTGCTGTGCGAGCAGTTTGTGGCTAACAATACTATCGCACCTAAATACTACGAGAAATACAGCGTTAAAAGAGGACTGAGAAATGCCGACGGAACTGGTGTTATGGCAGGTCTTACAAACATCTGTAACGTTCACGGATATGTTGTGAACGAGGGTGAAAAAATGCCGATAGAGGGCCAGCTCATCTACCGTGGCTATAACATAAAGGACCTTGTGGCGAATGCAGTTAAGGAGAACCGCTTCGGCTTTGAGGAGATAGTGTATCTGCTGCTCATGGGCGACCTGCCCAAAAAGGACGAGCTTGAAGCCTTCTGCTCCATACTTGCGGAGAACCGCCCCCTGCCTGAGGACTTTTTCTCGGATATGATACTAAAAGCCCCCTCAAAGGACATAATGAACAAAATGTCCCGTTCCATACTTGCACTTTATTCCTACGACTATAACCCCGAGAACCGTTCGCCTGAGTTTGAAATGGCAACGGCTATCTCCATAATCTCAAAGCTGCCCTATATAATGACCCTGGCATACCAGGTAAAAAGACGCACCTTTGATAACGAGAGTATGTTTTTGCACCCCTTAGACCCCAACCACTCCACTGCCGAGATGATACTTTCCGCTATCAGACCCGACAGGCAGTTTACCGATGAAGAAGCTAAGCTTTTAGATGTGCTGATGATGCTCCATGCAGAGCACGGCGGCGGTAATAACTCCACCTTCTCCTGCCGTGTGCTCACATCTTCCGGCACCGACCCCTATTCGGCATACTCTGCCGCTATCGGCTCGCTGAAAGGTCCCCGTCACGGCGGCGCCAATATCAAGGTATCGGCAATGCAGGAGTGCGTGATGGAGCACGTTGCCAACTGGGAGGACGAGGGTCAGGTGGCTGACTTCCTCATAAAGATACTCAATAAGGAAGCCTTCGACCACTCGGGGCTTATCTACGGCATGGGTCACGCAGTTTATACCCTTTCAGACCCCAGAGCTATCATTCTTAAAGAGAATGCAAGAAAAATGGCAGAGGGCACCGAGTATGAGAAGGAGTACCGCCTGCTTGAAACTATCGAGCGCCTTACTCCCGAGCTGTTCCTTAAAATAAAGGGCAACGACAAGGCGATGTGTGCTAATGTGGATATGTATTCGGGCTTTGTTTACAGAATGCTGGGCGTGCCCCAGGACCTGTTCACCCCGATGTTCGCAGTTTCAAGAATGCCCGGCTGGTGCGCCCACCGCTTTGAGGAGCTGGTAACAGGCAAGCGCATTATCCGCCCTGCCTACAAGGCTGTTTCCAGGGAAAAGAAATACATTCCCCTGGACGAGAGAGAATAACAGCTCAGACGCAGTAATTCAGTATTATTAAAGGCACTTTTGTCAATACCGACAAAAGTGCCTTTTTTGTTACTTCCTTCAGCAGCGAAGAACACAAAGCTATAATAAACAAACCTTGCTTTACCGCCCCTGCGCTTATTTCTTTTTCTTCTCTTTCTTCTTCTTTTTCTTGTTCTCCTCGATGACCTTCAGAGGGTCGCCGAAGCGTTCAAGGTTCTTCTCCATGTCCATCTCGGGCTTGGTCTCGCTCTTTTTGATGATAGAGGTCATCTGCTCCATAAGCAGCGTCTGCTCAAATGCGTCAACAGCCTCTTCACAGGTCTCGGCAGTGCCGTCTAAGAGCTTTTCCTTTATCCTGCCTATGTTTTTCATGTAGTCAACATCAAGCTCCATAAAGTCGATCTTTTTCTGCAGTGCTGCAAAATAATCATCACGCTGCTTCTCTACCTGCTTTATCCTCAGATCAAGTATCTCGATCTGCTCTTTGATACCGTCGTTTACCTCTGCCTGGTGCTGCTTCAGCGCCGAGAGCTTATACCTGTTAAGGCTGACAACAAAGATTATGCCCGGTATAAGTATGAACAGCGATACAACTATCGGCACCAGCACAGCCGACTTGTGCAGCGGTATGAAAAGGATAATAAACACCAGCACAGCCGCAGCCACGCAGATCATTATATCTCTCTTCGCTCTCTGTTTAACATCAAAATCTGCTTCGACCTTTGAAACATCTTTAATATAAGTTTTAAGATACTCCTTGTTCTCATAGCTTACATTAACAGCGTCCTCAAACTCAAAATATCTGTTGATAAAGGTCTCGGCTTGATCCATTCTTTCAAGCTCAGTCATTGATATCCCCCATATCGAAAAAAATATTTATCCTTTATAAGTATATCACAGTGATCGGGATTTGTCAACTATTTTTGTTAATATTTTATTCAACAAAAGCCACAAAAATTTTCTTTTAAACTTTTTACGAAACCGTTTACAATACTTGACAATGACCATGCAGATATTTTATAATAATTATAGCGTATTTTTTTATGACGTCTGGCAGCAGAAAAAAGTGTTTGCAAAGCCGATAAAATGGAGGGAGTATCATGGAAATACCACAGAACAAAAAGCTGATCGCAGCTGACAGCGGTAAAATGACATATATGGGCAGGATCGACCACAGCGACCCTGCAAAGCCACAGTTCATCTGGGCAGGCTCTAACGTAAGAATGAGATTTACAGGAACATCTGTGAGCGCTTTGATCTATAACAAGCGCTTTTACAACACCATGCTCCTCGGCTTTATCATCGACGGCAAGGAGGGCAAGGTGCAGTTCGGCTCAAAGGACGAGTGGGAGGGAGAGTATCTGCTTGACCTTGCAGACGGTCTGGAAGAGGGCGAGCATGAGATAATACTCTTCAAGCGGCAGGACGCCACCCACTATTTCGACTTTTACGGCTTTATCATAGACGAAAATGCCGAGGCTCTTGAAGCTCCAAAGCTCCCCGACCTTAAAATAGAATGCTTCGGCGACTCTGTATCGGCAGGTGCTGTGGTGGAGGCTATGGACTATGTGGGCAGCAATGACCCCGAAAACAATGACGGTATATACGATAACGCATGGCACAGCTATGCAAGCATAACCGCCCGTAACCTGGGCGCACAGGTACACCTGACCGCACAGGGGGGCATTGCCATTTTTGATAACACAGGCTACTACCATGCCCCCGACTTTATCGGCATGGAGACCGCTTACGACAAGCTCTGCTATTTCCCCGAGGGCAGCAAGGGCTATACCCCCTGGGACTTCGGCAGATATATCCCCGATATCGTCATATTCGCCGTAGGTCAGAACGACCAGCACAACGAAGCCCAGGGCGACCCCGATATAAACGACCCCGTTTTCAGGGAAAAGTGGAAAAACCGCTATAAGGATATCATTCTCGACCTGAGGTCAAAATACCCCGACGCACGCTTTGTGCTGCTTCTCACCGTGCTGTGCCACGATAAAAGCTGGGACGACGCAGTGGACGAGATAGCCAATGAGCTGGGCGACGACAAGCTCACCCACCTGCTCTTCACCCGAACAGGCAAAGCCACCCCGGGTCACCCCAGGCTATCCGAGCAATACGAAATGGCACAGGGGCTGACAGCACACCTATTTTCAATGTATAATTCATAATGCATAATTGTCCTCGCCGGACGGGGTATTTCCCCCACCTTCCGTACTATTGTGGTGTGGGCAAGCGCTCGAGTCCTCCCCGGAGGGGAGGGGGTGCTTTCGTGGCAGCTCGCACTTTGTGACGCTGCGCGAACCTTGGTAAATGTTGACTTTGTGCGCTGTAGGTAATTTTGATTAGAATTTATTTTCCCCCTACTAAAACAAAGCGGAGTTTTCAAGGCGCAAAAGCTGATTTACATGACTTTGATAAAACGGCGAACAAAGTGGGCATATCAAGGCTCAAACATAGCGTGCGGTGAAAGGCTCAAAAGAAGTAGGAACGAAATCGGTCTCTTCCGTTGCGGCAGCCAAGAAAAAACCCAAAAGTGTGGCGATGAACAACAGTAAACCAAGCGGCACGATAGTCACCATACGGACATAAGTATAGCGAAATAAAGCGCAGGGTCAAGCCGGGCGCCAGACGGCTTGCGGGGTCTGGGGCAGCGCCCCAGCTCAAGGCGCAAAAGGAGTAAAAAATGAACACAAAAAGAGCAGCAGCACTCTGCCTTGCAGTGGTGATGACCATGTCGGTCACAGCCTGCGGCGGCAGTGACAGCAAAGACAAGAAAAGCAGCAAAGCCGAGACCTCTTCAAGCAGCAGCGAGAGCAAAGCTGAGGATACCCCCGTGGTGGAGAGTATCGGCAACTTAGACCTTTCGGACGTCACCACCGAGTATGACGTGCCTGAGGATTTTTCGCTGAGCTTTGAGCCTGAGGAGGGCACTGTATCAGGCGGCGCAGCAGTTATGGATAAAAGCTTTCTGGGGGAGTATACAGGCAGCGGATTTGTGGCTCTGCCAAGCTCGGGGGACGAGGTGACCATGCAGGCGCAGTTCCCTGCAAAGGGCAGCTATAATATCACCATGAGAGCTACAGGCGACAGCACCAACTTCAAAAACCTGCTGACTATCGACGGCAGCGCCGCCGCAAGCTTCACCCCCGAAGCTACCGAGTTCTCAGATATCACAATAGAAAACGTCCTTATCGAAGCAGGCGAGCATACCATAGGCATAAAGGGCGATGACGGACACGTCTACATTGACAACATCACCATCACCCCTGCACCTGCTATCGACCTCAGCCAGTATAATGTCACCAGGGAGCTTTCAAACCCCAATGCCTCCGACCACGCAAAACGGCTCTATAATATGCTGGCGGATATCTACGGCAAGTATACCCTCTCAGGTCAGTATTCGGGCGACGGCGAGGGCAAGGACAGCCGTGAATTCAAGGAGCTGAGCAAAAATCTCGGCAAGACCCCTGCCATACTTGGTTTAGATGTGAGCGGCGTGAGTATATCAAACACAGGCAGCAACGGCGAGATGGAGCTGCTGCAGGCTATGGACTGGTATAATAACGAGAACGGCATCGTCACCTTCTGCTGGCACTGGATAGCCCCCGAGCCGTACCTTAACTATAACGGCAACCCCTGGTGGAGAGGCTTTTATACCGACAGCACCTCCTTCGACCTGGGCAAAGCTATGAGCGGCGAGGACCAGGAGGGCTATGACCTTATCATTGAGGAGCTGGATAATATGGCTCAGGCGCTGAAAACTCTGGCAGACGAGGATATCCCCATTCTCTGGAGACCGCTGCACGAGGCCGCAGGCGACCCCAAATACCCCGGCAATGCGTGGTTCTGGTGGGGCGCAGCAGGCAAGGACCCCTACCTGGAGCTGTGGAAGCTCATGTATGATAAGTTCACCAACGAGTATGAGCTCAATAACCTTATATGGGTGTGGAACGCACAAAGCCCCAGCTGGTACCCGGGAGATGAATATGTGGATATAATCGGCTACGACTGCTACCCCTCCGAGCATGACAGCTCCTCACAAAAATGGTACTACGACCTGATGAAAGAATGCTCGCCCACTCACAGCAAGATAATTGCCGAGACCGAGAACGGCGCAATGTTCGACCCTGACGCCGCATTTAACGACGGCTCACGCTGGGCATGGTTCTCCACCTGGAACGGCGAGTTTACCCTGAAAGACAGGCAGCTCTCAGACCAATATACCACCTTTGAAATGTGGGATAAGATCTACAACAGCGAAAGGGTCCTCACTCTTGACGAACTCCCCGACCTTAAATGCTACCCCCTTAATACAGATGACTATCTGGCAGGGCTCAACTGATGACCCTGCCCCGATAAAGATACGAATTAAAAAAGCCTGAGAGCTTAAATCGCTCTCAGGCTTTTGGGTTTTTACAGACTTTTATCAGCCCATTACCACAACGACCTCGTGCTCGGTACCCTTGTCGAATACAGGCAGGATATTGCCGTTGATCTTAGTGCCGTCAACAGTTACCTCCTTGATACCCTTTGATACGTGATCGGGGTTCTTAACGGTAATGTTGTAGGTGTTGTCTCTGAACTTTCTTGTGAGCTTGAAGCCGTCCCATGCCTCGGGGATAGAAGGATCTATCTTCAGTCCGTCGTAAGCAGGAATGCAGCCCAGTATAAACTGCGATATAGCCACAAAGTTCCATGAAGCTGTACCTGTCAGCCAGCTGTTTTTAGCCTCGCCGTGTCTCTTTGCGTCCTTGCCTGCGATCATCTGGGCGTAAACATAAGGCTCGGTCCTGTGCAGGTCGGATATATCCTCCAGATAAGCAGGAGCTATCTTTGAGTAATACTCAAATGCCTGATCGCCTCTGCCGATAGCAGCCTCAGCGCAGATTATCCATGCGTTGTTGTGGCAGAATATACCTGCGTTCTCCTTATAGCCTGCGGGATATGTGGATATCTCACCGTACTCCTTATAATACTTTGTAAATGCAGGGTTGTTGAGTACAAGACCGTACTTGGAGTCAAGATACTTCTTGACGCTGTTCATTGTGAGGACGTCCTTGCCGCTCTCCTTGCCAAGACCTGCCATAACAGCAAAGCCCTGGGGCTCGATGAAGATCTTGCCTTCCTCGTTCTCGTGTGAGCCCACCTTCTTGCCGAAGTCGTCATATGCTCTTAAGAACCACTCGCCGTCCCAGCCGTATTCAAGTGTGTTCTTGTTCATGTTGTCGATAGCTTCCTGTGCCTTTGCAGCCTCGTCATCAAGTCCCTTGTATTTGCAGAGCGCTACATACTCGGGTCCTATAAATGCCATCATAGCTGCGACCATTACCGACTCAGCCACACGGCTGAACTTCTCCTCACCGTACTTAGGCGAGGTATATGTCTGGAAGCTCTCACCCGGTGTGTCCGAATGGCAGCTCAGGTTCAGGCAGTCGTTCCAGTCAGCTCTCATAGCCAGCGGCATACCGTGGGGTCCTACAAAGTCAGCAACGTGCCAGAAGCTCTGCTTTAAGTGGTGCATCATGCTCTGTGCCTTGCTCTCGTCATTGTCATAGGGTACGTTTTCATCGAGTATGCTGTAATCGCCTGTTTCCTTTATGTACTGTGCGGTGGAAAGTATCATCCACAGCGGATCGTCCGAGAAATCGCCGCCGATAGCGTCGTTGCCCTTCTTGGTAAGTGGCTGGTACTGGTGGTAGCAGCCGCCGTCCTCATACTGGGTAGCTGCCAGATCGAGTATTCTCTCTCTTGCTCTGTCGGGTATCTGGTGAACGAAGCCCAGCAGATCCTGGTTGGAGTCTCTGAAGCCCATTCCTCTGCCGATACCGCTCTCAAAGTAAGAAGCCGATCTTGACATATTGAAGGTTACCATGCACTGATACTGGTTCCAGATATTTACCATTCTGTTGAGCTTGTCATCAGCAGTCTCAACATGATACTGGCTGAGCAGAGCCTCCCAGCTTGCTTTGAGATCTGCAAGAGCCTTGTCAGCCTTCTCAGCTGTGTTCATAGCCTCTATCATCTCATAAGCCTTGGACTTGTTCATGGAACCGTCCTCGTTCCACTTGTTCTCGCCGTTCTCAACATAGCCGAGAACAAACACCAGCGTCTTTTCCTCGCCTGCGTCAAGGGTGATGTCTACGCAGTGTGAAGCCACAGGCGACCAGCCATCGGCAACTGAGTTAGCGCTCTTGCCCTCGAAAACAGTTCCGGGGTTAGCAAAGCCGTTGTAAATGCCGCCCATAAAGGTCTCTCTGTCGGTATCAAAGCCGCTTATATCGGCATTAACGGTGTAGAAGGCAAAGTGATCTCTTCTCTCTTTATACTCGGTCTTGTGGAATATTGTTGAGCCCTCGATCTCGACCTCGCCTGTGTTGAAGTTTCTCTGGAAGTTCTCGCCGTCATCCTGTGCGTTCCACAGACACCACTCTAAGAAGGAGAACAGCTTGAAGCTCTTCTTTTCGCTGCCCTTGTTTTTCAGCACTACCTTCTGTACCTCGCCGTTGTAGTCAACAGGTACGAAGAAGCTCACCTCAGCCTCCAGACCGTTCTTCTCGCCCTTGATTATGGTGTAGCCCATACCGTGGCGGCAGGAGTATGCGTCAAGCTCAGTCTTAACAGGGCTCCAGCCGGGGTTCCATACAGTGCCGTTATCGTTGATGTAGAAATATCTTCCGCCCATATCGACAGGCACGTTGTTGTAGCGGTAACGGGTTATTCTTCTCAGCCTTGCGTCCTTGAAGAAGCTGTAACCGCCTGCTGTGTTGGAAATGAGCGAGAAAAACTCCTGTGTTCCCAGATAGTTTATCCATGGGTAAGGAGTCCTTGGGTTAGTGATGACGTATTCTTTGTTCACATCATCAAAAAATCCGAATTTCATTAGAAAATTCCACCTTTCTATATTGTTTATATAAATTAATTTTTAAATTAATTTTCTTTTGTGCCTTGAGCTGGGGCTCTGCCCCTTGAATGACAAACTTTGATCAACTATCAAAGTTATATAGCTAATTTCCAGCCACTAGCTTTCTGGTTATCCAACGACTGGCAGCAGTCTTTAAAATCGTGTATTTGTGCGTGCTACCGCATAATTTTGTAAAACGGTTTTCTTACCTCTTACTTCTTACCTCTTACCTCTAAAAGCGACTATCAGGGAATTTCTCCGAAATTTCCCCGTCGCTCCATGCGGCGTAGAGCACCTCGCCGTCTATAATGGCAATGCTGAAATCGTCGCCCTTGCGGTCTCTCAGCTCATACTCCAGCTCGTTCATAAAATCGCCGCCCTCGCCCTTGTGGTGCATTCTCGACTCGGGCAGGCTGTCCTCGTCGGTGCGCTCCAGTATCTCTACGGCTTTTTCGTAAGCCTGCTTTGCGTCAAGCAGCACCTGCCGCCTGCGCATTACCTCACTGCCGTTTTCTTTGATATCGTAGATCACGGGCTTGCCGTTTTCATATCTCACTGATATTATGGCGTCTGCATAGTTATCGCTGTCGTTTTCGGGAGTAACTCTCAGCCGCAGGGTAACGTCTGTAGCCCCTGCTATCTCCTCGGTCTTAGTGCCCAGGTCGATAAAGTCTATCTGCGCTTTTTGGGGATAGTCGGCATTAAAAAGCAGCTTGTCCCAGCCCCTTTGTATAAGGCTGCTGCTCATAAGCTCCTCAGCTTTTTCGGTGTCCCCCGTTTCGAGGTATCCCAGCCAGAGCTCCACTGCGGCACGGGCGTTATCAATGTTGGCTTTTTCGATCTCCACAGCGGTCTTTTCGCTGTCCTCTGCCGAGCTTTCTTCATCGAACGCACGGGCAATGTCCTCACCGACGCCCTCACTGCTATCGTCCTCTTGGGAGCTGATATCCTCGCTGCTGCTTACCTCGCTGTCGGCGCCGACCTCAGCCGCTGTCACAGTTTTAACAGAGCTTTCTTTTTCAGAGCTCTCACTGCTCCTGCCGCTGCAGCCTGCCAGCAGCAATACTGCGCAAAAAGCTGTCAGCCACCCACGCCCAACGGCTCCTGCAAACACAGCGCCTACTCGGTGAAGAACCTCTGCCAGCACTTAAAGGTCTCGCCTTTTTTGAGCTCTCTGTAGCCTGTCACCTCATTGGGCAGCTCCAGATTAGGCGAATTTATCATAGCCGTCATAGGCTCGGGGCAGAAATAACCCTTATCGCCGTCATGGTTCCACATATTCCAGAACTTGAATTCCTTAGATACCTCGTTGAGCAGCACATGACCGCTCTTTATATCGCTTATCACTGCGCCGTTAAAGGGCTTGCCCTTGTAGGTGTTTTTAACGGCGGTGTACATATCGTTCTCTATCTTCTGTCCCACAGGCACCTTTGTGCCCTCTTTGTACTCCTTATCCCAGTCAGCCAAAGGCAGCAGTCTTTCGGTGGGCAGGCATCTCAGGTTGAGCTCACACTTTTCGCCCACGGGCACGCTCAGTCTCATATCAGCCTCGCTTCCGCCGTCTTTAAGCGGTGCGTTTATGCAGGTATGGGTGCATATGCTCACAGGCAGCGCCTTGTCGCTGTTTGAGGTCAGGTATATCTCCTGCAAAAGCCCGTCTTTAGAGAGGGTGAATGTATAGGATATCTTGAAATCCACAGGAAAATACTCATACATCTCGTCATTCTTATCGTGGGTGAATGAGGTTATCAGCACGCACTTGCCGTTATCCTGCGAATAGCATTCGATCTCATGCGCTCTCTTATGCACCCAGCCGTGGATAAAATTATCGAATTTCGGCTCATTTATGGGGAAGTTATACACCGCGTCGGAGGTCTTTAAAACGCCCTTATCAAAGCGGTTAGGCAGATAGAGGGTGGGCAGACCCCAGATCTCTCTCTGACCGTTGATAGTTTTCATCGAAACAAACTTCTTGAACCTGAAAACCTCCAGATCGTTAGCGTCGTCCCTCATTCTCAGCACAGCCGAGCCCACTGACGGCGCAATGATGACCGTATACTTGTCCGACTGCATTTTAACGCAGTCAACGCCCTTAAATTTAAAATTCAGATCTATCTTATTCAAGATCCCCACTCCTTACTTAATAATTCCCTGTCTGCGCTCTCCTGCTTACAAAGGCGTAAACGTTTTACATTCATTTTATTATAACATATTCAATAAAATATATCAAGGGCTTTCAGAGATTTTTTGTACATTTTAATAAAATATTCTTATTATCCCTGTGTATATTTACGATAAATAGGCTCATAATAAAATCAGAAACGGCGAAATAACGCTGTGAGAAAGGAATGATATAAAATGCTGGACAGAATAGCGCTTGCCCTTCTGATAATCGGCGGAATAAACTGGGGTCTGCTGGGACTGTTCGAGTTTGACCTGGTAGCCTTTATTTTCGGCGGACAGGCAGCGATACTTTCAAGGATAGTCTACGTGCTGGTAGCAGCCTCGGCTATCTGGTGCATCTCACTGTTCTTCAAAGAAAAGGAGCTGCTCCCGAGCAGGGCATAAATTTTGATAAGTCCCACTCCAGAAGCAAGAATACAGAAGCAAGAAAAGGTTGTCTGCTTTGCGGACAAATTTTAAATTCGCCGCAGACACACCTCGCTCTTGCCTTTGGTGATCTTTGCATACTCCCAAGGAGTCGGGGCAGGAGGGTCTCACGGTTGTGCGGCGAACGGGCTTGCAGCGCATCCAAGGTCTTATAAAAAGTCATGCGCTGTACCGCTTTCGCCGTACCCATGACCGTGTAAGAGCTTTTGTGAGATCCCCCTGCACCGGCTCTTTGCGTTTTTTAAGAAGCAGGAAAGCCGCAGCCGCACAGTTGAGCGCATAGTAATTTCCACAGAATTTTCACATTTTCTGTTTACTTTTTGTACATTTTGTGGTATAATATAAGCAAGATGTTAATGGCCGACTTTTTTTAAGCCGAACAAAGCGCACCTTTCAGGGTGCAGAAGATGGGAGTTCACTATGAAACAAAGAATAAAACGAGCACTTATCACCGTGCCTGCCGTCTGTCTGGCGGCTTTCATGATGGCACTCAACAACAAGACCTTTGTCAGCACAGGGGGTCTCTACCCCGGGGGAGTCACGGGACTGACCATACTTATACAAAGGCTGTTTTCCATGTCAATGCATATCGAGCTGCCATTTACGGCGGTCAACCTGGCGCTCAACTCCATACCTGTCTACATAGGCTTTCGCTACATCGGCAAGCACTTCACCCTTTATTCCTGCCTTATGATAGTCCTCACCAGCGTATTCACCGACCTTATACCCAGCCGCACCATAACCGAGGACGTTCTGCTCATTGCAGTTTTCGGCGGAATAATCAACGGCTTGGCGATAAGCCTTTGCCTTAACATGGGTGCGACCTCGGGCGGCACCGACTTCATTTCAATATTTATGTCCGAGCGCAGCGGTTTAGACTCCTTCAACCTGATCTTAGGCTTCAACGCAGTTATCCTCTGCATTGCAGGCATAATGTTCGGCTGGGACCACGCTTTGTATTCTATAATCTTCCAGTACGCCTGCACAACTGTCATTCATATGCTGTATAAAAAATTCCAGCAGAGCACATATTTTATCGTAACCACCAAGCCCCACGCAGTTTCGAGAGCTATCTACGATATCACAAATCACGGCGCTACTATCCTCGAAGGCGAGGGCTCCTACGAGCACTGCGAGCGCAACGTGGTCTACTCGGTAGTCTCCGCCGCCCAGTCAAAAAAGGTGGTCAACGCCGTCAAATCCACCGACCCCGAAGCCTTCATCAACGAGGTCAAGACCCAAAGACTCCGCGGCAACTTCTACCAGCCCAAGGAGGATTAACGGGGGGTTGTGAGTTGTTTGTTGTGGGAGATTTTTTTGAAAAAGATCCTCCCCCAGTAAACAGCCCGCAAACTCAGCTGCTGATCCTTTTTAGTTTTTATTAAGCTGTCAGCAAATTATTTTGCGTCAGCGATAGCAGCCTGAGCAGCCCTCCACCAACGCAGGCGCATAAGATGCCCCGAAAAGCTCGATTTTATGGGCTTCTTTGTCGCCCTCCACATTGCACTTTTTCGGAGTTTCATCATCGCCCGAGAAGTGCAGATACCAATCGAAGGAGTTCTCATTCACCACTATTTTTTCTACAAATGCTTCGATAACTGCCTCGGGAATATCCTCATCGAAGTCGAAATTAGTGTACCGTTCAAGAGCATATCTCAGCAGAGTGATACGCTCGTTGTAGTCGGGAACATCACTTGTCTCTGTGACTTTCTCCGTGGGCGAAAGCTCGCATATCTGCTCCTGCAAAGAAGCTATCTGCGTATCGACTTCCGACTTCATGTTCATGAACTGCTCTTTGGTTATCTCATCGTCAGCCCTCATAGAGATGAGTTTGTTCAGACGCTTTTCCAGTTTTTCAAGCTCGGCTTTTTTCTGTGCGATGAGTTCGGTATTATCCTCAGTGACCTCTTCATCGTCGATGTGCTTTTCAAGCATCTCCTCGGCGATATCAAGTATCCTGTCGGTGTTCCTCAGAAACTCACGGAACAGGTTCTTCGCCATGAATTGTAACTTCCAGCCGGGTATCATCTGCGAAGTACAGATACCCTCCGTGGGCAGTCCCTTTTTCAGCCTTGTCCTAATAGTTCCGTTGCGTATCTGCGAGTAGCACATATACCCGTACTGCGTACCCTTTGATGTGGTGTGCCATACCTTGCGATTGAATGTGCATCCGCAGGAGCATACCAGAAGCCTGCACCATACGTCCGAAACGGGCTTCTTGCCCTTTTCCTTGCGACCTGTCTTGTTGGCAGGATTTTTCAGCCTTTTACTTTCCATTATCTCTTGCACCCTGTTGAATTCCTCCAGCGTAACGATAGGTTCGTGTCTGCCATCAACTCGCAGACGATCTATCTCACCGAAATTGTTGATCTTCTTCTGCTCCAGAAAGTCGGGAGTGAACTGCTTGTGGTACTCCAGTATGCCTGCGTAGAACGGATTTTTGAGTATCTTGCTGATGTTTGATTCGTACCACCTGGTCTTGCCCATAGCAGTGAGTACACCCTCTTTTTCAAGCTCGAACTGAATCTGCCTTACGCCCATACCGTCCAGATACCAGTCGTATATCTTCCGTACCGTCTTAGCCTGCTCGGGATCAATAACAAGTTCTTTCCCGACCCTGTTGTAGCCGAGGATATTTCCGTTGCCGTAAAACACGCCGTTCTCCATAGAAGTCTGCTGACCGCTTTTCACTCGGATAGAAGTCTTTCGGCTCTCGTCCTGTGCAAGGGTCGCCATTATTGTGAATAGTTCAAATAGTAACAGATAATCAGCAGCCAAATTCGACACATTATAAATACTACGGAGGATCTCATAATGAGCAGATACGAAAGCGAACAAGTTGCATATAGCCCGCTGAAAAAGAAAAATGTGCCGATATGGAAAATCGACACAAATTCAATGACAGTCACACACTTCAATGCTGATACGCAGACCGAGGAAAGCAAGACATACACCACCGACTTCATCAGGTATCATCTTCATTTCTCTGACAGCCATTGCCCCGACAGGCTTCGCAGGCTCGTCAATGATGGCAGGATAGAGCTGTACCTTGATGATATGGAACTGAAAGTTAGTGAAGCTATCTCACGTCAGGTAGAGCTTTGGAAGCAGACTGATAGTTGCTATCACAAAGCTGTCCTCAGCGGTGATGCAGAGAAAATGCTCGGTCTGGAGAACTGCTTCGTCTATATGGCAAGAGAAACTGTGTTTGAGTGTATGGTTTATATTTGATCGTTAACGGCTGTGCCTTCGGGTGCAGCCGTTATTAATTCAAGTAATATCTTTGCTTATGAGTGAGATAAGTCGCTTTTTTATACTATTAAATTCTGATGAAATATCACTTATTCTTCTTTGTACGATATAATAATTGATTGTATGGTATTCGTCTAATTCTGGAATATATTCACTGTATGGGTTTTGGTTACAGTATTCTTCATATTCTCTAATTGTATCATCAGAGCAATACGGTTTCCCGAGAAGATCTTCATAATAGAGGATCTTATCCCATACATCGTTTTTCCAGCCACCATAACCATCAGGTTCACAATATCCCCTGTAGAACTGCATGATTTCGGATATTTGCTTATCCGTTTCATCAATATACAGAAGCAATGAAGAAAAATCTGTAAGTATTCTGGGGCTACCATTAAAGAGAACGCTCATTTCAGCCTTTGATATTTCTGGATTATTGTGGCTAATCTTTTTTGGACAAATATCAAGTTGATAATCAGGCAGTTCATATTTCTCTATTGCTTTAAGGATGTCTAACTTTCTTGAATAAACTGTATCATTTATTGAATTGGGATTATTATGATTTATTGTTTCTTTAAGTTCTTGTGTGCTGTCATCAATTTTTTGTATAACTTCATCTACCGCCATATTGGTATTTATACGTGTGGTGGTATCAATTTGATTTACATAATAATCATTGATAACCTGTAACACCTGCATAATAATAGAACTAACCATATTTTTCGCACCAGAAGTCTTTGCAGAAGCGTAGTTTGTAGCTTTTATCAAAATGTTTTTTTCAGACTCTTTTCTTTGTTGCTGTGTTCCACGAAAGAACATAGTAAGTTCAACCGACATATTATCTTTTATATATTCTTCTAATCCCTGAAAATCAAATTCATCAGAAAGAGAAACATTCTCAAATTCTACTCGCTTATTGTCAAGCAATTCATTTATCCTATCGCATAATGCTTTTATTTGGTTTTTGCTTTTGATTTTATCATCAATACCATCAAAAGCTTTGAAGAGAAGCCATGAAATAAAGTTTTCTGTAAACATTATCTTGCCCTTTCTTTGATACTAATAGAGAATTATTGCATTATATTTGCTATATCATCTAACTGTCCTGCAATCTCCTCAAATTTCCGATTGAGATCCAGCGTCCTCGCCCCGATACTATTCCCACCGATCACAAACGGCTCACCTTCGGGAAATACCTCGTCCTCGGTCTTTGCATAGAGCAGCAGCCCCGAAACATTCCCCGTATTCGCCGTGTCCATGTTCTTCACATAGGCGAAAATTTGATACAGGTGTGCCGACCGCAGCGTTTCTTTTGAGTAGCTTTGCGCCATTGACTTGCCGTAATATTTGGCATCAATGATAAGCGTCTTATCGCCTTTCTGCAAGGTGATATCAGTCTGCATTTTCGGAAGGAACTGTATCATCGTCTGATCAGGTTCCTCGGTCAGATTCCACTTTACCTGAGCAGATTTCGGATCAAGCTCAGGGTGATGCTGTTTGTAATACTCCAATATAAATTTCTCATAAAGCCGTTCCATGTGTTCATCTGAGAAAGAAAGTAGTTTATAACTGCCGTCCTCGGTGGTCTGGAGCATACCGTTCAGCACAAGATAGCAGATATTCAGCAGCAGCTCATAATTGCGGTTGCTGCGCTGATAGATGAGCCGGTTCCATGCAATATGATCGGGCTGTATCAGCCTGACATTGCCAAAGTATACGCTTACCCGTCTGAGTGCCTGCTTTCTTTCTGGTGCAACATCATCTGCACGAATAAGGCGGTGTATCGTAACTTTTAGTATCTGATTATAGAGGTTGTCCTCCGAGAACTCGTCGAATTCACAGCCGAGTTTTTGTTTGTTCTGCACTTTCAGCTGAATCGTTTCGCCCATGTTCAGCTTGCCACGCATGACGGAGAGGTCTTCATGCATCGGGACATACTCACGGTACAGCCCCTGCTTGACCTGTCTGGAAACACCCTTTTCCAATATCGCTGCAAAGAGGTCATGTATCTTCTCAAACTTTTCGCCTACGACCTGCTTGTAGTCCTCCTGTTTCAATATCTGAAAAGCGTAGGACAACATATAGTAGATATTCTGGATAAAAATGCCCTTATCAACGGTCATATTGATCACCTATCACTTGATAGAGAGCCTTTGTCCATTCCTCAACCTTCTTATCGTCATCGAACCAGTACTCCTCGATCAGCGGAATGATCTCATACTCCACAACGCCACGGACCCATTCATCATCTATATCAGATTTGTTTTCAGGTGCAAAATAGCTATGACCGATCTCGAAGCCCTTACCGAGCGTACTGTCCTTGCGGATAGTATCGTTTAGCACTCTGATCTTAGTGATAACAGAATGATAAAGGTCGCAAGAAATGTCCTGTGTATATGCGCCAAACCCGTTCTGATCGGCGTTTTCAAAAGCAGGCTGCATCGTATAAAAGCTGAAACGCCTGCGGAGGGCATAGTCGATCATAGCAAGGCTACGGTCAGCGGTGTTCATCATGCCAATGATATGCAGATTTTCGGGGATATAGAAAGCCGTTCCACCGTAGACAAGATTAAGTTTGTGCTTTTCTCCACGTTTATCGGTCTCTATCAGCATAAGCAGTTCACCGAAGATCTTGCTGAGGTTCCCTCGGTTGATCTCATCAATGATAAAGAAATACGGCTTGTCGGGATTCTCCTTGCATCTGATGCAAAAATTATAGAACACGCCGCTTTGCAGTTCAAATCCGCCGCCGTCATTCGGGCGATATCCCATGATGAAATCCTCATAGGAATAGTTCTGGTGGAACTGCACCATACAGATGCGGTTTTCGTTTTTCTCTCCGATAATTGAGTATGCAAGCCTCTTTGCAGAGAAAGTCTTTCCGACACCCGGAGCGCCCTGCAAGATGATGTTTTTCTTTCTGAGGACGAGGGAATGTAGCTTGTTGTATTCGGATTTTGTGAGGAAGACGTCTTTGAGGAAATCTTCTTTTGTATACTTGCGGTCAATCTTCTTTTTATAATGCTTTGAAAGGTCTATTTCGGGGATAGGCTCACCTTTACGTTTGGCAGTATTGATCTTTACCCATTTCATATGGATAAGCCCCGCCAGTTCCATTGTCATATCAATATTCATTCCAAGCTCAGTAAGAGCCCATACACCTTTAGTTCCGCTGCTGATAAATCCCTCGTGAGCGAGATTGTTACGGGCAAAGTCGATCTGATTCAATACACGGCTTGCACCTGTCTTTTCGTATGTAACACTAAGTTCTTCCTCGGTGATATCCATAAGCTCAATAACCTTTTCATGAGCTTCTTTTCTTGTTGCACTGCCGCCAAGTTCTTTGATTGCTTGTATTAATGGCGCAAAGTATTTCAGAAATTCTGAGTTGGAAGAAGGGAGTACATCAATAACTGGAGTTTCATTCTTTTCCTCTAAATGATTATCCCAGTTTTCAATAAGCCATTTAGCAGCATTGGATTTGATTGATATTCCAGAACCCTGTGGGCTCCATTGTTGATCTGGAAAATGTTGTTTAAGTGTTTGCTGTGATATGATTTCATTTGTTCTGAAATCTATAGCTTTCGTAATCAGCACTTCAGCATATCGAGTATCATCTTCAACAAAACTATCGGCAATTATATATCCGGATGCAAAAACACCTTTGGGCTCAGTGCCAAGTCTTATGAAGAACACAGTATCGCCGCATTTGATCTTAGTGCTTACACAGCGCCAGCTTATATAAAATCCTCTGCCACTCTTTACAGTATTGAACATAGTATCAAGACTGTATTCTTCGTCTTCGTTTTCCCAATCATAGTTTTTAGGATTCCACGCAAGAAGCCAAGACGCTGTGCAAGTGTTATCGCCCTTAACAGAGGATCCTTCACCATAAAATCTTGTCAGGTAAAAGCCAAAATCAACGGTCATCGTTTTAAGCTGACTATCCTTATAGCAGCTATCCGTCAGAGCGGATTCGAGCATCTGTCTGAGCTCAGTATCTCGGTTTAGTATCTCACAGATCTCGTCATACATCTTAAATCCGCCGACCATAGTTTCAGCAGCACCGTTCTTTTTGGGCAGATAACTGTCATCCAGTTCTTTTGCTACTGCCCGGTACAGCTCATACTTATAGATGTAGTATTTATCAGGATACATCAGCCACAAATACGTGCTGATATAATTGGTATTCTGATAATGCTGTTTCCAAGTGCCGTCATTGTACTTGATTCGCAGTTTCTCAGCGGTATTCATAAACTCGGTCACCCTGTCTGAAAGGTCAAGACTTTCATCAAACAGTCTGCGGAACATTTCACGGACAGCGGTATCATCGGCTTTCGCAAATTCAAGAATCATTCCCCTCGGATATGCATATCCGGAAGCGAGAAGATTGAATGTTTTATCTGTTGCTTTCTTAAACATCGTACCAAAATTCTCGGCTTCAATATCCCAGTTATCCTGAAAATGCTTGACAGCTTCCCACTTGTATTTTTCATCTTCCCAGTGTTCTGGGAAATACTGTTTGTAGCCTTCGATAACAGATACTATTTTGTTAGGATTTATCATAATGTCCTCCCCAAAGCAAGAGATTTTATTATATTATACCATAGCTTTGTCGAAAAAGCAACACCGTTTCCCGATTTTACGCTGTTTCCAACTTCGACTCCACCGGAATCAAAGTCCCCACTATTTCTTCCTCGGCTTCTTGATCTTAGCCACCGCCGTCAAATCGAACCCATACTTATCAAGTATCCCCTCAGCGAGAGCCTTGATCTCGGCCTTATACTGCCTGCCCAGCTCATACAACTCCACAGAGGGCAATCCGTTTCGTATCAGTTTCTTCTTGAGTGCCGTCATTTTCTCCATACGCTCCTGCTTTGCCTGCATAAATTCATCGTAATCATCAGGGTGAAAGCGTTCGATCTCTACCACATCGAGATAGCCCTTGTATCTGCGAACAAAGGAATCATAGTCCTTCTTGATTGCAGAATACTCCTGCGTGCTCTCCTCTATGATTTTTTCTTTCTGCTGCTTCTGAGCTTCGATGCACTCGGCAGCGTGACAGCAGACTTCGCCCTCCGTTCCGAGGAACAATTTATGACAGAATCCGCACTCGCATACTGTCCACTTGTTCTTGTGAACGAGCTGCCCGATCTCCGCAAGGATGGTCAGCAGGCAGTTGTCGCTTTCATGGAACACATTAAAGGTATAGTCATCGGCAGCGATAACCGTTCTGCCAGATGCAAGCGTGAAATGCTCCATAGTTACCTTGTGACTGAAATATGCTTCACTGCACAGCGAGTCGAGCTGCGTATCGAAAAACGCATTGATGCGTTCAGAAATGCCCGTCTGGATCTTATTCCTGTTCAGCTTGGCAAGTACAACGTCATTCGGTTTCAAAAGCTGATAACGTTCAGTATCATACAGATCAATGACCGCAGATACAAAGCCCCTGAAAAAGATATTTTCCCCATACTCAGCAACGAACCTTGCGATCATATCATCGGTGCTGACTTCAATGCTCCTTCCAATACGCAAGGCACTGTGAAGCCTGTCACGAAAGGTATCAAACGGCTCGGTATGCTCCCGAAACATCTTGTGCTGATTCATAACTTCATCAAAGGTATATGTACGAGTATTCAGCACTGCGCCATGAATACTCTCCTCATCATTCTGTACAGACTGTGCGATGTCGATCGTGCGGTCTGTTTCGTTTATGCGGTAAATTGTGGTAGTCCCCATAGGCTCACCTCGTATTTAGTATCTTTTTCTATTATAGCATACAATACGCAGGTTGTCAATAATATGCGTATTCAAATAAATGTATTTCGTATCTTAAAATTATTGGCATATTTGATTGGAGCTATACGCAATATCCAAACTAAGATGCGTTTGGAAATGGTACAATATTCATGTCAGCAGGAGAAAGATAGCTGACACATCATAATACATCAGAAAGGACTGATAGAAACTTGAATGAATCTATCCAGTGGGCACCTCCCACAACCCTCCGTCCCGACGGGACAAACCTCCTGCCGTTCCCTGTGAACGCCCTCCCACCTATAATAGGTGATATGGCGCAGGCGATAGCGACTACCACATCAACGGACGTTGCAATGGCAGGAACTTCGATACTCTCGGCGGTAAGCTACTGCTTTTCGGGAGTGTACCGTATGTCGGCAAAGCGTGACCACACGGAGCCGCTGGTGCTTGACACCCTGACTATAGCAGAGCCGAGCTTCAAGAAGTCACCTGTTATGTCTCTAATAAAGAGACCGTACATTCAGTTCGCTCACGACTGGAATGAGAACAACAAGCAGGACATTTTCACTTCTCAGGCGGAACGCAAGCTGTTACAGAGCAAGCTGGAGGCCCTCGAAAAGAAGAAAGATGTCACCGCTGAGGAGATTGCCAAGCTGCAAACAGAGCTGAGTAATATCCCTGCAAGCAACTTCCGCAGGATAGCGGTGGACGATGTTACACCGGAGTCACTTGTGAATCTGCTTGAAGAGAACGGCACACTTCTTATGATATCCGATGAAGCAGGTATGCTCGGCAATTTCAGCGGACGATACAGCAACAACGTGCCTAATCTCGATTTGCTTCTGAAATCGTGGAACGGCGAGACCTACATCAGCGATAGAGCGACCAGGGCGAGTATAGTCCTCAAAAAGCCGTACATGAGCATCTGCCTTGCCTGTCAGCCCTATGTGTTCGACGGTATGATAAACAATCCTGTTTTCAGGGGCAGCGGTCTGATTGCGAGGTTCATGTATTGTTTTCCTGTGAGTAATATCGGCACTCGCAAGTACGATACACAAGCTGTGCCTGAATCCGTTTCCGTGAATTACAAGGATTTGGTCTATAAGCTCCTTGAAACCAAATTCACCTACCACGATGAAAAGGAGCTGTATCTGCATTTCGATGCAAAGGCATACGGGGAGTTTGTTGACTACTACAACAACTTCATCGAGCCGCACCTCGTCACGGATATGGCATTCTGCAAGGACTGGGGCGGAAAATATCACGGCGAACTGCTCCGTCTGTGCGGTATCATTCACTGTATCAAGTGTGCGCTGAACGATGTGAACCCCGTGGAGAACCGTGTCACGCTGGAAACCTTCTGCAACGCCATTGAGATAGGCGAGTATTTCCGTGAACAGGCGATATACGCTTACAGCTTAGGTGACGTTGACCTCGGCACGATCAAGGCTGAGAGAGTGTTGAACAAGATTCGCTCCAAGCATTATCTGTCAAGCGAGGAGACCAGAATTTTCGATAAAGAGACAGACTATCTGCTTGACACGCTCGGTGTTGAGATCGAGCTGCCGTTCTGAGTTTGCAGGAGCTATTATTCATTTTTGGATAATAGAAATTAAAAGTATTAGATTCAAATCCTGGAAAAGCGAAGCTGATTATTGGAAGTTTTTGTAGTATTGCTCCTGATGTAACATTTGTTCTGTGCGATGATCATAATACTGAATATTTTTTAACGTATCCAATAAAAAAGATGGTATTAAATCTTGAAAATGAAGCTATTACAAAAGGAAACATTATTATTGGCAACAATGTTTGGATAGGTTATGGAGCAACAATACTATCTGGTGTTTCTATAGGAGATGGAGCTGTAATTGCAGCAAAAGCTGTGATTACACATGATGTGCCACCATATGCGATTGTTGGAGGAATTCCATCTAAAATTATAAAATTCAGATTTAACGAGGAAATAATCCAAGAATTATTGAAAATAGACTATGAAAAACTTGATAAAATCTTTTTCGAAAAGAATATAAATATTCTCTATACTAAAGTAGAAAAAACAGATATGCTATCTTATTTGCCAAAGAAACAAATGGGGGATTATTAGTATGTTATTTGTTGCCTACATTGTATAAAAATATAATTGGAAATAGTACTACTATGTTCGAATATTGTAAAATAAAAGTGTATTCAAAAGATGTGGAGGAAAAACAAATGACAATAATTGGTGTTATTCCAGCTCGATTCAAATCATCACGTTTTCCTGGAAAACCGTTAGCGGATATTTGTGGCAAACCAATGATCTGGTGGGTATATCAACAGTGTAAGAAAGTCGATGATTTTGACGAGGTGTATGTTGCTACAGATGACGATAAAATATTTGATACCTGCAAGTCTTTGGGTATAGAGGTCATCATGACATCTGAGGAGCATAGGACCGGAACTGACAGGATAGGTGAAGTCGCAAGGAAAATACCTGCTGACCTTATCGTTAATATTCAGGGCGATGAGCCACTGCTTGAGCCTATCGATGGTATAAGGCTTGCGTTTCACAAAAAGGATATGCCTGCTGCGCTGGAGCTGTTCGGAAAGATAAAGGCGAAGGGCTACAAGGTGTTCATTCAGGCAATGGTCAGTCTTAATTACAACGACGAGGAATTTCTCGACCTTATCCGCCGTGTGAACAATCTGGAGCCCTACTCCTTCTACATAGTTGACAGCTTCGGCGTGATGAAGAAAAAAGACCTTATCCGCCTGTTTTACATGGTGGAGCACAACCTGAAAAAGAGCATTGCAATCGGCTATCATTCCCACAACAATATGCAGCTTGCTTACTCAAACGCTCAGGCACTGGTTGATATGCGCACCGAGCACGATCTCATAATAGACTCCAGTATTTTCGGCATGGGACGTGGTGCAGGCAATCTCAACACCGAGCTTTTCGTTGAGTATCTGAACGACAACCTCGGCTGCGAATACAAGCTGAAGCCGCTGCTGAATATCATCGACGATATTCTAAACGATTTCTATCAGCGCAACTACTGGGGGTACTCGCTGCCCAACTATCTGTCGGCAAAGCATAACACCCACCCCAACTACGCAGGCTATCTTGACGGCAAAAAGACCCTAACAGTAGAAGCCATGGACGAGATATTCTCGCTTATGGACGATTCAAAACGTGTAGAGTTCGACAAGGGCTACATGGAGGAGCTTTACACAAAGTATATGGCAAAGGGCAGCGTTCAAGAGAGCCACCTGTCTGAATTGAAGAAAAAGTTCACCGGTAAAAACGTGCTGGTAATCGCTCCCGGCAAAAGCTCTGTAGAGGAAAAGGACAAGGTGGTCGCTTTCGCTAAAAGGGATGACACCGTTTCAATCAGCATTAACTTCGATTACTCGATGTATAATACAGATTTTATCTTTCTCAGCAATCTGAGAAGGTTCCGTGATCTGGATCCAGACATGCATGACAAGTGCATCGTCACCTCGAATATCCCCGCCGTGGACGTATATCTGCAAACCAAGTACGGCGAGCTGCTCAATGACGAGAACGCCGTGCACGACAACGCCGGCATGATGCTGATAAGATTCCTGATAAATATGGGCGTGAAAAAGATCTATCTTGCGGGCATGGACGGATATTCCGTTGACCCCATGCAGAACTATGTGGATCAGAGCATGACATTCTATACGCAGAGAGCAATTACAGACTCTATGAATGATGGAATAAATTCGATGCTAAGGAAATTTAGCAAGGAAATCACTATTGATTTTATAACAGAGCCGAGATATGTAAACATAAGGGAAAAATGAGTATGAAGAAAGTAGTCACATTTGGGGAGATATTGCTGAGGCTTGCTTCTCCCGGATATACAAAATTGTTTCAAAAAGACAGTTTAGATGCAACTTTTTGTGGTGGCGAGACCAATGTTTCGGTGTCACTTGCAAACTTTGGGTTAAAGACATCTTTTGTAACAAAGCTTCCCGATAATGACATTGGAGTAGCAGCGGCAAGATCACTTAACTATTTTGGTGTGGATACCTCAAATATAGTTTATGGCGACGGAAGGATGGGACTTTATTATCTTGAAAAGGGTGCCTCACAGCGTCCGTCAAAGGTAATATATGACAGAGCTTATTCCGCAATTGCACTTGCTAAGAGAAATGAGTTCGACTGGGAGAAGAGCTTTGACGGGGCGGAGTGGTTCCACTGGACGGGAATAACTCCCGCACTTTCCGATGAGCTGGTTGAGATCTGCATGGAGGCCTGCAAGGCTGCAAAGCAGAAGGGTCTAACCGTTTCCTGCGACCTTAATTATCGCAAAAAGTTGTGGAGCAGCGACAAGGCTAAGGAGGTCATGTCTAAGCTTATGCCTTATGTTGACGTTTGTATTGCCAACGAGGAGGACGCCGACAAGGTGCTGGGGATCAAGGCGGAGAACACTGACATTGAAAGCGGAGTCATCAACAAAGAAGCATATAAGACCGTCGCAAAGAAGATATGCGATGAATACGGCTGCAAATACTCGGCGTTCACCCTGAGAAAAAGCTACTCTGCAAGCAGAAACGGCTGGAGCGGAATGCTTTACTGCAAGGACAAGGACGAAGCGTTCTTCTCGAATGAATACGACATACAGATTGTCGATCGTGTTGGCGGTGGAGACAGTTTTTCGGGGGCACTCATTTACAGCCTGCTCACCTGCCCAGACGATCAGAAGCGGATAGATTTTGCCGTTGCTGCGAGTTGCCTGAAGCATTCCATTGAAGGGGATTTCAACAGAGTTACCGTTGCTGATGTCGAGAGACTTTTGAGTAGTGGGGGTAATGGGAGAGTGCAGCGTTAGAAAAATGGTTGTTCTAAAGAGTAGTGAAATGTATTGCGATGTCTACCAACACCATAAACCAGCATAATATCGATTTAAGAATAGGATAATACATGTCCATATTAAATTAAAATGATTCAACTATAAAATAATTATTTGATTATGATTCTAATTTTGTGAGCTACGGCAAATAGTCATAATATCGCATAGCTAAAAATTATTACCGAGGGAAAGGTTGGGTACTAAAATGAAAAAATATTTGATAACTGGCTGTGCCGGTTTCATCGGTTCAAATTTCGTTTACTATATGCTGAAAAAATATGATGACATTCTGCTTGTCAATCTGGATAAGCTCACATATGCAGGCAACCTTGAAAACCTCAAGGGCGTTGAGGGCGATAAACGTCATACTTTCGTGCGGGGCGACATCTGCGACATGGAGCTTGTTACAAAGCTGTTCGCGGAGTATGACTTTGATTATGTAATAAACTTCGCAGCGGAGAGTCACGTTGACCGCTCAATAGCAAACCCCAAAATATTTGTTCAGACAAATGTTATGGGGACTGTAAACCTGCTCCAGCGTGCTAAAGAGGCTTGGTACAATGCTGAGACAAAGACCTGGAAGGAAGGCAAGAAGTATCTCCAGGTCAGTACCGACGAGGTTTACGGAGCGCTCGGCGCAGAGGGCTACTTTATGGAAACCACTCCAATCAATCCTCACAGTCCGTATTCAAGCAGTAAGGCAAGCGCCGATCATTTTGTAATGGCATTCCACGATACATACGGTATGCCTGTCAACATAACAAGGTGTTCAAACAACTATGGCCCTTATCAGTTTCCCGAAAAACTGATTCCGCTTATGATAAACAACGTCAAGCAGCACAAGCAGCTGCCTGTTTACGGCGATGGTATGCAGATCAGAGATTGGCTGTATGTTGAGGATCACTGCAAAGCTATTGATATGGTGGCTAACGGCGGTAAGATCGGCGAGGTTTACAATGTCGGCGGTCATAACGAAAAGCCCAACATTTTAATCGTTAAGACTATCATTTCACAGCTTCACGACAGACTGAAGGACGATGGTATTTCAGAAGATCTTATCAAGCACGTTGAGGACAGACTCGGGCATGACCGCAGATATGGCATTGACCCCACCAAGATAAAAAATGATCTTGGCTGGTATCCTGAAACTCCGTTTGAGAAGGGCATAGTGCTGACTATTGACTGGTACCTTGAGAATGAGGAATGGATGAATAACGTCACTTCTGGCAATTATCAGAAGTATTATGAGGAAATGTACAAAAACAAGTGAGTGAAAATATGAAAGTATTTGTAACAGGCGTAGGCGGACAGCTGGGCTTTGACGTAATGAATGAGCTGAAAAAGCGTGGTCACGAAGCTGTCGGCAGCGATATTCTTGACAATGCACCGCAAGACTTCGAGTACATAAAATTGGACATAACCGACAAGCAGGCTGTAACAAAAGCAATAACGGACATCAAGCCCGATGCGGTTATCCACTGCGCCGCTTGGACAGCAGTTGATGCAGCAGAGGATGAGGAGAATCAGCCGAAGGTCTTTGCAATAAACCGCGACGGTACAAAAAACATTGCAGAAGCCTGCAAGGCTGTTGACTGCAAGATGATATACATCAGCACAGATTATGTTTTCGACGGTCAGGGTGAGCGCCCTTGGCAGCCGGACGATAAGAATTACGCTCCACTTTGTGTGTACGGCAAGTCCAAGCTTGAAGGCGAGCTTGCTGTTGCAGAAACGCTTGATAAGTATTACATAGTGCGAATCGCTTGGGTATTTGGTAAGAACGGCAAGAACTTCATCAAGACAATGCTGAATGTTGGTAAGAAGTACCCCGAGGTGCGTGTGGTCAGTGACCAAATAGGTACGCCTACCTATACATATGACCTTGCGAGACTGCTGGTTGATATGGTGGAAACTGACAAGTATGGCTATTATCACGCCACCAATGAGGGCGGATATATCAGCTGGTATGACTTCACCTGTGAGATTTTCAAACAGGCTGGATATACTACAAAGGTAACGCCTGTGACTACGGCTGAATACGGCTTGAGCAAGGCAAAGCGCCCTTTCAACAGCAGACTGGATAAGTCCAAATTATCGGACAGTGGATTTGAACTGCTGCCCAATTGGAAAGATGCGCTTGCAAGATATTTGAAGGAGATAGAATACTAATGGGACAGATAACGGTTGAAAAGAATGTCGGCGGAATCGATGGTTTGTGCGTGATAACTCCCGCCGTTCACGGTGACAGCCGCGGTTATTTCATGGAGACCTACAGCCAGCGGGATATGGCAGAAGCAGGGCTTGACATTACATTTGTCCAGGATAATCAGAGTTTTTCGACAAAGGGCGTGCTGAGAGGTCTGCATTTTCAAAAGCAGTATCCGCAGACAAAGCTTGTGCGTGTGATCAGGGGCAGAGTTTTTGATGTTGCAGTTGATCTACGCAGCGGCAGCAATACATACGGCAAGTGGTTTGGCGTTGAGCTGACTGAGGAAAACAAGAAGCAGTTTCTTATTCCAAAGGGCTTTGCTCACGGCTTCCTTGTACTCTCCGATGTAGCGGAATTCTGCTACAAGTGTGATGACTTCTATCACCCGAACGACGAAAGCGGTTTGGCTTGGAATGATCCGGAGATAGGAATTGTTTGGCCAGAGGTTGTTGGAAAGTATACAGGCTCGACTGATAGTGAGGGGTATAAGCTAGTGGAAGGAGCAAAGCTGAACCTCTCGGAAAAAGACAAGTTGTGGAGTGGAATAAAGGATACGTTTAAAATCTGAGGAGGTATTTATGAAAGGTATAATTCTTGCAGGTGGCAGCGGAACACGTCTTTATCCGCTAACCAAAGTTACATCTAAGCAACTGCTCCCGATTTATGATAAGCCGATGATTTATTATCCATTGAGCACATTAATGCTTGCTGGAATCAAAGAAATCCTCATCATTAGTACTCCTGATGATACACCAAGATTTGAATCTCTACTTGGTGACGGAAGTCAGTTTGGTATAAAATTGAGTTATCAAGTTCAACCAAGTCCTGATGGACTTGCCCAGGCTTTTATTTTGGGCGAAGGGTTCCTTTCAGGAGAAGCAGGTGCTATGGTACTAGGTGATAATATATTCTACGGAAATGGATTCAGGACACTTCTTAAATCGGCTGTAAAAGATGCTGAAGAAAATGGAAGAGCAACGGTTTTTGGTTACTATGTTTCAGATCCGGAAAGGTTTGGTGTAGTTGAATTTAATAATTACGGTATCGTTATAAGCATAGAGGAGAAACCTATTACACCCAAATCAAATTATGCTGTAACTGGTCTGTACTTTTATCCAGCTGATGTTAGTTACAGAGCAAATCAAGTAAAGCCTAGTGATAGAGGTGAGTTAGAAATTACAAGTTTAAATGAAATGTATCTGAATGATGGACTCCTTGATGTCCAGCTTTTAGGGCGCGGTTTTGCATGGCTAGACACTGGAACGATGAGTAGCTTGCTTCAGGCAGCAAACTTCGTTGAGACAGTTCAGAACCGTCAGGGCATAGTAATATCTGCTCCAGAAGAGATTGCTTACATAAATGGATTTATTGATAAGGATAAACTTGCTGAATCTGCGGCCGCTTATGGAAAGAGTCCTTATGGTGAGCATCTTAAAGCTGTTTCAGAGGGTAGGGTTAGGTATTAGATGATTATGATATTATAGAAATCCCCAAATTCGCAAAGTTCAATCAACCAAATTAGCATAAAAGGCTTTAGTATGTGATTTTTAACGCTGTATATAAATGAATGGAGTTATTTATTAAAAAAGCTTTGGTAAGCGTGATAATTACAGTATATAACATGTAGCTATACTTGTGTTAGGGTATTGATAATGCTATTCATCTGATTTACCGTATTCTTGATGTCGGAGTGCTTTTCCTACAATGAATAATAGTCCATTAATGAATAGGTAGGGACAGAATGTTAACCACAACTCAAATTGCACTATTAGAAGCGATAAAGGCGTCTCTGTTTGACTACACACCAAAGTATCCCGATGATACAGATTGGAACGAAGTTGTAAAAGAAGCCAAAGCGCAGACAATCATGGGACTTATCAGTCCTGTTATTCCAATAAAGGATCAGAACACAAATATTGGAATAGCAAATTATATTCGTATCCTACATGAGCAAGACCAACTGATAAAGCTGCTTGATGAGAATGGGATATCCTGCGTAATACTTAAAGGTTTTGCTGCTGCACAGTATTACTCTAAACCTCATTTACGTGCTATGGGTGATGTAGATTTTCTTGTGCCGTGTAATAGGTTTCATGAGACAGCAAAACTTATGGAATCCAACGGGTATGTCTATACTCACGGAAAAGAAGATACAAATAATAAATACAAAGAGCCTCGGCATCTTGGATACAGTAAAAATGGTATTGAATTTGAATTGCATCATCATTTTAGTACGCCGGGCGCTGATATTGACGATATTCTTGAACAGGCAATTCATAAAAGGGAATATCATGAAATTAACGGATATAAAATACCAATGCTCCCCGAAATAGAAAACGGTCTTGTTTTGTTGGGACATATTAATCAACATTTGAAAGACTATAATCTCGGCCTTAGGCAGATAATAGATTGGGAGATGTACGTTCATATGGTCCTAACTCAAACAGTATGGAATAGTAGCTTTGTTCCACTTGCTGATGGAATAGGTCTAAAAGACCTTGCTGTTAATGTCACGAATATGTGTATTCACTATTTAGGGCTTTCTAATTGCAGTTACATAACCGGTGATTTAAAAACAGATACTTTAGAAGAACTAATAAATGTGCTGTTTGAATCTGGAAATTTTAGCCGCAAAAAAAGTCGAGCTTCTAAAGAGAATAGTGAAGAATCAATTACAAGTGGATTATATAGCATTAAGAAAAAAGGATTCTTTTATTACATCCAAGATTTAGGTATACAAAGATGGAAAATATGTCAGAAACACCCCATATTAAAACCTTTTGCATGGATCTATGGATTATTTAGAGCAATTGTCAAGGGCTTAATAATTATTTTCAAAGGTGGCAGAATAAAGAAATCATTAAATGATGCAAAACAAAAAGTAGTATTGTCTGAAAAACTTGGGCTCAAATCAAAGTAACATAGAACTGTAATACATAGATTATTCAAGGAGGTGGATCACATGCCAATGCACCTATACGAGCACAACCAAACCGCATACAATGCTGCCGTAACCATGCTCGCAGAACGCGGCAAGGCTGCTGTGATCTACCCCACCGGCACGGGAAAGTCTTTCATTGGCTTCAAGCTATGTGAGGATAATCCCGACAAAACTATCTGCTGGCTGTCACCTTCACGCTATATATATCAGACACAGCTTGAAAACCTTGCTGAAACAAGTGACGGCTATCAGCCGGAGAATGTGAAGTTCTACACATATGCAAAGCTTATGAATGTCAGCGATGCAGAAATAGCCGAAATCAAGCCCGACTACATAATCCTTGATGAGTTCCACCGCTGTGGCGCAGAGCTTTGGGGTGCAGGTGTTGACAAGCTATTGAAAGCTTATCCCGATGCGCCTGTGCTTGGTCTGTCTGCAACAGCTATCCGCTACCTTGATAACCAGCGTGACATGACCGATGAGCTGTTTGACGGAAATGTTGCAAGCGAAATGACGCTTGGTGAGGCTATCGTGCGTGGTATCCTTGCTCCGCCGAAATATGTGCTGACGGTCTATTCCTATCAGAAGGAACTTGAAAAATACGAAAAGCAAATCGCCCGTCACAGAAGCTCGCATATTAAGGATACGGCAACAAAGTATCTTGAAGCTCTGCGCCGAACTCTCGAAAAGGCGGACGGTCTTGATGTCATTTTCGATAAGCACATAGAGGATAGGTCGGGAAAGTATATCATCTTTTGCAGCAGTCTTGAAATGATGACCACTTCTGCTGCGGAGGCGAAAAAGTGGTTTGCAAAGGTGGATAAAAAGCCGCACATCTACAAGGCGTACTCCAATGACCCGGAAACGAGCAAGGCTTTTGCGGATTTCAAATCAGAAAGATCCGAGCATTTGAAATTGCTGTTTTGCATTGATATGCTAAACGAAGGTATTCATGTAGATGACATTTCGGGTGTTATTCTGCTGCGTCCGACTGTCTCGCCAATCATTTATAAGCAGCAAATCGGTCGTGCGCTGTCGGCAAGCAAATCCCGAAATCCTGTCATTTTCGACATCGTGAATAATATCGACAACCTCTATAGCATTGATGAGATCA
>ERZ842401.1681-NODE-1681-length-31144-cov-5.623951_pt1 | contig 31144 bp, 26 predicted proteins | sample MGYA00521270_ERZ842401 | MGnify/ENA primary metagenome ERZ842401 (study PRJEB31892, sample SAMEA3878208) | bioreactor metagenome | biome: Moose rumen | place: Sweden | collected 2011-10 | study: EMG produced TPA metagenomics assembly of the PRJEB12797 data set...
AGGGTCTCTTCGCTGGTTCAGACCCCCTCTGGCTCCCCCTAACTTAGGGGGAGAAATAAAATCACTTCAGCAGGTTCATCGTGTCGGTGGCAATCATCAACTCCTCATCGGTTGGGATGACAACAACCTTCACCTTAGAGTCATCGGCAGAGATGACAGCCTCTTCGCCACGAACATTGTTCTTTTGCTCGTCGAACTTCACGCCGAGGAACTCCAGACCATCGCATACAGCAGAACGCATGCTTATCTGGTTCTCACCGACACCTGCCGTGAATACTATCACGTCGACACCACCCATGGCTGCTGCATAGGCACCTATATACTTCTTTATACGATAGAAGTACATGTCCTGAGCCAGCTTTGCACGCTCGTCACCAGACTTCGCTGCATTCTCCACATCACGCATGTCGGAACTACCGCCTGTGATACCGGCTACTCCACTCTTCTTGTTAAGGAGATTGGACATTCCGTCTGGATCGAGGCTGAGCTTCTTCTCGATGAAAGTAACGGCACCGCCGTCAATATCACCAGAGCGTGTTCCCATCACAAGACCCTCCAACGGAGTGAGACCCATTGACGTGTCTACACACTTGCCGTCAACGACTGCAGCGATAGAACCTCCGTTTCCAACATGGCAAGTAATCACTTTCGTTCCTTCCGGCTTCATACCAAGGAATTCCAGTGCACGGGCTGATACATAACGGTGAGATGTTCCATGGAAACCATAGCGGCGCACACCGTAGTCCTTGTAAAGCTCATAGGGTATGGCATACATATACGCCTTGGCCGGCATGGTCTGATGGAAGGCGGTATCAAACACACCTGCCTGAGGCAGACCAGGCATCAACTCCTTAACGGCATTAACACCTTTAAGGTTGGCTGGGTTATGAAGAGGAGCAAGGTCTGAGCACTCTTCAAAGGCTTTCAGTACCTCGTCAGTGAGAATAACGGACTTATTGAACTTCTCGCCGCCATGCACCATACGATGACCTACGGCATCAATCTCTTTCAGGTCTTTGATTACACCAATCTCAGGGTCGGTCAGCAGGGAGAAGATGAACTTCACACCCTCAGTATGTTCGGGGATGTCGTGCATAATCTGCTTCTTCTCACCATTGGCCAGCTTCACCTTCACGAAAGCGCCGTCCAAGCCCACACGCTCAGCACCGCCACTGGTCATCACACTCTTGTCGTCCATGTTGTACAATGCGTACTTAATAGAGGACGAACCACAATTTAACACAAGAATCTTCATTGCTTTTGATTTAATTTGGAAACTAATTAGCACTAATTTTGGAAACCTACTGCATCGTAAATATCCTTATACTCCTGTCTGGACATAAGAATTTTTCCTTAATTAGTGCCAATTTGTTTCGATTTTATTATTATTTACTTCTTAGCGTCCATGGCCTGGCAGGCGGTGATGGCCACCAGGTAGTAGATGTCCTCAACGGAACAGCCGCGCGAGAGGTCGTTCACCGGTCGGGCTATGCCTTGCAGTATGGGGCCGATGGCGTCGGCGTTGCCCAGTCGCTGAACCAACTTGTAGCTGATGTTTCCCACCTCGAGGCAGGGGTAGACGAGTACGTTGGCCTTCCCTGCGATGTCGCTGTCGGGGGCTTTCTTCTGTCCCACCGAGGGCACGAGGGCTGCGTCGGCTTGCAGCTCACCGTCTATCTTCAGTTCGGGGTTCAGTTCCTCTGCCAGGCGGGTGGCTTCCACTACCTTGTCCACCACTTCGTGCTTGGCACTGCCCTTGGTGGAGAAGGAGAGCATGGCCACGCGTGGCTCTTGGAAACCTGCCACGCTCTTGGCGGTCTGTGCCGTGCAGACGGCTATCTGTGCCAGTTGTGCCGCGTCGGGCATGGGGGTGACGGCCACGTCGCCTACGACGAGCACTCCGTTCTCACCGTACTGTGGGGTCTGCGTGATGAGCAGCATGGCTCCGCTTACGCAGGTGATGCCCGGGGCGCACTTGATGATTTGCAGGGCTGGGCGCAGTGTGTCGCCCGTGGTGGAGAGGGCTCCGCTGATTTGTCCGTCGGCATCGCCGCTCTTGATGATGAGGCAGCCGAAGTAGAGCGGGTCCAGGACTTTCTTGTGAGCCTCTTCGATGGTCATGCCCTTGGCCTTGCGAAGTTCGAAGAGCAACTGGGCATACTGCTCGGTCTTCTCACTGGTGGCAGGGTCGATGATGGTGGCCCCTGCGACGTGGGTGAGCCCCAAGGCTTGTGCTTTGGCAAGAATCTCGTCGCGGTTACCGATGAGGATGATGTCGGCCAACTGGTCGGCAACGGCGCGGTCGGCGGCTGTCAGCGTGCGCTCCTCCATGGATTCGGGGAGGACGATGCGCTGACGGTTGGCCTTGGCGCGTGCAATAATAGAGTCAATTAGGTTCATGTTGTTTGGTATATTGTATTCGTTTTCGTTATCGTTCTCGTAGCGCAGCGTCTCGTTGTCGTTTTCGTTCTCAGAACCTTCCCTTCATGAGTATGGTCTCCAACTCTTCGGCGGTGATGTGGCTTTGGAACTGATTGTTGTAGGCCACGGTGATGTTGCCCGTCTCCTCGCTCACCACCACGGCGAGTGCGTCGGTCTCGTTCGATATGCCTCGGGCCGCGCGATGGCGCAGGCCGAAGTCCTTGGGGATGTCCAAGTCGTGGGATATGGGGAGGATGCACGTGGCGGCCACAATCTTGTCGTCGGAGATGATGACGGCTCCGTCGTGCAGCGGACTGTTCTTGAAGAATATGTTCTCGATGAGCCGCTGGCTGATTTTGGCGTCGATGGTCTCTCCTGTGCGTATGAAGTCGCCCAAGGGCAGGTCGTTCTGCATGACGATGAGTGCTCCCACGCGCTGCTTGCTCATGTTGATGCAAGCCATGACGATGGGGATGATGGCCTCGCGGCTATGGCGAAACTCCTCGCCGAGGACGCTCTTCTTCTCGGAACGGAAGAAGCGGGCCAGGCGGTGTACCTTCTGATGGGTGCCGATGTTGTAGAAGAAGTGGCGTATCTCTTCCTGAAAGAGCACGATGAGGGCAATGGCTCCCACGCTTACCAACTGGTCGAGGATGCTACCCAAGAGTTTCATCTCGAGCACCTTGGATACGACAATCCAAAAACTGACGAAGACGAGCACGCCATAGAATACGTTGACGGAGCGGCTCTGCTTCATCACCTTGTAGCAGTAGTAGAGAATGACGGCTACGAGGACGATGTCGACGATGTCTTTTATGCCGATTGCAAACATGTCTTCACTATTTTTATGGTTTCCCTGCAGGCCCTTACGTCGTGGACGCGGAGTATGTTGGCTCCCTTCTGCAGGGCAATGGTGTTCAGTGCCGTGGTGCCTTCGAGTGCCTCGTCGGCTGTGCAGCCAAGCAGTCGGTAGACCATGCTCTTGCGCGAGATGCCCACAAGCAAGGGCAGACCGAACGTCTTCAGTTCGTCGAGGTGGTGCATCAACTCGTAGTTGTGCTCCATTGTCTTGGCAAAGCCGAAGCCTGGGTCGAGAATGATGTCCTTCTGCCCCAGTTCGTGTAGGCGGTCGACGCGCTCGGCAAAGTACCGCATGACCTCGGCCATAAGATGGGTGTAACGTGGGGCTTCCTGCATGGTCTGTGGTGTTCCCTTCATGTGCATGAGCACGTAAGGCACTCCGAGCGATGCCACGGTCTCGAACATGGCAGGGTCGAGGCTGCCCCCGGAGATGTCGTTGATGAGGTTCACATCGTACTCTTCCACGCAGCGGCGTGCAATGTCGGCACGGAAGGTGTCCACGGAGACGATGGCATTGGGATGCCGTTCGCGGATGAGGCTTAGGGCCCTGGCCAAGCGGTCCATCTCCTCTTGTGGCAAGATGTCTTGGGCCCCAGGGCGACTGCTGTAGGCTCCCACATCGATGATGTCGGCCCCTTCGGCAAGCATGGCTTGCACTTGTCGGCAAATGTCCTCGTCGCTTTGCTTGCGGCTGGGGGCATAGAAGGAGTCGGGCGTCACGTTCAGTATTCCCATCACTCGTGGCTCGGACAAGTCAAGCAGATGTCCGCGTATGTTCAGTGTGTAGGGGATAAGACCTTGCATAGGTGTGAACGGCTCTTTATTTCGCACAAAGTTAGTGAGAAATCTGCTGATATGCAAATTTTATGCTCTCATCCTGTGGCCTATAAGGGATAATTTTGTACTTTTGTAGACGGAAGAACATAATCCACAGTGGAATGACGATAGAGGAACTTTATAGGATTTTCCTTCAGCATCCCGTGGTTACGACGGACAGCCGCCGTTGTCCCAAGGGAAGCCTTTTCTTTGCATTGAAGGGAGACACCTTCAATGGTAATGCCTTCGCATCCAAGGCATTGGAGCAGGGTTGCGCCTATGCCGTGGTAGACGAGAAGGAGTATGTGAGGGACGGTCGCTATGTGTTGGTGGACAACGTGCTGGAGACCTTGCAGCAACTGGCCCACTATCACAGGGAACAGATGCCAGGGAAGATGATTCTGCAGATAACGGGTACCAACGGAAAGACCACAACCAAGGAACTCGTGGCCGCGGTGCTCGGCCAGATAGCTTCCGTTCAATACACCCAAGGGAACTTGAACAACCACATCGGTGTGCCCTTGACGCTGCTCACACTCCAGGACGACGGAGGTTTCGGAATCATAGAGACGGGTGCCAACCACCCTGGCGAGATAGCCATGCTGAGCGAATTGGTGGACCCTGACATGGGACTGATAACTAACGTGGGACGTGCCCATCTGGAGGGTTTCGGCTCGTTCGAGGGGGTGAAGCGCACGAAGGGTGAGCTCTATGACTACATCCGCAAGAACAACAAGATTGGTATCTTCCTAAACGCCAGTGCTGAATGTCTCTCGGAGATGGCCGACGGACTGGGGGCCGTGCGCTATGGCTTGACGGGTGCTCCCAGGGCCGAAGTGTGGGGCGAGGTAGTGGAGTGTAATCCCTTTGTGAAGTTCCGTTATCGCCAAGACGGCGTAGCGTGGCAGACCGTTCAGACCCACTTGATAGGGGCCTATAATATCCACAACTTGATGGCAGCCGTGGCCGTCGGGATGCAGTTCGGTGTTCCCTTTAGCCTGATGAATAAGGCGTTGGGCGAGTATGTGCCGAGCAACAACCGTTCCGAGTTTCGCGATACGGGGCGCAATCAGTTGGTCATCGATGCCTACAATGCCAATCCTACGTCCATGGCTGCCGCATTGGACAACTTCCGTCAGTTACGTGCTGAGCGGAAGATGATGATATTGGGTGACATGCGTGAGTTAGGGGCCAACAGCGAGGAAGAGCATCAGCGTGTGGTGGACATGGCCAGTCGGTGTGGAGCCGACGACGTATGGCTCGTCGGGCAGAACTTTGCCCATACGCGAAACGAGTTCCGACTGTTTGCCGACGTTGACGAGGTGAAGAGCGAACTAAGTGCCCACCCTGTCAGTGGGCGCACCATACTTATAAAAGGAAGCAACGGGACACGTCTGTTTCAGTTGCCCGAATTGCTATGATAATAAATGCTATGAGAGAAACAAGAACAAACACAATGATGAGACGATTCCTTTCATTCACAGTCCTTTTGTTTATCCTACAACAGGGTTTTGCGCAACGCGTGACAGACAAACTCGACCGAGGGTTGATAGCCATGAAAATCAGTTCTGGGGTCTACGTCAGTTGGCGTATCTTAGGCGAAGAATACTACGACGTAAAGTTCAACGTTTACCGTAACGGTACGAAACTTACGGCAACTCCCCTCGAAGTGTCCAATTACCGCGATGCAACGGGTACGGCCAGCAGCACATACACGGTTACTGCCGTGGTGCGTGGTGTTGAGCAGGCTCCCTGTGAGGCCGTTGGGGTGTGGAGTAGCAGTTACAAGGAGATTAATCTCACCCACGAGGGTATTAAGAGTACGCTTGTTCCCAACGATGCCTGCTGTGCCGACGTTGACGGTGATGGTGAACTGGAGATATTGATGAAGTTCGACAATGAGAGTGAAATCACTCAGTCCTATCCTAAGTATGGGCCAACGGTTGATGGCGTGGTGACAGGAGAGTACAGTATCTTTGAGTGCCTGAAGCAGGACGGTACCCGTCTATGGTGGGTGAACTGCGGTCCAAACATGGGTGACTTCCAGAACAACGAGCAGAACATCGTGGCTTATGACTGGGATGGTGACGGACGTGCGGAGGCCGTAATGCGTGCTGCCGACGGTACCGTTATCCACATGTCCGACGGCAACACCTACACCGTGGGTAGTTCGACGCTGAACTATCGTGCCGCCACGGGTGGCGGAACCAATTGGTTCATGCACGACGGTGCCGAGTATCTGGTCTACATGGATGGTCAGACAGGCGAGCCCTATCAGTGTATAGAATACCCCTTGAAGCGATTAGAGACTGGGGAGACCGACCTCAATAAGGCTTGGGGTGACGGCTATGGTCATCGTTCATCGAAGCATTTCTTCGGTGCTCCCTACCTCGACGGTCGTAAGCCCAGCATCTTCTTGGCCCGTGGCATCTACACCCGTCATAAGATGATAGCCTTGGACGTAGACTCGGCCACCCATACCTTGCAGACTCGCTGGACGTGGTACAACAATACCAACGGTCCGTGGAAGGGACAAGGATACCACAACTTCGGTATTGCTGACGTGGACTGGGACGGTCGTGACGAAATCGTCTTCGGCTCCATGGTCATCGACGACAACGGAAAGGGTCTCTCCACGACTGGCCTTGGGCACGGCGATGCCCAGCACTGCAGCGACTTTAACCCCTATGTTCACGGTCAGGAAATCTATGCTTGTCTGGAGGACAACCCAGGAAACAACTACCGCGATGCTACCACGAGCAAGATATACCATCGTTTCATTGCTGGCAAGGACGACGGTCGTTGCATGGCAGGCAACTTTACCAACTCCTTCCCAGGCTCTACGGCCAATTCCGCTCGCGAGGGAGCCATCAGCCTGGTAACCAATGAGGCCATCAGTGGACTTGTTACCGACGGTGTGAACCAGAACATGCGCATCTACTGGGACGGAGACCTGTTGTCCGAAACCTTTAACTACGTAAACGGGAAGAACACCGAAGGGTGCGTGGCGAAGTATGGCAGTTGGTCTCCCATCTACACGATGGCTGGCTCGCTCACGAACAACGACACGAAAGGTACCCCCTGCTACCAGGGTGACATCTTTGGCGACTGGCGTGAGGAGGTTATCATGCGTACGGCGGACAACAACATCCGTATCTATTCCACCCCCACCTCCACAACGAACCGCGTCTACTCCCTGTGGCATGACCACCAATATCGTAATGCCATGGTGTGGCAGATGTGCGGTTATAACCAGCCGCCCCACTTGAGTTATTTCATGGGAGAACTGGAGGGTATCACCACACCGCCCCCACCACTTACCATGACGGGCCGTGAGGAGGTTGCCGATGGAGGCACTATTGGCTCGGCACAGAACGACAAGCACGTCATTGTGTGCGAGACGCAGAACAGCAATGTCACCATCGAAGACGGAGCAAAGCCCTATATTCTCACCTTCAATGTGCCCACCTGGGTACAGGGTTCCGCCCCCAGTGAGTGCTCGACGAAGAGTACCAAGATTACCTACACTACCTACACGTGTACCGTTGCTGGCGGTGGCCTGGCAGGTGACGCTCGGCTCATCAAGCAAGGAGACGGCATACTTTCGCTGCCGAAGGCCGACTTCACCCACACGGGAGAGACCAATGTGTGGGCTGGCGTGCTTAACTTCGATGGCACGATGAAGCAATCTCCCCTTTGGCTCAATCGCTTTGCCGAACTCAACTCCAACGGCGGTGAGTTCAAGAGCATCGTTGCCGACTATGCCGCCGTGATTCGTCCCGGTGGGGAGGACACGAAAGGCACCATCACGACCGACAGCCTGGCACTGGGCTTCGGCTCGCGCCTCGTGTTCGACCTCTATGGCGAGGACATCACGTCGGATGTCATAAAGACTCGCGCCCTCAGCATCGAAACAAAGACGGGCAATGCCTGGACGCTGGGAGGTCCGCAATACTTGAGTCCTGTCGTCGAGATAGTAGGCCACCCGGGCACCGGAGCCGAAACCATGGCCGCGGGCAAGTATGTGATAGCCGAAATCCAAGGTACCATCACGGGCGATGTCTCTAACCTGGTAGTAGAGGGCCTGCCCACGCTGAAGAAGAACCTTTATGTGGAAGACGGCAAGCTTATACTGGAAATCGTTGGAATGCGCGATGCTGCCACGGTGTGGTGGACGGGCGAAAACGGCAGTCAGTGGGACTTTGCCGAGACAGCCAACTTTTCTATCTCCGACGACGAGGAGGCCGTGAGCTTCGTATCTGGTGACGATGTTGTCTTCGACGACAATGCACAGACCAAGACGGTGACGGTGGACGGCAGCGTTATCCCCAATACGTTCACGGTGAACAATACTTCAGCCTACACCATAGGTGGTGAGGGTACCATCGACGGGACTGCCAAGTTCGTCAAGGAAGGTACGGGCATCGTGACCATGAGCGGTAACAATTCCTATACTGGCGGCAATGCCTTGAAGGGCGGTACCACGCGTGTCAGCCTGCTTGCCAATCAGTATAGTGCCGTGGGTAACCTTGGCGGTATCACCGCAAACGCCAATCTCTTTACCATCGAGAATTCTGCCGTCCTGCAGAGCACAGCAGCCCTTGAGATGGGTTCTCCCATGAAGATGGTGGGCGAGGAAGGAGGTGTTATCAACAACTCGGCCGATTTCCGCATGAATGCCGCTCTGTCGGGGACGCTGCTTACAAAGAAGGGCTCGGGTTGTCTCTATGTATCGGGTGGCAGTTCACTCTCTCGTATGGTTATCGCAGCTGGCTCGGTGGCAGAGACCGGCAATCCAGCCGCTACGGTCGAATTCCAGGGCGGAACGCTCTACGACGACGCAACGTGTACCACCCATGCCATTTACGTCCCGAAGGGAAAGTCAGGAACATGGCAACTCACCTATACCTATTATACGAATTACACCAATAAGCTGACGGGTGAGGGTACCCTAACCGTCGTTCCCCGCAATACGGTCAGTCGTGTCCGCATCTCGGGCGATTGGTCGGAGTTCCAAGGTACCGTCAAGCATACGAATACCAGCATCTGGCTGCCCTTCGACTGTACGTCGGGCATGCCTCACGGTACCCTCGACATTGCATCTGGCTGTGGTGTGACGAACGTCGCCAAGGCCATGACCATAGGTGCAGTCACGGGTAGCGGCTCACTGAACCATGCTGTGGCCAACTTCCAAAATAGCAGTGCCGTCAGCGGTAACAATACATGGAACATCGGTAACTCGGACGGTAAGGACTTCACCTTCGCAGGTATCATTCACGACGACGGGGGGACGAACAAGTCACTCTTTAACAAGGTGGGCACATGCAAGATGACGTTCACTGGTACGGGCTCTTTCTCGGGTGCCTGTCGGGTGAACGCTGGCGAGCTATGCCTTAACAACTCCACCACGAACGTCATGTTGGGTACCAGCACTCTCACCGTAGCCAAGGGTGCCACACTTAGCGGCAAAGGCGTGCTGGCCAATACTTCGGTCACCGTCGTCAGCGGCGGAACGTTGCGCAGCGGCATTACGGAGAAGGCCACGAGCGGTAACCTGCAGTTCAGCGGAAAGAACGTAATCGTGAACGGCAACATCCAGACGTACGTCTCGTCACGCTCGCTCTATAGCAAGTTCACCAACATTGGAACGCTGACGCTGAACGGAACCTTGGTGCTGAAGGGACGTGACGACCTCTCCTTGTCAGTCGGTGATGAGCTGAAGATCTTCGATGCCGCCACCATCACGCTGGGCAGTTCCTTGTCCTTTGACCTCTGTAGCCCCAACCCCTCACGCGGCTATACGTGGGACACCAGTCGTCTGAGCGAAGGTGTCCTGGTCGTTGGTCCCGCACCGGACGGCGTAATCAGCCTTCAGGCCGACGAACTACGTGAGGCCGACATCTACACCTTGCAGGGTGTGAAGTTGAAGAAGTGTCCCACGCGCGCGGGTGTATATATAGTAAATGGTGTCAAGACGCTATTGAAGTAAGCGCAATGCGCTTGGCTTCAGCTCTGTCAGGTTTTCCGGTTGCCGTGAGAGGCAACTGGGAAACTTGTATTATGCGCTTAGGCATCCAGTAGGGATTGCCCAGACATAGGCGAAGCAAGTGCTGGTCGATGTGGGCTGTGGTCAGGAATACCACCACCTCACCGAACTTAGGGTGGGGGAGCGATGTTACCTGGATGGTGTCCCTGTACACTGGTTTCAGTCTGCGCTCCACCTCCTCTATCTGAATCTTGATGCCCCCCGAGCAGATGATGTTGTCGCTACGGCCGATGACTTGGAACCCTCCGTGTTGCAGACCCTCGGGGTGGGGACGTACGATGTCGTGGGTATGTTGTTCTCGGTCGCAAAGCATGGGAGCGTGGACAATCAGGCACCCTTCCTTGTCCTGCGAGAGACTGACCCCTGGCAGCGGACGGTACCATTCCTCTTCCTTGATGTCCCGCAGGGCAATGTGCGAAAGCGTTTCGGTCATGCCATACGAACTCCATATCTTTCCCGGCATGGTGCGCAGTTCGGTCTCCATGTTCGGGTCGATGCTTCCTCCTCCCACTATCAGGTGGTCCACCGTCTTCAGCCGTTCCCTTTCCTCGGGTTCCCTCAGTGTGTTCCACACTTGCAGGGGGACCATGGCGGCAAACAGCTTGCCCGTAACTCCTTGCAGCGGTAGGGCGAGGGGGTGGCCGTCGGGCTTTCTCTCAATCAGGTTCAACCGTCGTTCCAAGGCCCGCACAACCATCATCTGCCCTGCAATGTAATCAAGGGGCATGCACAGCAGCGCCGTGTCTCCCTCCCGAAGGCCCAGGTAGTCACACGTCATGCGTGCCGACCTTCTCATGCGCTCCTTCTCGGCCATCCAGGGCTTGGGATACCCTGTGCTGCCGCTGGTGTGCAGTAGCACGGTGGGCTCATCGTTGTTCCATTCGCGCAGGAACTTATCCAATGTAGTATAGTTCATCTCCTCTGATTTCGGTCTGAGCCGGTGTATTGTCGGTGAACAGGCGTCCGGTGCCTAAGCCCTGAGGCATCGAAGGGTTGTGGGTGGAGACCCATTGGGCGATGTGTGACAGCCCGATGTTGCTCTCCAGCGCCGACGTGGCCCACCAGCCGATGCCCCGCTGCTTGGCCAGCGCAATCCACTCTTCACAGCCCCGTATGCCTCCGTGCAGTGAGGGCTTCAGTATGATGTATTGGGGGCGGATGCAGTCCAGCAGTTCCTCCTTCCTCTCCCTTGTGTTAATGCCGATGAGCTCCTCGTCCAAGGCGATGGGCAATGGTGTCGACGCACAAAGGTCCGCCATCTCCTTCCACTGCCCCTGGCGGATGGGCTGCTCTATGCTGTGGAGGTCCAGTCGTGCCAACCGTTCCAGTCGCTCCCGGGCTTCGGTCGTCGCAAAGGCACCGTTGGCATCTACGCGCAGTTCCACCTGTTCGCGTCCGTATGACACACGTATGTGTTCCAGCAGTCTCAACTCGTCGTCGAAGTTGATGGCTCCGATTTTCAGTTTTACACAGCGGTAACCCTCCCGCAGTTTCTCCCCGATGCGTGCGCTCATCTCGTCGTATGTCCCCATCCAGATGAGTCCGTTGATGGGTATGCCTTCCTCCCCGCGCAGGAATGCGTTCCCCCGTTCGCTTCTCCCTTGCAGTTCTGTCCATGCACACTCGATGCCGAACAGTATGCTCGGATAGTCCCGTAGCATGTCGTACGGAACCACCCCCAGTTGGCACGTCAGGTGACAGGCGGCATGCAGGTACTCCTCGTAGTCTGGCAGGCTGTCGCACGAAAGGTCGGGCAGCGGGGCACACTCTCCCGTGCCCTGTCGTCCGTTCTCCCGAAGGGTCACGTACCATACCTCGCGTGTCGTATATACTCCCCGTGAGGTGCCGGCCGGCTGACGGAAGTGCAACATCCGTCTTTCGATTTCGTACTTCATGCCCAAACCTCTAACCACTAAGCTCTAAGCCCTAACCTTTTTCTTACGGAACCAGCGGGTCGCCCCATTGGGGAGCCCGTTTCTCTAGGAATGCATGTCCGCCTTCCTGCGCCTCGTCGCTCAGGTAGTAAAGCATGGTGGCATCGCCCGCAAGCTCCTGTATGCCAGCCTGACCATCCAGTTCGGCGTTCAGTCCACGCTTTATCATGCGCAGGGCCAGGGGTGAGTGTTTCATCATCTGCTGACACCACGCCACGGTCTCGTCCTCCAGCCTTTCGTGCGGCACCACCTTGTTCACCAGCCCCATCTCCAGGGCTTCTTGGGCCGAATAGAGCTTACACAGGAACCATATCTCCCGGGCCTTCTTCTGCCCGACGATACGGGCCAGGTAGCTGCTCCCAAAGCCGGCGTCGAACGAACCCACCTTGGGTCCCGTCTGACCGAACTTGGCGTTCTCCGCCGCTATCGTAAGGTCACACACCACGTGCAGCACGTGTCCGCCGCCTACGGCAAAGCCGTTCACCATGGCAACTACGGGCTTCGGAATCGAACGTATCTGTCGTTGCACGTCCAGCACGCTGAGCCTCGGCACCCCGTTCTCGTCTACGTAGCCGCCGCGTCCCTTGACGTTCATGTCACCTCCCGAGCAGAAGGCGTTGGTCTTCATCCATTCCTCCTCGCTCTGTCCCTCCTTGCGCGGGCTGTCGGCCCCCGTGAGGATGACCACCCTCACGCTGTTCCTTTCGCGGCAAACGCTCATGGCATCGCTCAGTTCCGCCGTAGTGAGGGGCGTGAACGCATTGCGCACTTGCGGACGGTTGATGGTAATACGGGCTATGCCCTCCCACTCGTCCAGCAGTATCTCCTTGTATTCCTTAATCCGTTTCCAATCTCTCATGTCTTTCTTGTTTTCATGTTGTTTTTATCTCAAGCACCACGGCTTCACGGCTCTCTGCAAAGTCCTTCATCCGCTCTTCCCCTTGGAGATAGCGCACACCGTATTGTCGGCACACAGGCTCGGCACTGGTCGTGTGCCGGCCACGGATGAAGGCTTGGCTCCGCTCGTCCTGGGGCAGGGGCAGGCGGTCAAATATCCCTCCCCCTCCATTGTTCAGTAGCAGGATGTGCAGGTTCTGGGGCATCGGCTGGCTCCACAGAGCGTTTTGGTCGTAGAAGAACGCCAGGTCGCCGGTTATCAGATAGTTGGGTCGCTCGGGATGTGCCAGTGCATAGCCCACGGCCGTACTGGTGCTTCCCTCTATGCCGTTGATGCCCCGGTTGCAGCACACCGTCACGTCGGGCCTTATCCTATGGTGCTCGGCCATGCGTACGGCCGAACTGTTGGCCAGATGCAGCACGGCCCCTTCGGGCAACAGCCTGATGAGGCTGCCCACGACGCTCTCTCCCTCCGTCTTCAGCTTCAGGGCCAGGGCGTTCCATCGTTTGGTAAACGCGTGGTCAGCCCCCTGTGCGTCCAGCGCGTCCAGCAGTTCCTCCTCGCCACACTCCACGATGGTTGTCAGACACTGGAACGTGTCTCTCACCTCGCCTCGTCCGTTCACGTCCCAGTGTTCTCTCGGAGCGTTGCCCCGCAGGAATGCCTTCATGCATTTCGACACAAGGTGTCCCCCGAGGCTTATCACCAGGTCGGGCACATACGCTTTCTTTTCATTCTCTGGTATGGAGGCTATAAGGTTGTCGAGGTCTCCCCGTATGCCTTCCCGCTGATTCCCCAGCTGTTCGCTCACCATCACACAGCCCTTGGGCAGCTGTCGCAAGGGCCTCGGGTACTGTCCCACCACAATCATGGGCCTGCTGGCCTGGGCAAAACGGCGGGCCAGCGAACTGACATCGGCGGTTCGCCGGATGACCCTTACGGGGGGAAGCTCCGGGGTGTGGAACTCATAGAACGGTTCGCTCACGGGCACGTTGATATGTACCGGTCCCCCCGTTCCATGGGTGGCTTCCAGTAGCGCCTCGTTAATCAGGCGGTTGCAGTGCCAGTCGTTTTCCGCCGTATGTACCTCGGGCAGGCTCACGCTCCTCCGCACCATCGGGCCGAACACGCCCTGCTGTGGCATCGTCTGCCCATCCATCTGTCCTATCCAGGCCTGCGGACGGTCGGCACTGATGACTACCAGTGGCACGCCCTGATAGAAGGCTTCGCACACAGCCGGATGAACGTTGGCCACGGCCGAGCCGCTCGTTATGCACACCGCCACGGGCCTGTCCGTGGCCAGGCTCAGTCCGATGGCTTGGAAGCCGGCGCTCCGTTCGTCGGTGACGGACCTGCAGCGCATGCTCCCCATTTGACTGAACGTGTGCACCAGTGCCGCATTGCGGCTGCCCGGGCACACCACGATGTCTTCAACCCCATGGGCCTGAAGCAGGGCTGCCAGTTGTTGTATGTTTCTCTTGTCGCTGTACATGGTGTGTCACGTGAATAATGCTTCCGATTTTCTTCGTATCTCCTCCCGTTCGTCCTCCATCCTGCTGGAGGTCAGCAGTCCGCTGCCGGCGTATACGGTGGCACGCCCCTTGCCGTGCAGTCTGGCACATCGGATGTTGACGTACAGATGGCTCTCTCCGTCCGCCTCCACGGGTCCCAGGTATCCGGCATAGTAGCTGCGGTCGTAGCCCTCGTTCGCCAGTATGAACCGCTTCGCCTCCTCCTTGGGCATGCCGCATACGGCAGGGGTGGGGTGCAGGGCCTCGGTTAGGGCCGTCAGGCCTGCATCGTCGTGGGGTGTGAAGCGAAACTTCGTACATAGGTGGTAGAGCTCCCCTGTGTGCAGCGTGGTCGTCGCCTGTTCCGTGACGTCGCAGCATAGTGGTGTCAGCCGTTCACGGAGATAGTCGCACACCAGCCGTTGCTCCCTCCGGTTCTTCTCGTCCCATCCGTCATTGCTCCCGTCGGCATACTTTGTTCCGGCCAGAGCCATCGTGTCCCATCCCTCGCAGGTATGCCTCAGCAGCAGTTCAGGCGTTGCGCCTATCCAGGTGCCTGTCTCGGGTGTGTGAAGCAGATAGACCAGTGAGTGTGGGAACCTCTCGCACAGACGGTGGAACGTCTCCATCGGGTCGCCGCATGTGGCATCGAACGGTCTCGAGAGCACCAGTTTCTGGAACCTTCCCTTCCTCAGTTCGCGGTGGAACGTCTCAAACCTCTCTCCGTACGTCCCCGTCCTCCTGAGCATCGGGCTTTCCTCGTCACGACCCTCTAACGCCCTAAGTTCTAAGCCCTCCACACTAACCCCTAAGCTCTTCGCTCCGCGAAGAAGTTTACTTCCCCTTATCCAAACCTTGGGGCTTCGGACCGACTCCTGGAAGGGTGCGAACACAAAGCGGTAGCGTCCATCCCCTCCGTCGTCCGCGAGCATGAGGGTTTCCGTCGTTTCCGCCAGTCGGTAACATACGAACCGTTCCCCCTTCTTCGCTCTGTTGTCAGTCATCCGTTCCTCTGGTTTTGTCGTTTCGTCATCCCCCGATACGGGCGTTCAGGCCTGCGTCTTGCAGGATGGAGAGTGCGTGCTGTTGCTCTTCGTCGGTAGGTGTGCGCATGAGCACGGACTGCGGGTTGTAGGTTGTGCCGAGTCGTTCGTGCTTGCCCTTCCCTATGTCGTGGTAGGGCAGGAGGTTCACCACTTCGGGCTTCACGGGCAGGGAGGCGAGGAACGAGGCCGAAGCCCTCAGGTTCTCGTCATCCGCATTGATGCCTGCAATCATGGGGATGCGTATCCAGAAGGGGTGGGAGCGTTGGCTCACATGGCGTATGCCTTGGAGTATGCGCTCATTGGGCACTCCGGTGTAGAGCTGGTGTTGTTGGGAGTCCATGTGCTTGAGGTCGATGAGCAATAGTTCGCACGCCGGCATGACGCGCTCCAGCGTCTGGTCGCTGACGTACAGGGTGGTGTCCACGGCACGGTGCAGTCTGCGGCGACCCAGTTCGTCGAGCAGTTGGAGGGCATAGTCGGGATGCATGAGGGGCTCACCTCCGCAGAGCGTGACGCCTCCGCCCGAGTCTTCCATCACCTTCCGTTCCTTCTCCACGACGGCCATCAGTTCGTCCGTCTTCCACTCCCGTCCGCTCATCTCCATGGCCTTCGTAGGGCACTCCAGGGTGCAACGTCCGCAGCGTGTGCAGCCTTCGTCCTGGAGTATGCCGTCGGGGGTCAGGTGCAGCAGGTGCAGGGGGCACTGGTCGACGCAGGTGCTACAGCCGATGCATTTCTTCCGGTTGTACATCTTTTCGGCCCGCGTGGATATGCCCTCGGGGTTGTGACACCAGATGCAATGCAGGGGACAGCCCTTGAGGAAGAGCGTGGTGCGTATGCCCGGTCCGTCGTTAAGGGCAAAGCGTTTGATGTCGAAAATCAGGCTCATCCTTCCTCTTCCTCTTCCTCCGGGGTTAGAACTCCTGGTTCTCGGTGCGTGCGATAATCTCGTTCTGCAGTTGCTCGGTCATGTCGTTGAAGTAGTCGGAGTATCCGGCTACGCGTACCAGCAAGTCGCGGTATTGCTCGGGGTGCTGTTGTGCGTCCAGCAGGGTGTCGGTGTCTACGACGTTGAACTGGATATGATGGCCGCCCAGGGCGAAATAGGTACGTATGAGCGAGACGAGTTTCTTGAGGTCTTCGTCCCTCTTCATCAGTTGGGGCACGAAGCGCACGTTGAGCAGTGTGCCGCCAGACATTGTCTGGTCGAGCTTGCCCAACGACTTGACCACGCTCGTCGGGCCCTGCGTGTCGGCCCCATGGGCCGGGGATGTGCCGTCGGAGATGGCGAAGTGTGCGAGCCTGCCGTTCACGGATGCGCCGCACACCGACCCGAAGTAGTTGTGGCAGGTGGTAGACAGCATGTTCAGCTGTGTCTTGCCGCCTCGGGTGTTGGGGTGCCCTTCTATGGCCCGTACAAGGTCGTTGTACACGCGCACGGCGATATCGTCTGCGCGGTCGTCGTCATTGCCGAAGAAGGGGGTATGGTTAATGATGTACTGGCGCATCTTCTCGTTCCCTTCGAAGTTGTCGGCCACGGCCTTCAACACCTCGTCCATGGTGTATCGGTGGTCTTCGAACACATGTTTCTTCAACGTCGACAAGCAGTCGGTGATGGTTCCGAGGCCCGTACACTGGATGTACGTCGTATTGTATCGGGCTCCTCCGCTGTAGTAGTCGCGCCCGCGTTCTATGCAGTCGTCGATGAAGAGCGAGAGGAAGGTGGCCGGAGCATAGAGCGAGAACATGCGCTCGATATAGTTGTTGACCGAGAGCTTCATGTTCACGAAGTAGAGCATCTGCCGGTGATAGGCATCGTACAGTTGTTCGTATGACGTGAAGTCGCGCGGGTCTCCGGTCTCCAGTCCCAGACGCTTTCCGCTCTCGGGGTCCAGTCCGTTGTTCAGCGTTATCTCCAGTATCTTGGGGGTGTTGAGGTAACCTGTCAGTATGTAGGCTTCCTTGCCGAAGGCTCCCACCTCTATACATCCCGAGCAGCCTCCCTCGTTTGCGTCCTCCCGGGTCTTCCCTTGTCGCACCAGTTCCTTGGTATAGACGTCGGGGTTGAAGACCGAGGGGTAGCCGTGACCCTGTCGGATGACGCGGGCTCCGGCCATGACGAATTCGTCGGGTGTCACCTTAGAGACGTGGATGCTGAGTCCGGGCTGCAACTCGTGAAGTTCCTCTTGTACCTCCAGTATGATGTAAGACACTTCGTTCACGGCGTTGCGTCCCTCGCGGTCGATGCCTCCGATGTTTATGTTCGTAAAGTCGTTGTATGTGCCCGACTCCAGTGCGGTTACGCCCACCTTGGGCGGGGCGGGTTGGTTGTTGAACTTTATCCAGAAGCAGCTGATGAGTTCCTTCGCTTGTTCGCGCGTGAGCGTTCCTTCGGCCAGTCCCTTCTGGTAGAAGGGGAAGAGATGCTGGTCGATGTGGCCGGGATTCATGCAGTCCCAGCCGTTCAGCTCCGTAACGGTGCCTAGGTGAACGAACCAGTACATCTGTATCGCCTCCCATAGGTCGCGCGGCGCATGGGCCGGAACCCAGCGGCACACGTCCGCTATCTTCCGCAGCTCCAGCTTCCTTTGCTCGTCCGTCTCTGTTTGGGCCATCTGCTCGGCCAGTTCGGCATGTCGCTCGGCAAAGACTATGGCTGCGTCGCACGAGATGGACATGGCTTCCAGTTCCTGCTCCTTATCGGTGGCCTCGGGGTCGTTGATATAGTCGAGCGCGGCAATGCGTTCGGCAATCAGGCGCTTGCAGTCCAACAGGCCGCGATGGTACATTTTTCCGTCCATCGCCGTATGGCCGCCTGCGCGCTGTTCCATGAACTCCGTGAACACGCCTGCATGGTAGGCTTCCTCCCATTCCTTGCTGACGTGGCCGAAGATGCGCTCGCGCTGTGTGCGCCCCTGCCAGTAGGGGATGACCTCCCGTTCATAGCGGTCTATGTCCTCCTGCGATATATGGTAGGGTTGCAGCTCACGGGTGTCCAGCACGTGCAGGTCCTCCACCGTGTGGCACGTCAGTTCGGGGAATGTGGGCACGGCCTTGGGCACGGGTCCGCGCTCTCCTACGATGAGTTCGTCGCGACCGATGTAGATGGTCTTCCGTTTACATATCTCCAGGAAGTTGCGGGCGCGCAGGACGCAGTTCGGCATTTTCCCGTAGTTTTCCTTGTAAAAGGCGGTCTCTATGAGCGCACGCTCTATGCTGAGCGTGGTTGGTGTCTCTATGCTTTGCTGGCGAAGCCGCTTTACGCGGTCGTTCATGCCTCCGTCGTTGGAGGGATTCTTCAGGGGGAAGTTCATACTATACCTTAAATATTATATATATGTTACAATTGGGTACAAAAATATGGATTAATCTTGGCTTTTGCAAGCAAAAACCGAAAATAATTCACCGATTGTTTGGCCTGCTGGGGATAATGCGCTAAATTTGTGCCCCGTAAAGATTGTATTATTTACACACTAAACGATTATGAGACTGACCGTCATCGGTGCCGGCAACATGGGCGGCGCGCTCATCCACGGGTGGGCAAAGAGTGAGCAAATAGAGCAGATAACCATAGCGGACAAGAACGAGGGGCTGCTGGCTTCGTTCCAGGAACTGTATCCTTCGGTGCGCACGACTACGGACAACGCCGGCGCGGTGGACGGGGCCGACGTCATCGTCGTCGTAGTGAAGCCCTGGCTCATGTCCGAGGTGTTGGGCGAACTCAGAGGGCATGTCGACTTCCGCCGCCAGATAGTGGTGAGCGACGCGGCTAACTTCACCACCGACAAGGTGGCGCAGGCACTGGGCCGCGACGGGCAGTATGCCTACGTAATCCCTAACATCGCGGCCGAGTTCGGCCAGAGCATGAGTTTCATTGCTATGGGGCGTGCCGCCAACGACGATACCACGCAGGCGGTGAAGGCCCTCTACGATCTGGTGGGCGACACCATGGTGGTGGACGAGAAACAAGTGGAGCCTGGCATGATGATGGCCAGTTGTGGCATAGCCTACGTCATGCGCTACATCCGCGCACAGATGGAGGGTGGCTGCCAGATGGGATTCTATCCTGCCCAGGCCAAGCAGATAGCCATGCAGACCATGCAAGGGGCCGTCAGCCTCCTGCGCGAGACAGGATGGCACCCCGAGGAGGCTATCGACCGCGTCACCACGCCCGCAGGTGTGGCCATCAAGGGCATTATCGCTCTGGACGAAGCCGGCTTCTCGTCGGCCGTCATACGCTCGCTGAAGGCGGGCCTCGAGAAGTAACCTTAACGCTTGTTTAACCGTTTAATACCCCATACAGAACTATGATTTTCCCTCCCTCAACCTACCAGCAACGCCGCAACCGCCTCAAGAAGGATGTGGGCCACGGCCTATTGCTCTTCCTGGGCAACGACGAGGTGGGCATGAACTATGCCGATAACACCTACCGCTTTCGCCAAGACTCTTCGTTCCTCTATTTCCTGGGCCTCGACTACCCATCCCTTGCGGCCGTCATCGACATAGACAACGACCGTGAGATGGTCTTCGGCAATGAGTTGACCATCGACGATATCGTATGGACGGGCACCCAGCCCACCCTGCACGAGAAGTGTGCCGAGGCGGGCATCAGCGACTGCCGTCCGATGGGTGAGCTGCGAGACTACCTGGAACGCGCCCAGAGCATAGGCACCCCCATCCACTACCTGCCCCCGTACAGGGGCGACCATCGCGTATGGCTGTGGGAGTTGCTCGGCATAGAGCCCGGGGCGCAGGACTGCGGTGCGTCGCTCCCCTTCATACGGGCCATCGTGGCGCAGCGTAACTATAAGGACGAGGCCGAAATCAAGCTCATCGAGGAGAGCGTCGACCTGAGCACCGAGATGCACCTTGCGGCCTATCGCACCGTGCGGCCCGGCGTTCACGAGTCCGAAGTGGCGGCGGCCGTCGAGGAGGTGGCCTGTCGCCACGGCAATGCCCTTGCCTTCCCTACCATCGCAACGGTCAGGGGACAGGTGCTCCACAACCATGGTTTCATCCACACCCTTCAGGAGGGTGACATCTTTCTCCTCGATGCAGGGGCCGAGACACGTTCCCACTATGCCGGCGACCTCTCCTCGTCGATGCCCGTCGGCGAACGGTTCACCGAGCGGCAGCGAACCATCTATGAGCTGCACCTCGCCAGTTTCCAGGCCGCCGTCGATACGCTGGCCGTGGGCGTACCCTTCCGTGATGCCCACCTTGCAGCCGCAGTGCGTATCTGCGAAGGCATGAAGGACCTGGGCCTCATGCAGGGCGACCCTGTGGAGGCAGCGAACGCAGGTGCCTATGCCCTCTTCTTCCCCTGTGGGCTGGGACACATGGTGGGACTGGACGTGCACAACATGGAGAACCTGGGCGAACAGTACGTCGGTTACGCCGACGGCCAACGTAAGAGCACCCAGTTCGGGTTCAAGTCGTTGCGCCTTGCCCGCCCGTTGGAGCCTGGCTTTGTATTCACCGTCGAGCCCGGAATCTACTTTATACCCGAACTCATCGACCGCTGGGAGGCCGAGCACCAGTTCACCGATTTCATCCGATACGACCGACTCTCGCCCTGGCGCGATTTTACGGGGCTGCGCAACGAACTGAACTATGCCGTCATGCCCGACGGGCAGGTGCGCCAGCTGGGAACCGTGCGTAAGCCGATGACCATAGAGGAGGTCTACGCCGCCAAACAGCTATAACGAGAGAAAACCTACCTTGGGCCGGTGCATAAGGCTTCTGCACAATCCATCATACCGGCCTGACGGGGCCGAAGTGTTAAATATATGTTAAAAACACTTTGGCCCTTTGTTTGTATCGAAACATCCCTTACCTTTGCACTGTACTAATTAACTATTACACTATTAACATACCTATTATGATACGCATTAGTCATGTAAGTTTCGGCTACACGTCGCGGGCGAAGGTGCTCGACGACTTTAGCCTTGAGTTCGGAGAGAGCGGTGTGTATGGCTTGCTGGGTAAGAACGGCACGGGCAAGAGCACCCTGTTGTACCTGATGACGGGTCTGCTGCGTGCGCAGTCGGGCGAGGTAACCCTCGACGGGGTGCCCACAGTGGAGCGCAGGCCGGAAGTGCTGAGGGAGATGTTCATCGTCCCCGAGGAGTACGACCTGCCGTCCATTGCGTTGCGCGACTACGTACGTGCCCTCAAGCCCTTCTATCCGCGCTTCAGCGACGAACTGCTGGAGCGTTGCCTGCGCGAGTTCGAGATGCCTCAGGATGTGAACCTCGGCAGTTTGTCGATGGGGCAGAAGAAGAAGGTGTACCTGTGCGTGGCACTTGCGGCCAACACGCGCTACTTGTTCCTGGACGAGCCTACGAACGGCTTGGACATACTCTCCAAGAGTCTCTTCCGCAAGGTGGTGGTCGCCGGCATGGCAGAGGACAAGACTGTCATCATCTCCACCCATCAGGTGCACGACGTAGAACGGTTGCTTGACCACGTGGTTATCATAGACCAGAACCGCGTGCTCTTGAGCCAGCGGCTGGAGGAGACGGACGATGCCCCCGTCGACGTAGAGAAACTGTTCATCGAAACCCTGGGCGGCAAGGCGTGAAATTGTATATTGTAAAACCCTCAAACATATAGAACTATGGATATCAATCGTCTTATGCACGTTGCCCGATGGAATATGGCCATCAACCGTGCGCAATACCTCAAGTTGGCGCTCAGCCTCTTTCTCGTCATGTCGCTTCCCCTGCTCCTCTTCGTGCTGAAGACCATCTGGATGGTGGCGTTCACCGGTAACGTGGACTTCGCGCTGGCCCAAGTGCCGGGCACCACGCTCGGCACGTGGATGAGCGTAAGCTTCATCTTTGCCTGGCCCATCCTGCTGGGCTACACGTTCCACAACCTGCTCACCAAGCAGTCGCGCATCAAGGAGCTGACGCTCCCGGCCTCTAACCTCGAGAAGTTCCTCTTCCATGCCTTGGTCACCATCGTCGGCAGCCTGCTGATGTACGCGCTGAGCTATCTGCTGCTGGACCTCGTGCAGTACCTCTACGTGGGTCTCGTCTTTGGCTTCCCGCACGCCCAATGGGTGCCCTACAGCTCCGTCTTCTTCGACGACATGGCAACGCGCGATGCCATCGAGACGCTCGGGCGCAGCCACTTCTGGCTGCTGCTCGTTATGGACATGTCCTACGTGGCATTCCTCTCCACCTTCGTGCTGGGCGGGGCCATAAAATACAAGCACAACGTGCTCTGGACCGTGCTCTTCCACTGGGCCTTCTGGTTCGTGTGGCTCGTCATCCTGGGCCTTGCCACCCCCATGCTTGCCGACCTTCAGTGGGACGCTCTGAGCGGTGTGGACCCCGACCTTGCGCTCTCCGTCGTGAAGTGGGGCACGTTCCTGGTGCTCGCCCTCATCATCGTCGGCTGCTGGACAGGGGCCTACCGCCTCTACACCCGTGCGCAGATAACCACCCGACGCAACAAATAACCCTTTAACACCTGTCATCGATATGGAATTCAAAAGTCAACGAGCCATTTATCTGCAGATAGCCGACCATCTGTGCGACCAGATTCTCGCGGGCCGTTACGCGGAGGGTGAGAAGCTGCCCTCCGTGCGTGAGCTGGCCACCGAGGTGGAGGTGAACGTCAACACCGTGGCGCGCAGCTTCGAATGGCTGCAGCTTCAGGGCGTGGCCGACGTGCGCCGTGGCATGGGCAACTATGTGGCCCTCGGGGCCAAGGCTGCCATCGAAGCCATACGCCGCAAGGAGTTCTTCGCCGCCACCCTGCCGTCGCTCTTCCGCGAAATGCAGACCCTCGACATCACCATGAACGAGGTGCAAGACCTGTATAATAAGACGCTTGCGCGTCACGAATAACGAAAACTAAAACTAAAACAACGAACGATTATGAAGACACGTAAACACTTGCTGCCCTTGATGTCAGTGCTCTTGGCAGCCACCGTTATGACCAGTTGCCAGCAAATGCTCCAGAAGCTCACCTCGAAGGCTATGGAGATGACCGAAAACTTCGAGAAGGAAGACACCACGAAGTGGGGCCCCGTCGTGGAGCGCGACCTCGACGTTCCCGCCTTCACGGCCATAGATGCCAAGGGTGCCGTCCGCATCGTCTACACCCAGGACACGCTCCCCTCGCTGCGCCTGCGCGGTAACGAACGCTGCCTCTCGGACTATCAGTTCGAGGTCAGGAAAGGCACGCTGAAGCTGCAGCCCAAGGACTTCTCGGGCAGCGTCAACGGCAAGACGGCCTCCGTAACCCTGCTCGTCTCCGCCCCCGTGCTTACGAAGGTAGAGGTCTCGGGAGCAGGCCGTCTGGACATGCCCTCCCCCGTGGTGCTCGCCGAGTCGCTGAGCGTTGAGATGGAAGGCGCCGCACAGGTGAACGTCACCGACCTCACCGTCCCCGCGCTCACGCTGGAGATAGAGGGGGCAGGCAAATGTACGATAGACCGCGTATCGTCGGAGGGCGACATCGATATCGAGATGGACGGTGCGGCCGACCTCAAGGCCCATGTCCTCTGTCAGGAACTGAGCGTCGAGCTCAATGGTGCGGGCAATGCCGTGCTGAGTGGCGAGTGCAAGCACCTGAACTGCGAGGAGAACGGGGCCGCAAAGGTAGACTCTTCAGCGTTGAGCATTAAGCCTTGATCAGCGGACGCTAAAGCGTCACGGAATACAGGAGAACCGTAGTGCCATCGTTGTGGCCACGGCGCGAGAGTCAGTCCGTTATACGGAAAGGAAAAAAAGTTTTGTCTTGGTGTCACTTTTCTCTCTCCCGTTTCGTCTAAAGGGCAGACATATCCTTAAAATGAAAGAGAAGATGAAACGATTTTCCTTGAAGGCCATCGCCGCCGTGGCCGTAATGATGGGCGGATTGTGTATGGCCAGCCCGGCATGGGCGGCCGATGAGAAGGTGGGCGGGGAGCCTGGGGCTCCCGCTGTCGTGGACAGCATTTCGGGTGACAGTGCCCGACTGGAGGCTCTGCGAATGCGTTATATTCACGAGGAGCAGATGGAGCTGATGCACCATCCCAATAATGGCAAGCCTATTGAGGGCCCTGTCATTGTGTTCCTCGTGATAGGGCTGCCCGTACTTGTGGTCTTCCTCTTCCTCGGTTATAACATCAAGAAGCGTCACGACCGCGAGCGTTTGGCCTCGCAGACCATTGTGGAGCTGGCCAAGACGGGCCAGCCCCTGACTCCAGAGCTCATCAGCTCCCTGAAGGCGGAGTGCCAGCGGAGTGACGAGGACCTTCCTCGCGAAGGACGTACGGCCCGGGCTGTGGGGATGTCGAAATTGTTAGAGGGCGTGGGCTTCTTGTTGGCCGCGGCCGCGATATGTTACGTGATGAATCCCCGTATTGGCGTATGGTTCCTGATTCCAGGATTCTTCCTCTTGGCTCAGGGCATAGGCCTGCTGTGGGCGGTAGGCAAAGAACGGAAAGACGACGACGGACGGGCTTCTCAGGCATGACACGTATAGAGGAACTTGCCCTCGTCTCCCGTGTGGTGCTGACGAACGACAGACGGGCCTTCTCCCGTCTCGTCGGTGCCTATCAGGAGCGGGTTCGCCGCTTCTTCCTGATGCAGACGGGAGGTGACGAGATGCTGGCCGACGACCTGGCTCAGGACACCTTCGTACGTGCCTGGCAGTCGGCGGGCTCGTTCCGCATGAGGTCCCGGCTCGGAACCTGGCTCTACCAGATTGCCTACCGTGTGTGGCTGGACCATCGGCGGACGATGGAGCGGGAACGTCTCTGCGTACCGTTCAACGAGGAGGCCAGCCGACTCTCCGCCACCACTGCTGACGACGAGGTTCGCGACGAGCGAATCGACCGTCTTTGCCGTGCTCTGTCCCGAATGGCGGAGCCAGCCCGTACGTGTATCACTTTGTTTTATCTCGAGGAGAACAGTGTCCGCGACATTGCCCATATCACGGGCATGGAGGAGGCAAACATCCGCCAGATTCTCTCTCGTGGACGTAAAAAACTAAAAGAGACTTATGAGAAGACTACAGACTGAGGACTCCTTGAGAGGAGCCTTCCTTGAAGCTTACGGCAAGGCAAGCGCGCGTGACGGCGAGGCCTTTTGCCAGCGGGTGCTGACGGCTCTTCCTGAACGGAGGGGCGCGCTGTCCGTCGTGTGGCGGCACATGGCTGTGTGGCTACGCTACTACGTGACCTCGCCATTGTGGATGTGGACATCGGTGATTGTGTGTATCTGTGTTTGCCGTCGGCAGATAGTGGAGCTTTCCTATCGCATCTTGGACGGTGGCGCGCAGATGCTGACACCTGACTTCTGGTATGCGGCCCTCCTGCTGGTCAGCGCTTTGGTGCTGGTGCTGCGCGAGATGTTCCGCGACCAGCGGATGCAACTGACGTTGTAGGCGGAACGCAAAGTCGAAAGCAAAGAGGCGGAAGGTTTGTCACAATCCTTCCGCCTCTTGCGTCTAAAGAGTAGAGATTATATTAACAAACAAAGTCATCCGGGTCATGAAAACGATAAAAACCCTCCTTATCCTTCTCCTCTCCTCGTTCCTCACCCTTCCTCTCGGCGCGGCACGCAAGCCTGCTCCGCTGCTCATCAAGTTCCCGAAGACCAGAACAAAGGTTGTGCAGGAGGAGAATAAGAAGACCTGTTATGAGGTGGACCCCATGGGGCGTGTCACGACGAAAACGGTTTATCGCTGGAATGCGGGCCTGGAGCGATGGCAGCCCACCAGCTGTTTCCATGTTGACTATCAGTCTCAGGGCAGGCAGAACTTCACCTACCAGCGTTGGAACCCTCGCACACACTCCTTCGAGACCTTCTTCAGTGAGGTGTACGACACGCTCTCCTCACCCATACTCTGTCTGCCTGAGAAGAAGAGGTGAAAGAATTTCGCGCCTCTCCATTCGGCAGGAACAAAAGTTTTCCGTATCTTTGCAGATGTTATGAGACAGATGTTCCTCACCCTCTTCCTTCTCCTGCTCCGACTCTTTGCGGCGCAGGCTCAGCAGTTTCCTCCCTTGAGAGAGGTCTTTGCCCCCCACTTCCTCATAGGCACGGCCATCGACTATGCTGACCACTTCGACCGTGACACCGTGCTCTCGGCCTTCATACGCAGGGAGTTCAGCGCCATCGTTGCGGCCAATCAGATGAAAGCCGACCACTTGCAGCCCCGCCAGGGCGAGTACCGTTTCGAGGACGGCGACCGCCTCGTCCGCCTGGCCCGTGAGAACGGTCAGACCCTCACCGGGCACTGCCTGGTGTGGCACTCCCAGTGCCCTCGTTGGATGTTCACCGACTCGCTCGGGCAGACCGTCTCGCGCACGGAGCTCATACGTCGCATGCGTGACCACATACAGACCGTGGTCCGCCACTACAGCGGCCAGGTCAGGGGCTGGGACGTGGTGAACGAAGCCATCGAAGGCGACGGACGACTGCGCCGCACGCCCTACCTGGACATCATCGGCCCCGAGTACCTGCGCCTCGCATTCCAGTTTGCCCACGAGGCCGACCCCCAGGCCGAGCTTTACTACAACGACTACGGCATGGACTCACCCGCCAAGCGTGAGGCCGTGTGCCGTCTGGTGCGTGAGTTGCGGTCCGAGGGACTGCGCATCGATGCCGTGGGTATGCAGTCCCACCTGTCCCTATGGACCAACCTGACGGAATACGAGAAGAGCATGGAGGCCTTCATCCGAGAGGGTGTGAAGGTGATGGCCACGGAGCTGGACGTCAGCGTACTGCCGTGGCCGGGCGACGAACAGGGGGCCGACGTGGCCACCCACTTCGACTACCAGGAACGGCTGAACCCTTATCGCAACGGCCTGCCCCCCGAGGTGGAGCGCGAGCTCGGCGACTTCTACTGCCGCTTGTTCCAGATATTCATGCGCCACCGAAGGGACATCACGCGCGTAACCTTCTGGGGAACGCACGACGGTGTCTCGTGGCTCAACAACTTCCCCATACACGGCCGCACCAACTACCCCCTGCCCTTCGACCGCTCGCTGCAGCCGAAACCCTTCGTCCGACGGCTCGTGGAGATGGCAGAGAGCGAACCGTGAGACGCCATGCTACGAAGGAAGAGACGCTTCGCTACGAAAACTAATAACTGTGAATTGTGAACTGTAAACTATGAACTCAGAACAACCCCTCCCCCCTCTCCGCTACGAGGACATCCCGCGCAACTATGCCCTCTGCCCCAACGCCCAGTGCCCCAGGGCCAGCCACTGCCTGCGTCACCACTCTTACACCTTGGCATCGGCCCACACCGCCGAGCACCTCTGCCTCATGCCCCAGGCGTGGGGTGGGGAAGCGTGCCGGCACTTCGCCCCCAGCGAACCGCAGACGCTGTGCCGCGGCATGAAGAACATGTACCTGGGCCTGCAGCCCTGGCAGGCCACCGCCCTTAGGGAGCAGCTGCGCCCCATATTCGGTTCCGACCGGCACTTCTATCGCTACCAGCGCGGTGAGTACGTCGTCTCCCCCGAGCGTCAGGCTCAGGTGGCCGAAGCCTTCCGGCGGCTCGGGCTGCAGGGGCCGCCTCGTTACGACCACACCTTTCAGGCCTACTTCTTCAACTCCCGCGGCTTTGGCTCCCTGCACTCTCACCACAACTTCCAGACGAACGAACGCATAGGCTACGAAGGCAAGCCCCGTCGCTCAGACTATTAAGGACGCTGACACGGCTGCCACCAGTGGTAGAAGCCTCTGCCACCAGTGGCACAACGTTCTGCCACCAGTGGCAGACATGTCACAATACTATAGTTTCCGACGCAACCTCCGTTCGCTTCCCCTCCAACCCCTAAGCCCTAATGCCCTAACCCCTAAGCCCTAATGCCCTAACCTCTAAGCCCTCCCCCCCCCAACGCTTGCATATCTCAGCATTTATCCCTATCTTTGTACCTGACTTTCAACCCGAACGAAGGGAAAGCATGCAACAAACCATAACGACTATGACTGAGATACACACAATCGCAAAGAGACTATTCCTGAGCCTCGCGCTCACAGTCTGCGCCGGCGCAACGGCCGCGGCACAGGACTACAGCAGCCCGACGGTGGCCGAGGAAGGCGCCTGGTGTTGGTTCGCCGACCCCCGGGCCTTGCACTACGAGAACGAGGCCGGTACGCTGAACGCTACGTACGTGGGCTACATCGACGTGCACGGGAACGTGAAGGCAACGCAGTATGACTGGCTCACGGGCCGCAAGACCGACGTGCTCGTACGCTCCTATTTCCAGCCCGACGACCACGACAACCCCACCTTCATCGTCCTGCCCGACGAGCGCGTAATGATATTCTACACGCGCCACACCGACGAGGCGAAGATATGGTACCGCATATCGCGACGGCCCGGCGATATCAGCAGCCTGGGCGACGAGAAGTACCTGGCCACCAGTGCCAACACGACGTACCCCTCGCCCTTCATTCTCTCGGACGACCCCACCCACATCTACCTCTGCTGGCGCGGCATCGGCTGGCATCCCACCATCGCACGCCTGACTATGCCCGACGCAAATGACGACTGCCAGTTCGACTACGGTCCATACCAAGTGGTGCAGTCCACGGGAGCAAGGCCCTATGCCAAGTATCAGTCGAACGGGAAGGACAAGATTTACCTCTCCTATACGACCGGACATCCCGACAACGAACAGCCTAACTGGCTCTACTTCAACGTCATTGACATCAACCAGGGTAACGGCCCCCTGTTGCGCGACATCGAAGGGACGCTGCTCAGCACCATAAGCAACGGCACCTTCGCCGTCAGCAAGACGGACACTTACGCAACGACGTATCCCCTGACCGTCATCGACCAGACGGCCAACATCCGCAACTGGGTATGGCAGATAACGCTGGACAAGGACGAGAAGCCCGTCATCGCCTATACGCACATCGACAACGCACGCACCAGTCACGTCTACTGGTACGCCCGATGGACCGGGAGCGAATGGAGGCGCACCTGGGTGCAATACGCTGGACACGCCTTCCATCAAAACTGGAATCGCACCGAACTTTGCTACACTGGCGGCATGGCCGTTGACCCGGAGAACATCAACGACCTGTATCTCTCCATCCCGACGACCAATGGAGCCTACGACAAGGATAATGGCGTGTACGAGATATGGAAATATACCATCGACGACGAGGGTAATGTGGCCTCATCAGAACAAATCACCAAGGACTCGCCCAAGAACAACGTACGGCCCTTCATCATCCCAGGGTCCGCGAGCTCCCCCATGCGCCTGGCCTGGATGCAGGGCGATTACTATTACTGGATGGTGAACAAGAACTACCCCAAAGGCTACCCCACCAGCATCTTGTGCAACTACGAATGGGAGGAAGAGGAAACTCCCGGCCCCGGGCCCAACTTCTCAGAGCCCGACTGTTACTGCTTCGAACCCAACTCTACAGCCATCCTCGGTTTCATCCTCAACCAAGATAAGTATGAAGGCACACTGTTCACCATAGGCGACAACTTTACGTATCGCATCAATGCCTCGACCAAGCGCCCCGAGGTGGTCTTTGACGGCAAGGTCTATACCAGTCAGAATGCCCTCTACACCAGCGACAACTGGGCCAACGGAAGCAGTGGCACCAGCGGCGACAACCACCCCACAAAACTGCGCAAAGTGGTCATCGGCCTGAGCTACGACGGCCATCGGCTCATCGTTTATCGCAACGGATTGGTGGACCAGGTGATAGACATGGAAGGATGGAACGGCGACATCATCGACCCATGGCGAGACAATCACACACTGGGGGCCATTAGCCTCGAATACGTCTGCCTGAGCCCCATGGAAGTGCAGGCCCGCAGCCTCGACATGCACATCTCAAACCCTAATCTGCCCTCGAAGTTAACGAACGGCGACTTCGAGGGGCAGTACTCCGTTCAGCAGGGCAGCGGCGTCAGCAGTGACCGCGCCATCTACGTACCCGAAGGCTGGACCGTGGAGCGCACGGGCGGCAACGAGAACGACATCACGGCACTGAAGGCTGGCGACCTCTATTTCGACCGCTTCTTTGCTTCGCTGAACAAACCAGCCTCCAACGGCAATCAAACCTACTGGATACGCCAGAACTGGGGCACGCCCACGCTCACCCTCAGCCAGGAATTGCGTCTGCCCGAGGGAGAATACACTCTGGAGTGCGACGTGTGGAAGTCGGGCTTGGGCGGCGACGCCTTTGTATCAGCCATCACCGAGGAGGGCACCACCGTGCAGTCGCCCTCGTTGGAGAACAAAGCTCAGTGGCAGCACGTGAGTCTGCAATTCGTAAGCGACGGGCAGGCCTCCACCACCATACGGCTGACGGCCATGCACAATTCGTCGAACTCGGAGAAAATCATCGGCTTCGACAATGTCACGCTCAACAGCAAGGAAGGAGATGCCATAAGCACAATAAATAGCGATTTCATTGAAAAAAACCGCATCTACGACCTGCAAGGACGCGAGATAGTTCGCCCACGCCACGGACTGTACATCTCGAACAAAAAGAAGATTCTGCACCGATGAGGGGCGTCGCCCACGAATGCGGCAGGCATCTTAGCCTTTAGACACATTTAATCAAAAAAAAAGAGGGTGTGTCAAAATAGGCACATCCTCGTTTTCTGTTTTTTCATGTTGGCAC
>ERZ842401.1682-NODE-1682-length-31142-cov-4.822691_pt1 | contig 31142 bp, 28 predicted proteins | sample MGYA00521270_ERZ842401 | MGnify/ENA primary metagenome ERZ842401 (study PRJEB31892, sample SAMEA3878208) | bioreactor metagenome | biome: Moose rumen | place: Sweden | collected 2011-10 | study: EMG produced TPA metagenomics assembly of the PRJEB12797 data set...
TAAAATTGCATTTATTTCTTCAAAATTAGCTCCACTTGCACCTTTTGATGCTTGTAGTCCATCAATAGCAATTAATGCGAATTCTCCATTATCCTTAGCGCCAATTATTGATCTAGGATATTTACGATTATTATAACTATCACTTGCGGGAATTATATTATCAATTCCATTTTCTCTTTGGATTGTATGAAAACCTATAGCACTTTCTATATCATCTAAACCTAAATATTCATACTGAACTAATACTTTTGTACCAATATCTAAATATTTCATTAATTCTTCATCTTTAGAAGAAATAGCAAAATCACCATAACCTAACTCATTTATTGTATTTATATTAGTTATTTCCCCTTTTCCAAAGAAAGCATTTTGTGCATACTCACCTTTATAAGAGATATAATCAATTGAATTATTAGGAATACACATTGTAGCATTTTTAATTACATAAAGATTTTCTTCATTTACTGTAATAGTTGGATAGCTACCATTTAAATCATAGTGTGAAGAAAAAACACTTATTTCATTAGCTTTTGGAGTTTCATTAAATTTATTTACAATAAATTTGGCAATTCTTTCGTCATTATTATTTAAGATGTATAAATACATGCCAGTAATTGGATGATTATTTGTTAAGTATTCAAGGGGATTATTTCTACCATCAGTATGGAGAATAGCAAATTTTCCTCCAGCATTAGGTATTGCGGTTATAGCAAACCAATTTTCATTTTGGGCAATAAAAGGGTAATATGGTTGAACATGATAAGGATCTTTTCCATTAACCCAAAGGTTTTCCCCAAAACCTAATGTAAATTGATCGCCATTTATTCCACCAATAACTATATAATCAGGATGCTTCTCTTCATAATCTTTACAAATTCCGGCTAGAGTTTGGCGAGTAAGACCACCTTTAGTATCGCTTACTGCCCACGTAACAATCTTTGAATCGTTTGTTTCTTTTTGTGTAAGCATAAATACATGTTGACTTGACTCTTCATTATTTGTAGAAGTTAGCCCAACATCATACTGATAATGGGTATATAATGTATCCATGCTACTTACAGTTTCTGTTATAATGTAATTAGTTGTGTTAGCATCAACTTTTATCGCTAAAAACATTATACCAAATATTAAAATAAATATTAATATTCTCTTTACTATTGTCATTTTTTATATTTCCTTATCTATATTCCTTATTATATTCTAAAATCAATATTTTTTCAATTATTCTTTATTATATAGAAAAGTTATGGTAAAATATTTTTAGATAGAATTTTTATTATTATAATAAGGTATTAATTATGAGTAAAGTCGTAATAAGAAAACAAACTGAATATGATATAGAAAAAATTACGAAAACAATTGAAGAATTTTTATTGATTTTATCTAATAATAATATTTCAAATTTAATCAAACAAGACGCAAATGTTTTTATAAAACTAAACTGTGTTAGTGCCCAAGACCCAAAAACAGGTATTATAACTCATCCAGTTGTTCTTGAAAGCTGTGTTAAAATATTAAAAAGATATACAAATAATATTATTATTGGGGATAACCCAGCCACAAAAGACATACTTGCGTGCCTACGAAAAGCTAACATGATGGATATTGTAAAAAAATATGATTTAAAGATTATTAATCCAGAAGACCGCATTGTTATTAAAACTAATAATTATAAATCATATAAAAGCTTTAATGTTTCAAGAGAAATAATAGCTTCAGACGTAATAATAAACCTTCCTAAGATTAAAACTCATTCTCTTGCTTATATGACAGTCGCAGAAAAGAACTTTTTTGGTCTAATTTATGGTCTAGAGAAAGCTGGCTGGCATTCCCAAACATCAAATCCATTACAATTTGGGGAAGCAATGAACGATTTATATTCAGCATTACTTCAAAATCATAAAGGTCCAATAATAAATATCGCTGATGGAATTATTGGCCTTGAAGGAGAGGGGCCTGGAACTAGTGGAATTACGAAAAAAGCTGACTTAATGATTGCGTCCCTTGATGCCGTCAGTCTTGATAAAGTAGCATGTATGGTATGTCACCTTGATTTAAAGCGTTTATTTATAACTAATATTGCTTTAGAAAGAAAACTAGGTGACAATAATATCGAAATAGATGGTGATTTAGACGAATTTAAAGATTTATATTTCCTTGCTCCTCGGGAAGCAATGTCTAACAAGGGATTAAAGTTAATTCAACACAAAGTTTTTCGAAACATTTTATTAGAACATCCAGTTATAAATCATGATAAATGTATAAGATGTGGGGAGTGTGTGAAAATTTGTCCACCAAAAACAATGAATTTTAATAGAGAAGATAAAAATTCTTTTCCAAATATGACTAAAAAGGATTGTATTCGTTGTTGGTGTTGTATGGAAATATGTCCTCAAAACGCTATTTCAAAATCAAAGAAACCAATCATTGGAAAAATAGCATTTAAAATCAAATTATAATTATAAATTAAAACTAAAAATAAGCTAAATAAGGCTTATTTTTTTATTTTTATAATTATTTTTTAATAAACAAAAATATATCAAAAAAATATAACAAATTTTACCCTTTTTTTACGAAATTAAAAATTTTTACTAAAATTTATAATTCAAAATAAAAAGTACTTTTTTTGAACTAAATTTTAACCTAATTTTTTTATAATTATTTTAACCTTTTTTACACCCAAATTTTTTACCCTAAAAAATGAAGCAAAAAACATGCAAAAAATTGCCATTTTTTTCGATTTTTGGGCGACCCCGAAATTTCGCCCAGAATCATTTTGGGGGTGGGGGTTAGTAATTATTCCAAAAATTAACGAAAATAAATTATGAATAAAAATTTGGGCATTTTTAAGCCTCTTAAAATGGGTTTTGTAAATTTTATGTTTTTAAATTAGTTTTACATTTGTTATAGTCTTTTTTTCGGTTTTTTCAAAATTTTTTAAAAATCCAAATCGCCATTATTTTTTTCTTTATTTTTTTTGAAAATTTTTTAACTAAGATTTTTGATTGATTTTTTGTCCTTTAAAACAAACTAAAAAAATACATTTTTTTAGTCTATTTTTTGCTTTAAAAAATTAAATCAAATTTTTAGTCCTTCTTTTAAGCAAAAATTAAAAAATGAGTATAAAATTATACTCACTTTTTGTAAATAAAATTAGATCATTTTTTTAAACATTTTTATTACTATTTTTTGAAAAACCAGAAATTATTAAAATTCTATCTCATTATGTAGTATAAAGAGTACCAATTTGGACGATCTTTTGCATATCTTGAAGTCTTTATTACCTCGAATGAATAGTCTAAATTAGTTCTTTCAAAGATTTCTGTAATTTTTAGATACCTAATAAGGTCAATTAGTTCTGTAGTTTCTTTATTTCTATCTAAATAATCCATCGGAAGCCTTACCGCATACAAATATTTATAGCTTGCATATAGGCTAAGTACTCTATTTTTAATTTCTTTTGATGAATTATTAACATTCTTTAAGGCGCTTTCAATCATTACTTTGGCTTTAGATACTAATTCATCAGTAAACATTTCATTATCAGCATCATCATAAAGCCATAATTTATGTCCTTTTACTGCGTATTCAAATAACATAATATAATTGTAGCAATCTAAATATGCTTCTTTATAATAATGTTTACAAAATTCTAGGACAATTTCTTCTAAACTTCTTTCATCGAAGGCAAGAAGTCTTGCACATAAATAAGATTTTAATTCATCACAATACCCTTTTCCACCAGCTGAAAAGTTTCCTTGCATCAATACACCTTTAATATTATGCTTCTTATAGAACAAAATATTATTATACATGCTTCTTAAACAAGGGAAAGGTAATAAATAATTTCTAAAATTAACAGTATAATCCCACAAATATAGTCTATTAGTTAATTTACTCCAACCAGTTAAGTCAGCTAAGAACTTTGCATTCTCACTATTTTTATCTTTACTACCTTCTTCGATTGATTTATCCCAACTACATTCAATATTGCATAATCTTACAATTACATTTTTATTAACATTTATACCTATTGGAGGTTTCCTTGAATATTGATAAGCAAATGTATGGATTAATTTATCGGGGTATTCTTTATTAATATCTTCAGTAATTCTATTTACGAATCGAATAATTGATGCACTTTGAGCACCATGTGCCAAATCAAAAGCCTTACATTTTTCACATTCGCAAGCCATTTTTGTAAAATGGCCCATCCATTCATCTTGACTAACACTAAATACTTTACAATCAGGGTTTTCTTTTATCCAAGATTTACATTTCTCTAATGCTAAATTGTAAACATCTTCGTTAGATAAACACAATTCTGTATGTTCTTTAATTCTTTTACCATCAATTTCACTAAAATATTCTGGATGAGTATCAAAATAATCTTTAGTACTTACTAAATCTTGGAAAGAATGATGAAAATTAAACCACTTAGTTTTACCACCAACTCTACTTGAAAGGTTAGCAAGATTACTATTAAGCATATTCATCGAAGCAAATGTTTCGTTAAAAGCATCAGTAAAGTAAACTTCACGATATTCAAATACAAAATCTTTTTCAATATCTAATTTATTAAATTCAATTTTACTTAAATTATTATATTCTATACAATCTTTACTATAACATTTAAGGTCAATTAACTTTTCAAGTAGATAATAAACACCATATAAATTACTTCTACCAGTTTTGCCAAAGATACAAATATCATCATTGTCTAAGGTTTTAATACAAAAACCTTCATCAGACATTTTAGAGCAATATTTACTCAAAGAATCATCACGAACATTTAACCCAATATGAATTTCGCACCCTCTTCTTTCACACTTATCACTAAACAAAGGAATTAATGTATCAGTTGCAAGATACAAGTATTTTTGCAATTCAGTTGAAGCAAATCTTGTGGCTTCATCGGCATCTTTATTATAAACAATATGATAATTAGTTTTAAGATTATCAATCAATATCATAAAAATATTCCTTCCGCTTGATATAATAAGATAATTTATTAAATCCGTTTTTCTTGATTATATCCATATATAAACTGAAATTGCTTCGGTAGAATTTTACTTCATGAGCATCACTTGATAAAGTAATCTTTTCCCCACCCATACTTTTGTATAGTTTTAGTAAATATTCTAAATTATCATAATTATTAGTGATTTCATAGATCTTATTTTGAACTTTACTATTAACTTCTAAGGCTTTTCCTTTTTTAATAATAACTTCTAGAATTTTTTTAATTTTACCTTCAAATTCACTTAATTTTAAATTTTTATTAATAAACAAGCAAGTTTTAAATCCATAATCTAAATGAGATAAAACATCATAATTATCAAAATTAGTAACACCATCAAGCATTAAATCAAAATAACCATTTAATGTTTCATAGTAATCACCAAATTGTTCAGGAAAATAATAATCAATTATATTATTATCGTGAATTGATAATTGAATAATATCAAATGGATAACGACATGCTAGATCAGTAATGACTTTATAAGCAGTTGGCTTATATCCTAATTCAACTCCTAGTAAAGGAGTAATATTAGGAAATTCTTTTTTTAATTCTTCACGATATTTTATTGCACTATCAAAATCAGCACTCCAAGTTTTACCCATGATAGTCTCAAAATCAAAGTGCTCACATGTGCAAACATAATCAACGCCATCACGAATAGCACATAAATAATAATTTCTTAAATCCTCATTACTATCTTCAGAAAAAGCTGAATGAGTATGTTGATCATAATATTTCATATTTAATCTATCCTTTCGATTGTCTTAATACGAATAATTGGATATGGAAAATCTTGCAATCCACCACCAGCATTGACTGTATGAGCATTATTTAATTCATCTAAAGTTTTATAACTATCTTCACCAATAACTTTTCCAAAAGCAGCATATTCACCATCTAAATGTGGTGCATCAGCAGTACATATAAATATTTGTGAAGATGCAGAATCTTTAACCATTGTTCTTGCCATTGATAATACGCCTTTTGTATGGCGCAAATTATTCTCAACACCATTGCTTTTAAATTCACCTTTAATTGGTTTAACACTCTTAGCTAAATTAATTTCCATTTTTTTATCATCAAAATAATACCCACCAACTTGAGCCATGAAATTTTTTATAATTCTATGGAATACTATTCCATCATAAAACTTTTCATCCACAAGTTTTAAAAAGTTAGCACAACTAATTGGTGCAATATTTGGATATAATTCAATATCCATGCTATGTTCATTTTCTAATACTAATCTTACTTTCATAACTATTCTCCCTTATATTTATAATTATACACTATTTTATTAAATAAGAAAAGAAAAAGGATTATAAAATTGACTATTAATCAATTCTATAATCCATAATAATTAATTAGTATAATTATCAAAATATCCTTTAACTAAAACAATTGGTGTTCCTTTATCACCACTGCCACTAGTTAAATCACATAATGAACCAATCAAATCAGTTAATTGACGTGGAGTAGTTCCCTCTGATACCATTTGTCCTTTAAGGTTACTGTCCTTTTTCTTTATTGAATCTTTTATAGCTTCTTTTAATTCATCGCCTGATAAGTTAGCAAAATCGTTGTCTGCAAGATATTTCAGTTTTAATTCATTAGGTCTCCCCACAAGCCCACTTGTATAGCCGGGTGAACAAACAGGATCAGCTAATCCCCAAATCTTACCAACTGGGTCTTTAAATGCTCCATCGCCATATACCATTACTTCTACATGCTTACCGGTTTTTTCTTCAAACATTTTTTGTATTTTTGCAACTACTTTATCACAATCACGAGGGAATAATTTAACTTTATCTTCTGTAGCTTTATTGCTTCCAAGTAGTCCATAAGGATTATAACCAGATCCATTAACTGAAGTAGTTAAAATATCATCAAGACCATAAACAATACTTGCGCCACTTTCTTTTAATAATTTCTTAGTTCTAGCACGTGTATGGATGTCGCAACATAAAACTGATTTAGTATATTTTAATATACTTCTTGCATCGTTTGCAAAAACGATTTCTAGACCACATCCAACTGATGTAATTAAATCACGATAATATTGAACATAGTCAACACCAGTAAAATAATGTTCTTTATAACCAAATAAATCGCGATATTCTTCCTCAGTTAATACATCGCTATAAGGATTAATCTTTTTACTATCTAAATCATCTAAACTAATTAAGTGATTGCCAACTTCATCAGATGGATAACTAAGCATTAAGACAATCTTCTTAGCCCCTTTAGCAATTCCTTTTAAACATATAGCAAAACGATTTCTACTTAATATTGGGAAAACTACACCAATAGTATTATCCCCAAATTTATTTTTAATATCAGCTGCAATTTGGTCAACTGTTGCATAATTGCCTTGACTTCTTGCCACCACTGCTTCAGTAACTGCTACAACATCACGATCATCAAGTGTCATATTTTTACTTTTTAAAGCGTCTATTACACTAGTACAAACGATAGAACAAATATTATCACCTTCACGAATAATTGGAGCCCGAACTCCCATTGACATTGTTCCGATTAATCTTTCCATTGACTATTCCCTCCTTTTTTAAAAAATACCTTATTATTCTATCACAACTAAAAAAAATGTAAAATATTTTTTAAAAAAATCATAAAATTAAATTTTTCAAAAATCAATTTCTGAGCGATTTATATATAAATATTTTATTTGATTTATTCTAATCTTTTTCTAGCGTTTTTGTTTTTTTTCGAAAATTTCCTATTGGCTTATTTTTCTTGATTTAAATGGGTATTTATTGTATAATATTTATGGTGAATGAAATGTATATTAATATCGCAAATATAATAATTAAAGTTAATAATAATTACCAGTTTATTAATGCAATTGCAAATGATTTTATTATAGATGACCCTGATTACTATGATTTTGAAGTTAGAGTTACACAAGAAGAGATTGAACATGAAAACTTTGATAATCTTAATGTGCCTATCTCTTATTTAGAAAGTGTTGCAATCCACCGAGCAATATCTAAACATTTGACAAGCTTTAATGCGTTAATAATTCATGGTGCTTCTTTTAAAGTAGATAATAATGGATTTATTATTAGTGCTAAATCAGGAACAGGCAAAACAACACATTCTTTATTATTACAAAAATATTTGGGGGACAGATTCCAATGGATTAATGGTGATAAACCCATTGTTCGATTTATTAATAATGATCCAATTGTTTTTGGTACTCCATTTCAAGGCAAAGAACATTATGGCAATAATATTTCTGCTCCTTGCAAAGCTTTGATATTCTTAGAAAGAAGCGAAAAAAATTATGTTACAAAATTGGATAAAAGAGTAGTCTTTAGATATCTATCTTTAGCACTAGTTATAGAACAAAATCCTAAATACGTTGATATGTTTTTTGATCTTGTGAATAAATTTATTGAATCAGTTGACTTCTATATTTTACATTGTAATATGGAAAGTGATGCGGCAATTTGTTCATATGAAAATATAATTTCTAAATATTAGAAAAGGTTGTGTTAATCACAACCTCTTTTTCTTTTTAAATATTCTTTCAATAATGTATTTTAGTCTTCGCCATTTAAGGTTCCTTGCTACCTTTTTAGAATATTTTATATATTCTTTATCGTTAACATCAATATAACGATCTCCTTGGTATACTCCAACCATTATTCCAAAAATCCAATCATGAGGGACATTTCTTTCAATAGATGCTAAGTTGTCACCATTAATGTCATAACGGCCATCTTTAACTTTAATTATACGATGAAGAACACTTGTTCCATTCGGTCTTCTATATGCCACAACATCGAGTTTTTTTAAAGGTCTATCTGGCTTTTTCAAAACAACACTATCAGTTGCCTCTTTAATTAAAGGTAACATACTAATCCCTTTAGGGTTAACTATTACTACACCTTGTTCCTCAAGAACTCTAGCATATACACTATCAATCATCTACAAGTATTCCTAGTTGTCTTAAATTTTCAATAAATTTTAAAGAGTTCTTTTTGACTTCTTCAATTGTTAATTCTTCATTGTTTTCTTTTTTAAATTTTTCTAATACAAGATTACAAATAGTATCAATGTTATTACTTTCTTTTATTTTATCAAAAACAAACGCATTAACTTTATCAATTTGAATTGTTCCATTGAGAATTTTTGTGGCCGAACCGACAGATACAATATAATATTCATCTTGTAATTTTCTTATAACAAATCCATCTTTAATTTTCATATAATTACCCTTAAATTTCTTTTAGTTTATAATTTTCTTTTTCGCCCATTGTTTCTAAACACTTTACTGGATTTATAAAATCACTTCTCATATCTAAAATTCCCGTTAAATGAGTAACGCAAATCCAAGAAACATTAATTTCTGTAAAATAGTTTAGAATATCAAATAAAGCATTTTTACCATCATTTGCAAATGTTGATTGAAAAATCTCATTAATAATTACTAATGATTTACTGTTTACCACATCAATTATTTCTTTAATGTCGATTACTTCTTTTTCAAATCTTCCACCAACATCTGTGTCTTTTTCTTCACCTGAGAAAATTGTGGCTAAGTCGTCTTTTATTTCAACACTCGCAAAATCGGCTGGAACAAACAAACCACTTTGAGCAAATATTTGATTTATTCCAATCGTTCTTAAAAAGACAGTCTTTCCGGTATTATTTGCCCCAACAACAAGTGTACTTTTATCGTTAGTTATAGTTATATCATTTCCATAAATCTTCCCGCTATAACCTTCTTTTGCATATTTCATAGCTAAAAAGACATCACGAGTGTTTTTATATTCTGTATGATCATCAATAGATGGAAATACACAATCAATTCTTCTTTCGCCAAGCATATCGTAGACAGTTACTCCAAATTCAAAGAATATAAATTCTTTCGATAAATTGGCAATGTCATCGTACATTGATTCAAATATATCTTCTAATATAACCACAACTCTATTAAATGCTTCTAGTCCAATCGATTTAAAGTCAACAGTTACTTTATCAATAACATCTACTTTTCCCGATTCTTCTTTTTTCTTAAACAAAGTAAATTTTTCGCCTGTATATTTACCATTACATAAAATATATTTAATATCTTGAGGAAAAAGCTTATCATCTAAATGAACACTATAATTAAAACCAAATGCAGTTCCTTGAATTTCTTTTAATGTATTTTTTAATTCTTGATACTCTTTTGCCTTAACTCGATTGTATACTTTTGTTTGAATATCTTTAAGTCCCTTAGAAGATGGACCATAATTTATAAATATTTCATTAAGTCTATCATATATTTTCATTAAAACTTCAAGAGAAATCGCATAATCTTTTAAGCTCATTTGCGAATCGGTTAAAGATATTTCGGATTTAGATTTTACTTTTAATCTACTACTAACTAATGAATTATAATCTTGGAAACATTTATCTAAATCACTAGCCAATTTCATAATTTGATAATACAAATTACGATTATACATAAAATCACGAAGAATGCTTTGTCTATAGAGAATTGTTTCTTTATCATTCGAAAGATTAATAAATATATCTAGCATCTTCTTTTGCTTACTAACGTCAACGAAAACATTTCTTACGATATCATCAATTTGCAAATCGTGAATTGCTTTTTCAATGTTTGTTGTACATTCACGTTCTTTAATGTCAAAAGGATTTAATAAACTCTTACTCATTATTATCACCTTTATTTGCTTTCTTCTCTAATAATTGCTTTTTCGTTAAACCGTATTTATTTAAGATATCACCAACATATGAAAGTAGTTTCTTTTCAACTTTCTTAATTTTATGAGTTCGAATATTATTTTCGCCTTCAATTACAACTGGAGTATAGAAAGTAATTCTCGGATCATGTAATTCTTCAAATATTTTATACTGGTGAGTTACATACATTACTTTAGCTTTTGATAAGCCAATGCTATCAAGTAACTCGTGAGTTAAAACGCAGGCCTTTTCTTCAGATGTGGAAGAAAAAGTTTCATTTAAGAAAGCAATACATTCGCTTGAGAAAGTTGATTTAATTTTATCAAGACGTTTAATCTCATCGCGCAATCTACCTTCGCCAACAGCATAATTTTCTTCGTTTGGAAAATGAGTATGAATATATTTAACTGGATACAAAGTAGCGCTTTTACTAAACATCCATCCACAAGTCATAAAGAATACATAATTAATCGCAACACTTCTTAAATAACAAGTCTTACCACCACTATTAACACCTAATACAAATTGGATGTATTCATTATCGCTTGCATAATAATCATTTGGTACAATATCAATATTACTAATCATTAATGATATGTCATAAGCATCGATAATAGTATTTTCATTATTATCATTTATATTAACTTTACAAATTGGAATGCCATAATTATGAACACGATTAAAAATAGTTTTTAAAGATAGATAATATTTAGCTTCTTTAACTAATTCGGTTAAATCAACACAATCATTTTTATTTGCTTCATAATAATTATTTAATTCATTATAAATCTTGGCATCATTAAGTGATATTTCTCTTAAAAAATATGGATTAATTTCATGCTTTGCAACACTCTTAGGTTGTTTAACAAAATTAACATTTAAACCCTTAGCAATATTAATAAGTTTATCTTCAAGGTTTTCTTTATCTTCAAATGTTACTTGATAATATGGAGCTCCATCATGATATTCTAAATTAAAGAATAAATGATTTACTATATTCTCATATATTCTTGTTATTTGCTCGCGTTTAGTTATTATTGTTTCGTCTTCTAAAATTGAATCAATTTCTTTAATAATATTTTTAAAGCATTTTGATGCAACATTTATTTCAAGGAAAGTTTTCTTGACGTCTTCAAGCAAAACATAATAATAATATGAATAGAAAATATAGAAGACTTTTCTTTTTATATTTTCAGTAGCCCCTTTTAAACTAGAAAATCTACCCACGACATCCACAAGTTCATAGTATAATGTTTCTAATTTATTATTCTTATCATTTAAGATATCATTAAATACTTCTTGACGATATTGTAATGATTCTTTGTCTGGTATTTCTTTTAAGATTTCGATTACTTCATCAGCTTCAGAATAATTATCAAATATGTGTTCAAGTAATTTTCCTATTTTTAAATCAGTAAATAAAGAATCTTCTAATTTACTTTCGACTTTCTTTTCATTAACATATAGCAAACTAATCATACTTTTACCTTCTTTTTTAATTAGTATAACAAATAAATCAATTTATTTCAACAAAAAAACTAGCTAAATTAAATTAGCTAGTTAATTGTTTATTTAATTATCCCTTCTTTATGCATAGCATCTACTAATTGAATATATTTTATAAAGTTTATACGGTCTTTACCATAAACTTTATAAGTATTTTCACTTGTATAAATAACTAGTATTGATCTCATTTGATATGATAATTTAGCATCATTAAGTGGAATATTAATAATATTCATATCTTTAAATATTTCAATGCGATTTGCATATAATGTTATATAACCATTTTTATAACGACGGATATACTTACTTCTTCTTTTTCTTCGTTTACGAAACTCTAGATATTTAATTTGATCAGTAACAATGATTTTATTATTTTGGGCATCATATGGATCATAACATTTTTTTACAAATGTGCCGGCTAAATTATTCTGAAATTCATTCCATTCAGCAATTGTTTCTAAATTATTTACGCTAGCTGAATCTCTTACAGCATTGTTCCTTACGAATCTCATTCTTTCATTATATGTAGCACTGAACCCACATTTTCGGCATTTTATTTCATTGCCACTTGATTCTAAACTAGATATTGAGAAACAATCAGGACAGACATATAATACTTTTTCTAAATATTCTGCACTTGCTTTAGATTTAAATAAGTCTTTATTTTCTTTTACTTGATCACAATATAAGGCATTAGTTATCCTTGAATAAATTTCTTCGTTTGATAAAATTTGTAATTCTTCAGTAGTTATCACATCAACTACATTACCACTTGATTTGCCTTTCCTTATTTTTTTACTAAAGCGAGGACGAATGCCAAATAAACCAGTTGTTTTATATAATATTACTTCAGCATTAAGTTTTTTCACAAGTTTTGCTATTGAAGGATCAATTTTGCTTTCAATACCAGTGCAAGTACAATCTCCACTTGGGAATAATCCAACAACACCATTTTGTTTTATAACATCATACATATTACGAATCGTTGATACGTCAACAACATCTTTTTCTTTGGCAATTGGATTAGCTAATACTTTTAATACTTTTCCTAAAAAAGTATCAAACATAATATCTAGCATAACGAATTGAATCGGTCTATTAAATGATGATGCTAAAAATAATGGATCAAGTTGCGCAGTATGATTACTTAATATTATATATGGTTTCTTTTTATCTAATTTATATTTATTTAATTTATAATGATATTTTGCTTTTTCAAAAGGAAAATAAAAGAATCTTAATAGTGCAAAATAAAACGATGTGGATTTTCTTAATTTCATAATAGCTCCTTAAAATGTATTTATATTATACACTATTAAAAGAAAAATATAAATAATTATTTTTTATATTTTTTTACTCCTTCATTAAACAAATCAACACCATAAGAATCATATGTTACGATTGTGTAAAAGTCTTCTACAACTAATCTTCTAACTGCCTCAGCACCTAAGTCTTCATAACAAACAATTTCACACTCTTTAATTGCTTCAGCAATAGAAGCAGCAGCACCACCTATTGTTGATAGGTATACAGCATTATATTTTTTCAAACTTTCGATATATTCTTGACTTCTACTTCCTTTACCAATCATGATTTTTAATCCCAAATTCATAAGTTGACTAGAGTATGGATCCATCCTATAACTTGATGTAGGTCCAGCAGAACCAATCACACGACCTGGTTTAGCAGGTGTTGGCCCAACATAATAAATAGCTCCATTTTTTACATCAATTGGTAACTCTTCGCCTTTATCGATTAATTCACAGAATCTTTTATGAGCAGCATCCCTTGCAGTAAAGATAACACCACTAATATAAACTATATCACCAGCGTGAAGTTCTTTAATAATTGTATCATCTTTTAGTGGTAAAGTTAAATGGAATTCACGACTCATAGTATTACCTCCTTATGACGACTTGCATGACATTGAATATTTATTGCAACTGGAAGAGACGCAATATGACATGGATAACAATTTACTTTCACCGCAAGACAGGTAACAGTTCCTCCAAATCCCATAGGTCCAACACCTAAATCATTGATTTCTTTCAATAATTCATCTTCAAGAGCTTTGGCATAAGGATCATTTGAAGAATCATCAATTGGTCTCATTAATGCTTCTTTCGCCATTATAGCACTTTTTTCTAAGTCACCACCAATACCTAATCCCACAATAATAGGTGGGCATGGTTTACCACCAGCATTAAAAACAGTATCAAGTACTAATTTCTTTATTCCTTCAACTCCATCAGCTGGAATTAACATTTTTACAAGGCTCATGTTTTCACTACCGCCACCTTTTGGAGCAACAGTTATCTTAACCTTTTCACCAGGAATAATTTTTATATGAGTTATAGCAGGAACATTTGTCTTAGTATTAATTCTATGAAGTGGATTTTCCACAACACTCTTACGTAAATATCCTTCAGTATAAGCAAGTCTAACTCCTTCGTTAACTGCTTCATATATATCACCTTTAAATATTACTTCACTACCTAGTTCAATAAAACATACTACAATTCCTGTATCTTGACATAATGGAACCATTTCTCTTTTCGCAAGTTCATCATTTTCGATAATTTTTTCAATTATTTCTTGTCCTAATTTAGATTCCTCTTTTGCTTTTGCACATCTTAAGCAATTAATTACTGAATCGTCTAATACTGAACACGCTTCTATTAACATATCACGAACATTCTTTGTGACCAAATTTAAATCCAATTCTCTCATTTAATAAACTCCTTTATATTTAAATAATCACTTAAATATTTTATAAATAATGCTGAGATTAATAAATCACAACTACCACCTAGACTAATATTATTATCAACACAAATATTATTTACATAATCTAGTTCTTCTTTATTATTAATATCACAATTTTTAATCAAATCTTTAATATAATTATAAAATTCTATTGATTTACTTCTTTTTAATAAAACCGAATCTTCACAATTAGTAATAACATAAACAAAGTATTTATAAATACTTCTATCATCATTTAAATCTATTTCCTTATAAGTTGGAATTATCGTTGGGAATAAATTACTAACTTCTCTTCTTATTCCTCCGAATCCTAACTCTTTATAAGCTTTATAACCAAATGAATCATTTTTTATTTCAAAATCTATATCTTTTGTAATTAAATGAATTGCATCAATTAACGAAATATTATTAAAAGAACTAATATAAATACCAACTGCCGTTACAATTATTCCTAGACAAAAAATCAAACCTTTATAAGCATTAGTATTAATAACTCGATACATTTCTTCTTCAGCGTCGATACCGATTCTATTTATCTTTTTAAAATAGTCATCTTTATCAAAAAAACCTACTTTAAACATATCAATAAAATATGGAAGTAAAGATTCTTTACATTTAATCATTTTATCATAATTTAGATCTTTGTGACTTCCACTAGACTTAATAGTAACACAACCAAACTTTGGATCCAGTTCTAATTCTTTAATCATACTAAAAGAAATTGCATCACTAATTAAGTTAGCAAAAGAACTAAAACTTATTTCTTTGTATTTATTCTCAAGTTCGAAATACGAATGTTTTCTACTACGAATACAATTAAAACTCAAATCATTACAAATAATGCATTTTCTTTTTATAGTTCTATTAATACTTTCTAGAGAATTTACAAAAACATCTAAATCTATTAATCTACCAAATTCCAAAGATTCTTCAATATTAATTGTTTTTTCTTTTAAAATATTGTTATCTATTTTATTATTTATCTTATAAATGATATATGCTCCATCATATGAATCATAGTAAATATATTCTAAATTCTTAAAAAATGTATCATTTTTTAAATAATTAAAAGTATATCCTAATATTGAATTACTAAAATTATTATTCTTATTAGTACCAAACATATTTACTTTTAATAATATCAAACTATAATCATCGATTAAGTCTTTTATAATTTGAATTCTTTCTTCTCTTGCTTCAAGTATTAAATTACTATTCATTATTCTTACCTAAAGCAATTACTTTAAACATTTGTTTTGCTTGATGAGGAATATAATCTATCGCTTTATCAATCTGTCCTTCTTTAAGAAGTTTACGAACATAACTTCCACTAATATTATCAAGCCTTGGAATAATTTTACAATTATCTTCTAATGTTTCTTTTAAAACATTATTGTAAAGCATCATTACATTATCAGTTTCTTCACCTAAATATCGATACATAATATTTAAATTCTTCATAAAATAATTTTTAAATATTAAAGCATCAGTCTTCATCCATTCATAGTTTCTTTTGTTTTCTTCTTTTAGGAAATACGTAGGGAAAGTAAGATTACTGATTATATATTCAGTTGATGGAATGACTATAACGTTAGATAAATATAAAGTAGAAATATAAGCAAGAGTTAATCTTTCTTTAAAGGTAAAGAAAGATTTATCTTCCTCAAGGACAAAAACAACTAAATAATTAGCAGTCTTTAAAGCTTCTTCAATTAAATAAATATGACCATTAGTAATCGGATTACCATTTAAAACAATAGCATTAATCTTTTCATTATCTAAATTTATATCAAATTTGTTTTCGATATTTTTTCTAATATTATTAATAACATCATTAATGTTTGCGATACCATATTCTAGTATTGAAACACTATCAGTACTAACTATTTCTTTAAAACCAAAGCTTTCAAAAACAATTAAGTATTCTTTCTTAGTGTAAACTAAAAAATGATTAATATTATTTTGATATAAACGATTAATCATTTCACTAATTAATGAACTACTTAATCCGTCTTGTCTATAATTTTTATCAATAGCAAAGCATTTGATTATATTTCCTTCACGGGAAATAGTACCAATAATATTAGATTTATCATCTATAGCATATAAAGATTCTTCTATTGTATTTTCGTAATTTAAATCACATGATAACAAAAAATCTTTAATAAGGTCCTTTTCATTATCAAGTATTGCTTCCTTAATAGTCATATTATGCCTCTATATTAATTAGTTTTATATAATTTATCGATTATAGTTCCATCGCGATACATAACATATCCGATAACTTCATCAGAATGTTTTAATTTATTTGCTTCCCCAACAATTTCTTTTTCAATGGCAAATAGTTCCTCAATTGTTTTAATATTAAGTTTACTATTTTTTACTTTTTCTAATAAATCAGTTCTTAAAGGATTAATTGCTATACCACGTTCAGTAACTAGTACATCTACATCACTTCCAGGCGTTGTGATTGTGGTGACGTGTTCTTTTATAATTGGCATTCTTGATTTAACTAAGTTAGTTACAATAACTGTAATATTGCATCCATTAGCAACATCGCTATGTCCTCCAGATCCACCAATTATATTACCATGAGAATCAGTTGTTACATTAACATTAAAATTAAGATCAATTTCAGTTGCACCAAGAATTGCAAAATCTAATTCATTAACTTTTACTTCTGAATCATACGGATTAGCATATAAACTAGCACTCATAAAATGATGATTTTTGTTTTCATTTATTGATCTAACCGCATCTAAATCAAAACATTGAACATCCCAAAGTTCATCTAATAATCCATCTTCAAGCATGCTTACAAAATATCCAGTAATGCCACCAGTTGCAAACTTACCATGGATTCCTTTTTCTTCCATGATTTTTCTTACGTATGAAGCTACAGCTAAACTAGTTCCACCAGCGCCTGTTTGCATAGTAAAACCATTTTTAATAACTCCAAGTTCATCTAAAAGCTTACTAGTATCACGAGCTATTTTTAACCCAACTGGATCTTTAGTAATCTTTGTTGTCCCAGAAACTATACCATTACTATCGCCAATCGAATCAACTTTAACAACAAAATCAGTATATTTTCCTTCAATTTCTGGATTATCAATCTTATCAACAAAATTATCAGTAACAAGTGCCACTACTTTCGCATATTCACTATCAGGAACAGCATAACCTATAGAACCACATGCACTTTTACCAAATCTTCCAGTACCATTACCACATTTATCAACACTAGGCATAGCAAGAATTGCCACATCAATACTTATTTCGCCACTTTCGATACTTCTTCCTCGGCCACCATGAGTATTCATGATTAAATCACCTTGTAATAATCCAGATGTAATTGCTTTTGATGCTTCACCATTTATATAATTAGTATAAATATTAGTAACATTACCATTCTTAATCAAATCGGCTAAAATCGCATTATTTGGAAATATTGAGCTAGCTGCAAGTGTAATATTTTTTATATTTCTTTTTTGAATAATTTCTAAACAATTGTTTAATACATAATCACCATTTCTCAAATGATGGTGAAATGATAAAGTCATACCATCTTTTATATTGCATTTGTCAAATAATTCCTCAAGAGAATTTAATAAAACAAAACTATCGCTTGTTTTTTTCTTTTCAATTAGCTTCCTTGGATAATTTAAATAATCCTTACTTGATACAAAATCTTTCATTTCTATAATACCTCAAATTTCTTAGCTTTTTCAATAACTGTTTCAGCTCTTTTAATTACAGGATTATCAACCATTTTACCATCAAGACTAAATACACCTAGACCTTTACTATAAGCTTCATCTCTTGCCTTTAGTACTCTAGTTGCATATTCTATTTCTTGCTTTGTAGGGGTGAAAGCTTTATTAATCACCTCTATCTGATTAGGATGAATTGCACTTTTAGCATTCATTCCTAATCCTTTAACATAATTAACATCATTTTCTAAGCCTAACATATCTACTGTATCAGTAAAAGGTGTATCAATTGCATCAATCTTATAAGCTTTACATGCAACAATTATTTTAGATCTAGCGTATAATATTTCATTTCCTTCTTTAGTTCTTTTAACTTCTAAATCTTTTGTGAAATCTTCAGCACCTAATAATATACCATTTACTCTAGGGCATTTGGCAATTTCATCAACTTCAATTAAACTAATTGCCATTTCCACTATTGGTACAATAGTAATGTGTTTCTTCATTTTTCTTTCTTTTTCATATTTTGATAGAATATCATTAAGCTTTAATAAATCTTCAACTCTTGCCTTAGGTAGCATTATTGAATCAATATTATCACTAACCACATAATCTAAATCTTTTTCATAAAAAGGTGTATCAAATCCATTAATACGAATCATAATTTCATTTTTAACTTTATGAGATGTGATAAAACTTTTTACAAGATTTCTCGCACTATCTTTTTCAGTACTACTAACTGCATCTTCTAAATCAATAATCACAGTATCGCTTTCAAAAACATCACAATTTTGTAACATCCCTGGATTATTACCAGGCATAAATAATAAACTTCTACGCATTATTTTTCATCCTTTCTATTGCGGTAATAGTACGTGCTTTTATAGTAAAATCTAATGCTCCTTTATCATTAATAGAAACATTAACTCCTTTTATTTTTAATTCTTCTAAAGTATCATTAATACATTTTAATATTTCATCGTGAAAAAAGTCATCAACAATGCTTTTAATTTCAATAACATTATCGCTTGTAAAATTTTCACTAACAGTAACATAGCAATCATTTGATTCCATTGTCCCACAAACACCAATTTTCATACAATACCTCTTTTCAACTAATAATTATAAATTAATTCCTTATTTGTTATTATATGTTATCACAATATTCCTTTTTTTTCAAATTATAGATTTATATTTACAAATTATTTACTTAAAAAAAGAAGCCATAATATAGCTTCTATATTTCTAAATAATCACTATTTTTTAATTTTGATACATATCTTTTATCTTTATTATAATCTTTTAAATTGTCAATAACTTCTTCTAATACTTTTCTTGGAGTAGAAGCACCACTTGTAACGCCAATATTTCTAAAGCAAGTTAAGTCATAATCATTCAAATCATTAACACTTTCAAGTAGAAAACTACTAATTCCACTACTTTTACCTAAATTAACCAAAGAATTACAATTATTACTTGTCTTATCCCCCACAACAATCAAACAATCTATTTTATCTAACCATGACTTCAAGGCAAATTGACGTTCTTTTGTAGCTCTACATATTTCTTCATGAATAGTAATAATAGGGTTACTTTCTTTGATTTCATTAAATTCTTTCAAAACATCATCATATATTAATGTTGTTTGGTTAACAACATAATTAAACCCAGTTGTATCCATGCCTTTTTGATATACTTTAATATTATCACTAATACCTAAATAGCCAATAACTTCAGGGTGATTTTCATTACCGATAACAAGTATTTTATTGTTATTATTTACTAGATCTTTTATTTTATTATGAATATTTAACACTTTAGGACATGTAGTATCAATAATGTTTAGTCCTTTATCTAAAGCTTTTTGGTATATTTTCGGACTTATTCCATGAGCAGTAAATATAATTGTACCATTTTGAATTTCATCAAGTTTTTCATAATAATTATCCTTAATTAAAATAATTCCTTGACTTGTAAAACTATTAACAACATGTTTATTATGAATTAAATTACCCATCATATAAATAGGTTTTATGGTTTTTGGATCACTAAGTGCATCCACAATCATCTTAATTGCTCTAATTACACCACCACATAAACCGTTGGGTTTTATCTCTATTACATTCATATTTCTATTTCCTTTATTACATTTAAGTTATGCTTTTTACTAAAATTTATAACTTGCTCTAAATTATCTCGAAGTAAATGTTTTAATTTATGTGCATCGGTATTAATGATAACTTTACATTTCGTCTTTCCAACAAGATCCCAAAATAAATCTCGAGGTTTTCCTTCGTTAAACGATTCTTGACAAGCAAATTGATTACAATTTAATTCTAAAGGGACATCATATTCAATTGATGCATTAATTATTTCTTTAGATAAATTTATTATATCTTCATTCCAAACGCAAACAAAATTATCGGGATGATTAACAAATTTAAATAGTTTACTTTTAATACCAGTTACAATTAAATCAGTATATTTTCTAGCTAAATTATAATCAGTATAGCCATGCCAAGATCCATATAAATTAGGACCATTGTATTCAAGAAAATGAACACTTAATGTTAAATAATCAAAATCATTTAGTAAACTCTTATAATAATCAATTTTTTCAGGGAAAAAGTCAACTTCTAGTCCACAATATATATTTATTTTATCTTTAAATTTCTTTTGACAATATCTTACTTCATTTAAATATTCTTGAGTATGACCTTTAATTGTAAAATCAAAACGTGACCCAGGTAACCAAGCATGTTCAGTAAACCCTAAATTCTTCATGTTATTTTCGATTGCTATATTAACATAATCAATAGGGTGTCCTTCCCCATGCCCACAAAACAATGTATGCACATGATAATTGCTATAATAATCAATCATAATAAGTCCGCAAGCACCCACAGGTATTTACCAGTAGTGTGTCCCCATATTTCTTTATAAACCGCATTGCAAATAGTAGGCCAGAATGGTTCATCTTTATCTTTATTTGTTTTAATTCCAACTGGAAGTGCTCCAATCATTTGTCTTGAAAAAGCAACATATAAATTATGATAATTATGCCCTTCGCCGTACATTGTGGAAGAAGCGAAAGGGTTTTTGCCTAATATCCATTCTATCTGACTTTTCACAATATTTTTCATCTTTTGGTCATTATTAAGTTTACTTATCATGCTACAAGCTTTAGTTTTGCTTAAAAGTGTTGCATGGAATCCCCTTCGAGATATCGCTATAGGCATAATTCTTAAATAGAAACCATTCTCTAAAGGTATACCTTCTTTAATTTGATTTTGTAATATTGTTAAGGCTTTTGTTCTATCCATTTTCGATGGAATTGTGAAATGATCTAAATTAACTTTATCAATATGATATATTCCTGCCGGAATAATATCATATGGTTTCGTATAATTCATTGTATAAACTATATAATCACGATATAAATCAATTGCTTTTTTTAATTTTAATTTGTTTTCATAATATACATCTGGACTGACAGTATACAACCTAATTAAACCTTGAATTGGTGACTGTTCATGACCACGATGTTCATATGATAAGATATATTCATGATTTATATCTTCATAGAAAAATCCTCTAAATTTTAGTTCTCTATTTGTTTCTTGACATTTAATTAAATCTTCTGAATATTTATATGCTATATCTAAATATTCTTTATTATTAGTTATTTCATATAAATTACTAGCAGCAAGTAATAATGCACCAATTGTTTGTGAAGTAATTGGGCGTCCCCATCTAACAGTATAGATACCATTTTCATATTCATCTAAAGCAAATTTAAAATCTTCAATAGCACTTCTTTTTAAATAGTCGCTGTATATTTGATCTACACCATTAAACACTTTACATCCACTTGCTAGACTTGCACTTGATAAAAAGTTTTCAAAACTTCCTCTTTCGGCTATATTTTTTGTAACTTGTGAATTATTACTATCAATTAAGTTATGGCGATGAAAATTATATAAAACAGCCATAGCTCGATAACCATCTTTAAATCTTGTTTGAAGAAGCCAGTCAAGACCAACTCTAGCTTCTTCTAATAATCGATGATAAATATAACTATCATTTCTTAATGTATAAGCTAAATCACATAAACTATTAGCAATTTCTGCTGTACATATTTCAAATTGTGATACGTCTCCAGCATCATGCCAACCGCCAAAATTAGGTACTGTTTTACCATTTTCTGGATGAACAGTTTTACAATTCAAATGACAACTTGAGTGCACCCCTTCCACATAAACTCCACATCTTAAAGATCTTAAAAAATTTAAGCTCTTCCAAATCGATGAATCGTATGCTTGATAATCAATTATAAAACTTTCAGTTTTACGATCATCAATTTCAATATGGAATTTCCCTAAATCATAAACACTAGAAAAATCCAATATATAAAATTTACCGAGATTAGTTTCTTGCGTTTTAACTTTAAATTTCATTTCTTTATTAGTATCATCATTCACTAATAAGAAATAGTCATTATTGCAAACACCAGTAATTGCTTCTTTTTTATATTGAGGCAAATACCCAGAATGGCAATAGGCGATTTCTTTACCAATGTCCCATCCTTCATCAAATTCTTTATTAACAAGTTCCATTGTTATAGAATCAATATATATCTTTATTTGAGGTAATGCTTCATCTGGACACCCCATTAAGAATGGAGTAATCGATATATTCTTACAATTATCACGCTTTATAAGGTCACATTCCCAAGTTATATTAACCCATTTATTTGGCTCAATCGATGGAGCATGATTTACTTCAAATCCTTCATTTCCAAAAACAAAATGAAAATAAAAGTTTTGATAACCTGTTGCTTCAATATAAATCTTAACATTAACTCTATTGTACCTAGATAAATCTTGATGATGCAATTTAATTTTTAATTCCGTAAATGGTCTAGGAGTTATATTCTCAATTTCTGTATTTGTACTAACGCACAATATCATCTTTTCATTTTCTGATACTTTTGGGGACAAAGATAATGATCCTCGTCCATTTAAAGATACACAATCAAGATCACTACCATCAAATATAACTAATCTATCAAATACTTCTTTATTAAGAAACCTATACTCAGCAGAATCTCTTAAATCAACATTAAATTCTCTACGAGCACCATTTGATAATAATTTGAGTTCTTTAAGATCCATATTGCCTCCTTTTTAATATTATTAAATATTAATAATATTATATTATAAAAAAAGATGCTTGTCAAAAAAATAGAGGTTTCCCTCTATTTATTTTAACTTCTTAATGTTATACCAAATCCATTTTCTAATGATTTAAGTATTTTATTAACTTTATTATTAATAACTTCATCCGTCAAAGTATCATTAGATGAGAATATTACTTTCACAGCAATAGATTTAGTATTATTTAACAATAGTTTATCACCAGTATATAAATCAAAGATAATTACATCAGTGATTAATTTCTTGTCCACGTCTTTAATTGCTTTTACAACTTTACCTGCTTCGATATTTTTATCTAATACAAAGGCAAAATCTCTTTCAACACTAGGAACTTTTGAAACTGGTGTATATATTTTAATTTCTTCTTTATAATGCATAATCTTATCAAGCATTATTTCACAAACATATACATTATCTAAATCGTGATCCTGAGCATATTTTGGATGGATTTCACCCATAAATCCAACTACTTTATTATTACATAATATCTTAGCTGTTCTTAATGGATGCATTTCTTTAACATTAGCATCAATTTTTTCATAATCAAAAGTAATATCAAATTTACTAAATACTTGATTAATTATTCCTTTTAATAAATAGAAATCTGCTATTTCTTGTTTTCCATCCCATAAAGTCGAAGAATATTCATTACTTATTGCAATGGCTAAATGCTCATTTTCAATATATTCATTGTCTAAAGTTTTACTATAAACTTTACCAATTTCAAAATACTTACAATTCTTAATCTTTCTGTTATAACAATAACTAACATTTGAAAGAAGTGAAGATATAAGTTCTCTTCTCATCATCTTACGTTCATTAGATATTGGAAGTAATAATTCAATATCACTTTCTTCATTATTAATCAAATAATTAAATTCATTATTATTTTCTTTTAATGAATAATTCACCGCTTCCACAAGACCAAGTGCTACCAGTTCATGTCTTAATTCACGGCGACGTTTCTGATAAACTGATAATCCACCGGCTAAATTATTTTTTGGAAGAGTTGTAGGCAAGTTCTCGTAACCATGTAAGCGTCCAACTTCTTCTATGATATCAGCTTTAATGGCAATATCCATACGTCTTTGTGGAATGCAAATATCAAATAGGTCACCATCAAGTGTATATTTAAATTGTAATCTATCTAAAATACTACTAACTTCTTCTATATTAATATTTATTCCTAAATAGTTACTTATTTCTTTACTAGTAATTGCCACATGTTTCTCATCCAAATGTTTAATACCAGCCATAACATCGCCAAAGCAAACATCAGCACCACATAATTGTTCAAATAACTGACAAGCATAATCTAATGCTTCTTTAGTTGCGTTAAGATTAACACCTTTCTCAAATCTAATTGATGATTCACTTCTTAAATCAAGACGAGTATATGTTTTTCTAATTGAAATAGGATCAAATACTGCAGCTTCTAAAACAATATTTTTAGTATTATCATTAATTGATGTACCAAGTCCACCCATTACACCAGCTAAAGCAACTGGCTCTTTACCATTAGTTATAACTATATCATCAGTAACTAGATGCCTATTAATATTATCAAGAGTCACCATCTCTTCATTTTCATAAGCATTTCTTATTACAATCTCTTTACCTAATAAATCATAATCAAAAGCGTGTAATGGCTGCCCATATAGGGCTAGAATGTAGTTTGTAATATCAACCGCATTATTTATAGGTCGAATACCAAAAGAGATTAGACGTGAAATTAACCAGTCAGGTGATTTACGTATTTTCACATTTTTAATAACTTTGGCGTAATATGTTAAGCATTTAGGTGTTTCTACTTTGACATTGATATAATCTTTGTTTTTGCCACCTTCATTTAATAATATAGATACAATTGGTTTAAGAGGACGATTAAATGATGCACTAACCTCATATGCTACACCTAGAATACTCATTAAATCACTTCTATTTGGGGTAATAGCTAAATCGAGGACTTCTCTTTCAAAATGTAATAACTTAAGTGGATTATCACCAGCTTTACATGGCTTTGTAAAATAATATATTCCATCAGCGTATTCTTCTGGAATAAATTTATGTTCCATACCTAATTCTTGTAAAGAACATACCATACCATTTGATTCAACACCACGAATTTTTGATTTTTTAATCTTTAATCCACCAGGTAATACACAATCAATTAAGGCAACTATTACAAATAATCCTTCCCTAATATTCGGAGCTCCACAAACTATTTGTAATACCTCAGTACCTACATCAATTTTACATATATGTAAATGATCAGAATCAGGATGCATTACACATGATAAAACATGACCAACTGTTAATTTAGTACCAGATAATACTCTTTCAACACCCTCTACTTCTGTAGAATATAATGATAAATGATTAACAATCTCTTCAGTTTTTAAATCACTTATATCAACAAGTTCATTTAACCAATCTAAACTTACTAACATAATTGCCTCCTAAAATTGCTTAATGAAACGAGGATCATTCGTATAGAAATTACGAATGTCATCGATTCCATATTTAAGCATTGTTATTCTTTCAATACCGATGCCAAAAGCAAAACCTTTGTATTTTTCTGGATCGTATCCAGCCATCTTTAAAACATTAGGATGAACCATACCAGCTCCAAGCACTTCTATCCATCCATTGCCTTTACATAAACTACATCCTGCACCATGGCATTTAAAACAACTTACATCAACCTCAACACTTGGTTCAGTAAATGGAAAATATGATGGACGAAATCTAACTTTAGTATCTTTGCCTAAAACTCTACTAAACACTTCTGTTAGTGTTCCTTTCAAATCAGCCATAGTTATGTCTTCGTCCACAACCAACCCTTCACATTGCATAAATTGATGAGAATGAGTTGCATCATCATTATCACGGCGATATACTTTTCCAGGACAAACAACTTTAATTGGTTTACCTTTCATTTCAAGCATAACATGAGCTTGAACAGGAGATGTATGTGTACGAAGTAAAATATTAGGAGTTACATAGAAAGTATCTTGCATATCACGAGCTGGATGATCTTTAGGTAAATTCATCATTTCGAAATTGAATAAATCTGTTTCAACTTCAGGTCCTTCAGCGATACTATATCCCATACCAATAAAAATATCCTCAAGTTCCTCAATTGTTTTTGATAATACATGTAAATATCCAGATGGAATATTTTTACCAGGTAACGTTACATCAATTTCTTCATTTTGAAGTTTTCTTTGCACTTCTAAATCTTTTAATTCTTCAAGTTTTTTGTTTACTGCTTCTTCAACTGTTTGTTTAAAAATATTGGCTTTCATACCAATTTGCTTTTTCATATCAACACTGAATTCACGCATCTTACTCATGATTTCTTGTAAAGGACTCTTCTTACCTAAAAACTCAGCTTTTGCTTCATTAAGTTCATTAATACTTTCTACTTTGTCAATTTTTGCTAAGGCTCTTTCCTGTAATTCATCAATACTGTTATTATCCATAATATCCTCCATTTATAAAAAAATCCTTACATAAAATGTAAGGACGAATTATTTCCGTGGTACCACCTTTATTCTAACAATTATTGTTAGCTCTTTACTTACTATAACGGGTAAAACCGGACCTGATTAGGGCCACTCAGTTAGTGAATTCATAAAATTTTAATTGCTTAAATTCCACCATAATTAAGCTCTCTATAAATTAAATAAATTATTACTACTCTAACTTCAACGTGTTATTTATCTTAAATATTTTATCATAATGTTTAATTGAAGTCAATAGAAAAATAAAATGGGGAATCATTCCCCATTTATATTTATATTATTTTACGAAACAAATAAGAGCCATTGGGGCACTATCGCCACGTCTTGGACCAGTCTTAAGAACTCTAGTATATCCACCATTTCTGTCAAGATATCTAGGAGCTATTTCGTCAAATAATTTTTGAATTGCATATGTAGTACGATCTTCGTCCACATATTCAAATCTGATAAGTTTAGCAGCTTCACGAATAGATGCTAATTTATCTTTTTCACCTTTAGCAGCTTTTTTGCCAAGTGTTACCATTCTATCAGCTAATTTTTGTAATTCTTTAGCTTTGTATAAAGTTGTTTCAATTTGTTCATTAATAATTAAATCAGTTATTAAATCACGCATTAATGCTTTACGTTGGCTAGAATTACGACCTAATTTACGATATCCTAATGACATATTTTTCTCCTTATATTAATCTAATTCTTCATCATCATTAAAATCTTCGTTATCATTTTCATCATAATAGTAGTCATCATTATCATCATTATCAAATGATTGCTTTAATGACAAACCTCTTTCATGTAATTTAGTAATAACTTCTTTTAATGACTTGCGACCTAAATTACGAACTCTCATCATTTCTTCTTCTGTCTTTTGTGTTAAATCACCTAATGTATTAATATTGGCTCTCTTTAGACAGTTGAATGAACGAGCTGATAATTCAAGTTCTTCAATCTTAACATCGTATTTTTTATCTTCTTTTTTAACGTCAACTTCATAAATATATTCTTGTTCAGCAATTTCTTCATTAATTGATGAAATAATGTCAAAATGTTCTGATAAGAATTTAGAAGCTAAAGATACAGCATCTACTGGTTTAATAGATTTATTTGTCCAAACTTCCATTGTTAATTCATCATAAGTTACGTCTTCATTTACTCTTGTTTTTTCTACAGCATAATTAACTCTATTAACTGGAGTATAAATAGCATCGATTGCAATTCTATCAGTAAAGATATTGCCATTATCATCTTTTAAGAATACTTTATTTTCATTTGAACCAACATATCCAATACCACGCTTAGCGAAAAAACGAGCTTTGAATTTTCCACCTTCAGAAAGTGTGCAAATAACTTGTTCAGGATTAATTATTGTAAGTTCATTTGAACGATCAATTAAATCACCAGCTGTGATTACACCTTCGCCTTCATGATTAATATATAATTCATATATTTCATCTTTTTCTTTAGGCATTGGTTTAAATAATTTTTCATCATCAATTTTAAAAATAATATTCTTTAAATTTAAAATAATACCAGTAACATCTTCGCGAACACCAGGTAATCCCATAAATTCATGTTCGACGCCTTCAATTGAAATAGATTCAATTGCAACACCAGGCATAGAAGATAATAATACTCTTCTAAGAGCGTTACCTAGAGTATATCCATACCCTCTCTCAACAGGACTAATAACGAATTTTGCGTAGTCATCTTCCTGAATTTCAACTTTAACTTGAGGTTTAATAAATTCGAATTTTCTCATTAATATCCTCCTTTATTGAGTAGATATATAAATTTATAAAATTATCCTCTAGGTTTCTTAGGTGGACGGCATCCATTATGTGGAACTGGTGTACAATCTTTGATTGATACGATTTCAAGACCAGCAACTTGTAATGATCTTATAGCAGCTTCACGGCCAGGACCAGGTCCTTTAACTTCAACTTCAACTTTAATCATTCCGTTATCTAATGCAGCTTTTGCACAAGCTTCAGATGCTTGACTAGCCGCAAAAGGTGTAGATTTTTTACTACCTTTAAATCCTAATGCACCAGCAGAGCTCCATGCAACAGCATTTCCATCAGGATCAGTGATAGTTACGATTGTATTATTGAATGTAGAATGGATATGAGCAACACCATTAGGTATATTTTTCTTAACTCTACGTTTACGAACTTTAGTAGCCATAATTCACATGCCTCCTACTTCTTCTTGTTTGCTACAGTCTTAGCTTTACCCTTACGAGTACGAGCATTACATCTAGTATTTTGACCTCTAACAGGTAAACCTTTTCTATGTCTAATACCACGGTAGCATCCAATTTCCATTAATCTTTTTATATTCATTGCAACTTCACGACGTAAATCACCTTCTACAGTGTATTTAGCAACTTCACGACGGATAGCTACAAGTTCTTCATCAGTTAAATTCTTAACTCGTTTATCTTCACTAACGCCAGCGTTTTTACAAATTTCACTAGCAGTAGGTCTTCCAATACCATAAATATATGTTAAAGATATGACAACTCGCTTATCACGAGGGATATCAACACCAGAAATACGTGCCATAATTTATTCTCCTAATCATCCTTGTCTTTGTTTGTGTTTTGGGTTGCTACAAATTATCATAACGCGCCCATGTCTTTTTATAACTTTGCATTTATCGCATATTGGTTTTACAGATGGTCTAACCTTCATTTTAATTTTTCCTCCAAATTTTTCCTAAAAAGGATTGAGTTATTCACTTAATTTTTATGACGATAAGTGATACGTCCACGTGTTAAATCATATGGTGACATTTCGACAGTTACTTTATCACCTGGTAAAATGATTATGAAATTCATACGGATTTTACCAGAAACGTGGGCGATGATTTGATGCCCATTATCTAATGTAACTTTGAACACTGAATTTGGTAAAGCATCAGTAACTGTACCTCTCATTTCAATGACATCACTTTTAGACATTAGTCGTCCTCCTCAGTAGTTAGTATTTTGTACCCATCATCAGTAATTAATATTGTATTTTCATAATGAGCACTATCACTATGATCAACAGTTGCAGTAGTCCAACCATCAGCTGCTACACGCACAAAATGTTTCCCCATACATACCATTGGTTCAATAGCAAGTGTCATTCCCTTACGTAAAACAGGACCATGACCAGCTTCCCCATAATTAGGTATAAATGGATCTTCATGTAAATTGCGTCCGACTCCATGACCAGTGAAGTCTCTTACAACTGAATAATTGTTCTTTAACACATGTTGCTCTATTGCGTGAGAAATATCTGAAAGTCTATTTCCAGGCTTAGCAAATTCCATGCCAGCATAGAATGATTCCTTAGTAACATCTATAAGATGTTGTCTCTCTTTTGATATCTCACCAACCGCATGAGTTCTCGCAGCATCACCGTGATAACCATGATAATTAGCACCGATATCAATGGAGATTATATCACCACTTTTTAAAATAATTTTCTTACTTGGAATTCCATGAATAACAACATCATTGATTGAAGCACATATTGAGCCAGGGAAGCCATTATAATTCTTAAACGAAGGTGTGGCTCCACAGGCTCTAATTGTATCTTCAGCAATCTTGTCAAGTTCATATGTGGAAACGCCAGGACGAATTGCTTCTTGAACTTTGCGATGAGCAAGCGCAGTTATCCTACCGGCTTCC
>ERZ842401.1683-NODE-1683-length-31141-cov-13.804188_pt1 | contig 31141 bp, 21 predicted proteins | sample MGYA00521270_ERZ842401 | MGnify/ENA primary metagenome ERZ842401 (study PRJEB31892, sample SAMEA3878208) | bioreactor metagenome | biome: Moose rumen | place: Sweden | collected 2011-10 | study: EMG produced TPA metagenomics assembly of the PRJEB12797 data set...
TTGATGGTATAGCCAGTGGCGTTGTGCTGGATTCTCGAACCCTCGATGGTCACGGTGCCCAGTGAATACTGATCAGGTTGCATCTTGATGGTGCCGATGTTGTCACGGGAACACAGGCGGTAGGCGGGTTTGTAGCCGACGTAGGTGATGCGGGCGATGACTTTGCCGTGGTCGTTGGGGATGACGAAGCGGCCGCTTTCGTTGGTCACGCCGCCGCCCACCATCGATGAGTCGGCGGGGCTGAGCAAGGTGACGTTGGCGTAGGGCAACGGCAAGTTGTTCTCGTCAACCACCAGACCCTTGAGGTGATGCTCGGTCTTGTTGATGCATTCCACATAGATATCGTTGTGATCACCCTGGATCATCTGGATGGGATAGAAACCTATGATCTGGCGAATGGCATCGGGAACAGGTTTGTTCTTGACATTGGTGGTAATCGTGAAGTCCTCCAGTTCGTTGTAGATAAACACGATCTTGTGGTTGCCGGTCTGCTGCTGGATATACTTCAGCGCGTCGCTCATCGACACGTTCTGGAAGTTGTGGGTAATGCGCTGCGCGTGTGCTATGCCTGCTAAGGAGCACAGCAATAGTATCATGGTAAATAGTCTCTTCATTACTTGCCCTCCTGTGCTGATTCAACAATGAGTTTGCCCTCCTCACGATAGATGCTGAGCGACTCGAAGTGGGACAGCATATCCACGACCATGTCGAGAGTATAATCTGGCTCCCACTCGTAATGGATGCGAAGCGAGCGCACATCGTCCGTGCGGTATTCCACATCCACCTGATAATAGGCAGCGAGTTCGGCGAGCATCTGCTCCAGCGGCACGTTGTCATAGAGCCGAGGCTCTGTCATGGCAGATAGTGTGTCGGTGGGTTGCTCAATGGCCTCTGGTGACGCGTCGGCTGTGACGGCAGGGACACCAGAGTTGACGGCGGTGGTCTCCTCTACCGTATGTTTTTGCAAGCCAAAGAAACCAGTCTTGACGGCGGCATACCCTATGCCGAACAGGGTTACGGCGATGGCAACGGTTGCCGCTACTTTGCGCCACAAGGGAATGATGGCGGCGCGAGTACGTTGCGACTGGGCCAGACGTTGCCATTCGGCATCGATGGTCTCGCCGCTCACTTCGGGCAACGGGGCGGTGCTCTTGACTTTCGCCATCAGGGTATAAAGTTCACGGCACTCATCATCGGCAAGGATGTCTTGCCATTGTGCCTCGCTGTAATGCTCGGGTTGTTCCAGCATCTGGAATAGTAAATCGATCTTGTTCATTGCTCAATAGTCTTTTAGCGTTTGACGTAATTGACGGAGTGCGTTGTGCAGATGCTTGTAGATGGTGGTATGGCTCACGCCCAGGCGACGTGCTACCTCAGTTAAGGGCACCCCCTCGTGGAAATGCAGGCGTATCACCTCTCGGCACACAGGCGGAAACAGAGCGTCTATGCCCTTGCTGAGCGATTCAATTTCGCGCTCAAAGTCCTCGGGCGAAGTCTGTTCCACAGCAGTGTCGGGAATGAGGTACTGCTGCAACTGGGCATGCAACTTGCGGTCACGCATCACGTTCAGGCACTGGTTGCGCACACATGACAGCAGATAAGGCAAGACGGTCGTTTCACGCAGTTCCGTTTGTTCCACGAGCAACTTGGCAAAGACGTCGTGCACAACGTCCTTGCTGTCGTCATCGTCGTGCAACAGCAGGTAAGCCAGCCGATGCATTGCACTGTAATGCTGCCTGAACAGCCGTTCGATATGTCTTTCTCTGTCTGTCATACACTCTCATAGGTGGAATCTATAAATTCCGGATTAATTGTTTTTTAGTTTTGGTCATCTTGAGTTGCTGACTGGCATCTTTTGTTTCAAATGCTCGAAATGTAGCTGGCTACTATTTCTTACATTTGACTCAACATCTGCTCAGCCATCAATCACAATCTGACTCAAGCAATTTATAGACTCCACCTATTATACACACAGAAACCGATTTTTTAAACCCCAAACGGAAATTTTCTCGATTTTTTCTTCGAAATCAGTTTTGGCGATACAAAATTACTTCAAAACCATTTCACCCATCATTACCCAAACGGGTGTTTTTTAACGAAAAACCACACTATCGTTTTTTCAATCAAAAAACAATTGTATCTTTGTCATCAGAAATCAAAAATACCAACAATTATGACACCAATAGAAATAAACGCTGAAATCTATCGTGCTATGAGCGTAATCGCCGAGGACGAGGCTTTGTTGCGGCGAGTGCTCAAATACGTGAAGAAGTTGGCGGCACAAAAACAAGACACTGCTCAGATGACCGAAGAAGAGTTCTTTTCCCGCGTAGAGGAGGCCAAGCAGGAAATTGCCAGTGGCAAGGGGCGTTCATTTGGCAGCATTGAGGACCTTGACAGACATATCCGAGCGCTATGAGTTACAATGTAATCGTTGCGCCCAGGGCTGAAAAGGATCTGAAACGCCTTTTGGAAAACGAGCCGAAAGCCTACGCTAAAGCCTTGAGCCTTATCGGTGAACTCTACGAGCATCCACGCACTGGTACCAGAAAGCCAGAGCCGTTGTCAGGTGATCGTTCGGGGCAATGGAGCCGCCGAATAAGCAAGAAACATCGATTGGTCTATGAAATCAAGGACGAGGAGGTCATTGTCCTTGTTCTTACTGCCTACGGCCATTACAGCGACAAATAAATAGAGTCTTCTCTATTGTGATTGTAGAAGAGTCCGAGGGCATGTTGGGGATGCACCCTCGGACTCTCAATATTTAATCATAGGTGTCCGCTAAAAGCCTCAGTTGTAGGGCCTCGCCTTGGCGTGGCCGCCTACGGCAATGCGCTCTTGACAATCACCCTTATTTTCAATAAGATACAATCGTAATTCAAGGCAAAATCTGATGGAAACGGCCACGCCAAGGCGAGGCCCTACAGGTAAGCCCCAATACATTCATAGGCGACTTTATCGTTGTCAATCACTTGATTGCAATTGATGACACTTTTTTACCGGACACTGTTGATATTTAATACATCACTATTATCTTGGTGATCAGTTCGCGCGCTGGTCACTTTGTCTGTTGATGCGGGCGTTGCGGTAACTGTTGTTCAGCGTGTTGAAGACGTACTGGACTCGCAGGGTCACGCCACGGGTGTCGTAGCGGTTGCGCTGCCACTGGCTGACGTGGCCAAAGTTCTGGCTCCAACGCGGGGTGATGGACTGGTTCAACAAGTCTCGACCCTCGACGGTGACACGCAGGCGGTCATCCATGAAGCGCTGGGTATAGCCCAGGTTGATGGCCAGTGTGCGCCCCTGGCGAATCAAGTCCACCTGCATGGGGCTCATGTAACGCACCGAGCCATAGAACTCGCCACTCTTGCAGAATTGCCAGCGCGCCTGGGTGTAGGCACTCATGGCCTGGCCATTGGTGGGCGGATTGAGGTAGCCCTGCATACGGTCAAACTTGGTGTGGAACAAATAGCCGCTCAGCGACGCATTGACGCTTACCTTGCCGAAGGTGTGCGCGTAATCGGCATACAAGAGCCACGAGTTGTTATAGCGGCAGTTGACAGGACTGTCGATGATGGAATAATCGTCGCCGTAGGGCATAATGGCGGTGAAAATGTCATGCAGGGTACAACTGAATGAAGCCTCCACGCTGAAGTCCTTGAGGTTGGCGCTCAGGCTGGCGTAGTGCCACGTGTACTGCTTCAGGTCAGGGTTACCCTTGCTGTAGTGCAGCATGGACTCATAGACGATGGCTGGATTAAGTTGCGACATCGACGGGAAACCGCCCGACACGCTATATTGGGCCTTCAACTGATAATTGTCGCTGATGGCATAGAGCAGCGACGCATGGGGGCGGAGCGATGTGTGCCTCTCTTGCTGAGTGGTGAGGTCCTGGCCCTGCTTGAGGCGGGTGTCGTTATAGACGAGGCGCAGGCCCACCTCGGGTTTCCAGTTGCCGTAGGAGCGTTTCCACGAGCCGTACCATGCCCCCGTGAAGTCGTCACGGTGGCTGGGCTGTGCAGCGCCGTTGTAGTCGTAACTGTACTTGTTGTTGATCCAACTCAGGTTGGTGCCTACCTCAATTTCGCTGCCCAGGAGCGGGAAGGAATAGTTGGCCTCGCCGTCCCACAGGTTGTAGAGGTTTTGGGTGTGAGCACTGCTGACTGTCGCCTCGCCCTCGTCGGGCGTGAGGGTGAACGTGCGCATGTGGTCTGTAGTTCGCCTGGAGTAACTTACCGTGAAGGTGAACGTTCGCCCGTCGGCTGGCTTGTAGGTCAGACCGGCAGTGGCATTGTGGTTACTCCCGTCACTCACGGGTTCGTGCTGCAATTCATCCACCACGCTGTCAACTCCCTGGTAGAAAAGGTCATGGAGTCCGTAATGGGTCAGTTTACCATCTTTTGTGCTACCCGAGTATTGGGCGATGAGCGTCAATTGCGGAGTGACAAAGTAGTTGATACCGGCATTCCAATACCAATTGTTGCTGCGGTAGGTGAAGCCGCCGTCGCGGGAATCATCCAATATCAGGCTACCATCGCCGGGATTGGTGATGGTTGTGCGGTTGAAGTCGTATGCCTTGCCATTATTGAAGGAGTAGCGCAACGAGCCATTCATTGCCCATTTCCCGTACTTGGCATTGACGTTGGCCCACGTGCTCTCGCTCACGCGGCGCTGAAATGCGGTAGTACTGCCCACACTCAGACCCAGGTAGTCTTTCAGACCCTTCTTGAGCGTGATCTTGATGGTCGGGGCCGAGTAGCGGGCACTCAGGTCGCGGATGATTTCCACCTTGCTCACCTGGTTGGACGGCAAGGTGAGCAGCAGGTTGCGGTCGGTCACCTTGCGCTCGTCAATATAGATTTCGCCCACGCTCTTGTTGTCGCCCGTTTTGATGTCGTTCTCATCGTTAACAATGAGTCCTGGCGTCCAGCGCAACATGTCGATGAGGGTTCCGGCATCGGCCAGGAAGGTGCCACCCAGGTTGCTGATGGTGTAGTTCATACCCTCACGGCGGATAACGGCTTTGGGAGCCTCCACAGTAAGTTCTTGCAGTTGCACGCTCAGGCTGTCGTCCGCAGCGGTCGTGAGGCTGTCGGTCGGCTCAGCGGCTTGGAGTTGCATGGCAATCATAGTGCTGAGCGCAAACAGGATGATAGAAGTGATTGTTCTCATGATGATATTGGTTTTAGTTTCTATGCTGCAAAATTATTGCTAAGGATAGGGTGACAGCAATACCCAAAAGGGTGTTTTTGTTAATCATGTTTCGCCTTTGATTATTTGCTGTTACATCAATATAACACCAAAGCACCCGTTATTTAAAATAAAAATGCCTGTTATTTACAGAATTTTCACAGAAAAATATCATTCACAGAAAAATATCACTTCGCATTTTTTGCATTATGCAATGTTGCGTGATTCAAAAGAAGGCATTATTCTTGCTGTTGTGGTAAAAAAGATTTAATTTTGCGACATCGTATTAATGACAATGCTCATGAGCACTGAAGCGATAGAGAAAACAATAGCCGACTACTTCAAGACACAGCCTGTCCTGAAGGTATGGATATTTGGCTCATATTCACGTGGTGAACAAAAACCATGGAGCGATATTGATATTCTTGTGCAATATGATCGCCAGCAACCTATCGGCTTGCTTAAGATCGCTGGAATGAAAGTTGATCTTGAAGACCTTCTCCACTGTGATGTGGATCTCGTTGAGGACGGGACCCTCCGTCCATGGGCCGTGGAAACCGTCAATAGGGATAGAAAGTTAATTTATGAGAGAACATAGCAGAGATCGAGGCCGATTAGAAGACATTCTCAAATATGCCAAGAATGTTGAGCATATCATTGACGGGATAACCTTTGAGGAATTCGTTCAGGATATCCGTATCTACTATTCTGTGATGAAGAATGTGGAGATTATTGGAGAAGCAGCCAACATGCTCACAAGACACTTCCGTGAGACTTATTCAGAGTTACCATGGAGGCAAATTGTGAGTATGAGGAACGTGCTTGTTCATGGTTATGCTCAAGTCTCTGACACTGATATCTGGCAGACTGCAACAAATGATATCATTCCATTGCGAGAACAAGTGGAACATTATCTTTCTGAGGTTGATTGGTTAAGGTGGGAACAACTGGAGGATCCATATACCGAGATGGATAATGCTCTATATAAGAATGCCATCGAGACTGCTCGCAAGATGAAGGCCAAGGGATACTCAATTGAAGAAATAGCGGAAATCACGGGCTTGAATTCAAAAGAAATTAACGCCATATAGCCATGGCACGGGTAGAAGATTTCTTTATTATGGACAACGCGGTGACGGGGATCACCGATGAGGATTACCGTAACATCCAGGACGTTGTGGACTCGGTGGATGCGTTCTCGCGCATGACCTACAGGAGCGTTTACATCATTGACTACTTCAAGAAGAATTTCCTTTATGTGAGTGAGAATCCGTTGTTCCTGTGCGGACTGTCGGCCAGCGAGGTCAAGGAAATCGGCTACAATTTCTACATCGACAATGTGCCCGAGGAGGATCTCGAGCGACTGTTGGTGATCAATTCCTCAGGATTTTATTTCTCCAAGGACATCCCCGCGGCCGAGAAGCGATATTACACGCTATCTTACAACTTCAGGGTCATCAACACTGTGTCCAAAAAAGTGCAAACTATCAACCACCAGTTGACCCCCTTGAAGATGATGCCCGACGGCCGCATCTGGCTGGCGCTGTGCGTGGCTTCCATCCCCACCAAGCAGGGTGATGACACCATCCTCATGTTCAACAACCGCACGTACCAGGGCTGGAACCTGGATCTGGAGAGCGGCACATGGAAGTCGGTTCCCTACATCTCCCTGACCGAGCAGGAGACACAGGTCCTCAAGTACTCGGCCATGGGCTACACCATGCAGGAGATTGCCGACAAGATTTGCCGCTCGTTTGACTCGGTGAAGGGCTACCGCAAAAGCATCCTCGAGAAATTAGGTGCCGACAACATCACCGAGGCCATCAACTATGCCATGATCTACCGCCTCATCGACTGACAGCCCGATGAAAATAGCGGCCAGAGGGGTACTCTAACCGCTAAACTCTAAACTTCAAGCGGACTTGACCGCTTGGATAAATCACCCTACTTGGCAGCCGGGCTTGACAGGACCGGTGGGGCCGATGACCACAAGGCGACCGCCGGCGTCCTCGGCGCTCAGGATCATGCCCTGGCTTTCGATGCCTTTGAGTTTGCGGGGCGGGAAGTTGGCGATGAAGCACACCTGTTTGCCCACGAGTTCCTCAGGCTCATACCACTTGGCGATGCCGCTGATGATGGTGCGGCCCGTGATGCCGTCGTCGATGGTGAATTTCAATAGTTTGTCGGCCTTCTTCACCTTCTCGCAGGCCACGACAGTGCCCACGCGGATGTCCAATTTGGCAAAGTCGTCGATGGTGCACGACGTGGTGACGGGCTTGGGCTTGAAGTTGTTGACGATGTTCTCCTGCTTGATGCGCTCCAGGCGTTGGATTTGCGCATCGATGACGCTGTCATCCATCTTCTCGAACAACAGCACGGGTTGCTCGAGCGGGCGTCCTGCGGGCAGGATGTCGATGTCACCCAGGCGGCTCCAATCGGCCTTTTCCATGCCGATCATCTTGCGCAGCTTCTCGCAGCTGAAGGGCAGGAACGGCTCAAAGGCGATGGCCAGGTTGGCAGTGATCTGCAGGGCCAGATTCATGATGGTCTGCACGCGCGCCATGTCTACCTTTGCCAACTTCCAGGGCTCGGTATCGGCCAGGTACTTGTTGCCGCAGCGGGCAAGGTCCATGGCGTCCTTGAGCGCCTCGCGGAAGTGGAAGTGCTCGATGTGGTCGCTTAGGGTTGCCTTCACGTTCTTGAACTCCTCGATGGCAGCACGGTCCACATCGGTGAGTTCGCCCAACTCGGGCACCTGGCCGTCGCAGAACTTGTGGGTCAGTACCAGGGCGCGGTTCACGAAGTTACCCAAAATAGCGACTAACTCGTTATTGTTGCGGTCTTGAAAGTCTTTCCACGTGAAGTTGTTGTCCTTGGTTTCGGGGGCATTGGCGGTGAGCACATAGCGCAACACGTCCTGCTTGCCGGGGAAGTCCCGGAGGTACTCATGCAGCCAGACGGCCCAGTTGCGGCTGGTCGAGATTTTGTCATCCTCAAGGTTGAGGAACTCGTTGGCCGGCACGTTGTCGGGCATCACATAGTCGCCGTGTGCCTTCATCATCGTGGGGAAGATGATGCAGTGGAACACGATGTTGTCCTTGCCGATGAAATGGATGAGGCGCGTGTCCTGCTGCTGCCACCACTGCTGCCAGGTGCCCCATCGCTCGGGTTGGGCCTCACACAGTTCCTTGGTGTTGCTGATGTAACCGATGGGTGCGTCAAACCACACATACAGCACCTTGCCCTCGGCACCCTCGACGGGAACGGGGATGCCCCAGTCCAGGTCGCGCGTCATCGCGCGGGGCTGCAGCCCGTTGTCGAGCCACGACTTGCACTGGCCGTACACGTTGCTGCGCCACTCCTTGTGGCCTTCAAGAATCCACTCCTTGAGCCAGCCCTCATACTCGTTGAGGGGCAGGAACCAGTTGGTGGTGTCCTTGAGCACCAGGGGATGGTCGCTGTCCTTGGCGTGCGGGTTGATGAGTTCGGTGGGATCCAGGTCGCGGCCACAGCCGTCCTCGCACTGGTTACCCTTGGCGGCGGGGTGGTGGCAATAGGGGCACTCGCCCTCGACATCGCGGTCGGTCAGGAACTTGCCGTCCTGCTCGTCATAGAACTGCTTGGTCGTCTTCTCGATGAGTTTGCCTTCATCATAGAGCTTGCGGAAGAACTCGGCGGCAAACTGGTGGTGCGTCTTGCTGGTGGTGCGGCTGTAGATATCATAAGAGATACCCAGCTCCTGGAACGACTCCTTGATGATATTGTGGTAGCGATCCACGACCTGCTGAGGGGTGATGCCCTCCTTGCGGGCGCGCTGGGTCACGGGCACACCGTGCTCATCGCTGCCGCCCACAAACAGCACCTCCTCGCCCTGCAGACGCAGGTAGCGCACATAGATGTCGGCAGGCACATACACACCAGCCAAGTGGCCGATGTGAACCGGTCCGTTAGCATAGGGCAGCGCCGTGGTCACCAGCGTCCGCGCAAATTTCTTCTCCTTCTCCATGATAGTCATTATATATAAATGTCGTTAATGTTTTCTCTTTGAGCCTGCAAAGGTAGTCAAAAAAGTTGCAAGTAGTAAATTTCAAGTGGCGAGTTTTTTAAATGACAAGGAAAAATTGTGAAAACACTGAGAGGGGCTGGCTTCAAACACGTTTTTTTGATTATTTTTGCAGAATAATGATAGTGAATACCGAGTAATAATCATGGAGAAAAAGATACCTGAAATCCAGCACTACGACGATGGCACGGCAAGTGTTTTGCGCAAGAGGGTGATGTACACCGAGTTGCGGTTTTATCATCGCAGCGATGTGTTGTACCAGTTGACTCAGGTGTTCTGTCAGCGTTTTTCAAGCCCTATGGGGACCGCACTGTGGATCAAATGGTTCAAGCGGCAAGAAGCACCAAGCAAAACATTGTTGAGGGTAGCAGCGACGGGCAGACGTCAATGGAAACGGAGTTGAAACTGCTGGGCATCGCCCGCGGCAGCAACCAGGAACTGCTTGAAGATTATCAGGACTATATTAAGCGCAAGGGTCTCTCGGAGTGGTATGGAAGGCATCCGCGATTTGCCGCCATGCACGACTTTTGCCGCAAGCATTACCGGTATGAGGATTTTAAAGGGCTTTTTCCCAAAATGAATGATGAGGAACTGGCCAATATGGCTATCTGCTTGTGCCACCAAGTGGATGCGGCACTCAATAAATACATTGAGAGGAAAGACCGCCAGTTTACTACCGAAGGGGGTATCAGGGAGCGCATGACTGCGGCACGCCTTGAACAGCGTGCATCGCAAAAGGAGGTCATCGAGCGACAAGCGCGTGAAATCGTAGCCCTCAAACAGGAAATCGCCCGTCTGAAAGCTTTGCTCGCAAGCAGGCCAGGCCGGAGTGAAGACCAAACCGGATAATACGGTTGTGACGGATAACACGGATTTCATGGAGGCGGCTTGCTCCTGTGCTGTCCGTCATCTCTGTTTTGTCCGTTTTCTGCATCGCTGTTATTGATAAAATGAAAAATGGGCGATTGTCAATTCGCGGCAAATTTGTACCTTTGCAGGTCCAAAGGCAAGAGTGCATGCGCAAGCAAGATAACTATACGTTCCTGACGTCGGCTCCTGTGAGACGTGTGATTCCCGCGATGGCGGTTCCCACTGTCATCAGCATGCTTGTCACCAGCATCTACAATTTGGTTGACACCTACTATGTGGGTCTGCTCAACACCCAGGCGACAGCCGCCGTGGGGGTGGTGTTCCCTGTGATGGCCATTATCCAGTCCGTTGGGTTCCTGTTCGGTCAGGGCTCGGGCACCTACATGTCGCGTCACCTGGGTGCCCGCCGCATCGATGAGGCGCGCCAGATGGCGGCCACGTCGTTTGTGGGCAGCATCGTGTGCGGCGTGTTGATTGCTGTGCTGGGCCTGCTTTTCCTCAAGCCCCTGTCGATAGCGTTGGGCTCCACACCGACTATCCTGCCCTACACAATGGATTTCATGGGCGTGATTTTGCTGGGCGCGCCGTTGATGTCGGCCTCGATGGTCATTAACAACCAGATGCGTTTCCAGGGCAATGCCACCCAGGCGATGTATGGCATGATCTCGGGTGCGGTGCTCAATGTGTTGCTCGTGCCGCTGTTCATGTTCACCTTCGGGCTGGGCATCCTGGGCACTGCCATCGGCACCGTGCTGAGCCAGTTGTTCGGCTTTATTGTCTTGTGGGTGATGTCGCGCCGCGGCGAGAATATCCCTATCGACCTCAAGCAAGCCTCGTGCAAGTGGCACTTCCAGCAGGAGATTCTCAAGGGTGGCACGCCGTCGCTCACACGCCAGGCGTTGGCGAGCATCGCCACGCTCATGCTCAACGTGGCCGCTGGCGTGTATGGTGACGCGGCGATTGCAGGCATGTCGATTGTGTCGAGGATTGCATTCATTATCTTTGCTGTCATCATTGGCATCGGTCAGGGCTACCAGCCCTTCTGCGGTTTCAACTACGGTGCTGGGCTTTATAAACGTCTGCACAAGGGGTTCTATTTTACCATCCTGCTTGATATGGCCGTCTTGCTGTTAATGTGTGGTCCCGCATTTGTGCTCGCCGAGGAACTGGTTGACCTGCTGCGTGACGACCCCGAGGTTGTTGCTGTAGGTGCCGTGGCGCTGCGATGGCAACTCGTGGCCTTGCCCATGGCGGCAGTGGTCACCGTGTGCAACATGACGTTGCAGACAACCGGCCAGAGTTTGTCGGCCAACATTCTGGCTGCCGCCCGCAACGGCATCTTCTTCATCCCCCTAATCCTGATATTGCCCCACTACTTGGGCTTGAAGGGCGTGGAGATCTGCCAGGCAGTGTGCGACGTCCTCGCCTTCATGCTCGCCCTCCCGCTGATTATCCATTTCTTCCGCTCTAACCTGCGCCGCAAGTCTTGAAATCAGGGTCAAGAACACTTCATCTTGAGTTTACTTTTTGAACTATGGAGGTTGTGCTGTTGCTGCTGTGCATCAGCAATTTAATGCGTTATAGTAGTTTACTTTATGTCTTTACAAGTGAGGTAAACGGCATGAAAAACCTTAAATTTGTAACCAGTTAACTTTTAATCATCATTGTTTTATCAATTAAACGCTTGAAACTTATGAAAAATCAATCATTACCGCGCATGTTGCTGGCTTTGTTGCTGCTGGCCTTGCCGATGCTGATGTCGGCCCAGGAGGTGGTGACCTTCTGGAACTTTAGCGACACCGAAGTGTTTCCCAACGACACCCTGTGGGAAACGACAACTCTCCATGGCCTGACGTTGGTTACCGATGGTTCCTCGATTGACCGAGTCCCCATCTTTCAGAGTTGCTCTGACCGCACTTGGACATCCATCGACGGCACCGAGTCGTTGACATTTACCCAACGCCTCAAGATCAACGGCAAGTCGAGTTCTGCCTACCGTTGGGTGTACTTCACCGCCAATCCTGGTGACACCATCGAGTTGTGGGGCAATTCCACATCTTCTTCATCGTCACGCACGCTCACGTTCAAGGCCGGCGGTTACAATGGCGTGTCGTGGGGTGACGTGGACCTGGCAACGGGTTCTGACCCATCCTATGGCTATGTCGTGTACGGTGGCAGCGAGGAGACCGTGATAGCTATGGTTTCCTCTGGTTCATGGTACACCTATGCTATCCGTCTGAAACCCAACCCCGACTTCGGCGGTGGTGATACCCCGCCCACACCTGTCAATCGGTGGTTCCTCAAGCACCCCTGGGCTGGCGGCTCATGGGAGTGGCGTGAGGTGTATCCCAACGAGGACGCGACCTTGTATAGCCGCAAGGATGTCTTTGGCGGCAACGGCTGCAACTATGCCGACAACATCAATGGCACTAACTCGTCCTGGGTGCCTCTCAATAACATCGAAATCATCAATAGCCCCATGGTGGGTGACTCCTGCGAATTCACGTTCAACCCCACCACGGGAGCCATCAGCATCCGCAACTTGGGCGAGGCGCAGGAGGAAACGGGCCCGCGCTGGTTCTTCAAGCACGGCTGGGGTGATGGTCTGGATGCCTCATGGGAATGGCGCGAACTCTATCCCAATGCCGACTCCACATTATATATTCGTGAGGATGTCTATGGCGGCACTGGCTGTAACTATGCCGACAACATATTGGGTATCAACTCGGTATGGGTGCCCCTGGACGGCATCACCCTGATTGGCAACCCGGCAGTGGGCGACTCGGCAGAGTTTGTCTTTGATCCTGTCGCCAAGGCCATCTCCATACGTCTGACCAAGGCACTGCCTCAGGAAGAAGTGATTATCGAGCCCGATCCCAACAAGGCGTTCTCGCTCGTGGGCGGACGCGTCTATCTCGACAACAGCCTTGCCGGCTGGGATGACGAGTGCATCTATCTGGTGGTGGGCAACGACAGCGAGTCGCTGTGCGTGCGCTTCCTGCCCGATGCTGATGGCCGCCTTACATGCCCTGTCCCCTACGTCAAGGAGGACATCACCTATGTCGCCGTCATTGGCAACAGCCACTACAGTAGCGGCTCATGGGGACCGTCCAACTTGAGTGGCGCTAAACACTATTCCGCCGTTTACAGCGATGGTTGGCACTCGGGCGTTCATGACGGCTGGCAGATTGCACTGGGTGCTGCCGACAACGGCTGCGCATTGACGCTCACCCCACTGGAGGGCGACTATGGCGAGGTGTTCACTACTACAGAGAAGAACAACTGCTACCGCCTGAACGATGACTTGAAGCAGATCACTTTCATTTTCTCGACTGCCCGTACACGCTTTGTCATCTCGCCGCTCAACGTGAAGAAACTCTATGTCTATGGTTCGATTTCCAACTGGTCGCAGACTGATGCCGACTACCGGATGCCGGGCTTCAGTGCCGACGGTTGCTTCTATGTGACCCTGCCCTACAGTGCTATCGAGCGCACCGGCAACGGCGGCCAACCCGAGTTCCTGTTCAATGTCTATCACGTCAATGGCAACTCCTATGTCACCCAGTCGTGGCCCACACTGGCCGAGGGCTGCGAGGACTACCTGACCTTCTGCTCCAATGGCTGGAAACAGATTGTGGCGTTGAACGACGATGACGTTGAGGATCTGGCGCAGCGCAAGGAGACAGCCCTGTACATCCGCCCGCTCAGTGACTTTGATCTGACCGACAGGGTTGACCAAGAGAAGATTTCCAACTTCCGCCGCGTTCCAGGCACCCAGCACCTGTACCGCTCCTACCATCCCTACCACTCGTCACGTTCCCAATATGATACTGAGCATGCTCGCCTTGAGTGGGTTGCTAATCTGGCGACCGAGGTTGGTATTAACTGCGATATAGCACTGTCGGGTAACCTGGAGTCGGAGGACGGCAATGCGACCTATACCGTCTCGGGCGTGACCTACACGACCACGATTCCCGACTACTATCGTGAAATCATCAACAATCAGCGGGTGCTCTATGTGGGCAGGCAGAATGGCCACACGCCCTCCTATGACCATGCGCTTTACTATACCGACCAGAGCCGTTTTGCCGAGTGGATCCAGGAGATTGTGCGTTTTATCAATGACGAGGAGCATCCCGTGCCCTTCCAGATCCATTGCCACTTGGGAGCCGACCGCACCGGTGTCTTCTCGGGAGTACTTGCCGCGATGTGCGGAGCCGCATGGGATGACATTGCTACCGACTACAACCGCACAAGCGACTTGCAGATTTCAGAATTCCGTCATTCCAACCAGTTGCGCCATGCACTGTACCTGCTGACGGGCTTTGATCCGCTGATTTTGCCGTCTGGTCCCGACGCTGTGCCCACAATCTATACTGCCTCGACACTCGACGATGCCATCGCGTCACACACTGCCTACAGCGGTGGTAAGGCGCTATATGACTATCCCGAAGTCGGCACCCCGCTGCCAACGTTGGCCAACGCAGTGGCTGCCCACTTTGTTGAGGGTGGTTATCTGGACTATAGCGAGATTGAATATTGCGTCGCCAAACTGCGCGGTGAGAGTCTCGACCCCACGGGGGTGATTGAAGTCTGTCAAGAGGCATCCAATGACGGCGTCCTTAGAGTCATGCGTGATGGACAAGTACTCATCATCCGCAATGGCGTGACCTATGACGTCTGTGGACACATCCTCGAAACAAGGGAATAATCCCCTGAATCACGGGTCCCCACGATAGGGACTAATAATACAATACAAGAGAGTGGGGCTCCTGACGGCTTCACTCTCTTGTTGTTCGCTCGGTTTACAGATGCTGGACGCGCTGCACAAACTCGTTCTTGGGCAGGTCGGAGCGGTTGCGGGTTTTCAGGCGGTAGTTATAAACCGTTTGGGTCGAGTAGTGCAGAAAACTGGCGATTTTGGTGCTGTCGTTGATGCCCAGGCGCACCAGGGCATAGATACGCAACTCGGGAGACAGCAGGTTGTCGCCTTTGACCTCGATTTGCTCACCGGGACGCAACAGGGAATTGAACCGTTCGATGAAATCGGGGAATAATTCCAGGAAAAATATGTCGAAATTGCGGAATAGTTGGTTGAGGTCTTCATTCATGGTGGACTGGCTCAACTGGTCCTTGAGTTGGGATGTTTTGCCCAACTTGAGCTCACGCAGAAGTTTCACTCTGGATTTTTCGGCTTCGTTGATATAGTTAGAGCACAGGTTGAATAACTGGCCGATGTATTCTTCCTTGATTTTGTTGCTCTCGATCAACGCTGTGTTGAGTTCCTCCAACTGGGAATTCAGCCGATGCAATGTTCCGTTGTTTTGCTCAAGTTCATTGTGCATTTGGGTCAGCCGCTGGTTGCGCTTGTAGATGATCCTCAAGAGTGAACACAAGATTACAGACGACAAGATTCCCAGCAGTAACAAGATATTGCGCCTCATGGCCGAGGTGTGTTGTTTCTCAGAGTAGGCAGTGGTGATGATGGGCAGATACTTGCCTGCCAGCGACAAGCGGTTATATGCTTTGCTGCTGATGACATCCTGCATCGAGCAGGTGATATAACGGTAGGCACGCTCGGTGTCTCCTTCCTGATGCAGCAGCCATGCCAGCGACTGCAGCGAAGTGTAGGTCTTGTTGCAGTTGCGCTTATCGATAATCGAAGCCATCGTGTAGCAATACTTAGCGCTCTCCCTATCGTCCAGGTCAAGATAAGTTTCTCCGAGTACAAACCAGTATACAGCCGAAGCGGCCACCTCATCGTTGTGCCCCTCACCATAGCGCAATAAAGTTTGCAGTGCTTCATTATATTGTCCTAGGGCTCTTGTCATCTCACTCCTGTTCACGCAGGTCGTCAACGAGTCGTGCCTGTTCACTCGGTTGACCGAATCACGATACAGTTGCATGGTGGCGTGATAGTTGGCGATTTCTTGCTCATCGGTTGTCATTTGTGACAGCGAGAGCAGGATGCTGTGGTACAGAGAGTAGTATTTGCCGTTATTAACGATGTAGGGGGTGTGAGGCAATGCATCAAGCACTTTGAGCGCATCATGAAGGCGCCCTAAACATTTCAGGGCATCGGCTTCATTGAGACGTGCGGCCAGTAGTGAGTCGCGATTATTGATGTGCTGAGCCAGAACCACGCGCCGACGGGCAAAATACAGTGCTGAGTCCAGACGATACTTGCGGTAAGCCTTAAACAGCGTGTGGGCGGAATTGAACCGGGAAATATCATCTGAGGCATTTTCATAGTGACTGCGGTAACGCACCAGTTCTCGCTGCAGTTGCGTGTTATAGATGGCACTGCTGTCAACCACAGCGTCCAGCACATGCAGCAGCGAGTCCATATTGCGATGGATTGGAACTGCCGATCCACCCTCGAACATCAGTATTGCCAGCACAACGACAATGCTCCTGGCCAGGGAGCGATAAGGGGCACCGCAGTGGAGCAATCGGTTCATCATGGGGTTTTACATTGCGAGTATAGAATCAGCAGTGTTTGTTGGAATTGGGGAAATGATGGCTATTTTCCCGTTAGTGATACGCTTGGTAGTGACCTCGCGGGCAGAGGATACAGTATAGGTTGACATGATTAGGTATAATATGTGATGCGATTGAGTTTATTGTTAGAATAAAGCGTACAAATGTACTCGTTTGCAGCCAAAAAGACAATATTTTTCGGCACTATTCAACCAAAAATAGTTAAAAAAGTAGTGATATTAGGCGTTAACTGCTATTTTTAATAAATTAGGTTGTAGAAACTGGCATTATTATAGTACAGGGTAGGGATCATTAAATCAATTTTTTTGTACCTTTGCGGGTTAAAACGCTAAAACTGACATGAAGAAAGACGACGACGAACTGGAAGGTATGGAGCAAGAAGAGCCCGCCGCCGGCAACCAAGCCAACGATAACGACGCTATCACCCCCGAGGAGGGTGGCGACGGCAATGAGCCGCAGGCCCATTCCACCTACCAGGTGCCCAAAGATAAGAAACTGCAACTGAGCGGCATGTACGAGAACTGGTTCTTGGACTATGCCTCCTATGTGATACTTGAGCGCGCCGTGCCGCACATCGAGGACGGCTTCAAGCCCGTGCAGCGCCGCATCATGCATGCCATGAAGGAAGCCGACGACGGGCACTTCAACAAGGTGGCCAACATCGTGGGTCTGACGATGCAGTATCACCCCCACGGTGACGCCTCGATCTACAGTGCGCTGGTGCAGTTGGGACAGAAGGAACTGCTCATCGACACCCAGGGTAACTGGGGTAATATCCTTACGGGCGATGGTGCCGCAGCTGGCCGTTATATCGAGGCCCGCCTGAGCGAGTTTGCCCTTGATGCAGTCTATAATGCCAAGGTGACCGACTGGGGTCTCTCCTATGACGGCCGCAAACGCGAGCCGCTGACCCTGCCCGCCAAGTTCCCGCTGCTGCTCACACAGGGTGCCGAGGGCATCGCCGTGGGCCTGTCCTGCAAAATCTTGCCCCACAACTTCAACGAGGTCATCGACGCTGCTGTGCACTATCTGCGCGGCGAGGAGTTCCACCTTTATCCCGACTTCCAGACGGGTGGCTACATCGACGTGAGCCACTACAACGACGGCGAGCGCGGCGGATATGTGCGCGTGCGCGCCAAGATTGAGAAACTTGATAACAAAACGCTGCTGGTCAAGGATGTCCCCTACGGTAAGACCACCGGAACCGTCATCGAGTCGATCCTCAAGGCCGGCGAGCGCGGCAAGATCAAGATCCGCAAGGTCGAGGACAACACCAGTGCCACGGCCGAGATCATCGTCTCGCTGCAGGCCGGCACGAGCAGCGACATCGCCATCGATGCCCTGTATGCCTTCACCGACTGCGAAATCTCCATCTGGCCCAACTGCTGCGTCATTAAGGACCAGAAGCCGCAGTTCCTCACCGTGAGCGACGTGCTGCGCTACAGTGTGGACCGCACCCGCGACATCCTGCGCCAGGAATTGGAAATCCAGCGCGGCGAGACTATGGAGGCCTTGCACAACGTGTCGCTGGAGAAAATCTTCATCGAGGAGCGCATCTACAAGGACAAGGAGTTTGAGAACGCGCGGGACCAGGAGCGTGCCCTCAAGCACATCGACAAGCGACTCACGCCCTTCAAGCCCCAGTTCTACCGCGAGGTCACCCAGGACGACCTGCTGCGCCTGCTCGAGATCCCGATGAAGCGCATCATCAAGTACAACAGCGACAAGGCCGAGGAGAACATCGCGCGCCTCAAGGAGCGCATCGAGGACATCGACAACAAGTTGGCACACTTGACCGACTACACCATTGAGTGGTTCGAGGGCTTGAAGACCAAGTACGGCGCCAAGTACCCGCGCCGCACGGTCATCCGCGAGTTCGACACCATCGTGGCCAGCAAGGTCGCCGAGGCCAACCAGAAACTCTACATCAACCGGGCCGACGGCTTCATCGGCACGGGCTTGAAGAAGGACGAGTTTGTGTGCAACTGCTCTGACATCGACGACATCATCATCTTCTACAAGGACGGCAAGTTCAAGGTCATCAAGGTGGCCGACAAGATCTATGTGGGGAAGAATATCCTCTACCTCAACGTGTTCAAGAAGGGTGACGACCGCACCATCTACAACGTCCTGTACCAGGACGGCCGCGGCGGCACCACCTACATGAAGCGCTTTGCCGTGACAGGCATCACGCGCGACAAGGAGTATGACATCACGCAGGGTAAGCCCGGCAGCAAGATTGTCTGGTTCACCGCCAACCCCAACGGCGAGGCCGAGGTGCTGCGCATCACCCTCAAGCCCAAGTTCAGGCTGAAGATTCTGCAGTTTGACGTCAACCTGGCCGAGCTGGCCATCAAGGGCAAGCAGGCGCGCGGCAACATCGTCACCAAGAACGAGGTGCACCGCATCTCGCTCAAGGAAGCTGGCCAGTCCACACTGGGCGACCGCGAGGTGTGGTTCGACCCCGACATCCTGCGCATCAACTACGAGGGCCATGGCCGCTCGCTGGGCCTGTTCGGCGGCGAGGACCGCATCCTGGTCATCATGAGCAGCGGCGAGTTCTATACCACCAGTGCCGAGGCGACCAACCACTATGACGAGGGCATCCTGCGCATCGAGAAGTACCAGCGCGACAAGGTGTGGACCGCCATCCTGGACGACGCCGACCAGGGTCACCCCTACGTCAAGCGCTTTACCCTCGACGACAGCACCAAGAAGCAGAGCATGATAGGCACCAATCCGGCGTCGCGCCTGCTGCTGCTGAGCGACGAGCCGTGTCCGCGCTTTGAGGTGAAGATGGGTGGCGGCGATGCCTTCCGCGAGCCGTTTGTCATCGATGCCGAGGAGTTTATCGGTGTCAAGACCTTTAAGGCCAAGGGCCGCCGGGTCACCAACTGGGAGGTGGATACCATCACCGAGGTGGAGCCCCGCGAACCCGCTCCCACCGAGCAGGCCGTCACTACCGTGGCCACGGCCGACGAGGAGTTGACGACTGATGACGCTCCCACCAGCACTTCCAGTGCGGGCATCAGTCAGGAAGAGGTGCTGGACCAACTCACCGGGCAGCAGCGACTGCCGTTTGACGACATGGGCGAAGCAGAGTGATGAGGCGCGAGTGGGCATATTGGCTGATGGCGGCAACGGTGGCGTTGCTGCTGGCCGCATGCGCCAGCATCGGGTCGCCCGAGGGCGGGCCGCGCGACTACACGCCGCCACGGGTGGTGAAGTCGTCGCCCGAACCGGGAACGGTCAATTTCAAGGGCAACAAGGTGGAAATCACCTTCGACGAGATCGTCAACCTCAAGGACCAGCAGAAGAAAGTCATCATTTCGCCGGCTCCCAGGACCATGCCGATGATCCGCTCGGTGGGCAAGAAGGTGACCATCGAGTTCCGCGACGAGTTGGAGGAGAACACGACCTATGTCATCGACTTCTCTAACGCCATCGAGGACAACAACGAGGGCAACCAATTGGACGGCTACACCTTCGCCTTCTCGACAGGCGACGAGATCGACACCCTGGCAGTGTCGGGCATCGTGTTGCGCGCCAATGACTTGGAACCCATGCAGCACGTCATCGTCGGCCTGCACAGCAACCTCGACGACACGGCCTTCACCAGCATCCCGCTGGAGCGCGTGAGCCGCACTAATGACCGTGGAAAATTCACCATCCGCAACCTCAAGCCTGGCAGTTACCATGTGTTTGCCCTCAACGACGTGGACGGTGACTACCGCATGGCGCGCACCGAGGATATCGCTTTCCTGGACGAGGTCATTGTCCCCACTACCGATGAATACACCTCACAGGACACGGTGTTCACCTTCGACCACCGCGTGGACACGGTGATGGATGCCACCCACACGCTGTTCCTGCCCAACGACCTGCTGCTGTGCATGTTCAACGAGGGATACCGGTCGCATTACGTCAGGCAGACGGCTCGCCCTGCCGATAACAAATTGTTTGTCCTGTTCGGGGCAGCGAATGACTCGTTGCCGGGGATGGAGGTCCTCCGCCCCGCCGAGCACGAGCACGACTGGTACCGCGTGGAGCGTACTGTGGCCAACGACTCGCTCCTCTACTGGATTACCGATTCGGCGATGATCAAGACCGACACCATTATTGTCGCGATGACCTACCTGCGCAGCGACTCGCTTGATCAACTGGTCCAGGTGACCGACACGGTGCGCTTTGGCTATCGCAAGCCCAACGCACAGGTCAAGGAAGAGGAAAAGAAGGCCAAGGAGCGCGAGGAACGTGCCAAACGGCTGGCACAACTGCTCGAAAAACAGGAAAAGGCCGCCGAGCAGGGCAAGGAACTCAACGAGGGAGAACTGGAGGAACTCAAGGAACTGCAGCGCGTTGACCCCAACGATATACCCAAACTCAAGATGGACCTGGCCAAGAGTGGCACCATCGACGTGGGAGACTCCATCTTGCTCAATTTTGACGCCCCCATTGCCCATATCGACCAGAGTGGGGTGCGGGTCGAGGTCAAGCGCGACACCCTGTGGGTGCCCTATCCGGGAACGCTGCAGGGCATGCACCCTGTTAACGACTGCAACCCCATGCGCTACTGGCTGCCACTGGGCATGTCGCCCGACTCGACCTACCGCCTGACCATCGACAGCGCGGCGGTGACCTCGGTCTATGGCCTTGTCAACGATAAGTTGGTCAAGGAACTCAAGGTGAGGGGACTGGAGGAGTATGCCAACGTCTATTTCAGGGTCAATGTGCGTGATAGCGCCTTTGTCGAACTGTTGGGCAACGGCGAGAAGGTGCAGCGCACTGTGCCCGTCAACAACGGCGCGTTTGAACTGCTCAACGTCACCCCTGGCACCTATTACCTGCGCCTCACCCTCGATGCCAACGGCAACGGCAAGTGGGACACGGGCAACTACAAGAATCATCAGCAGCCCGAGGAGGTCTATTATTATCCCAAGAAACTGCGCCTGCGCCGCAACTGGGATCTGGACGAGAGTTGGAATATCTACGAGACGGCCATCGACTTGCAGAAACCCGAGGACATCAAGCGCAACAAGCCCGAGCAGGCCAAGAACAAGGTGGAGAAGAAGCAGGGAGAAACCAACGACGAGGAGGACGAGGACGAGTTCGGCACAGGTTTTAACAACACCTACACCGGCAACAAGTATAACGACGCCAAGACCAACCGCCGCGTGAACCGTCAACGGCTGTAAGTCATGCGTTCTTGCATACCGTCATGTGACGGAATGGCGTTTTTTTGGATTTTTTTCGCAAAAACGCTTGCGTATTAAAAAAAAGTATTACCTTTGCAGTCGCAAAACCAAAATGCCCAGGTGGCGGAATTGGTAGACGCGCACGTTTCAGGTGCGTGTGCCGCAAGGTGTGCGGGTTCGAGTCCCGCCCTGGGCACCACCACAAATTCCTGACAGTCACAAGATTGTCAGGAATTTCTCATTTTAATCCCAGGCGTAGTTTTGCGAAAAAAGGCTGACGCAGTCAAGTGACTACTTCAGCCTTGTGCTTGAGTCGGGGTGAGAGGACTCGAACTTCCGACCTCCACGTCCCGAACGTGGCGCGCTAACCAACTGTGCTACACCCCGAAGCTCTTTTTTAGCGGTGCAAAGTTACTGCTAAATTTTCAATCTGAGCAAGATTTCGGCGAAAATATTTCAAAAGCACTACCTAATCTGCTCATTATCAGTATTAATGGGCGTCAAGCCAATTGGAGGCGACTCCATGTGATGCCGTGAGACGGACGTTGCCTTGATAGACGCCTTCCATTTCCTCGATGACAATGCGCTGCACGCGGTCGAGCTCTGATGGAATGACATCAAAGTTGAGTTCGTCGTGCACCTGCAGGATCATGCGGGAATTGATGCCCTCGTCCTGGAAGCGGCGGTAGATGCGCACCATGGCAAGCTTGATGACATCGGCAGCGGTGCCCTGGATGGGCGCATTGATGGCGTTGCGCTCGCTGAACGCCCTCACCACAGCATTGCGGGAATTGATGTCGGGCAACATGCGACGACGTCCATAAAGCGTTGTCACATACCCTTTTTCACGGGCTTGGGCAATGCTGCGGTCAATGTATTCACGCACTTGCGGGAAGGTAGTGTAGTAGCCGTCGATGAGCATCTTGGCCTCGTCACGCGGAATGTTGAGGCGCTGTGCCAAACCAAATGCGCTGATGCCATACAGGATGCCGAAGTTGGCGGTCTTGGCCTTGCGCCGCTCGTCGCTGGTGACTTGCTCCAAGGGCTTGTGGTAGATGCGCGACGCTGTGATGGCATGGATGTCATGACCGTGAGCAAAGGCATCGAGCATCGTTTGGTCGTGGCTCAAATCGGCTACAAGCCGCAACTCGATTTGAGAATAGTCAGCACTGAAGAACACGTTCCCCTCGGCTGGAATGAAGGCGCGACGGATTTCCTTGCCGTCATCAGAGCGCACAGGTATATTCTGCAGATTAGGGTTGGTCGATGACAACCGGCCTGTTGCTGTGACCGTCTGGTTATAGGTCGTGTGAATGCGGCCCGTCTGGGGGTTGATGAGGGCGGGCAAGGCATTGACATAGGTGGATAACAACTTTCGGATGCCCCTAAGCTCCAGGATTTTGTCAACCAAGGGATGGCGATAACGCAACTTGAGCAGGATATCCTCGGTAGTGCTGTATTGACCTGTCTTGGTCTTTTTAGCCTTTGGGTCGATTTTCAGGTGGTCGAAGAGCACCTCGCCCACCTGTGCAGGTGAGGCAGTATTAAAAGCCATGCCCGCCAACTGATGGCACTCTGCATCAAGGCGGTTCATCTGCTCGGTAAGCGTTACCGAGTAGTCATTCAAGGCCTTAACATCGATGCGGGCACCAGCCAGTTCCATGCTTGCCAGCACAGCGATGAGCGGCAATTCGATATCGGTCAACAGTTTGAATAATCCTTGCTCTTGAAGCTGCTGGTCAAGCACAACGGGCAATTGAAAGGTCAAGTCGGCAGCTTCGCAAGCCCACTGCGCGAGCGTCATGGGCGAGAGTTGCTGCGGCTTGAGCTGATTGCGCCCTTTGGGTCCAAGCAGACTCTCGGGGGTTATGGCAATGTAATGCAACAACTCATAGGCCATCTCGGCAGTGGAGTGGCCGCGCTCGGGCTGCAGCAGATAATGGGCCACTGCGGTGTCGTAGTAGGGAGCCGTAAATCGGATGCCGTGACGGTCAAGAACGACCATCAGACGCTTGATGTCGCTGCCAATGATGCACGTCTTGCCACTGAACAACGGTGCTAAGGCTCCAAGCATGTCCTGGCGATCATCGCACTTGACAAAGGCTGCATGATGCTTGCCAGCACACAGGGAAAGGCCTAATATCCTGAACTGCATGGCATTGTCGCCTGACCCCAACAGACCGACAGCCACACGGGGCTCGCCTTGCAAATCGGTGGCCAGTATTGCGGCCTCGAGCGGCGAGGTGACAAGGCGGTAGTTGTGCTCCACATCATTGATGGAGAGATACTTGACCTCTTCTTCCTGGCTTTCCTCCTTGGAATCGGGGGTGTCAAGGTCAAACAACGACAACTGTTGACCTGATTTTGCTTCAGATGAAGGAGATGGAGAGGCAAGGTTTGGAGCTTCCTGGGTATCGAGACCGGCATTGGCCTCTCCGCCATCGATCAAGCGTTGGGTGAGGGTGCGGAATTCCAGTTCGGTAAACACGCGCCGCAAGGCGTCCATGTCAACAGATTGGCGGTGCAGGGCCTGCTCGTCGAGGTTAACGGGGACATCAGTGATGATGGTCGCGAGCCACTTCGACAGGCGTATCTGCTCTGCATTATCCTCGACTTTCTGTTTTTGGGTACCCTTCAGTTCACCTGTATGCTTCAGCAGGTTCTCTATCGAGCCAAATTGCTGGATGAGTTTTTCGGCCGTCTTGGGTCCAATGCCAGGGCAGCCGGGTATGTTGTCGGCAGTGTCACCCATGAGTCCCAGGATATCGATAAGTTGAGAGGGTGTCTGGATGCCATATTTGGCATTCACCTCCTCCACGCCCAGGATTTCATGCTTGGCGGGGTTAAGCACCTTGATGTTGGGTGTCACCAGCTGGCCAAAGTCCTTATCACCCGTCACCATATAGGTAAAAAATCCCTGTTGCTCAGCCTTGTGAGAGAGTGTTCCGATAACATCGTCGGCCTCGTAGCCCACGACCTCAAAGATGGGGATGCGATAGGCCTCAAGAATGCGCTTGATATAAGGTACAGCGACGAGAATCCCCTCAGGCGTCTTTTCGCGGTTGGCCTTGTAGGGCTCATAGTTCTCATGCCTGAAAGTCTTGCCGGCAGGAGGGTCAAAGCACACGGCGATGTGTGTGGGCCGCTCCCGCTTGAGCAGATCCTGCAGGGTGTTGACAAAGCCAAACACGGCCGAGGTATCGATGCCTGTCGAGGTAATGCGAGGACTTCTTATCATCGCATAGTAGGCTCTGAATATCAGTGCATAAGCATCAAGCAGCAGCAGTTTCTTGGTCGGTTGTTCCATAGTTAGCTGAATGGTTATGATTTATTGAAAATAGGTTTTCATCAGCCGCTTGACTCTGGGAGCAAGCACAATGATGGTGAACATGGTGCACAACGCCATCAAGGCGAAAGCGAGGTCCATGATGCTCACCATAACCTTGAGCGGAATCATCGCTGCAACGATGATCATAGCCAGATAGTAGTAGTTGTACCACTTGACGTTGTGGGCGCCAAACAGGTAATTGGTACACTTTTGACCATAATAGCTATAGGAGAACATCGTTGAGAAAGCAAAGAAAAAGACAATCGTCATCAACAACAGGTGTCCGATGCCCGGCAACAGTTGTCCCCATGCGCCCAGAGCGACATAGAGGCCCTTGGGGTCGGTCAAGCCAACGTAGTTGCCAGCGATGATGATGGGAATTGAGGTGAGGGTGCACACCAGGCCTGAATCAATGGCAGGACCCAGCATAGCGATAAGGCCCTCGCGGATGGGGTCGGTGTTCTTGCTGGCACCGTGCATCATCGATGCGGTACCCACGCCAGCCTCGTTGACAAAGGCAGCGCGACGCGCACCCGTCAAGGCAACGTAGGCAAAGGCACCAAACCCGGCCCGCATGTCAAACGCGCCTTCAAAAATCTGTCCAAACACGCCAGGTATCGCCCTAAAATTCATCGCCATGATGACAACGACAAGAATAAGGTAGAGTATAACCATAACCGGAACGATGCGCGAGGCGAACAGGGCAATGCGCTTAATGCCACCCAAAATCACAGCCCCCACAACAGCGACCATGACCACACCCATGATGAAGCGCAGCAACAGCGTGTTCTCGATGCCCATGGGGGTAGTAAACACCGTGGTCACCGATTCGACCAGCTGGTTGGCCTGCATGAAGCACAAAGTGCCCACGAGACCGAATATCGAGAATGCTACAGCGAGCGGTTTCCACTTCTCGCCCAATCCCTTGGTGATGATGTACATGGGACCGCCCTGCACCTCTCCGGCACTGTCACGCCCCTTGTACATGATGGACAGTGAACCCTCAAAGAACTTGGTGCTCATGCCCACCAGGGCACTCACCCACATCCAGAATACCGTGCCAGGCCCACCTATCGACAACGCGATGGCAACACCAGCGATATTTCCCATGCCCACGGTGGCAGCTATCGCACTCAACAGTGCCTGCACCGAGCTAATCTGCCCAGATTGCTTACCCTGGTCGCTGGCCTGCTTGTCACGCAGAACACTGATGGCCCGCGGCAACCGCCTGATTGAGACGGCACCAGAGTACAAAAAAAGGAACAATCCGCCTCCAATGAGCAGAAAAAACTCAGGGTAGCCGCACACAGCGTCGCTGGCGGCCACAATCCAGTCACTCAATGCAGTGAGTATGTTTTCCATATGCAATAAAAAATAAAATGATAGTTTGGTGCAAAGATACTGCATTTTTTGTTACTTTTGCAACTCAACGAAGCACAAGGGATAAAAAACACAACAAGCGGAACAACGGCATAATACCATGGCGTCCGCCTTAGCTCATTGCAAACAACTTGAACAACATAAATACAACGATAATGACAGTATTGTTAAAAATAAAATATTTCTTGATTTCCCGTGTTGCAGCAAGGTCGGTGGCAGCAGCCTTATTGCTTGCCATGGCATCGGTTGGTCAAGCACAGGAAACGATGGCCGAGACGGCACCGGGCAACACGTCAATGTTCATGGTCGATGCCGGATATGCGGCTGTCCACGACAGTTACCTGGCACCTATCACCTACGACGGCATGGACCTGGGCATGAGCTATGAGGCCATGCGCCAGAGCTCACGGCAGTGGTTGTGGCAACTCCTGGTGGGAGCCGACTACAACTATGTCGAGAACAATGCCAAGAACAATGAGTGGCACAAGTTGATGGGCGAAATATCATTCAACATGCAGCGACAATGGCGAGGAGCCTTGCTGCGCCGCATCGACTTGTCTGTGGGCCCGATGACACAATTGAGGGCCGGTATGGTCTATAACCCTGTCGCAAGCAACAACACTGTCACAGCCCGTGCACACTGGAACCTGGGCATCGCTGGCATGGCCGCATGGCAAACGCACATGTGGCGTTTGCCCGTGACGCTGCGTTACCAGGCACAGTTGCCGGTTGTGGGCGTGTTCTTTGCACCGGAGTATGACGAAAGCTACTACGAGATCTACCTGGGCAACCACAAGGGACTGGCCCACATGGGATGGTGGGGCAACAGGTTTGACATGACCAATTACCTGGGCGCCGATCTACACCTGGGCAAGACCACCTTGCGCATCGGCTACCGCGCCCGCGTGGAACACTGGAACGCCAGCAACCTCAAGGTTCACGACGTCACCCACTCGCTGGTCCTGGGTATCGGTACGTCTTTCAAATAACAATAACATCAAAACACAACAAATGACAACATCTTATTTTTATCATATGATTCTCAAGCCGACAACTATTTTTAGAGCTGTGCTGCATTCTGTAAAAATAGTTGGTCCAGGCGTTCCACGCTGTTTAGGTTGCTTGATGGTGTTTATCCTGGTGGCGGGATGTGCACAGCAGGACGAGTTTGAGAAAGACCAGGTGGGTAATTTCGAAGCCCTGTGGACCATCATGGACGAGCATTACAGCTTCTTTGACTACAAGCAGGTGGACTGGAACCAGATGCACAGCCGCTACCGTGCCTTGGTATCTAACCAGATGTCGGACATGGAGTTATTTGACGTGTGCGGCGACATGCTCAAGGAGCTGCGCGACGGGCACACCAACCTCATTGCCAGCCATGACGTGTCGCGTTACTGGGTGTGGGAGCAGTGGCCGGTGAACTACAACGAGCGCACCATCGACCAGTACTACCTGAACTTTGATTACAAGAGGGCATCTGGCATCAAGTACCAGATTCTCACCGATAACATCGGATACATGTATTACGGGTCATTCTCATCGAGCATTGGTGAGGGCAACCTGGACCTGATACTCAGTTACCTGGCTACAGCCGATGGCTTGATTATCGACGTTCGTGACAACGGCGGTGGTCTGCTGACCAACGTCGAGAAACTCGTATCGCGTTTCATCGACGAACGGACCCTTGCGGGTTACATCTGCCACAAGACCGGGCCTGGCCATAACGATTTGAGCGAACCCTATGCCTACTACTTTGAGCCTACACGCAACCACATTCACTACCTGAAGCCCGTTGTTGTACTGGCAAACCGCGGCTCATTCAGCGCTACCAACAATTTTGTGTCAATCATGAAGTCATTAGGCAATGTCACTGTGGTGGGAGACACGACGGGAGGTGGCTGCGGGCTGCCGTTCACAAGCGAATTGCCCAACGGATGGCGTGTGCGCTTCTCGTCATGCCCTATCCTGGATGCCAAGGGACAGTTGACGGAGTTTGGCGTGGCACCCGACGTGCGGGTGGACATGGATCCCAAGGACAACACCCGCGACGCCATCCTGGACACAGGCATCAGCTTGCTTACCCAGCGCCACTATAACTGATCAGGCTACGCAACGGCCTCAAGTAAAAATAGCCCGTGTTGTGTAGAACACAATTCTTATATACTATCATTGCATTGCCCCCATAATCCTGTTTTGTAAGTAGCTAATTTCATTGAAATCTTGAAATTGCTTCTGTCCCACAGGGATTAGGCAAAAACTTTTTCGTACCTTTGCAAGCTCTTTAAGAGAAGAAACTCAATAACCACATAACAACAGACAAGAACAAATGGATAATGAGAAGAAATTTGCCCGCACACTGGTGACGACAGCGTTGCCCTATGCCAACGGTCCCGTCCACATCGGCCACCTGGCTGGCGTGTATGTACCTGCCGACATCTATGTGCGCTACCTGCGTCTGCAGGGCGAGGAGGTGCTGTTTGTGGGCGGCAGCGATGAGCACGGTGTGCCCGTGACCCAGCGCGCCCGCAAGGAGGGCATCACCCCTCAGCAGGTCGTGGATCGCTACCACAATATCATCAAGGAGTCGTTCCAGGAGCTGGGTATCTCTTATGATATCTACAGCCGCACCACCAGCAAGACGCACCACCAGTTTGCCGCCGAGTTCTTCCGCAAGCTCTATGATGAAGGCAAACTCATCGAGAAGACGACCAAGCAGTTCTATGACGAGCAGGACGGCAAGTTCCTCACCGACCGTGATGTGGAGGGTGAGTGCCCCTATTGCCACCACCCCGCCGCCAAGGGCAACCAATGTGAGGACGGCTGCGGCCGCGACTTGGACCCCACCGAACTCATCAACCCGCACGCCAAGGACAGCGACCACCCGCTGGTGTTGAAGGACACCACCAACTGGTTCCTGCCCCTGAACGAGTATGAGAACTGGCTGAAAGAGTGGATTCTGGAGGGTCACAAGGAGTGGCGCCCCAACGTCTATGGCCAGTGCAAATCGTGGATTGACGGAGGTCTGCAGCCCCGTGCCATGACGCGGGACCTGGACTGGGGTATTCCTGTCCCCGTCGAGGGTGCCGAGGGCAAGGTGCTCTATGTTTGGTTCGACGCTCCCATCGGCTACATCAGCAACACCAAGGAGCTGTGCGAGGCCCAGCCCGAGCGATGGGGCTCATGGCAGCAGTGGTGGCAGGACAAGGACACCAGACTCATCCACTTCATCGGCAAGGACAACATCGTGTTCCACTGTATCATCTTCCCCACCATGATGAAAGCCCACGGCGACTACATCATGCCCGACAACGTGCCGGCCAACGAGTTCCTGAACCTTGAGGGCGACAAGATCTCGACGAGCCGCAACTGGGCCGTGTGGTTGCACGAGTACCTCAAGGACTTCCCAGGCAAACAGGACGTGCTGCGCTATGTGCTCACGGCCAATGCCCCCGAGACCAAGGATAACGACTTCACCTGGAAGGACTTCCAGGCCCGCAACAACAACGAGCTGGTGGCCATTTTGGGAAACTTTGTTAACCGTGCCCTGGTGCTGACCCACAAGTTCTGCGGCGGCACCGTGCCCCAAGCTGGCGAGTTGACCGACGTGGACCGCGCCGCCATCGAGGAGTTCAAGAACGTGAAGGCCGTGTTGAGCGACCATATCGAGAACTTCCACCTGCGTGAAGCCCTGAAGGATGCCATGGACCTGGCCCGCTGCGGCAATAAGTACCTGGCCGACACCGAGCCCTGGAAACTGGCTAAAACCGACATGGCACGCGTCGAGACCATCATGAACCTGGCCCTGCAGATCACCGCCAACCTGGCCATCGCCTTCGAGCCGTTCCTGCCCTTCAGCAGCGAGCGGCTGCGCAAGATGATAGGCATGGACAAAGTGGAGTGGAGCCGTCTGGGCGACATCGACATCCTGCCCACTGGCCAACAGTTGGAGCAGCCCGAACTGCTGTTCGAGAAAATCGAGGACGACGTGATCCAAGCGCAAATCGACCGCCTGGAGCGCATCAAGCAAGAGAATATCGTCAACAACTTCAAGCCCAAGCCCGTTACCACCACGAGCACCATCGACGACTTTGCCAAACTCGACATCCGCGTGGGCACCGTCCTGGCATGCGAGAAGGTCAAGAAGGCCGACAAACTGTTGAAGTTCACCATCGACGACGGCATTCAGGGCCGCACCATCATCAGTGGCATCGCCAAGTGGTATGAGCCCGAGGAACTCGTGGGCAAGCAGGTGTGCTTCATCGCCAACTTCCCGCCGCGCAAGCTCAAGGGCATCGAGAGCCAGGGCATGATCCTGAGCGCCGAGGATGCCGGCGGCCGCCTCGTGGTCATCGGCCCGACAGGACCCGTCAAGCCCGGCTGCCAAGTGGGTTAAGCGCCTGTAATCAGACAACCATAACAACGTAAAGACAACCTAAACAACTTTATTATTAATTGTTGTACAGGTTGTCTTTCTGTTGTTCAGGTTGCTTGAAAGAAAGGCAGTCGTATAGAAAGTAACTATTCAGCGATTATGTGATAGTGTTTAATCGAACTTTTATGTTTGGCTCGTGCCAACTAATTATTTGCGCGTTAACCGTCTGAGAATCGCAT
>ERZ842401.1686-NODE-1686-length-31091-cov-20.448801_pt1 | contig 31091 bp, 23 predicted proteins | sample MGYA00521270_ERZ842401 | MGnify/ENA primary metagenome ERZ842401 (study PRJEB31892, sample SAMEA3878208) | bioreactor metagenome | biome: Moose rumen | place: Sweden | collected 2011-10 | study: EMG produced TPA metagenomics assembly of the PRJEB12797 data set...
GACAGACCTTCCGCGGGGGAAAGGCCGTGGAGGTGTGTCTGGCCTATGGTGTTTGCGGAAGGTGTGCGGGATTTGAGCAGACCTTCCGCAAAAGCGTGCAGTCCTTCCGCAAACACGCCCCGCCCCCACCTCCCTGCCCTCCTTCCGCCCGCCGCCCTGCGCTCCTTCCGCCCTTCCGTAAAAATCCTTATCTTTGTCCGTATGAAAGTAACGGTCATTGGCGGAGCGAATGTGGATATAACGGCGACGGCAGGGGTGGTGCCCTTCCGCGGCGGGGACTCAAATCCCGGCAGCGTTGCCGTCTCGTGGGGCGGCGTCGCGAGGAATATTGCCCATAACCTCGCGCTCCTTGGCGACAAAGTGAGCCTCCTCACAATCTTCGGAGGAGGGATCTTCGGCCCGGTTATAGAAGAGGCGACGAGAAAAACCGGTATCGGCACCGAAGGGTGTGAGATTGCCCCAGAAGGGACAAACTCCTTCTTTGTCGCCATAAACAGCAGCGACGGAGAACTGCTCGGCGGGGTGGCCGATATGAATGCGACCGAGGCGATGACCCCCGGGTGGCTTGCCAAGCGCATCGGCATTATCAACGCCTCCGACGCCGTCGTGGCCGATGCGAACAGTTCCCCCGAAAGCCTCGCCTGGCTCATCGACAACTGCGAAAAGCCGCTCTACCTCGACGCCGTGTCCGTCGCCAAAGCTGTCCGTATCCGTGAGGCAGTAGCCCTTTCCTGCAAAAAATCCTTCTTCGCCCTCAAATGCAACGCCCTTGAACACGAGGTGCTACAGGGCGATATGGGCGCAGAAAGAATATATATAAGTGTGGGCGCGGAAGGACTCATCGTCGCGGAAGGCGAATGCCGGTTCGCTTTTCCTGCGCTGCCGTCGAAAGTGGTCAGCGTCACCGGCGGCGGCGACGCCCTTCTCGCCGGTATTGTCCACGCGGGGCCGGGCGCGACGGCGGAATCGGCCGCCAGATGGGGGCTCGCCTGTGCCAGATGTGCCGTCGAAAGCCCATACGCCGTAAGTGAGGAAATAAAAAACATCAGAATATGAACAAATACCTTGACCTTTCCCCGGAAGTAGCCCAGGCGATCGCTGAGGGGAAACCCGTCGTGGCCCTGGAGTCCACAATCATTTCCCACGGAATGCCCTACCCGCAAAACGTCGAAACCGCGCTGAAGGTAGAAGCGACCATCCGTGAGAACGGCGCTGTCCCAGCTACGATCGCGATTATCGGCGGGCGTCTCAAAGCGGGCCTCACCCCCGACGGAATCGAGTACCTTGGAAAGAAGGGAAGGGCGGTCACGAAGGCTTCCCGCCGCGATTTGCCTGTTCTTGTTGCACGCGGGGAAGACGGCGCCACTACAGTCACCACGACGATGATAATCGCAGCCCTCGCCGGCATCCGTGTCTTCGCGACCGGCGGCATCGGCGGGGTCCATCGCGGCGCTGAGACGACAATGGACATATCCGCGGACCTCGAGGAACTGGCCCATACTCCGGTGATGGTCATCTGTGCCGGCGCGAAGAGCATCCTGGACCTTGGGCTGACGCTGGAATATCTTGAGACGAAGGGCGTTCCGGTAATCGGCTACGGAACGGAGGAGTTGCCGGCTTTCTACACGAGAAAGAGCGGATTCCGCGTGGACTACCGGATTGACACTCCGGAGGAGCTTGCAGCGGCGTTCCGGGCGAAGATGGAGATGGGCCTTGAAGGGGGTATGCTTGTGACGAATCCGATTCCGGAGGAGTACTCGATGGACCCGGAGCGGATCAATGCGGCGATAGACAAGGCGATTGAAGAATGCTCCGCCCGCGGAATCAGGGGCAAGGACACAACGCCTTTCCTCCTCGCGCGTATAAAGGACATCACCGGCGGCGATTCCCTCGATGCGAACATCCAACTGGTGCTGAACAACGCCCGCCTCGCCGCCCGGACCGCCGCAGCGATGTAGGGTGGACGTTTTTTTGCGGAGGGTGCGCCGACGGGTTGGGCCTTGTGGAATGTCAACGGGCAGTTCTGCGTGCGGCGAGTGAGAGATTTGCGGAAGGTCTGATCAAAGGTGACAGACCTTCCGCGGGGGAAAGGCCGTGGAGGTGTGTCTGGCCGATGGTGTTTGCGGAAGGTGTGCGGGATTTGAGCAGGCCTTCCGCAAACGCATGCAGACCTTCCGCGGCGATGGAGGGTGACTCTCTGCGTGGTGGAACTCTTCGCGGCGAAGCAGTGTCGCTCTCAGCGGGCCTCGTTCGCGGACAATTCTGCCGCCCAGGCCTCATCGACGAACACCGTATCGGCCCGGTCGATGTAGAGGATGCCGTCGAGGTGGTCGCACTCGTGCTGGAATATGATTGCGGTATAGCCCTCGACAGTTTCTCTCCGGGGGGTATGCCTGTATGGGTCCAGATAGGAAATGACGACCTTGCTGTAGCGGGGAACAAGGCCTCTCATCGGCGGAACGGAAAGACAGCCCTCGGGGCCGGAGGTGACCTCACCGAGGCGTTCCTCTATATGGAGATTAAGATAGCACTCGAAGGGCTCTCCCGGCTTGTCGAACCTTTGGACCCAGGCGATTCTCCGCCCGATTCCGACCTGTGGCGCGGCTATTCCAACCCCGTCTTGGGAGGGGTGCCGTACGGTGTAAAGCATCCTTGCCGTGAGGGTTTTCAGGTCCTTCGACCGGAGCTCTGCGCGGCTGAGGTCCCTGGAGGGGGTCCGGAGAATCGCGCTGTCAAGGGAGATAACCGTAACGTAGAGGAGGGAGTCCTCCGAGGAACGGATGATCTGCCTTTCCGCCCTTGAAAAGCGGGGCGGGACAAGCCCCGCCACAACAAGTAGAATAGCAGGGAGTAAAAGCCAGAGAATTTTTCTCAAACGAGGGTTTCTTTATTACATCTGCAAAGGTACAAAAACACCTCAAAGTGAACAACATTGGGAAAAAATATTTATTTTTGTGGGCTAGATACAGTGTAACGAGACCACATTTATGAGTAGCACAAAAAGAGACCTGACGTTCCGGCAGCTGGTTGACCTTAGCTTTGGATTCTTCGGAGTCCAGATTGCTTATGCCCTCCAGAGCGCGAACATTAGCCGCATCTTCGCAACCCTCGGAGCTGACCCTCATCAGCTTTCCTTCTTCTGGATCCTTCCTCCCCTTATGGGAATGATAGTCCAGCCCCTTGTCGGAAAATTCTCCGACAGGACCTGGTGCAAGATGGGCCGCCGCAAGCCGTATCTTCTCATTGGAGCCCTCATCGCCGTACTGGTGATGATATTCCTCCCGAACGCAGGCTCGCTGCACTTCTCCACGAAGCTCTTCCTGGGCCTTAACATGGCTATGTGGTTCGGCCTTTTCTCGCTGATTTTCCTCGATACCTCTATCAATATGGCCATGCAGCCGTTCAAGATGATGGTTGGCGATATGGTAAACGAGAAGCAGAAAACCACCGCATACAGCATCCAGAGCTTCCTGTGCAACGCCGGTTCCCTGCTGGGATACCTGTTCCCGATTTTCTTCACCTGGATAGGAATAGCCAATACCGCCCCCGAAGGCGTTATCCCCGACAGCGTCATCTACAGTTTCTACACCGGCGCCGCAATCCTTATTCTCTGCGTCCTGTATACCTTCGTCCGTGTCAAGGAAATGCCTCCGAAGGAGTATGCTGAGTTCCACGACATCGACCTCGACGCCAAGAAGGAAGAGCCCAGGGAAGGCCTCCTTAAACTCCTCCTCAAGGCCCCGAACACCTTCTGGACAGTGGGTCTCGTGCAGTTCTTCTCGTGGGCCGCGTTCCTTTATATGTGGACATACACCAACGGAGCAATCGCAAACAACGTCTGGGGTACGACCGATACCGCATCGGCCGGATACCAGGCCGCCGGAAACTGGGTGGGCGTGCTGTTCGCGGTACAGGCCGTCGGGTCGCTCATATGGGCATCGGTCCTTCCCCGCTTCAAAAGCATCAGGACGGCTTACGTGGTGAGTCTCCTTATTGGCGCGGCGGGCTTTGCCTCCGTTGCATTCATACATAATCAGTTCGTTCTGTTCGGAAGCTTCCTCCTTATCGGAGCCGCGTGGGCCGCAATGCTTGCCCTGCCGTTCACGCTGCTTACCAACGCGCTTGAAGGCAGCCCGTATATGGGCTCCTATCTGGGTCTTTTCAACTGCACGATCTGCCTTCCCCAGATTGTTGCGGCGGCAACGGGCGGACTCGTCCTTTCGCTCCTGAAGACTCAGGGGGCGATGTTTATCGCGGCGGGCTGCTTCCTCGTGCTGGGAGCCCTCAGCGTGAGTCTCGTCAAAGTCAAAAGCCGTGAGACCAATCAGAAATAACCAATAACCAAATAACCCTTTTATGAAAAGAATTATCAGCGCATTTGCAGCACTGCTTCTCGCTGTATCAGTATTCGCCCAGGGCGGATACAAGGTCCAGGGAGTCGTGGTGGACGATTTCGGCCCCGTGATGGGCGCCTCCGTCCTGCAGGCTGGAACCCTCAACGGAGTCTCCACCGGTCTTGACGGTGACTTCGTCCTGACCGTACCGGACGGCGACACGATGATTGAAATCAGCTACATCGGCTATCAGACCCTGAGCTTCAAGGCCTCTGAGGTCCCCGCAACCGTAGTTCTCCGCGAAGATGCGGAGTTCCTTGACGACGTCGTCGTCATCGGTTACGGCTCCCAGTCCAAGAAGGAAGTCACCGGCTCCGTCGCATCCCTGAAGGCGGACGACTTCAACAAGGGCGCAGTCGCTAACCCAATGGGCCTTCTCCAGGGTAAGGTCGCCGGCCTTAACATCATCAAGAACGGCGGTGATGACCCCGCACAGAACAGCTATAACGTCCAGCTCCGAGGCGTCGGCTCCCTCAGCGGTTCCACCGAACCCCTCTACGTCATCGACGGTGTTCCCGGCGGAAGCCTCTCTTCCGTCCAGCCTTCGGATATCGAGTCCATCGACATTCTCAAGGACGGTTCTGCCGCAGCTATTTACGGTACCCGTGCAAACGCGGGCGTTATCCTCATCACAACCCGCCGCGGCAACAAGGACGGCGCGTTCTCCGCTGACTATGCAGGCAACGTGAGCGTTGGTTTCATCACCAACGTTCCCCGCGTGCTGACGGCTCAGGAGTACCGCGACCTCGAGGTTGCGAAGGGCCTTGGAACAGACTACGGTGCAAACACCGACTGGATCAAGGAAATTTCCCGCAACCCCGTCTCCCACACGCATAACGTGTCCATCGCAGGAGGCACCAAGGACTTCAACTACCGCGCATCCGTGGGCTACCGCAACGTCCAGGGTGTTGCAAAGAAGTCAGACTTCGATGAGATCAACGGCCGTTTCGCCGCAGACCAGAAGGCGCTTAAGGGAAAACTCAGCATCTCCTACGACTTCTCCTGGCAGAGGGCGAACAAGAACTGGGCGAACTACGATGACTTCAACCAGGCCATCCGTTCGAATCCCACGATGCCCGTCAGGTCCGATGATCCCAAGTTCGAAAAGTACGGCGGCTACTACGAGAGTGACAACTTCTACACCCGTAACCCCGTCTCCGACATAGAACAGACTGAAAACCAGCAGAAGGACCAGAACGTGATCGGATCCGTCAGGGCGACCCTCGACATCATCCCCGGTCTCAAGTTCACGACCTTCTACAGCGTCCAGGACAATGTTACCTGGAACGGCAAATACCAGAACAGCACTCTGCGCGCCGTTACCGGCAAGGACGGTGTCGCCTCCCAGACCTACGGCTCCTATGTCCAGCAGGTTGTCGAGAATACCCTTAACTATATGGGCTCGACGGGAAAGCACAACTACCAGTTCCTCCTCGGACAGAGCTACCAGACTGACCTTACCCAGGGCTTCTACGCGATGAACTCCCTTTTCCCTCTTGACAGGCTTCTGTACAACAATATGGGGATGGGTGAAGGAAAGCTTTCCGGAAAGACCGATGACGCCAACATTACCTCTTATAAATATAAGGATAAGCTCGCATCCTTCTTCGTCCGCGGACTTTACAACTACGCAGGCAAGTACTTCCTGAGCGCCAGCGCCCGTCTGGAGGGTTCCTCCAAGTTCGGTTCCAAGGCAAGCAAACTCCTTGGACCCTGGGGTATTTTCCCTTCCATTTCCGCCAGCTGGAATATGACGGAGGAAGACTTTATGCAGGGTGTGACCTGGCTCGACGACCTGAAGATCCGTGCAGGTTACGGTGTTACCGGTAATATGCCCGGAGGACACTACCTCTATATGATGCTTGTGGGTCCCGGAAGCGACTATGTCTTCTCCGACGGCGAGTTCATCCTTCCCTGGGGTCCCCAGACGAACGTGAACGAGTTTATTCGCTGGGAGGAAAAGCACGAGACCAACGTGGGTGTTGACTTCTCCATCCTTGACGGCCGTATCACCGGTACCGTCGACGGATACTTCCGTAACACGACCAACCTCCTCTGGGAGTACGACGTTCCCCTTACCGGCGGCAACGTTTCCGCAAAGAAGTGGGATAACTACGGCCAGATTCACAACTACGGTATCGAGGCCAGCGTCAACGGAATCATCCTCAAGAGAAAGGACCTCGAATGGAACGCAGGCCTGAACTTCGCGTGGAACCGCAACCGCGTCGTCCGTATCACCGGCGAACAGTACGGTAACTACGATGCTGACGGAAACCTCATCGCTTCTTATATGAACACCGGTTACATCTCCTCCGGAGACGGTGAGACCGGAAACTACGTTATGAGGCTTGTCGAAGGGGAGGCTGTCGGTAACTTCTACGGTTACAAATTCATCGGAATCCAGTCCACAGGTGTCTCCGTGTTCGAATCTGCGACCGGCGGCCCTACGACCAGCCCCAACGATAACGACAAGCAGGTTCTCGGAAATGCATTCCCTCTGCTGACACTCGGCTTCAGCACCGGCCTTAGGTATAAGAACTTCGACGTTTCGATGAACTTCCGCGGTCAGATCGGAGGTCTCATCTTCAACGAAACCCGCTACTTCTACGAGAACACCCGCGGTACGGAGAACGTTCTCCTCTCCTCCTTCAGCGGAGAGGCTGAGAGGCTTACCCACTGGATTGACAATCCTTCCGCGACTAACGCTTCCCTGCGTTACTTCTCTGACTTCTACCTCGAGGATGCTTCCTACCTGAAACTGAATGACCTCACCATAGGTTGGACCCCCAAGATTACGGGAACCGTCGGCGAGTACATCCATAACCTCCGGGTTTACTTCAATGCCCAGAACCTGTTTACCATCACAGGCTATCAGGGTCACGATCCGTCAACTGTCTCGATGTCCGGCCTTGCTCCGGGCTTCGACGGCCGTTCCTACTATCCCACTCAGAGGACATTCAGCCTCGGTGTAAACCTCAACTTCTAATGATTAAAGGGATATGAAAAAGATATATACTATAGTTCTTGCAGTCCTTGGCCTTGGTGCAGTCGCCTGCACGGACCTTTCCCCGGAAGTCTACACCGACGTCCGTAAGGAGGACTATTTCCAGACTCCCTCCCAGTTCTCCACCCTCATCGCTAACGCTTATTCACAGCTTGCCGGCGAGTATGGATACGTCTACCGTGAAGGTTTCTGGAGTCTCCAGGAATACACCTCCGACGAGGTGATCGTCCCTACCCGCGGAACAGACTGGTTCGACGCAGGAGTTCCCCTCGCAATGCACCAGCACACCTGGGGCAGCAACACCCGCGACATCAACAACGGATGGAGCTTCGCTTACGGCGGTGTCACCAAGTGCAACACCGTTATCGACAACATCCACACCCTTATGGGCGATAATGAGGAGGAGTATTCCGCTGCTGCCAAGGCCGGTCTTGCCGAGGCAAAGATTCTCCGCGCCTTCTATCATCTTCTCGCGATGGACGTATATGGAAATGTCCATATCGATGACGGTGAGAGGGAAATCAAGCAGCTCAGCCGCAAGGAAGTCTTCGAGTGGATTGAGAATGAACTGAAGACCAACTTGGAATTGGTCGACGACGGGGTCCGTTACGGCTCTATGACCCGCCCCGTGGCTTATATGATCCTTGCAAAGATGTATCTTAACGCAGAGGTCTATACCGGAACGGCCCGCTGGGCTGACGCCGAAGAGTACTGCGACAAGATTATCGACGGCGAGTACTACAGCCTGAATGACAACTACTTCGATGCCTTCAGGACCAACAACACCTCGAACAAGGAAATCATTTTCCCCATCGTGTTCGACAAGGTCTATGCTAACGGAAATATGTTCCACCTCATCACCCAGCACTACGCTATGCGTGATGTCTTCAGTTTTACGACTGACTGCTGGAACGGTCCCTGCACCCTCGAATCCTTCTACAACAAGTACAAGGACGGCGACGTAAGGCGCAACCAGTGGTTCGTCGGCCCTGTCTATGACACCAAGACTGATTGGAACACCGTCGTGAACAACCGTTCCGCCTGGACCGGAAAGGAAGTGAAGTGGACCCACGCGGAATCTACTTTCCCCGTGATCATCACTGCTGCCGTCACCACGAAGGAAGATCCCACAGGAGCGAATTCCTGCGAAGGCGCCCGTTTCTTCAAGTTCGAATTCGAGAACGGAATAGCCCATCACGCAGACTCCGATTTCCCCATCTACCGCTACGCTGACGTCCTCCTTATGAAGGCGGAAGCCCGTATGAGGCAGGCGGGTGGCGCTGTGGATGACACAACGCTCGACCTTATCAACCAGGTCCATACCCGTGCAGGCCTTCCCGCCTATACCGCCGCGGAAGTCACTTATGACGAACTGTTGGATGAGCGCGGACGCGAACTCGCCTGGGAAGGACATCGCCGCGACGACCTTATCCGTTTCGGAAAATTCGGCGGAACCTGGGAGTTCAAGGAGGCAAGTGACAAGAATCACGAGCTGTTCCCCATCCCCGACTGGGTTCGCGACGGCGCTCCCGGCGTTTACACCCAGAACCCCGGTTATTGATCAGGATTAACTAAACCTAAATAGAAACAAACCATTAACTCAAACTACAAAACAATGAAAAGAATCTTTTATGCATTAGGCATTGCCGCAATGGCAATGATGGCTCTTTCCTGCAACAAGGACAAGGGCGGCAAGGATGACATTGACATCGACAATATCGTCGAAGACGGTGTCTATGTAGTCATTGGCGGCGAGGTCAAGGCCGAGTACGCAATGGCAAAGGGTATCAACGAGGCTGACAACCAGTCCCCCCGCGTCGGTATGTACGAGAAGTACATCGTCCTTGAAGCAGGTCAGGAGTTCACCCTTACCTACAAGGCCGGCGACTCTATGACCAAGTACGGCGCAACTCTTACTGAGTTCACCCCTACTGATTTCGGCAGCATTTATGCTGACAACCCTGCAATCCCCGTCCTCAAGGGCGCCCTTGTAGAAGGCGAATCCGCCCCTACGATGAAGGCCGGTGAGAAGGGTCTGTATCACATCGTTCTCGACCTGAACCTGGACAAGAAGCTTGAGAATGCCCAGATCCTCGTTGCGAAGACCCAGTTGGGTGTCCGCGGCGGTATGAACAGCTGGGGATTCACTGCACTCGAGGGTTCCGAGCTTTCCAATGCAGGAACAACCCTGACCATCACTGAGCAGGCCCTTCCCGCAAACGGCGAGTTCAAGTTCGCTTACAACGGCGCGTGGAAGATCACCCTTGACACTGAAGGCGCAGTAAAGGCTAACACCAACCTTGGTGACGGCTGCAAGCCCGGCGGTGACAACATCAAGGTTACCGATGCAGGTGTCTACACCATCACCCTTACCTACAAGCTCGCTGCAGGCGACATCGCCAACAGCTTCAATTACGAAGTCACGAGGACCGGTGACCTTGTTATCAAGGATGATCCCCGCACTTATATCGTAGGTCTCTCCGGCGGCAACCTCGAGTGCGGATGGGGCGCTCCCGCTGCCTCCTGCCGCGCTGAATTCAAGAGCACTACAGCCAGTGGAAACAGCACTACCGGTCAGTATGTCTTCGAGATTCCTGTCGTCAACATTCCTCTTGGAACGATGAAGATCCGTTTCTTCGCTCCCGAGAAGGCTGAGGCTAACAACGACGGTTGGTACGGCATCGGCCAGGTTGATGTTGAAGGCCTTGAGTATAGCGGCGATGACGGACAGGACTTCAATGTTACGAAGGACGGCGCTTATAAGGTTACCTTCACCCTTGACTGGGAGAATATGATGAAGTCCCTCGCTGTCAAGTTCGAGCGTATCGGCGACCTCCTCCTCGACCCCAGCACCTTCAAGGTAGGTGTTTCCGGCGGCGCCTGGATGGACGGCTCTACCACATATGGCTGGAATGATCCTTTCACAGATATTAACGGAGTAACCACCCTTGCAACTTTCAAGTCCAAGGATATTACCGACAACGCCACGCTTGCAGGTACTTATGTATGGGAGCTTGCATCCCTTCCTATTCCTGAGGGCTATGTCGAGTTCAAGCTCCGCTGCGGCGGTGACTGGGTAAAGGCTTCCGAATCTTCTGTAGAAGGCCTTGAGGGCTGCGCTTCCAACGAAACTAACGATCCCAGCTGGGTCCTCCAGGAAGGCCACTCTGCCGCAGGCAACTACAAGGTTACCCTTACCATCGTTTGGAATGGTTCAAGCAGGGACAGCTTCAACGCAAAGTTCGAAAAGCTTTAATCTCTGATCGGAACCTGTTTTACGGAGCCGGCCGCTGTGGCCGGCTCTTTTTTTTGTTATGTCGGGAGAAATGTATATTTTTGAAAGACATAAACGAAATGCTATGAAACGTTTCTTCGGAATGGCGCTGACGGTAACGGCTATACTGGTCGCGCTCTGCTGTAAAAAGGACAATAACGGGATTGATGTGGACGGACTCGTGACCGACGAACCTTCCGCCTGGTCAATCATAGGGACCATCGGTGGTGCAAACTGGAATTCGGATATCACGTTGAATCTCAGTACGGACGAGGGTTGGTGTGTCGCAAAAAACGTCGCCATTGCTGCCGGAGAGCAGTTCAAATTCCGTAAGGATAAGGGCTGGGACGAGAATCTGGGTTACGGCGAGTATAAGGAGGACAAGGCGAACCTCGTGTCTACCGGCGAGAAGCTTTTCCTCTCCCCGGGTGGCGGCAACATCTCGCTTCTGGGGGGAGCGTATGATATCTGGCTCGCTCCTGATATCCCCATCGCCTATATTCTCAAGGCCGGAGAGAAGTTCACTCACGCGGCCGAGGGCATTATGGACAAGGGCGGAGATCTTCACGGTGATACCGGAACACTCCAGCCTTCTGGGAAGAAATCCGGACTTACCTATCAGATTAACGTTTACAGCTTCGCTGACTCGGACGGTGACGGATGGGGTGACTTCCAGGGCATCATAGACCATCTTGACTACCTTGACGCCCTTGGCGTCTCCGGTATTTGGCTGTCTCCTATCCAGGCCTCCCAGTCCTATCACGCATACGATATCAAGGACTACTATTCCGTTAATCCTGTCTATGGCGGAAAGGATGCGACATCGGCCCAGGCCGAGGCTAAATTCAAAGAGCTCATCGCCGCTGCGAAGGAGAAGAACATCGAAATCTACCTGGACTATGTCCTGAATCACTCGGGAGACCAGAATCCCTGGTTCAAGAAGGCGCTCGAGGGGGATGAAAAGTACAGCGACTATTATGTCATTTCGGATCATCCTACAAACAAGGATAACGACAGCCGGAACACTTCCATTGACAACTTCGCCGGCCAGACCGGTTACGGAATGGGCGGATGGCACTCTGCCGCGAAAGGGAACTCCGGATATACGGGAACGCTTCATTTCCTGCTGGATGTCTCGAACGCATCGGCTCCGAAGCTTACGGTCACAAAGACTGACGCATCCCCTGAGAACAGCAATACGGATACTTCCGTGAACTGGTTTATCTGGGAAAACAACGCGAGGAGGATGTACAAGACTTCGGACAATGTCTACGAGATTACGCTGAACATCAACAATGACTGGGGTGTGCTTGTCCGAAGCAGTGACAAGGAATGGGGCAACTACAAGTGGGGCGCCAGGGCCGGCGACCAGTCCATCACATTCGGGACCCCTAAGACCCTTGTCAACGGAGATGCCGCCAACGACATCATCTTCTCCAGCGACGTCTTATGGTACTTCGGCAGCTTCGACGCCTCTATGCCGGACCTTAACTATGGGCCATACACTTCCTGCGCTGAATCTCCTGCGTTCATCGACCTTGCGGCATCGGCCGATAAATGGATCAATATGGGCATCGGAGGTCTCCGCCTCGACGCCGTTATGTGGATATACCAGTGCAACGCGACGGCGAACGCCGCTTTCCTTTCCGCCTGGTATGACCACTGCAACGCAACCTACAAGGCCTCCGGAGGGAAGGGTGATTTCTTTATGGTGGGCGAGGCCTATGACTACGATGCGACAAAGGTAGGCCCATACTACAAGGGCCTTCCTGCCTGCTTCGATTTCGCCTTCTACGGAACCCTCAAGGACCGGATAGCTAAAGCCAAAGGGTATGATTTTGCAGGTGTATATAACGGTATCGTCCGTAATTACCAAAACGGATACAATGCCCGCCTGTATGAGCACTCGAGCGGAATGATCGAGGTTCCGAAGCTCTCGAACCATGACGAAGACCGCGTGGGGTCAGACCTTGGAAAGAATCCGCAGAAGATGCGCCTTGCAGCAGCCCTTCTTCTGACCGTCCCCGGCAAGAGTTTCATCTATCAGGGCGAGGAGCTGGGCTACACGGGAACCAAGACAAACGGTGACCAGAACGTCCGGCAGCCCATCCTTTGGGAAAAGGGCGGGAAGGTTCCTTCTTCCTGGAGCAGCTTCGACAAGAGCATCCTGAAGGATGACATCTCCGTTGAGGCCCAATCCGAAGACCCCCGTTCGCTCCTTTCTATGTACCGGGCCTTCTCGTACGCCCGCAATGTCCATCCTGCCCTGTATTCCGGCACCCTTGAGCCGTATTCGACCAAGGCAAATGAAGTGGGATCCTGGAAGCTCACCGGCTCTGGAGAGGAACTGATAGTCTTCCATAACTTCGGCGCCGCCCCTGTCTCTGTCGAGACCGACGAAGACCTTTCGAAACTCGTCATAGCGAACGGCAACGTCTCATATGAAAACGGGACACTCTCACTTCCGGCGTACTCATCTGTTGTATATCAGTTAAAATGAACATATGAGATTAAGACTTTCCCTCTTCCTTGTCCTCTTATCTGCCTTGCCCGTCCTTTTTTCCTGCGACGGGACTGACGACGGGAAGGACAAAGGAGAGAAATCCTATGTAAGGCCTTCTCTTACAGACAAAAATGCGACGCCGAAGACAAAGGCTCTCTACGAGAACCTCATCGATCTGAGGAAAAAGGGAACCCTTTTCGGCGCCCAGGTCCCTACCGAATACGGACTTTCCGGAGGAAAGCTCTGGTACGACGACGGCTCAGCCTCCAATTCGGATACAAAGATCCTTTGCGGGAGCAACCCGGCCGTATGCGGTTGGGATATCTCCTACATCGAGCTTGATTCCGACAAGAATATCGACGGAGAGCTCTTCTCGACCATCAGGACCCATATCACCGCCTCCTACAACCGGGGCGCGGTCAATACCGTCTGCTGGCATTGTACAAACCCCAAGTCTATGGGAAATGCCTGGGATGGAACCCGGGCGGTTTATACCATCATTCCAGGGGGAGAAAAGCACGAGATGTTCAAGGGGTGGCTGGACAAGGTGGCCGCGTTCTTCTCGACACTGAAAACCCCGGACGGGGACCTTATCCCCCTTATCTTCCGCCCCTGGCACGAACATACCGGATCCGGATTCTGGTGGGGAAAGGGTAACGCCTCGATGGATGAGTTCGTTGCCCTGTGGCAGTTTACCGTTGACTATCTCAGGAACGAGAAGGGGCTTCACAACCTGATATTTGCATATTCTCCGGATATGGTCCATATCTACTCGCGTGATGCATATATGGAATACTGGCCTGGTGATGAATACGTTGACATACTTGGGCTTGATGCATATGACCGCGACGGCGCAGATTATGGGCACAAATGCCTCCAGTTGTGCCGGCTTGGAAACGTAATCGCCACGGAGAGGGCGAAGATATTCGCCCTGACGGAAACCGGCCTGGAGAACAACTCCCCGGAGCACTCCAAGTACTACAACAAGAACTGGTGGACCCGGATGCTCTATAAGGTGATAGACGGAACAGAGGTAAGTTTCGCCCTTGTATGGAGAAACGGGGGTATGCCGGAGGACGGCAGCCACTATTTCAATGCCTGGAAGGGCTGTTACAGTGAGGCGGATTTCCTGAAGTTCGCGGAGTATGACAAAGTCCTCTTCGAGGATGACCTTCCTTCAATGTACTCGAGGTGATGAAGAGGGCTCTTCTCATATACACCGTTCTGATTGCCGTTTCCTGCAGCGTCAACCCTGACCGTGAAGCCGTACGCGCCTATATCCGGGACGCGTGGGATTCTACCCTGCGGTACAATCCGACGGATACGGCGAGCCTTCTTGGAATGCCTGTGCCGTACACCGTCCCCTGCACCTCGGGAATGTTCGATGAGCTGTACTACTGGGATACGTTCTTCACGAACGAAGGGCTGATTGCGGACGGGCGTCCGGAACTTGCAAAAAACAACACTGAAGATATCCTGTCGCTGGTTGACCGCTTCGGTTATATGCCCAACGGCAACCGAACCTGGTATCTTTCCCGCTCCCAGCCCCCGTTCCTTGCCCTTATGGTAAACAGTGTGTATGAGGCGACGGAAGACGAGCAGTGGCTTTCCCGGGCGATACCTGTCATCGAAAAAGAATACGGGTTCTGGATGGGGGAGAGACTTGCCCCCTGCGGACTCAACCGTTACTCCGGGAGCCCCTCTGACGAGCTTGTAGAGGAATTCATAACAACTGCGGGGAAAAGGCTCGGTACGGATTTCCGTTCCACAGGACTGTCCCCGGAGGAATTGGATAAATTCGGCCGGGACTGTGTCGCGGAGTGTGAATCCGGATGGGATTTCAACCCGAGGTTCGACCGCCGCTGCGGCGATTTCTGCCCGGTGGACCTTAACTCGCTGCTGTATCGTACGGAAACCCTGATGGCGGAATTCACGGCTATGACGGGCGATCCGGGAAAGACAGAGCTCTGGAAATCCCGTGCGGAGAGGCGGCGGGCTCTTATGCAGAAGCTTTTATTCGACCCGGAAAGAGACGGCTATTTCGACTACGACTATGTGAACGATACCCGCTCTGATGTGGTTTCCGCGGCGGTGTTCGCCCTTCTTTTCTGCGGCGCTGCGGACAAGGCCGGCGCGGAGAAGATAAAAAGGACCCTGGATGTCCTGGAATGTCCGTCGGGGCTTTCTGTGACAGAAGACGGAAACTATCCCTATGTTTATCAATGGGCATATCCTAACGCCTGGCCGCCGACGACATATATCGCGGTTATGGGCCTTATGGACTATGGCTACCGTGACGATGCTCTCCGCATCGCGGAAAAGTATGTAGATGCACAGACGGAGTGTTTCCGCCGGACCGGTCAGCTTTGGGAGAAGATTCGCGCTACGGACGGAACGATGCCCGAGGACAGGGAATATACGACTCCGGCAATGATGGGCTGGACCGCCGGTACGTATGTAGTGCTGGATGAATTGCTTAAGAATTCAAAATGATTACGGATATGATTAAAAGGGTAGCACTGGCAGTCGCCGCCCTTCTCGCGGCTACGACGCTTGCCTTCGCCCAGACAAGGCGGATAAGCGGAGTCTGTCTCGACTCCGACGGTATTCCGCTTCCGGGCGTCGTGGTGAGTATCAGCGGGACATCGACAGGTGAGATTTGCGGCCCTGACGGAACCTTCACTATTTCCGCCCCCGTGGGCTCCACCCTGCTGTTTGAGTATCTCGGATACGAGACGGCGAAAGTCCCGGTCGCCCCTGAGACTACGGACGTAACCGTCAGGCTTGAACTTGCGTACGAGGACCTTGAGGACGTCGTCGTCGTGGGCTATGGCGCCGTCAAGAAGAGTGACCTCACCGGAAGTGTCGCAACCGTTAAAATGGAGTCCATTATGGACATACCCGCGACTTCTGTGGACGGAATGCTGCAGGGACGCGCTGCCGGTCTTCAGGTCCTCAATAACTCCCAGGACCCCGGCTCGGGCTCCATCGTCCGTATCCGCGGAAACTCGTCCATTAACGGTTCCAACACGCCTCTTGTCGTGGTTAACGGTTTTCCGATGGGAGACGCCGGCGCCCTTACGCAGATCAATCCTTCGGACATCTCCTCCGTAGAAATCCTAAAGGACGCCTCCGCTTCCGCAATCTACGGTTCCCGCGGCGCAAACGGCGTCATCCTTATCACAACCCGTCAGGCCGATGAAGGCAGCGCCCGGGTCTCCGTAAAGCACCAGACAACGATAAGCCAGCTTTCTGACCGTGTGGATATCTGGTACGATCCTATGCTGATGGCCCAGGTTACCAATGAAGAGATGGTTAACGCCGGCCTGAACGCCCCGTATATAGGCCAGACCGTTGGCGGAATCTACTATCCTTCTCTTATGGAGATTCAGGAAGGTGGATGGTCGAATACGGACTGGGTGAGCCTCTGCCTTAGGACTCCCGTAGTCAACACGACGACCGTGTCCATCTCCGGCGCTACGGCGAAATCCTCCCTGAATGCGAACCTTAACTACTTCAACGACCAGGGAATCTACAAAAAGGACGGGTATGGCCGTTTCAATGCCAATGTGGGCTATAACTACAAGCTGTTCAACAATGTGACGCTGTCAACATATACGGTTTTCTCCGTCACGGACCGTAATGTGATGAACGGGCTTGAATATGGGCGCAACCCCCTCTGGCCCGTATATGACGAGGACGGCAATCCCTGGAGGAGCGGAGCTACGGACTTCAGCCATCCGCTCGTTCGCCTCAGCGATTTCCACGACAGGATAAAGGGACGGGACATACTTACTTCCGCCGCCCTTGACTGGGAAATAATAAAGGGACTTACCCTCCATACCCAACTGGACTACCGCTACAAGACTACCGTCGAGGACGTCTACGAGTCAAGGACGACCTCCCAGGACGCCTACGACAACGGAGGTATTGCAAAAATCAACGACACCTTCTACAACGACATCCAGACTGAAACCTACCTTACCTGGACAAAGTCCGTCGGCGAGGCCCATAACCTTTCGCTGATGGCCGGCCACTCCTATAACTGGGAGCAGAACCGGGGGCTCTATACTACTGCAAGAGGCTTTGTGAACGATGTCCTTGGGAATGAAAATATGAACGCCAGCGACCCGGCGCTCCGCCAAATCTACAATGACGGATATTATGTCGCGAAGCTCCTCTCCTTCTACGGAAGGGCGAACTATTCGCTGCTGGACAGATATCTTTTCACCTTCACGATGAGGGCTGACGGATCTACAAAATTCGGAAAGAACAACAAGTGGGGTTACTTCCCTTCGGGCGCCGTCAGCTGGAAGATGCATAAGGAGCCTTGGATGGAAGACATCGACTGGCTCAGCGAATTAAAGTGGAGGGTCAGTTACGGCGTTTCCGGAAACCAGGGCATCAACTCGTACCAGACGCTTGATCAGTACGGAATGGAGAAGTATTGGCATAACGGTTCGTGGGTGACAGTCATCGGACCGGGCTTTGAAGAGGGCCGTACCGGTGCGAATGACCGCTACTTTGTCTGGGGCGGCATTATGAACCCAGACCTGAGGTGGGAGACTACGGCCCAGGCGGACCTCGGCGTGGATGCATCCTTTTTCAACAGCCGGCTCCGCGTAACGGCGGATATCTATCATAAGGATACATACAACCTTCTCCGTGAAAAGTATCTTCCGCTGAGTTCCAGCTATGATAAGATATGGGTCAATGACGGAAGGGTGCTCAACCGCGGGGTAGAACTCTCCGTGGGCGGCGATATCATCTCCACCCGCGACTGGCATTTCTCCGCCGAGGCGATTTATTCCGCGAACCGGAACAAGGTTATGAACCTTGGAGATGCGATCTCGAGCGGACTTTCCCAGGATGAACTGAACGGATTCTTCTATGAGGTAACCGGACCGGCAATAGCGATGTTCAACCAGAATGCGAGCATCCTTGCCGAGGGAATGCCGATGAACATTTTCTACGGCTATGAGGTCGACGGCATCATCCAGGAGGACGAGAATCCTGGATTCATCGACCCGTCAGCTCTCCTGGACCGTCCCGGAGAACTGAAATACGTAGACCAGGACGGAGACTTTGCGATAACCTCGAAGGACCGTGTCATCATAGGCGACCCCAATCCGGACTTCACCGCCAGTCTCAATCTCCATCTCTCCTGGAAGCAGTTGAGCCTCAATGTGTTCCTATACGGTGTTTACGGTAACGACGTCCTTTATAACGGCTATACTTACAGCCCCCGCGTAAAGGCGAAAAGATGGACTGTGGATAATCCTACGAATGATTTCCCCAGCCTGAACAGTATCCGGCAGTACTATCTTTCGGACTATTTCATCCAGGACGGCTCGTTCCTCAGGATCCAGAATGTGAACCTCTCCTACGACTGGAAACCGGAAGTGAAATGGATAGGGAACGTCCGTTTCTCCCTGTCGGTAGACAACCTTGCCACATTTACCAAGTTTGACGGTTACGACCCGGAGGTGGGACTGGACGGAATCTATTGGGGAGGTTACCCCAAGTTCCGGAAGTATTCCTTCGGTGTTGACATTAATTTCTAGAAGCTATGAAAAAGACTATCGCAATAATCCTTTCTGTGGCGGTCCTCGAGGCCTGCTCTCTTGAGGAGACCCCTTATGGCTTCTACTCCAGCGACAATTTCTATCAGAGCGAAGAGGACGCCGAGTCCGGGCTGATGTATGCATATAATGCCCTCAACTATCTGGAATACCTCCGCGGCATCTGGTATGTAGGGGATATCCCCACTGACGATATGTACCCCAAGTCTGACGAACCCGGAGATATCCATATGCTGGAATCGTGGACCGTGACCTCCTCGACGGAACTCACCCACTACTATTACAAGTACTGCTATATCGGCATCAACCGGGCCAATATGGTGATAGAGCGGGTCGGAAACGGAAAACTCTCGGATGAGGTGAAAAACAGGGTCGTCGGGGAGGCGAGGTTCCTTCGCGCCTGGAACTATTTCAACCTTGTCCGGACTTATGGCATCTGCCCGGTCACGACAAAGCCCATTTCTTCCCTCGAGCAGACTGCTTCTCCCCTTGCAAAGAGTATCGACGAGATATACGGGCTGATTATCGACGACTGCCTCAAGGCGGAGGAGATGCTCACTGTCAATAAAGTGTTCGGAAGGGCGGACAAGATTGCCGCCTGCGCCCTTTTGTCGAAGGTTTACCTGCACCTGGCTTCGTCCATCCACTATGGCGCTCCGGGATACGGCAGCTCCGGATACAGTGAGGCTGATTGCTACTCCAAGGCCGCCGAGTACTCGAGGAAGGTTCTTGAGGACACGTCCGGCGCATATGGCTTCGACACGGACCTCCGTCACATCTATGATGTGAACGCGCCGGACGGCCCGGAGCACATCTTCATTATGTCCACGGACCGGAGCGGAACCCACGAGGGAATGTACACAAAGATCCCTCTCCAGTTCCTCCCCAACAACGGCAGTGTTCCCATCTTCATAAAGTACTCTGACGGGACCCTGCAGCAGGGTAACGGAAACGGCTGGGGCGTGTTCCTTATCAACGACGATTTTGTGGAGAACGAGTATCTTTCCACGGACAAGCGCCGGAGCGAACTTATCCACAGGACTATTTACGACCAGAACGGCGTGGAGGTCACTCCTTCTCCGGTGAGAGGATACTTTACCTCCAAGTACGTGGACCCGGACTTTATCGGCGAACGCACAAGCGCCCGTCCGTATCTTATCCGCTGGTCAGACATAGCGCTTGTCTTTGCTGAGGCCATAGGCCCGTCCGAAGGTTATGCCTATGTCAATATGATACGCGGGAGGGCCGGAATCGGGGACCTTACCCCCGGACTGTCCCTGGAAGATTTCCGGAAGGCGGTCATAGACGAGCGTAAACTGGAACTCGCCTTTGAAGGCAACCGTCTTTTCGATCTTCGACGCACTGCATCCGTCACCTCCTCCGTCCAGGAGGCGTCGAGTCTTACTGAAGCCGCAGCCGCCTTCTATCCGATTCCCCAGAGGGAGGTTGACCTTAACCCCAATGTGCCGCTGACTAACAACAATGGGCTATGAAAAAGTTCTTATTGGCAATAGCATCCCTCGTCGCTATGGCAGGATGCGAGAAAACGATAGACAAGGAACTCGTCGGAAACGAACTGTCCCTTCTGGAGATCAAGATCCAGGGGCAGATGGGGACTGCCGTCATTGAGAGGGACTTTGATGAAGCCCGCGCGACGGTATATGTCCTCGAGCGGCCGGATTATCCCTTCTCTGCCGTTCCCGTTGAGGGAATTGTGGTTTCCCGCGGAGCATCGGCAAGTATCTCCAAAGGGGAGACGCTGAATTTTTCCAACCCTGAACGAAGGGCCAGGATAACTGTCACTTCCGAATCCGGGAAAACCCTCGACTGGTACATCTACCTTGAGATGTATGACGCATTCTACGTCGGGGAATGGGCCATAGTGAATCTCAAGCTACACTGCAACCAGAGGGTGGCGGGAGTCGGGGACGGAGCGTGGGATACGCCCCTCAACGGGTCGGAGTTCGGTACTTTCGGAATCCCGGAATACGACAACCATATCATTATCAGCCTTGACGAGGAGCCGGGAGACAATATGCTCACCGGAACGATAGAGAATACCGCCGGAGCGGACGGGGAATATGCCCATTTCTGGGGAGTCTTCGCTCCGTACTCTGAGGAGAAGCCTCTGGATATGGACCCGAGACTTCGTTACCTTCTGCCCCCGGGGCTCGCGACGTGGAAGCTCGACCTTACGACCGGACAGATGAAAATCACGAAGGACAATGTCACTTCGACTATGATATTCGGGACGGATGAATGGGACAATACGCTTTTCCGCTTCCTTCTTCCCGATGCCGGAAAAGAACCGTCCCAGAATGGTTTCTATGACAATATGTGGAGGAGTTCCACGGAGCTTTTCTATGTTGTGCAACGGATTAAATAGCCTTATACTGAAAACTATATGAATACAAAGAATTTTATCGCGGCGGCCCTTTTGGCATTAAGCTTTGTCGCCTGCGGAAAGGATGGGAACGACGGGACGGATGACAACAATAAGAAGGAGGACAGCACTGTCCTTACCGCTCCGGTCCTCTCGGTTAACAAGAGTTCCCTTGCGCTTGAGGGCGTTGCAGAGAATGTTGCGGCTATAAAGTTTGAATGGACTGCCGCCTCCTTAGATGCCCCTGTGTCCTATGACCTCTATGCAAACGTCTCCTCGAGGGATATCTTTACTTCCCCTGGGAAGGTCACCGTGGGCTCCGCGCTTTCCGTGGAACTTTCCCAGAAACAGGTCAACGACATCTTGACGGCTCTTGAGATAACGGAAGAGACTGAATTCCAGTTTGCTGTCTATGCTATGTCGGATGGGCTGGAATCTGTACTTTCAAATACGGTCAAAGTTAAACTGACCCCTTATGAAAAGCCTTTCCCTGACGCGATTTACCTGATCGGTTCCGCGACAGGTTATGGTTGGGATGCGTCCGGCGGACTCCGGGTGCCTTCTGTCCAGAAGAATGTTTACAAGGTATCGGATGTGCCTCTCAGGGTGGTTCCTGCAAATACGGGAGTATTCAAGTTCGCCCTTTCCAATGACGGTTCTGACGGGCGTTTTGTCGGGCAGGCTCCCGGCGGCGCTTTCGGTGACATTGTCGTCGTGAATACCGGTATGGGCTATGAATTCTTCCCCGGTCAGAACGGTTACGAGAACGGCGCTTATGACCTTACCGTGGACCTGAATACAATGAAGCTGACTATGAACCGTACGGGCGACCTCCCCGCAGAGGAGTTGCCGGATCATCTTTATATGTGCGGCGGCTGCTTTGAATGGTCGTGGACCTTCACCGGCACGACTCTGGACCGGGTATCCGACAACAAATACAAGGCAGAGGGCGTTAAGATGACGTTCGGAACGGATTCAAATCCCCTCGGATTCAAGGTGTTTACCGGCGTTGACAAGTGGTGGCCCTACTATGCGATGGGTGACGACGCCACGAAAGACAAGGTGACTATCCGGATACTCGAGAAAGAGGCTCCCGGCGACCCTCAGTTCTATCCTGGAAAGCTTGGCTATGTAAATGGCACTTACACGGTTGAGATGGACTTTGATGCGATGGTCGCGAAGTTTACGCTGACGGAAGAGGCTTCCCCCTTCCCGGAGAAGCTGTATCTTCTCGGCGGCTGCTTCGGCGTGTCCAATGACGATTTCGACTGGAAATATAATGACAAGCTAGTCCTCGAGTCCGTTGAAAGCGGAGTTTATGTGATTTCGGATCTCACATTCACCGGAATGGAGGAATGGAACGGATTCAAGATCTATTCCGGACTCAACTGGGCCGGCCCTTGGTACGGAATGGACCTTGACAACTCCACGGCCGACAACATCATCCTTGTCGACGGAGAGAAGTATATCGCCGATACCGAAGCTACGGATACTCAGGTCTACCTTGGCAGGTTCGGGTATGAAGCGGGGGAATACTCCATCCGCGTGGACCTCAATAAAATGACGCTCACAGCTACTGCCAAATGAGATTCCATCTGTGTATTGCAATATCGGTCCTCTCCCTCGCCGGATGCCTCCAGAGGGGGAGCGAGACTGTCTCGCCGGACGCGGAGAGCCTTTATGCCGGCCTGAAATCCATTCCCGAGAAGGGAATAATGTTCGGCGCGGAGGTCCCTACCGAATACGGACTTTCCGGAGGAACGAAATGGTGGGACAAGGGCAGCGGCGAAATGACTTCTGACACAAAGATTGTCTGTGGTAAGAACCCTGCCGTATGCGGCTGGGACATTTCCTGCCTTGAACTTGACCGGGAAACTAACCTCGACGGGGAGACCTTCCCGGAAATCCGCCGGCACATCATCGCGGCATACGAGAGAGGGGCGGTCAACTGTATTTCCTGGCACGCTGCAAACCCCCTTACGCTGTCTGATTCCTGGAGCAAGGGTGACTGGTCATACATTCCTGCTGTCGCTTCCATTATCCCCGGGGGAGAGAAGCACGCGATGTTCAGGGAGTGGCTTGACAAGATCGCCGGCTTCCTTTCAAGTCTGAAGACTTCCGGCGGGGACCTGATTCCGGTGATTTTCCGTCCCTATCACGAGCATACCGGCGCCGGGTTCTGGTGGGGAAAGGGAAAATGCACGGCGGAGGAGTTCATCGCCCTTTGGCATTTCACGGTCGAGTATCTCCGGGACGATAAGGGGCTTGGAAATATATTATGGGCCTATTCTCCAGATGAAATACACTTTATTTGGGACGGTGCGGGAAAGTATGAGGATATCTATATGGAGTTCTGGCCGGGGGATGAGTATGTGGACATTCTCGGGCTCGATGCTTACGATGCTGAAGGACGGCGCTACAGCGAAGTTACTCCGGACCTTTGCCGGATGATTTCGCGGATCGCTTCTGAAAAGGAGAAGGTCGCGGCGCTGACTGAAACGGGCATTGAGAACAACTCCCCGGAGCATTCGTCATACTACAACAAGACCTGGTGGACTTCGGTCCTCCTTCCGGCAGTCGAGAACACTGGCCTTGCCTATGTGATGGTCTGGCGTAACGGCGGCTTCCCTTCCGACGGCAGCCACTACTTCAGCGTCTGGAAGGGCTGCTACAGCGAAGCTGACTTCCTCGACTTCGCCTCCCGGGACTTCCTCCTTTTCGAAGGTGACACCCCCTCCCTCTACACGACGCGGAACTAACGCTCCCGGTGCCGAAAAGCGGGGGAGACTTCCCCGCCAGGAGTGGACAGAAAGCACAAAAAGAGGGTGGCCTGAGTCAATTGACTTTTGGTCACCCTCTTTTTGTGCGGTTGGGGAGACTCGAACTCCCATGAGCCAACGCTCACTACCCCCTCAAAGTAGCGTGTCTACCATTTCACCACAACCGCTCTTTATTTTCAGGGTCGGGGTAATAGGACTCGAACCTACGACCCTCTGGTCCCAAACCAGATGCGCTAGCCAACTGCGCCACACCCCGATTCTTAAAGGGACTGCAAATGTAAGCGAATTTTTTTTATCCACCAAATTTTCACAGGTAATTTTTTGTCCGAAAATACCAAGTTGTTTTTTCCGGCTTGCCGGAAGCAAAAGAAATAAGTATATTTGCAATCTATGAAGAATATCCGGAATTTCTGCATAATAGCCCACATAGACCACGGTAAGTCAACCCTCGCTGACCGCCTCCTCGAGCTTACAAGGACCCTCAGCGACCGTGAGATGGAAAACCAGGTCCTCGACGATATGGACCTCGAGAGGGAGAAAGGCATCACAATCAAGAGCCACGCGATACAGATGATTTACAACCGGGACGGAGAGGCCTACAAGCTGAACCTTATCGACACTCCCGGTCACGTGGACTTCAGCTACGAAGTTTCCCGGAGCATCGCCTCCTGCGAAGGAGCCCTCCTTGTCGTGGATGCCTCCCAGGGTATTCAGGCCCAGACTATCTCAAATCTATATCAGGCGGTCGAGCACGGCCTCGAAATCATCCCTGTCCTCAACAAGATAGATATGGAATCCGCCCAGCCTGAGGTCGTAACAGACCAAATCGTGGACCTTCTGGGCTGTAAACCGGAAGACGTCCTACGTGTCAGCGCCCGTACCGGCGAAGGCGTCCAGGCCGTTCTGGATGCAATCGTGGACAAGATTCCCGCACCGGAAGGCTCTCCTGACGCCCCGCTCCAGGCCCTGATATTCGACTCCGTCTTCAACGCTTTCAGAGGCATCATCGCATACTTCCGCGTCGAGAACGGCAGGATCCGTAGAGGCGACAAGGTCAAATTCTTCGCTACCGGAAAAGAATACGAGGCGGAGGAAATCGGCGTCCTGAAGCTGAAACTCCAGCCCACCGAAGAAGTCACCGCCGGCGACGTGGGCTATATCATCTCCGGAATAAAATCGGCCGTGGAGGTAAAGGTGGGCGATACAATCACTCACGTCGGGAATCCCTGCAAAGAGGCTATCGCGGGATTCGAAGAGGTAAAGCCTATGGTTTTCGCGGGCCTCTACCCCGTCGATGCCTCCAAGTTCGAAGAGCTCCGTGCCACTCTCGAGAAATTCCAGCTCAACGACGCATCGTTCACCTATGAGCCGGAGAGCTCCCTTGCCCTCGGATTCGGCTTCCGCTGCGGCTTCCTGGGGCTTCTGCATCTTGAAATAGTCCAGGAACGCCTCTTCCGCGAGTTCAATATGGACGTAATCACAACCGTACCCAACGTATCCTATAAGGTCTATACCACCAAGGGCGAAGTCCTCGATGTCCATAACCCCTCCGGCCTTCCCGCCGCAAGCGTCATAGACCATATCGAAGAGCCCTACATCCGTGCCCAGGTCATCTCCAAATCCGACTTTTTCGGGCCCATAATGAAGCTCTGTATGGACAAGAGGGGAGTCCTCAAGAGCCAGACGTTCCTTACGACGGACCGGGTCGAACTGAACTATGATATGCCCCTTTCGGAGGTTGTATTCGATTTCTACGACAAGCTTAAGTCCATCTCCAAAGGCTACGCCTCCTTTGACTATCACCTTATCGGCTTCCGTCCGGCAAGGCTAGTGAAGCTGGATATCCTCCTGAACGGAGACCCGGCGGATGCCCTTTCAACCCTGATTCACGAAGATCACGCATACGACTTCGGGCGGAAGATATGCGTCAAGCTCAAGGACCTGATTCCGCGCCAGCAGTTCGACATCGCCATCCAGGCTGCAATCGGCGCAAAAATCATCGCCCGCGAAACCGTCCGCCAGGTCCGAAAGGACGTGACGGCAAAGTGCTATGGCGGAGATGTGACCCGTAAGCGCAAGCTGCTCGAGAAACAGAAGGAAGGAAAGAAACGGATGCGCCAGATAGGAACAGTACAGGTCCCCCAGAGCGCATTTATGGCAGTACTGAAACTGGATTAGGATGAAAACGGTCGCTGTCCTCATATACGCAGAGCGTCACGATGATCTTGAGGAGATTTACCGGAGGGAAGCAGATTCCTGCCCTCCGGACGAGTACAGTTTCTCCTTCTTCTTCAATCCTGATCTCGACGAGGCCTGGAAGGAGGCCGGAGGCGACTTCGACTATTACATATGGCTCCACGGAGCCGTAACCCTTACTGAAGGGTCCCTTTTCTCCCTTCTTGACAACTCCTCGTTCCTTGCGGACAGGGCTGTCATCGTTGGGACGGTCCGTGACGCGAAGGGCCGCGCCGTCAGCGGCGGATTCGGGTGGAACAAGACGATCCTCCAGCCGGATCCCGTAATCCCCGCGCCCTGCCGCCTTCTCGACGGGCTTGTCGCGCTTATTCCGGCTTGTGTTTACAGGTCCATAGGGATTCTCGGGGGTCGCTACCGCGGTCAGCTTGCCGGTTTCGACTACGCAATCCGGGCGAAGAAGGCCGGCTATCCTTGCGTAATTGCTCCCGGAACGGTCGCCACCTGCGAGGTCCGTCCCAATCCCGACCGTACCGTCCGCGAAGAATACGTCTTGGATCTCCGGAGCAAAGGTTTCCTGAGAGCTACGTGGGCCCTTCTCAGGGCTTCGTTCCGTCATCTCATAATAAAAAGGATGTCGCTTTATGAATAAACTGAAAGCAGCTGTCAGCTCGATGCGTCTTCGGACGCTCCCTCTTTCCGCCGGAGGAGTTCTCCTTGGGATTCTCCTAGCGGTTGCGGATTACAGGGTGAATCCTTTGGTGGCGGTGCTTATCGTCCTGACTACGCTTTGTCTCCAGATACTTTCAAACCTTTCGAACGAACTTGGGGACGTTCTCCGGGGAACGGATGGCGAGGACCGTGTGGGCCCGTCGTATGGGCTTAATTCGGGGCTTCTTACAGTAAAGGATATGAAGCGGCTGATAGGACTTTTCGTGATTCTGTCGATGGTGTCCGGTACGGCGATGACCTGGGTTTCGTATGGGACGCTTCTGAAGATGGACTCGATACTAATTCTGCTGCTGGGCGCGTTTGCGATAATGGGCGCGATGAGATATACCCTGGGGAGGAATCCCTATGGCTACAGGGGCCTCGGGGACCTTTTCGTTTTCGTCTTTTTCGGGCTTGTCGCTGTATGCGGGGCATACCTTGTGAGCTGTCATACGATGTTCTGGAGGATACTGCTTCCGGGCGCTGCGATGGGCTTTTTCAGTATGGGCGTCCTGAATGTCAACAATATGAGGGATGCGGAAACGGATGTGAAGAATCGCGTGACGGTCGCGATCAAGCTTGGGGAGAAGCGGGCGAAGATATACCAGACTGCGCTGATCGTGTTTGGATGGGCCGCGATGATCGTTTACTGCCAGATGCGGATATTCCGCTGGTGGCACTATGGGTTCGTCCTTACCCTACCCCTTTTCGTCATTCACCTTGTCGGAGTATGGAAGCGCTCCGGAAGGGGCCTGGACCCGATGCTTCCGCTGCTTGTAATGTCGTCCTTCCTGTTCGCTCTGCTTGGGGGAGCGGGGATGGCTATTAATATGTAAAACTATGTACAGTAACGAACAACTCCGCGAGATATCCACTCAGGTGAGAAGGGATATCTTAAGAATGGTCTCCGCTGCGGGCTCCGGTCATCCGGGCGGCTCGATGTCCAGTGCAGACGTACTCACAGCGCTGTATTTCAACGTGATGAAGCATGATCCGGCAACTTGGACCCGCGAGGGTAAAGGTCAGGACGTCTTCATTCTCTCCGCCGGCCATATAGCTCCGGTCTATTACTCCGTCCTCGCCCGCTCCGGCTATTTCCCGGTAAGCGAACTGGGGACTCTGCGTCAGCTTGGATCCCGTCTTCAGGGCCATCCATCCGTCCGCAAGAACCTCCCCGGAATATTCCAGGCGTCCGGATCTCTCGGACAGGGCCTTTCCGCGGCAGCGGGAATCGCTCTCGGGAAAAAGCTCTCCGGCGACCCCTGCACTGTCTATGCCCTCTGTGGTGACGGCGAGAGCGAGGAAGGCCAGATTTGGGAAGCGGGAATGTTCGCTGTTTTCCATAAACTTGACAACCTCATCGCAATGACGGACTGGAACGGGCAGCAAATCGACGGCAGTGTCGAATCCGTCGCCGGAGAAGGCGATCTTGCCGCGAAGTGGAGCGCCTGGGGATGGAACGTCATCGAGGCTGATGCCCACGACTTCGAGTCCATCGCCAGCGCCTTCGACCTCGCCGTAGCCGGACGCGGCAGCGGAAAGCCCACGATGATCCTCTGGCGCAGCGACATGGGCCATGGGGTGGATTTCATGGCCGGAACCCATAAATGGCACGGAAAGGCTCCGAGTGCGGAACAGCTTGCTGATGCCCTTTCCCAGCTTGGAGAAACTTCACTTGGAGACTATTAGACCTATGAAAAAATATATCGACACAGGAAAGAAAGATACGCGCAGCGGATTCGGCGAAGGCCTTCTCCGCGCAGGGCGCGAAAATCCGGACGTACTCGCCCTTACCGCTGACCTGAAGGGCTCTCTCAAGATGGACGCCTTCGCAGCTGAGTTCCCGGACCGTTTCATCCAGTGTGGCATCGCTGAGGCCAATATGGTCGGGGTTGCCGCCGGACTTGCAATCACCGGCAAGGTTCCTTTCATAGGCTCCTTCGCGGAATTCGTGACGGGCCGTGTGTATGACCAGCTCCGCCAGGAGGTCTCCTATGGGGCCACCAACGTGAAAATCGCATCTTCCCACGCGGGAATCACTCTTGGTGAAGACGGCGCGACACATCAGACGATGGAGGATATCGCCCTTATGAGGGCGCTCCCGGAGATGGTTGTCCTGAATCCTTGCGACTACAATCAGACTGTCCAGGCGACTCTCGCCGCCGCCCGCTACAAGGGTCCTGTATACCTTCGCTTCGGCCGTCCCGGCGTCCCTAACTTTACGGACCCGGACGAGCCTTTCGTGATTGGCAAGGCCGTTGTACTCGAAGACGGCGCTGACGTTGCGATTTTCGCGGCCGGGCACCTTGTCTGGGAAGCCCTTGAAGCTGCAGAGATTCTCGAGCGGGAGGGTGTCCATGCTACCGTTCTCAACCTCGCGTCCATCAAACCCCTCGACACGGAAGCCGTCGTCGCTGCGGCCCGTCGCTGCGGCGCCGTCGTAGTTGCGGAGGAGCACAATATGGCCGGCGGACTGGGCGAAGCTGTCGCCGGCTGTCTTGCCCTGTCCTGTCCCACTCCCGTCGAATTTGTCAACGGCGGTGACCGCTTCGGTCAGAGTGGCACGCCTTCTGCACTTATGGCCGCGTACGGCCTTGACGCTCCGCACATTGCGGAGGCCGCGAAGAAGGCCATTTCGCGTAAATGAGTGATCTCGAAAAGCAGTTCAACGATATAGTCTCTGACTATACGGAGCGCCTGTGGTGGCACGTTCGCCGTATGGTGAACTCCCACGAAGACGCGGACGATCTGCTGCAGGAAATATTCCTTAAGATATGGGCTGCGCTTCCTTCCTTCCGGGGGGAATCGCAGCTCTTTACGTGGGTATGGCGCATCGCGACTAATGAGACGCTGAACTTTCTACGCCGCGAGTCGCGACGGCCGGGGCTCACTGCGCTAGGCGCGGAGGCCGAGCGGCGTATCGATTCCGATCCGTGGTTCGACGGCACCTCCGCAGAGCGCGAGCTCGCCAAGGCCGTGGCCCGCCTTCCGGATCGTCAGAGGCAGGTGTTCACGCTCCGCTACTGGGATGATCTCCCCTTCGACAGCATCGCCGCGATTACCGGCCTCTCCACCGGAGCCCTCAAGGCGTCATACCACATCGCCCGGAAAAAAGTAGAGAAATATCTTCTTCGTTAATATTTGGTGTTTTTCCGTCACGTCGCTTCGCGGTTTTTCCGTCGTGTCGCTTCGCGGCTCCCGGGGTCCACGGGAATCTTCGATTTCCGTGGTGGTCCCTGTACGGGCAAATGTCCGGAAATTTTTAACAAAGTTTAAACTTTTAGCTGTTTCAAGTGTCAAAGAAAGTGATGTCAGACAATAAAGACATAAGAGTGCCGGAAGGATATTTCGAGGATCTCAGAGCAAGGCTCCGCCGGATTCCCGAGGAAAAACCTGTCGAGAAGGTTGCTGAGGAGGCCCCCCGCCGCATCAGAATTCTCCCGTATCTTGCCTATGCTGCGAGTTTGCTAGCCCTCGTCGCCGTGGGCAACTTTGTGCTCCGTAAGACCGCCCCTGCTGCAGAGGGTGACGTGACTGCGGAAAACGAAGAAATCATCGAGTACCTCATCGAAGGCGGCACTACAGTTGAACATTTAGATTATTATCTTGCGTATGAAGAAGATTATCGTTAGTGCACTTATGTGCGCAATGCTGTTGGTTCCGTCCTACGGCGCTTTCGCCCAAAATCATAGAGGAAAACCATCCCCCGAGAAGAAAGAGTCAATGAGGGCTGAGCGCGAGGCATACCTCACGGAACAGCTCGAACTCACCCAGGAAGAGGCCGATGCCTTCTGGCCTGTCTTCCGCGACTTCCAGAACAAGCGTCACGAAGCTTTCCGGGCCCAGATGGACGCCCTCAAGGCCCTCAAGGAGGGACTCGATTCGGGAAGCGGAAATATCGAAGCCCTTCTCCAGGCTTACCTTGACGCCAAGTCGAATGTGGATGCCCTCAGCGCCTCAGCCCCTACTGTCTATGGCTCCGTCCTCCCTGCGGCTAAGGTCGCCAAACTCATCGTTTCCGAGGAAGGCTTCCGTCACCGTCAGATCAACCGCCTCGGCGGTCAGGACGATAACGGCGACCGCCCCGGCAAGGGACGCCCCGGCAAGGGACGCCCTGGTGACGGCCACCCCGGTGACGGCCGCCCCGGTGACGGCCGCCCCGGTAGGTAGGGATGGCTCCCGTGGCGGCGACCCGGTAAGGATGGCTCCCGTGGCGGCGGCCCTGCTGCGCGGTGAAATTATTTTTCCGGCGGCGTCCGGAAAAACC
>ERZ842401.1688-NODE-1688-length-31053-cov-10.220821_pt1 | contig 31053 bp, 25 predicted proteins | sample MGYA00521270_ERZ842401 | MGnify/ENA primary metagenome ERZ842401 (study PRJEB31892, sample SAMEA3878208) | bioreactor metagenome | biome: Moose rumen | place: Sweden | collected 2011-10 | study: EMG produced TPA metagenomics assembly of the PRJEB12797 data set...
AGCGAGGGCTTCAGCCTAATTTTTATCCTGCTAAAAAACTTTTAGCGGACAGCAATAATTAAGAATAAAGAAAAGGAGTTCTCTCAGTAGTTCCCCTTGTGTGGTATTGGGATTGTCGATGCCTTTGCTTCGTGCGTCGGTGCGTCGAATAGCCGAGATAATGTTCATCACCTTACGTGCCTTATAGTTTTTCATTGCCGGAAGCACGTTATTCCTCAGTTGCCAGTCGGACATACCGAGATAGTTTTGCAGCCCATGTTCCGAGCGGTCGGGAGCATAGTAGGCGATAAACACATTTTGAAAATAGCGAAACAGAACGGGCAGCGTTTTCTGTATGGGATTAGACTTAGGATTTGCGTCAAAATACTTGGCGATTTGAAAGACTTTCTGCACGTTTTTTTTCTCCGAGGGCATCGGTGAGTTCGAATACATTAAAGGTCGGTTCTATTAATCGTAGATTATCACCCAATCGCTTCCCTTTCCTTTACTGCGTTTTATAATACCTTTTTCACTAAGGTGTGCTGTAATATTTTTAACAGTTCTCTCTGATTTCCTTATTTCTTTTGCAATAAACGTTTGTTTTGCCGAAGGATCTTGCCGTATTATTCTAAGCACCGCAATCTCTTCCAAAGTGCAATCCTTGCACTTCGTTGGTAGTGGAAGTGCAGAATTTGCACTTTGAACAAACTCCTTTGCACTTTGGGCTTCAGTTTCTGCCCTCCAGTCTAAATGCATCTCGCGGTTGCGCAGTGGTGTGGTTTCGCCAAGTAGCATATTGCGGAAGAAGCGTTCCAAGAATACAGTCGTCTCTGTCACACCTACTTGCAGATTGCTGTAGTTGGCACGAACCAATGCATTGCGGAAATACGAGGAGTTAGTGGCAAAGAGGTCGTTGGTTACTTTGAAGCCAAGTGCTTTCAGATACTTAATCATAAAGACAGCCGTACTACGGGTATTACCCTCACCAAAAGCATGAATTTGCCAAAGGTTCGCACAGAAGCGTGTCAGATGACTGATGGCTTCATCAATGCTTTTGCCCTCATAGCTATAGTTTCGCTCCTGTCTCATATCATACTCCAATGTCTCGCTGATGGTGTCAGCACTGGCGTAATAGACCGTTTCACCTCGCAACACCCATTCTCGTTTGGTAATATTATAGTCGCGGATGAGTCCTGCAAACTTATAGATACCGTCAAACAGACGTCGATGGATGGACGTTAATTGCGTCGGAGAGAAGTTAAAGGTTTGCTCTTGAAGCAACTCTGTGATACGGGCAGAAACCTTATCAGCCTCTTCTGTCCGTTCACCTTCAATCTCTTTGCATCCAGCCTGCGACTTATAGTAGCTGTCGATAAGTTGTATTGCCTCACTGATGGTGATATCACCTTCGATGTGACGACGAGCTGTTTCTAACAAGTATGGCGATGTCTTCAGACCATCAACCTCCTGCAGTCCTATGGCAGTCTGCCAAGCACGGCCACGTTCTTGTTCTTGTGGTTCACCTTGACGGATGTACTCGTCTAGCCCCTGTATGTATTGTCTATCTTCTGTCATAGTATCTCTTGTGAATCTTGCCGCCTATGATGAGACACTTTCATCAATCGTATAACACCCTAATTAAGAATAAAGAAAAGGAGTTCTCTCAGTAGTTCCCCTTGTGTGGTATTGGGATTGTCGATGCCTTTGCTTCGTGCGTCGGTGCGTCGAATAGCCGAGATAATGTTCATCACCTTACGTGCCTTATAGTTTTTCATTGCCGGAAGCACGTTATTCCTCAGTTGCCAGTCGGACATACCGAGATAGTTTTGCAGCCCATGTTCCGAGCGGTCGGGAGCATAGTAGGCGATAAACACATTTTGAAAATAGCGAAACAGAACGGGCAGCGTTTTCTGTATGGGATTAGACTTAGGATTTGCGTCAAAATACTTGGCGATTTGAAAGACTTTCTGCACGTTTTTTTCTCCGAGGGCATCGGTGAGTTCGAATACATTAAACTCCTTTGACACTCCGATATGGGTTGCCACCAAGTCGTCTGTGATTTGCTGCTGACTTTCGGGCATTGCTATAACAAGTTTGTCTATTTCGCTTGTTAGACGTGCGAGGTCGGCTCCGATATGTGCTGCGAGCAGTTGCGCGGCTTTGATATCTATTTTTAGTCCTTTGTCTGCGACGTAAGAAGTGATAAAAGATGAGAGTCTGTTTTCGTAGACCTTCGGTGTTTCATACACAACGCCGATTTTCTTTATGAGGTTAAACACTGTAGTACGCTTGTCCACCGTTCCGTTGCGATAGGTGATGATAAGCACCGTGGTGGGCTGTGGCTGTTTGAGGTATGTTTCCAATCGTGCAAACCCCTCGAGGTTTTGGGCTTCTTTGAGTGCCACCACCATTCTGTCGCCCGCCATAGGAAATCCGCGAGCGGTGGTCACCACCGTTTCCACGTCGGTCTCTGCCCCGAAGAGTGTAATCATCGACCAGTCGCGCATTCCCTGAGGCACCAGGGCATCAATGAGTGCGCTCTCGAGTTTGTCGAGGAAATAGTTTTCGGTACCCATTAGGAGATAGACGGGCATTATGTTGCCGGCATTCACTTGAGCCATAATTGTTTCAGGCGTAGGGGCGGCGGGTTTGCGGGTCGGTGGCATGCTTTAGGAGGTTAGAACGGTTTATACAGCGCAGGCATTGCCGGTGCTATTGACATTCTCGAGGAAGACAAAAGAAAAAGCGGTTATTGAAAAACGCGCGTGGCGATACGTTTCGGGGCGATGAGGGGTTAAGGGGTGTTCTACACCCATTTCTCAAGCAGCAGTTTCTCCAGTTGGTCGGGGCTGACGGCTCGTGTGAGGTGTCCGGCCTCGGCAACGCTGATGCTTCCGGTTTCTTCGCTTACTATGATGGCCAGTGCATCACTCTTCTCTGTGATACCTACCCCACTGCGGTGTCGCAGGCCAAAGTTTTTCGGCAGGTTGGGGTCGTGGCTCACGGGCAAGATACAGCCTGCCGCCCACAGCCGGTGGTGGCTCACTATGAGTGCGCCGTCGTGGAGCGGGCTGTTTTTGAAAAAGATGTTCTCCAGTAGTCGGCTACTGATTGCGGCATCGATAGTCTCCCCGGTCTGTGCCTCGTCTTTTAGTCCTACGCCGCGTTCTATCACGATAAGTGCGCCGACTTTTTGCTTTGACATTGCGGTGCAGGCGAGAACTAAGGGCATTATATCGTTGTTCTTCTGCTCGTTGGCCTCGTGGTCGCGAAATAGTGCGAGGAACCAGTTGAAGCCGCGGTGTGTGCCGATATTGCTAAAGAAGTGGCGTATCTCTTCTTGAAAGAGTACCACGAGGGCTATCACGCCGATGTTTACCAATTGGTCCATTATGCCGCCGATGAGCCGCATACCGAGTACACGCGACACCACCAGCCACACGAACATAAAGATCATTATGCCGCTGAACACACCGGCGGCGCGTGTGGAGCGCATCAGCCGATACAGGTAGAAGAGTATAAGCCCGACGCAGAGTATGTCGAGCGCGTCTTTGAAACCGAAGGAAAGCATAAGTTATTAAGAGATATTTGTGTGCGTGGCAAGAGCAGAGTACCTTTCGCAGAGCCGACACCGACCGTCCCTATGGAGCGTACCACAAAGGAAGTCGCACGAACCCACCCGCTCATTCTTGCTCATCTGTTCTCCACTTGCTTTATAGGTTTACGCAGCCGAGAGAGCAACAACCTTATAAAACGCCACGATAAGTATCAATAGTACAGACTTAAATCGATTGTTCTTCCGCCGGCTCCCTCGCACGCTCCACGCGTCGCCATATCTCTATGGCTTGCCGTGCGGTGCGTACATCGTGTACACGCAGTATGTGCGTACCGGCTTGCAGTGCGAGTATATGAACAGCGGTGGTGGCGGGGAGTGCTTCGTCGGGGGTTATGCCCAGCGGTTTCCAGAGCATCGACTTGCGCGAGACACCCACGAGCAGCGGTTGGCCTAAGCGCTGAAACTCTTTGAGTGCGGCGAGCAGACGATAGTTGTCGTCCACCGACTTGCTGAAGCCAAAGCCCGGGTCGAGCACCACATCGTTAATTCCCGCTGCCTGACACGCGGCAAGTCGCTGGGCGAGCTCGCGATAAACGCTTGTGGCGCAGTCGTCGTAGTGGGTGGGGGCGTGCATCGTCTGCAACGTGCCGCGCAGGTGCATTATTATATATGGTACGCGCAAGGCGGCGACGGTGGCGAGCATTCGTTTGTCAAACAGCCCGCCGCTGATGTCGTTGACGATATCTGCACCATATTCCTCCACACAGGCTTTGGCCACCTCGGCGCGGAACGTGTCAATGCTCACTATGGCCTCCGGCCACTCGCGACGCACCACACGCAATGTTGCTGCGAGGCGCGCACGTTCCTCCTGCACACTTACGTCGTCGGCACCGGGGCGTGTGCTATAGGCTCCGATGTCGAGGATGTCGGCACCCTGCTCGCGCAGCAGCCCTACGCGCTCGGCCACGGCACTCTCCGTCGGCACACGGCTCGCAGCAAAATAGCTGTCGGGGGTGGCATTGATAATTCCCATCACACGCGGTGAGGCGAGCGAGAGCAACTGGCCGTGAACGTTGAGCGAGAGAGGTGTTGACATAGACCCGTGAAGAGGAGAAGCGTTGCGTCCAAGCATCTATTTCTTCTGTTAGAATTCTTTTTTGCGCTCCTTTGTTGGCAGGCGTATTCATCGCTGCTACGAACACCACAAACAAGCCTTTGACGGTGCATAGATGCTTTTCAGGAGGAAGAGGTAAGCCCTTGTTTCGTACTGAATTTTGCTACAAAAGTAATACTTCCTTACGAAATAACGCACGCTGCTGTGTTTTTTGGCTAACTTTGCAATCAAAAAAACAACCGTTGTTTCTATGACCTCCGAACTTCTTGAACGGCTCTATGCACTCTACTTGGCTCACCCCGTGGTAACCACCGACACGCGCTCGCTAACACCCGGCGCGCTATTCTTTGCTTTGAAAGGAGCCAACTTCAATGGCAACCACTTCGCCGTGCAGGCCTTATCCTGTGGCTGTGCCGCCGCCGTGGTGGACGATGCGCAAGTGGCGGAGAGCGACGAACGTCTGTTCCTCGTGCCCGATGTGCTCACCGCGATGCAGCAGCTGGCTGCGAAACACCGCCGCGAGTGGGGCGCGCCCGTGATAGAAATCACCGGCACCAACGGCAAGACCACCACCAAGGAGCTCTGCGCCGCCGTACTCGCCCGGAAGTATCGCGTACTCTTCACCGAGGGCAACCTCAACAACCACATCGGCGTGCCGCGCACCCTGCTGCGCCTGACGCGTGAGCACCAAATCGCCGTTGTAGAAACTGGCGCCAACCACCCCGGCGAGATACGCGACTTAGCGGCTATAGTACAGCCCGATGCGGGCTTGATAACCAATGTCGGTGTGGCACACATCGAGGGGTTCGGCTCGTTTGAAGGCGTGGTGAACACCAAGTGCGAACTCTACGACCAGCTGCGCACCACGGGGGGCAGCATCTTCCTCCACGCCGACAACGCCATCCTCTCCGCCCGTGCCGAGGGGCTGAAACAATACACCTACGGAAGCCCCGAGAGCGGTGCTACGGTACAAGGCGAAGCCCTGGCGGGCGAAGCGTTCCTACAGCTGCGCTGGCGAGTGAACGACGGAGCCTGGCATATCACACCGATGCAACTCATCGGGGCATACAACGCCCCGAACGCCTTAGCCGCCATTGCCGTAGGCATACGCTACGGCGTAACAGAAGCCGACATAGCGGAAGCACTGCACGACTACAAACCCACAAACAACCGCAGCGAGCTGCGCCACACGGCGAGCAACGACCTCATCGTCGATGCCTACAACGCCAACCCCACAAGTATGGCGGCTGCACTCCACAACTTCGCCGCAATCCCCCACCCCGCCAAGCGCGTTATACTCGGAGAGATGCGCGAACTCGGAGACGTCTCTGCCCAAGCACACGAAGACGTGGTACGCACGCTTACCACGATGTCGCTCACCGGCGTGTGGCTCGTGGGCAAAGCATTCGAAGAGGCCGTACAAGCCGTTTGCCCCGACGGAGCATTCCGTTGCTTCAGCGATGTAGCGGCCGTCAGGCAAGAGATAGCACACGACAAACCCACCGACTGCCTCATCTTAATAAAAGGCAGCAACGGCACACGTCTATACACCTTGCCCGACAGTTTGTAAAAGCCCGAGGCCAGCTGCTCTACGTCGCAGTGTAACGAGAGCCCCGCGCAAAAAACAAAATCTCATAGGATATTTCGTCACAATAGAAGAAATATCCTATTTTTGTGGACACAGAGAACGCTCCATACCGAAGGAGTTTGTTCTATCAAAGACAGCGGGCTTATTCCACGCTTGGCCATCATTCGTGCAGCGTATATAAGCCGCTACAACTGCCATATTGACGCACCACAGGCGGGGCGGCTGACAATTCGGCAGGCAAAAAAATCATTTAGGCGTTGGCACGGCGTTTGCCTAATATAGGGCAAAGAAAAGCAAGCAACAAAAACAACACACAACTTGCTTCTCGCCAAAAACAAACACAAACGTCAAACCTAAAAACCACACAACTATGACAACCATTCGCAGAAACTATCCTACAAACTGGCTTCCCGATGTATTCGAAGACCTTTTCAACGGAAGTTTTATCCACCGCCCCACAGCCACTCGCCCCGCCATCAATGTCGTTGAGGACGATAAGCAATACCGAGCCGAAGTGGCCGCACCGGGAATGAGCAAAGACGATGTTCACATCCACCTCAATGAAGACGGCAACCTCGTCATCAACCTCGAAAAGAAAGAAGAGCATAAGGAAGACCAAGAACCCGCACGCTACCTGCGACGCGAATTCTCCTACACCAAGTTCCAACAAACACTGCTCCTGCCCGAGGACATCGAAAAAGAACAAATCTCAGCACGTGTAGCCGACGGCATTCTCACCGTGACGCTTCCGAAAGTAAAACCCACCGAGAAAACACCGCTCAAACGCAACATTGAAGTACTCTAAACCACACTAAAAAATAAACCAAGGCTTAGAAAATTCAAAGTGTGACTATATTTGTATCAATATAGACTATGTTTGTAAAAATTGTGCCTATGTTTGTAAAAATATAGGCACAATTTTTTTTCTTTGACAGACAAAGAATTTTATTAGTCCGACATTCATTTTCTTAGAAGCGGAAGCTTCTAAAAGGGAAGCGGAAGCTTTTAAGAGGGAAGCGGAAGCTTTTAAGAGGGAAGCGGAAGCTTTTAAAAGCGAACGGACACCGATGAAACGCCCCACCAAGGCGATACCCCGCCATTACCGCGCGAAAAAAGCGCAAAAGACACAGCAGAAACATTGTGCGACAAACTTTTCATTATCTTTGCCAAAAATTGGCGGCGCATCAGAGAGTAAATCCCCCAAACGCCCCTCGCTCCGCTCCGTGCCTCCAACGTCTCAAAAAGGTCAAAGCCACAGACTACGATGAAGATACTTTCAGCAGAATTTGTAGTGTCGAACCAACACGTTGACGCTTGCCCCAAACACCAAAAGCCCGAATACGCATTCATTGGCCGCAGCAACGTAGGAAAGAGTAGCCTAATCAACTGCCTCACGCAGCGAAAAGCACTCGCCAAGACATCCAGCACACCCGGAAAGACGTTGCTTATCAACCACTTCCTCATCAATAAGGACTGGTATCTTGTTGACCTCCCCGGCTACGGCTTCGCCAAACGCAGCAAACGCGAGCAAGAAAAACTCGCACGCATTATCTCACAATACGTAGAGCAGCGCCAAGAACTCACGTGCCTCTTTGTACTCATCGACTCACGCATACCGCCGCAACCTATCGACATAAATTTCATCCGCAAGGCCGGCGAGGCCGGCGTGCCGCTCACTATCGTTTTCACCAAGGCCGACGGCGTGAAACGCGGCGAGCGCGAAGCCCACATATCACAATTCCTGCGCGAGTTGCAAAAGGACTGGGAGCAACTGCCCCCGCATTTTGTCACAAGCAGCACAAAACGCCTCGGCACAGAAGCACTGCTGGACTATATCCAGACCATCAACCAACAAATAAAAACAGCCTGAGAAGCGCAAAAGACATTGCAAAAACAGCAAACATTTGTCAGAAATGCAACAAAACCGGTAAAAAACGACACAAAAACACATTTTTTGACACCAAAAGCCAAGAAGAAAAAAATTCTTTCTATATCTTTGTTAGCGCAAAACATACGGCGCACACCCCGCTCCACTAACCTAACGCCGACAGCCCCCTATGTACACCTCGCAACAAATACACGCATGCCTAAAAGAAATCTTCGGTTTTGACTCGTTCAAAGAAAACCAAGAAGATATTGTGCGCAGCATACTTGAGGGGCACAACGTCTTTGTACTGATGCCCACCGGCGGGGGGAAGTCGCTCTGCTATCAGCTGCCGGCTCTGATGCTCGAGGGCGTGGCCATTATCGTATCGCCACTCATTGCCTTGATGAAAAACCAGGTGGATACCATGCGCTATATGAGCCACCTCGACAGCACGGCACACTTCCTCAACTCCTCCCTCTCGCGCTCCGCAGCCGAGGAGGTGAAACGCGATGTAGCATCGGGCAAGACAAAGATGCTCTATGTAGCCCCGGAGAGCCTCACCAAGCAAGAAAACATAGATTTCCTGCGCAGCGTGAAAGTATCGTTCTACGCCATTGACGAGGCACACTGCATCTCGGAGTGGGGCCACGACTTCCGCCCCGAATACCGCCGCATAGCCGAGAGCGTGGAACGCATCGGCCAAGCCCCCATCGTAGCCCTCACCGCCACTGCCACCGACAAAGTACGCACCGACATAAAGAAAAACCTCGGCATACAAGACGCCATAGAATACAAAAGCTCATTCAACCGTCCCAACCTCTACTACGAAATCCGCCCCAAGACAGCAGAAGTAGACAAAGACATTATCAAATTCATACGCAACCACGAGGGCAAGAGCGGCATCATATACTGCCTAAGCCGCAAACGAGTAGAAACACTCGCCGAGATACTATGTGCCAACGACATCAAAGCCGCCCCCTACCACGCCGGGCTTGAAACACAACGCCGCAGCGAAACACAAGACGACTTCCTGATGGAACGCATCGATGTCATCGTGGCAACCATCGCCTTCGGAATGGGTATCGACAAGCCCGATGTGCGCTTCGTCATACACTACGATATGCCCAAGAGCATCGAGGGCTATTACCAAGAGACGGGGCGCGCCGGGCGCGACGGCGGCGAGGGGCTCTGCATAGCTTTCTACCAGCGCAAAGACCTGCGAAAGTTAGAAAAGTTTATGGAAGGCAAGCCCATCGCCGAACAAGATATTGGCCGGCAACTCATCGCCGAGACACAAGCCTACGCCGAGTCGTCGGTATGCCGGCGGAGGCTGTTGCTCCACTATTTCGGAGAAGAATACAAACAAGACAACTGCCACAGCTGCGACAACTGCATCCATCCACACGAACGCATAGAAGGCAGCGAACTGCTCCAATGTGTCATTGAGGCCATCCAAGCCACAAAAGAAAACTTCCGCGAAGACTATATCCGCAACTTTGTCAGCGGCAACGCCACAGAAGAAATACTGGCCTATCACCACGACGAACTCGAAGAGTTCGGCCTCGGCGACGACAAAGACCCCAACGTGTGGGGTGCTGTCATACGCCAAGCTCTGCTCAGCGGATACCTATATAAAGAGATTGAAAACTACGGCGTGCTAAGGCTCACCGATGCCGGCCGTCGCTTTATCAAAAAACCCAAACCCTTTCCTATCGTGCTCGACAGACAATTCAGCGACGAAGAAATCCCTATGGACAACGCCCCCGCAGGCGATGCCCTCGACCCCATACTCTTTAAGATGCTCCGCACATTGCGCGGGCATGTGGCGCGCGAAAAGAATGTGCCGCCCTACGTTATCTTCCAAGACCCCAGCCTCGAAGCTATGGCCACCGTATATCCACAAACGCAAGAGGAGCTACTCAACATCCCCGGCGTAGGAGTAGGAAAAGCCAAACGCTACGGCAAACAATTCTGCGAACTCATCAAGAAACACTGCGAGGAAAACGAGATAGAACGCCCCGAAGACATGCGTATTCGCACCGTGGCCAATAAGTCGAAACTCAAAGTAAGCATCATCCAGAGCATTGACCGTAAAGTAGATCTTGAAGACCTTGCCGCCGCGCAAAACATAGACTACAGCACACTGCTTGACGAGATAGATGCCATAGTATATAGCGGCACGAAACTCGACATTGACTACTACATTCGCGAGCTGCTTGACGACGACCAGATACAAGACATCTACCAATACTTCCGTGAGAGCGACAGCGACGACATCGATGCCGCACTCGACGAACTGGGCGACGAATACGAAGAGGACGAGCTCCGCTTAGTGCGCATCAAATTCCTTTCAGAAATGGCTAACTAACAGGCGTGAACACACAAAGAAGGAAACATCCTCATAAATATAACGGATTAGCCCCTCTCCTGAAACCCTCATTCAGCAATGCCTAACAACCGTCTGAAGAACCGTTGCCAATACGTCCATCCGTGACACGATGGGCGTATTGTTTCATTACCTCTTCGCAGAAAACAATATCTTTCCACCACATCTACATCCCTTTACTATGACATCCCCCGAAACCACACCGCAGAAAAAATCCCTCAACTTCATAGAGCAACAAGTAGAAGCCGACCTCGCCAACGGGCTCAACGACAGCCGCATACAAACACGCTTCCCCCCCGAGCCCAACGGCTACCTACACATCGGCCACGCCAAGGCTATATGCTTAGACTTCGGCATCGCCCAACGCTACGGCGGCGTATGCAACCTACGCTTCGACGACACCAACCCCACCAAGGAGGATATGGAGTATATGGACGCCATAAAACAAGACATTCGCTGGCTCGGCTTCCAATGGGCCAACGAGTACTACGCCTCCGACTACTTTCAGCAACTCTGGGACTTTGCCCTACGCCTCATCCGCGAAGGAAAAGCCTACATCGACGAACAAAGCGCCGAAGACATAGCAGCACAAAAAGGCACACCCACACGTCCAGGAACAGAGAGCCCATATCGCAACCGCCCCGTAGAAGAGAGCCTCTCACTCTTTGAGAAAATGAACAGCGGAGAAGTAGAAGAAGGACGCATGGTGCTTCGTGCAAAAATAGATATGGCAAGCCCCAATATGCACTTCCGCGACCCTATTATCTATCGCGTAGTCAACCACCCCCACCCCCGCACCGGCACCACGTGGAAAGCATATCCTATGTACGACTTTGCCCACGGACAGAGCGACTTCTTCGAAGGCGTGACACACTCGCTCTGTACCTTAGAGTTCGTACCCCACCGGCCACTCTACGACCTCTTTGTTGACTGGGTGAAAGAAGGAAAAGACTTAAACGACCATCGTCCGCGACAGTATGAGTTCAACAAGCTCAACCTCAACTACGTCTTGCTCTCAAAGCGCAACCTGCTCACTATGGTAAAGGAGGGCATCGTTGACGGGTGGGACGATCCGCGAATGCCTACACTCTGCGGCTTCCGCCGCCGCGGCTACTCGCCCGAGAGCATTCGCAAGTTTGTTGACAAGATAGGCTACACCACCTTTGATGCCCTCAACGACTTCGCACTGCTCGAAAGCGCGGTACGCGAAGACCTTAACGACCGCGCGCAGCGCGTTAGTGCCGTACTCCATCCCGTGAAACTCACCATCACCAACTATCCCGAAGGACAAGTAGAGGAGATGGAAGCCATCAACAACCCCGAGCACCCCGAGCAAGGCACACACACCATTCCGTTCAGCCGAGACCTCTACGTGGAACGCGACGACTTTATGGAAGACGCACCAAAGAAATACTTCCGTCTCACACCCGGACAAGACGTACGCCTGAAAAACGCCTACATCGTCCACTGCGACGGCTGCCGCAAAGACAACGATGGCAACGTGGTAGAAATCCTCTGCACCTACGACCCCGTCAGCAAGAGCGGTATGCCAGGTGCCGGGCGCAAAGTGAAAGGCACCATCCATTGGCTCAGCCAAGAACACTGCGTAAAAGCCGAGGTGCGCCTCTACGACCGTATCTGGAAAGAAGAAAACCCACGCGACGCCCTCGCCGCAATCCGCGAAGAGCAACAATGCGATGCCCTCACCGCAATGAAACAAATGCTCAACCCACATAGCCTCGAAACACTCACCGACTGCTACGTAGAACCCTACGCCGCAACACTCCAAGGCGAACACTACCTGCAGTTCCAACGCATCGGCTACTTCACCTACGACACCTCGCACACAGCAGAACGCCCCGTATTCAACCGCACCGTGGGGCTACGCGATAGTTGGAAAAAATAAATACGCCACCCATCTACTCACGTATGAGAAACAAACAAGAAGACTTTAACTACATACTAAAAAAATACGAGGCAGCACGAGCCAACGGCGGCTCGCTCTACTTTGAAGTGGCCGAATTGCTTGATATCTACGACTACTACGCCAACAACTACCGCAACGACGAAGCCCACGAGGTGTTAATGAGAGCCGTAAAACTCTTCCCCGACGACCAAGACGTAGTGGTGGCACACGCCTATTACCACAAAAATACCGGCAACTGGAAACAAGCGCGTAGTATCATCAACAAACTCGAGCCCGAAAACCTTTGCCGAAAAATCTTCTACGCCGAAGAGGCACTGATGCATTGCGACATAGAGGAGAACCGCCGCTTAGTAGAAGAAATCGTGCAGACAGAGCCAGAAATCACCTACGACACCGCCCTCGACATCGCCGAGATGTACTACGAGGCCGGCTATTACCACCTGGCCGAGCCTTGGTTAGAACGATGCAACACACCCCAATACGCCGAGTTTAGCCGCGCAGCGGGCGAGCTGGCCGACTGCCTCTTTCGCCGGGGTGAGCTCGAGGCAGCCATTGCTGTGATGAACAAGAGTTTAGACGAGGACCCCTACGATGCAGAATCGTGGGTGCAACTGGCCAAGATACAATACACCGCAAAAAAAGATAACGAGGCTCTCGAGAGCTGCGATTATGCCATCGCCGCCAATAAAGAATACGCCGAGGCCTACAGCGTGAGGTTTGATACACTCGTGCGCCTAAAGCAATACGATGAAATGTGGGAAAGCTTGCAAAACCCGATGCAACAAATGTTTTGCTCGGCAGAAAATCTCCTACAACTCGCTCTCGGCTTTGAGAGAGACAAACAACACGAGAAAGCCTCGCAGGTGTACCACCTCGCAGCACGCCTCTTCCTCGACAACAACGAAGCTCGCGACCAGATACACCACCACCTCGCCCACGAAGCCATACTACAAAACAAGCCTGAGACAGCGCGCGACCTCCTCTTCCGGTATGCCGACCGTGAGAACTATTTGATGCGCTATGGCGCGTGGGCAACACTCCTCTTTATCGTGAACAAACCCGAGGAAGCCCTTGAAAACCTCGAATACATGTTCACGCTTCCTGGATTTTCAGGAAAGGAGGCCAATGAGATGTGCGCACTGCTCTTCAACGCAAAGTGCTACGAACAGGCACAAAAAGTGTGGGACAAACTCATTGACTATTCCACCGATGAAGACTTCCATTTTCACGCTATGCTGGCCTACGGCGCATTCCAAATCCATAGCGACAAGTTCCCCTCACTGCTCAACCAGGCTATGAAAGAAGATCTATTTCACACCATACACCTGCTCGGCTCAGATATCGACCTCCTAAACAAAAAGAAAGCGATGAAACAAGCGCACGACTTAGTGAAACAGTGGAAAGAACAACAATAAGCCACTTTACTACACCATAATATATAAATGTCACACCAATTCTCCGCTATGCTCAGAATAGCCATACAAAGCAAAGGCCGCCTGCACGACGACACGATATCGCTCTTGCGCGAAGCCGACATCAAAATCAGAGAGTCAAAACGCACACTCCTTGTGCAAGCCAGTAACTTCCCCGTTGAAGCCCTCTTCCTGCGCGACGACGACATTCCCGAGACGGTTGCCACCGGTGTGGCCGATGTGGGCATTGTAGGGCTTAACGAACTTGAAGAAAAAGGTGCCGATTGCGAAATCGTTCGTCACTTAGGCTTCGGTGCTTGCCGCCTCTCGCTCGCCGTGCCTAAGGAAGAAGCCTATAGCGGGCCACAATGGTTTAACGGCAAGACGATAGCCACCTCCTACCCCGCCATACTACGTCGGTATCTAAAACAACAGAGGCTCACCGCCACCATACACGTCATATCAGGCTCCGTTGAGATAAGCACTGGCGTGGGATTAGCCGATGCTATATTCGACATTGTCTCTTCAGGAAGCACCCTGGTAAACAACAACCTCCGCGAGGTAGAAACAGTGATGCAAAGCGATGCCGTCCTTGTGGCACGTAAAAATTTAGAACCCGAGAAACGTGCCGTACTCAACGAGATGCTCTTCCGCTTCGATGCCATAAAGAATGCCGAGACAAAGAAGTATGTGCTTCTCAATGCACCGGCAGAGAAAGTTGACGAAATCACAGCACTATTGCCCGGCGTAAAAAGCCCCACCGTGATGCCACTGGCCGAGAGCGGGTGGTGCAGTATTCATACCGTGATTGACGAAGACCGTTTCTGGGAACTCATAGGCAAACTCAAAGCCGCCGGTGCGCAGGGCATCCTTGTGATGGACATTGAAAAGCTAATTGCCTAAACACACTATGCAAACATTCCTCAATCCTGCGCGCGAAACGTGGAAAGAGTTGGCACAACGCCCACTCTTCGACCTCACAACGCTCTTCGCCAAGGTGCAACCCATCCTCAACAAAGTGCGTACAGGCGGCGATGAAGCCTTGAGAGAGTTGGAACAACGTTTTGACCACGCACGGCTTCAGGACATAGCCGTTCCCGATGCCGTACTCTCCAGTGCCGAGGCGGAGCTCCCTCAGGAACTCTGCGAAGCCATTCGCACCGCATACCATAATATATATACCTTTCACGCCGCACAACGCTTCGCTCCCATCGTAGTAGAAACACAAGCGGGCATCATTTGCGAGCAACGCGCCGTGCCGATAGAACGCGTGGGGCTTTATATCCCCGGCGGCACAGCACCGCTCTTTAGCACCGTGCTGATGCTCTCTGTACCGGCTACAATAGCAGGCTGCCAAGAGATAGTACTCTGCACACCGCCCGCTGCCGATGGGTCGGTAAATGCTGCCATACGCTTTGCGGCTCATCTTTGCGGAGTGAAAAAGGTTTATCGCATAGGCGGCGCACAGGCCATAGCCGCTATGGCCTACGGCACGGAGAGCGTGCCGCGCGTGGATAAAATCTTCGGCCCCGGAAACCAATATGTTATGGCAGCAAAACAACTTGTATCGCTCAGCCACGTAGCCATTGATATGCCTGCTGGCCCGAGCGAGGTAGAAGTATTGGCCGATGACACGTGCCGCCCCGACTTTGTGGCAGCCGACCTCTTGAGCCAAGCCGAACACGGCGTAGATAGCCAAGCAGTACTCGTCACCACAAGTCGCCAAGTAGCCGATGCCGTGGCACAAGAAACAGAGCGACAACTCTCGCTATTGTCGCGGAAAGACATAGCAGCACAATCCATAGAGAACAGCCGCATCATCGTCTTTGAAGACGACCTCACCGCAGCCATCACCTTTACAAACCTCTATGCGCCCGAGCATCTCATTATTGCCACGAAAGACCACCGCACCGTGGCCGACAAAATACACAACGCGGGCAGCATCTTCCTCGGCAACTATAGCTGCGAGAGTGCCGGAGACTATGCCAGCGGCACCAATCACACTCTGCCCACCAAAGCGTGGGCAAGGAGTTACAGCGGGCTTTGCTTAGATAGTTTTCAGCGTAAGATGACCTTACAAGAAATCTCACCCGAAGCCCTTGCCCTTTTCGCCCCCGTGGTAGAAACAATGGCCAGTGCCGAACAACTTGATGCGCACCGCGAGGCGATGCGCCTGCGCCGCTGTTCGTTGGAATAACTCCATAGCGAATACCTTTTATACTAAAAAACTCCCCCCAATTTCCTTTCTTTGAATGAGTACACCTGACTGGCAATCCCTTGTTCGCCCAAACATCTGGCATCTTGCGCCCTATCGCTCTGCCCGCGACGAATATAGCGGCACCGATGCGCACGTCTTTCTTGATGCCAACGAAAATCCTTACAACCGCCCCTATAATCGCTATCCCGACCCCTTGCAACGCGAGCTAAAACAGCAGGTTTCGCGCGTTAAAGGTGTGCCCGTTGGAAACATCTTCCTCGGCAATGGCAGCGACGAAGCCATAGACCTTATCTATCGCGTATTTTGTAGGCCGAGCAAAGACAACGTTGTTGCCATAGAACCCACGTATGGTATGTACAGCGTGTGTGCCGCCATCAACGACGTGGAATACCGGCGCGTCACGCTTGAAGCCCACTTCTCACTGCGTGCCGATAAACTGCTGCAAGCCTGTAGTCAGAACACCAAAGCCATTTTTATTTGTAGCCCCAACAATCCCACGGGTAACGCTATGGAACGTAAAGAAATGTTGCGCCTGTGCGAAGACTTTAATGGCATTGTAGTGATTGACGAGGCATACGTTGATTTCCAGCGCGAACCGTCTATCGTCTCAGAGTTGTCGGCACACCCTAACCTCGTGGTGCTTCAAACACTCTCCAAGGCTTGGGGCAGTGCCGCAATACGTCTTGGTATGGCCTTTGCACACGAAACCGTCATCGGCTTTTTCAATAAGGTAAAGTATCCGTACAACGTCAATCACCTCACACAGGAACAGGCCTCTGAGATGCTCCACCACATTGACGACGTAGAGAAATGGGTACACCTTATTCTTGATGAACGTCCCAAGGTGATGCGCGCCGTGAGCGAACTACCTTACTGCAAAGAAGTATTCCCCACCGAAGCCAATTTCTTCTTGGCCCGTATGACTAAGGCCGATGCGCTCTACAACTATCTTGTGGAACGTGGCATCGTGGTACGCAACCGTAGCCGCGTAACACTTTGCCAAGATTGCCTGCGCATCACCATCGGCACGCCCGCCGAAAACACCGCCTTGATAGCCGCTCTGCGGCAGTGGGAGGGATAACATCATAATGTCCTCTTGCGCAAATAAAAAAAATAGTTTTAACGCCAATACTATGCTCCGCAAAGCCCTTTTTATAGACCGCGACGGCACCATTATCCAAGAGCCTGCCGACGAGCAGATTGATAGCTTTGACAAATTGCAGTTCGTTCCCGGCGTACTGAACGCTTTGTCGGAAATACGCTGCAAAACGGACTACGAATTCATCCTCGTCTCCAACCAAGACGGGCTCGGCACCAACAGCTTTCCCGAAGAAACCTTTTGGCCCGTCCACAATTTTGTAATGCAAACACTCAAAGGCGAGGGCATTACATTTGAAGCCGAGCACATCGACCGCCACTTCCCCGCCGACAATGCACCCACACGCAAGCCCGGCACAGCAATGCTCACGCGCTATATGAACGGCGACTACGACCTCAGTGCCTCCTATGTGATTGGCGACCGCGACACAGACGTACAACTCGCTAAAAACATCGGTTGTCGCGCACTTAAGCTCGGCGAGGGTATGGACTGGAAACGTATTGCCGAAATCCTACTCGTAGGCGAGCGTTACGCCACTACGCGACGCGTCACAGCCGAAACAGACATCTATGTGGAAATCTATTTAGACAATCCGCAAGTGTGCGACATTAGCACCGGGCTGGGTTTCTTTGACCACATGCTACAACAAATCGCACATCACGGCGGCATAGGCTTGAAGGTAAAAGCGCAAGGCGACCTTCACGTAGATGAGCACCACACCGTGGAAGACACCGCCATCGTATTGGGCGAGTGCCTGCGCAAAGCCGTCGGCAACAAACTCGGACTGCAGCGCTATGGCTTCTCTTTACCTATGGACGACTGCCTCTGCAGCGTGGCGTTAGACATGGGTGGACGTCCCTGGCTCGTTTGGAATGCTGAATTCAAACGCGAACGCATAGGCGATGTGCCGGCAGAGCTTTTCTTCCACTTTTTCAAGAGCCTCAGCGATGCCGCCGCAATGAACCTCAACATTCAAGCCCAAGGCTCTAACGAACACCATAAGATAGAAGGCATCTTTAAGGCCTTTTCCCGTGCCTTGCGTATGGCATTGCGACGTGATACGAACTGCCTACTCCTCCCATCCTCAAAAGGAACTCTCTGAAGGTGGGTTCTATTAATTCGCTCTGGTTAAAAACCCCATCTATGTCAAACTTAACCGTGGAAATTCATAGAACCCACCTTAAAAGCTCACCGTTCAATATGTATAAATACCTTCCGCTCTTTCTGCTACTACTCTTCTCCTGCAATCACATTGATTTGGTTGACGACGAAGAAGAAAACACCGACACGAACACGGAGAACACCAACCCCTCCTCCGATGAAGAGGGAGACGTACTCTCCGTGGCCGACATCATTGGCGGCACTGGTCAGGAAAACATTGTTTTTGTAGATGGATACATTGTGGGCTACATCAAGGGGAATAGTCTTTCAGGGGCTGTGTTCGGTTTGCCCAGCGAAGAAATAAACACCAACTTTCTGCTTTCTGATAGTCCTGACGAAACGGACATCGAAAACATTATTCCAGTTGAACTTCCTCGGGGAGAAATGCGCGATGAACTCAATCTTCTTGATAATCCCGAACTTTTGGGTTGCAAGATACGTATTGAAGCCTATGCTACCACTTATTTCCGTGTAAACGGCCTTAAGCGACTGTATTCTTACGAATTATTGTCTGACGAGGAGTCAGAGGAGGGTTCCGACGAGCCAGATAGCGAATCCGACAAGGGGTTGAGCCTGCCTATTGACCACGAGGCCCTGTTTACAGGCGAAGGGCGATAGATTAAGGCACGCTTCATAATCTACATACGAATGACACTCCACTTCCACATACCTTATAGGTGTCATCCAGGCGAAACCCTGCGCGTGGCATATTGTTTAATGCCTCAGGGCACTAAAGCCAGGCTGACGCTCCAAAGCACCGACGGCGAAAATCACACCGCCGAGCTAACTATAACCGACACCACAGAAATACGTTACCGATACGAGGTGGTTGATAAAAGCGAAAACCTTTTACGCAGCGAAACGATTGCACCGCATCGTGTGAAGATAGAGGGCGACACAGCAATTGTCCTCTGTGACCAATGGGGCGAGGACACGCCCGAGCCCGCCTTGCTCCGAGGCCGGTTTGCCGAGGCAGCATTTCGCACGAGACGCCACACACCGCTCACCGAGCACGAGTTTGTGTTTCGCCTCTTCGCCCCCGAGCCTCCTGCGGGCTATCGGTGGGCTATCAGCGGCGACACCGAATGCCTTGGTCGTTGGAACGAACAAAACGCCGTACCCCTCGTTTGCACCGCCACATACCAATGGGAAGCCTCAGCCGACATCGAAGCATTCGCCACCGGCGCACGCTATAAATACATCTTACTTCCGGAGGGAGGAGGCCACGTAATATGGGAGAGAGGCGAAGACCGCGTGATGTCGGACGTACCATTTATAGAAGGCGCACGCTATCTCCATACCGATACCCACGCACGCTTTGACCTACAACCGTGGCGCGGTGCTGGTGCAGTAGTACCCGTTTTTTCCCTCCGCAGCAAAGGCAGTCAAGGCATCGGCGATTTTGGAGACCTTTATTCTTTTGTAGAATGGGCGGCAGGTTGCGGTATGCGCGCTGTACAAATCCTTCCCATCAACGACACCACCACAAACGGGATATGGACAGATTCCTATCCCTATAGTGCTATCAGCGTATTCGCCCTCCATCCGCTCTATCTCGACTTGCGCGAATGGCAAGGCTCGCCACTCTGGACAGCGGAGCGCGAAGCCGAATTTTCCGCCTTAGAGGACGAGACGCTTAACTATGATGCGGTATTCAAGGCCAAGACACGTTTCCTCCACGCCCTTTATAAGGCCTACGGCAACGACACGTTGCAGTGTGATGGCTGCCAACAATTTATTGCCAGTAATCATCAGTGGTTGCGCCCGTATGCCGTATTCTCCTATCTTCGCGACCGTGAGGGAACAACAGACTTCCGACGCTGGGGAGAATTTGCGACCTACGACAACAAGCGTATCAGCCTTCTCCTACAAAGCGATGCTGCCGCTCAACACGGAGCAGGCTTCTACGTATATGTGCAATACCTCCTCCACCGGCAAATGACACGTGTACACGAATGTGCACATCGCCTCGGCGTGGTACTCAAAGGCGATATTCCCATCGGTGTATCACCCTGCGGAGTGGATGCCTGGACAGACAGCAAGCTGTTTCACTTTAACGGCTGTGCGGGCGCACCTCCCGATTTCTTCTCGCGCCACGGTCAAAACTGGGGTTTCCCTACCTATAATTGGGAAACAATGGCGCAAGACAACTATGCCTGGTGGCGTGCACGTTTCAGACACATGGCGCACTACTTCGATGCCTACCGCCTTGACCACGTACTTGGTTTTTTCCGTATTTGGGAAATCCCCACAGAGCAGTGCTACGGCGTTCTCGGACACTTCCGCCCTGCACTACCCCTCACCCGCGAAGAAATACACAACGCCGGCTTCACCGCCCACCCCGACGAGTTATGCCTCGCATCGTGTTCCTACGCCACAGCATCCTCGCTCCTCAGCGATGAAGAAATCAACACTTATCTCCAAGAAACGAACGGACGTTTTTACCTTAAAGAGATTTGCAACAACCAATCGCGCATTCACTGGCTCATACGCAACAAAAAACTCCGCGAGGCACTTTGTGACCTCTGCGAAGAAGTACTCTTTATCCGCGATCAAGAACATCCCGACCGCTACCATCCCCGCATTATGGCACAAGGGACGGCACGTTATCAAGAATTACCCGAACCACTACGCGAAGCCTTCGACCGCCTACACGAGGATTTCTTTTTCCACCGCCACAACGACTTCTGGGCTGCTGAGGCGATGAAGAAATTGCCCGCAATGATTGGCAACCCAATAGACTTGGACGCAGCCGATGACCTATTGCTTCCTTGCGCAGAAGACTTAGGCTTCGTACCGGCGAGCGTACCAGGCGTGCTGGCAAAACTACATATCCTCACCTTAGAAATTCAGCGGATGCCCAAGACCCCGTGGACGCGCTTTGGCCATCCAGCAGATTACCCTTATCTAAGTGTCTGTGCTACGGGTACACACGATATGTCGCCTTTCCGTCTCTGGTGGCGCGAAAACCACGAACAAACCGAAGCCTACTGGCATGAGATACTGCACCGAACGGGTGAGCCTCCCCAAGAGGCCGATACAGAAACGTGTGAGGCTGTAATGAGCGACCACCTCGGCTCTGCGAGTATGCTCTGCCTACAAGCGTTGCAGGACTGGCTGGCCATAAGCCCCTATCTGCGGCACACCGACCCGACAAAAGAACAAATAAACGACCCCGCTAACCCACACCACAACTGGGCGTATCGTATGCACCTTACGCTTGATACGCTACGAGCCGACACAGGATTTTCCGAGAAAATTCGTGGTCTTATCGCCCGCAGTGGACGTTTTTAGCTTTTAGATAGGTCGAGCGCGGGGCCAGGCTTTACGGTTTGGCCATCCGTGTGTACAAGGCCGCTGGCCTTAGCCTTACCTACAAGAATATGGGCAATCTTCTCGCCCACATGCAAACGAGCCTTGAGTTCTTTGATAAGCCGATTGTGAGAGATGACGGGCTTCTTCACCTCGGTAAAAACCTCCCGGAGTACTCCAGCAAGACGCTCTGTGTCGCCAGCCAGATTGCTATGACCACGATGCTTGAAAAAGTAGAGTACAAGCAGAAAGACAACGATACCAAGCACGATGGCAATTGTTGTTGTAGTAATGATAAGTGGCATTGGCATAGTCTTTTTGTTTATGGTTTTGATATTCTGCGAGCAAATATAGATAATGTTTACCAATCTGCACGACTTTGCGCAGAGAAAAACGTATTTTTGCCGCGCAAAACGAAACACACTCATTTTTTCTTATGGACGAGATTAAACACGCTCCCGAAGTTAGTGAAGACGAACTCACAGGTGACAAATCGTTTGACCGCTGGCGACGCCTCATTGGTGCCTTTTGTGCTCCCCTGTGTGCCTTATTAGTATGGTACGTGGACATTCCAGGGTTGTCAGACCAGGCTCACACGCTTCTTGCTATTATGACGCTTGTGGCACTCTGGTGGATAACAGAGCCAGTACCCATTCCTGTAACATCACTCATAGGCCCCACACTCTGCGTAGTATTTGGTGTGGTAAGTATGAAAGAGGCTTTTGCTGCCTTTGGCAACCAGATGATTTTTCTCTTTATGGGCGGTTTTATCATAGCCAAGGGAATGATGGTCAACGGTCTTGACAAACGCATCGCTTACGGCATTATTTCTATGCCGTGGGTGGGCGATAGCCCGCGACGCATCTTCATTGCCATAGGAATGGCTTGTATGCTTTGTTCGGGATGGATTAGCAATACTGCTACAGCTGCTATGATGTTTCCTATCGCCTTAGGATTGCTCGAAGCCATTCGTGAAATGATGGCAAACAATGGACGCGAAATAAATCTCCATTCTTATAAATACGCCACGGGATTGATGCTTATGACGGCCTATTCGTGTTCCATCGGTGGTGTACTCACCCCTATCGGTACACCTCCAAACATTATGATGCTCGGGTTTCTCTCCGAGAAAAGTGCCGACTATCATATCACGTTCTTTCAGTGGATGACGTGGGGTCTTCTGGCTATGGTGATATATTTTATCATTGCATACATTGTGCTATGGAAAATGTTCCCTGCCGATGTAAAACATATTAAAGGTGCGCAAGACTTTATCCGCAGCAAGAAACGCGAACTCGGAAGTTGGACTACCGCGCAAAGAAACACGCTCTTGGCTTTCTTAGTGGCTGTGGTGTTGTGGGTGACACCTGGTGTGCTGAGCGTGGTGTTCGGTAATGAGAGTGTTGAACTGAAAGCATACAACAAGGTGTTCCCCGAAGCCGTGGTTGCAATGATTGGAGGTCTCTTAATGTTCTTCTTGCCTACAAATCGGCACTTCACACGAATGACTTTACGCTGGAAAGATGCCGTGAAAGGTATTGAATGGGGTACGCTGTTGCTCTTCGGCGGCGGTTTAGCGATGGGCGGAATGATGTATAGCACAGGGCTCTCCGCTTGGATTGGCGACCAAATAATAGCAATGATGGGTGGCGAACCGAATGAAGCCATCTTTGTAGGTGTGTTCTGCGTTGCAGCGTTGTTGATGTCTGAACTCACCTCTCACACCGCTGCGGTAGGTATGATTGGCCCATTGGCTGTCGGTGCCGCGCTGAGTGCAGGCTTTAGCCCTATACCCGTAGCGGTAGGTATTGCACTATCGTCAAGTCTCGGATTTATGATGCCTGTTAGCACACCGCCGAATGCCATTGTCTATGCCAGTGGATACATACCCATTACAAAGATGATAAAGAGCGGGGCGATAATAGACTTTGTCGGCATTGCTTTCGTAACCATTCCCTTGGTACTCTATTTCGTCAGCTGGGTACTTGGGCTTTAAGCATCCCACGCTTTCGGTATAAAGACCGATACCGACTAAATAGCAAAAGACACAAGAGGGCTACGCAGCGTGCGTAGCCCTCTTGTGTCTTTTGCTTTTAGGTGGGTTCTATTCATTTCCACGGTTAAGTTTGACATAGATGGGGTCAATTAATAGAACCCACCTTTAGTATCCCCACGAAAGCGAGAGGAAGAAGTTTCGCCCTGGTAAGGGGTAGCCTTTGACGAGTTCGTAGCGTTGTTGAAAGATATTGTTGACTTCGGCAGTAAGGCGGAAGGCACGATAGTTATATGAGATAGCGATGTCGCTGGTGTACCAAGCGGGGCAGAAGTTTTCGGGCGTATTGGCTCGCTGGTCATATCGTTTACCAGTGTAGAGAAAACTATAGCGAACGGAAAAATCTCTCCAGTCGATGTGTGCTATAAAGCTACCACTATGGCGCGGGATATAGGGAATTTGATGACCATAGAAAGCATCGGCACGATCTGTGACATCACGTGCGCGCTCGTAGGTATATGTAGCGCGCAAGGCAAGGCACACGTTGCCGAACTGCCAATCGGACTGTGCACACATTTCTACGCCTTGAACACTTACACTTCCGAGGTTAAGCATTGTCCAGCGAAACATAGAAGCACCGGGTATTGCCACAATTTTGTCGTGTACCTTATTATAATAAGCATCAACAGATATTTCACCTCGGCGAAAGAGACCTGTAGGAAATAGTTCCCACGTACTACCAATATCAAGCTGCGCTGTTCGCTCGGGGCGTAATGCACTGTTGCCAACAAGTGTATAGTATAGGTCGCAGAGGGTAGGCATACGAAATATACGTTTAGCAAAAGCACGAACCACAAGAGGAGAATGCTCGGTGCAGCGATACGAAATGGATAAAAAAGGAGAGAGTTCAGTGCGTCGGGGGACGGATGAGGCCTGGCTCGTATGGTCATAAACCAATGTGGAAAGCAGGTTGCCTTGAAGGCGAAGCCCAGAAAGACGTGTTTCAGCAGCAACGGAGAGGTATGCCGTATGGCGCGTGGGATTAGGAAAATCATATAGATTTGCTAACATACGCTCCGCGCGATAATCGCCTGCTACGGCAAGTGAGAAGTGATGCAAGGTCAGACGGTGGGCAGAGGAAAGATAGAACGAGGCGGTACGATAGATGTTATCAACATAGATTGTAGCAGGGTCGGCTATAGGATCGTTGGTAAAACGCAGGCGGTCATAAGCCATTTTAGCAGTAGTGAGTGTTTGATAGTTGTCAAAGATCTGATGCCGCCAGTAGGCTTGCAGAAAGAGATTGGCGTCCCATTGGCGATCGCCACTTGTTGTCCTGCCTCGCACTACGGCACCTGGCAATCCTCGCTCGGAAGCGTAGAGATATGCTTTAACGCGCCAGTCGTCGCACAGGCTACTGCCACAAAGGGCGGCTTCTAAACGTAAAGCGTCAATATCGCTGTTGCGACGAACACCAGTAGTATCGTACGCCCCTACCACGCGATAGCGAAACGCATAGTTCCCATCGCTATGCACATATCCACCACCCACACTGGCGGCGATATTTTCAGCAAGGCGCACATCGGTGCGCAGGGTGGTTTGCAGCGCACCGAAAGAACCTGTACGCACCGCGACACGTGTATGATAGAAGCGGCGGGTGTCAGAAAGCGGAAAAGTGGGGCGGCGTGATTCTATGAAAAGTGCCGAGGCCGCTGCAAAATTGGCCGCAGGCTGAAGGAGCGAAGTGTGGTGGCCGTTATAAAGTGTCAACCGCTCCAGCTCCTCCAAGGAGAAACGTCCAAGGTCTATCGTACCATTTTGTGCCTGCGAGAGTGCCACACCATCAAGTACTACGCCGACGTGTTGCGAACCCATAGCACGCACATTGATGGTTTTAAGGCCTCCCACACCACCGTAGTCCTTTATTTGCACCCCGCTAAAATAGCGTAACGCATCGGCTACACTATGGGCGCGCAACTCCTGCAACTGCTCACCGCTGAGGCTGTTCGCAGACACCATATCTCCGTTGTGTGCAGGTGTGTGCCTGACTTCGGCAGCAGAGAGGCGAAGTGTATCGGTTTGTGCTTGAAGACAAAGCGAACTCGACGGAGTTACAAAGAAGAGAGCAATAAATCTGAAAATAATCCGCGCCGCAACAGAGGCTTTTCGGGACGAGGCTTGTATGCCAAGGGACGAGAAAGAGCCACACGCACTACGGACGCTCGCGATCATCAGCGTTTTCTTGGTTGTAGAAATTCTCTTCATCGTCATAGTCTTCATAACGATTATAGCGACGTTCTTCTTTCATAAGGCTATCAGGATAATTATTATTCCATCCATCCTGAGCGGTAAGGTAATATGGCTAATTCTTCCAGAATTGCTTTAGGAGTTGTGGCTGGCGCTCATCGGTGAGTACCTGATAAAAGCCAGGTTCGAGGCGGCCTATATATAATTCGTGACGTCCACGCGGTAGGCGGCGAATGGTGCGCCCCGTTTTATCTACAATAAGCACGGCACAATTTAACGTGTCGGGTACGACAAGGCGAGTATCTTGTGTGGGGAGCGTATCGCTCTGTGCGGCAGCAAGTATAGCCGGTACACTCTCACGCCCATAGCGGTCGCAGGCGGTAACAGCTATACGTGTCCACAACGCCGTGGGAAGCGCGGGGGTGTAGTCGTAGTGTGTTTCGCGAAGATAATAGGCCAAGGGTTGCGCATATTCCAAATCGTCCGACTGGTCGGAAAGGCGATAAACATTGTAGTATTCTGCGCCTTCAACAGGCGGCCACGAGAGATGGAGCGTCCAGCGTTGCTCACTAATTTCGGCACGCGGCATAGCAGGAAGTGGCTCGCGGGTACTCACCAAAGGTGGCACTAAAGCCTCACGGCTATAGAAGCGATTGGTACAATAGCGAAGAAGCCCTTTTTCATTGGCTAATAAAAACTTTGCACGAAAATAGGCTTGCCCCTGACCAAGCGAGCGTAAGAAGTTCATCTCACGCGTTATCGTTTCAAGAGGCCAGTTTTTCTCACGCGCCGAGAGGAAATAGATACCCAGGCCAGGAGCAATCGTATGCTGGTGGGAACGCTCGCTCCAATCTACGGCAAAAGGATAGAAATGCTCACCCGTAAAATACATCATAGGCAGTAGCAAATCCATTATTCCCTCGTTGAGCCACGCCACGGCATCTTGCGCCACGGCATCGCGGGCGTTCCAGCCGCGTGCACTATGAAGCGGAAGGTCGGCATATTTGCCCACGGGCGAACAACTCAGACACACCCAAGGCTTGATAGCACGCACAGCATTGTGGATAGCACGAACGGTGCGTGTGACATTCTCACGACGCCATTGTAAGCGACTTTGTCCCGCGCCATACTTGCGATAAGTGGCATCATCACGGAAAGGGATACTACTCTCTGGATAACGGATATAGTCGAGGTTTATGCCGTCCACATCGTAGCGCCGGACTATCTCAGCACATACGGCAGCAATATGCTCTGCTGTGCCTGGCACGCCAGGATCCATCATCCACTGATCGCCACAAAGTTGACAAAGTGACGGTTTGCATTTTGACAGGGCTTGTGACCCGAGGCGTTTGGCAGTAGCGGCTTTATGAATAGGATACGCCACGACCCAGGCATGCAACTGCATCTGTCGCTTATGACATTCGTCTATCACAAATTGCAACGGATCATAGCCAGGAGCACGGCCAGGCGTGCCAGTGATACAAGCGTCCCAAGGTTCTATTGACGAGGGGTAAACCACTGTGCCACGGACGCGAGTCTGGAAAAACACCACGTTAATGCCTGAAGCCTTTAGTCCATCAAGAATTCTACAAAGTTCTGCACGTTGCTGCACCTCGCCTTGCGACGTGGTGGCAGGGCGCGAGGGCCAATCAAGATTAGAAAGCGTGGTGAGCCAAACGCCACGCAATTCACGACGTGGCTGCTCCACAGTAGGGAGTACATCGCTGGCCGAAAAACACCAACGCGTAGGCTGAGCATAAGAGGCTGTCGCCAACAGGCTAAACCAAACAAGATATAGGAACAAACGAAAAGTCACGAAGAAAAGTTTAACTAAAGGTGGGTTCTATTTATTTCCACGGTTAAGTTTGACATAGATGGGGCTTTAACCTTTTGTCATCTTTCTGACAAAGCGAATTAATAGAACCCACCTAAAGGATTGCAAGGGCAAAAATACAATCTTTTACTGGTGCGCACCCCCAGTAGCGTCCAAAAACTTTGGCTTAAAAACCTTTTTGCCGACACAATGAATAGTGGTTAAGCGAATTTAAGTTACTTTTGCAACTTGAAAGACGTAGGCAAACAGCCTGTGGCACACGCTGAAAAGAAATCGCTAATAGAAAATGAAAAACTTGTTTCTGCATTTTCTCTTTATTGCAACACAGGAAAAGATGCTGGTGTAACAGCTTTTTTCAGCGATTTCTTCTTGAAAAAGCCAAAAACAGCAAGCACCGTCCACTTTCAAACGTTCACGCTTTATTAGGCAGGAATGACCTCCCAACTCGTCCTCGCGGCCTTGGCCGTATATATACTGTTGCTCTTTTTTGCCGCTCGTAGCAGCAAACCCGCGGCTAACAACGATGCCTTCTTTCGCGCTGGCCGCCGCTCGCCGTGGTGGCTCGTGGCTTTCGGAATGATTGGCGCAAGTGTTAGCGGAGTGTCGCTGGTCAGTGTACCAGGCTGGGTACGCACTACTGGTATGACCTATCTGCAAATGTGTGCAGGCTTTTTTGCCGGATACCTGGTCATTGCTGCCGTGCTACTACCGCTATATTATCGGCTACGACTTACCAGTATCTACGCCTACCTCGGCTTACGCTTCGGGCCAAAGAGCCGACGAACGGGGGCAGCATTCTTCTTGCTTAGCAAACTCACCGGAGCGGCTGCACGGCTATACTTAGCCTGCATTGTACTCCACGAACTCGCGGCGGCACCTCTCGGACTGCCATTCCCTGCAACAGTGGGCATCGTGCTTCTATCCATTTTTCTCTATACACGGCGCGGAGGCATCCACACAATCGTACGCACCGATGCCCTGCAAACTCTCTGCCTCATAGTAGCCACAATAGCACTCGTGGGGGTGGTGGCAGAAAAAATGAGTTTAACACCCGATGCTATTGTAGCCACCATTAGTAGAAGCCCTATGGGGCGTGTATTTGACTGGGACATTCACGGCCAACAGTTTTTTGGGCGACAGTTTATCAATGGTATGTTTATCACCATTGTAATGACAGGACTTGACCAAGATATGATGCAAAAAAATCTGACGTGTCCGCGTCTGCGTGATGCTAAGAAAGATATGTGCCTCTATGGAGCAGCTTTCTTGCCGCTCAATCTCTTGTTCCTCTCCTTAGGCGTATTGCTCTACTCCTTCGCCAACAACGAAGGCATCCTCCTGCCCACAGAGGGCGACCGCGTGTTGCCTTATTTAGTAAGTAGCGGCGCGTTGGGTTCGTTTGTCGTTTTTCCTTTTACAATCGGTGTTGCAGCCGCAGCATTGTCAAGTGCCGACAGTGCCATTACAGCACTTACCACAAGCATCTGCGTTGACTTTCTTGGAGTGGAACGAAAGGATTATGGCGAAAGCCGAGCCGAAAGCCACCGCCACCGCGTGCATCTGCTTGTGACAATCGCCTTTGCTCTATGCATTGCCGTCTTCCACACAGTAGGCAATGGCACGGTTATAGACACCATTTATCGGATGGCAGGCTATACCTACGGGCCGCTCCTCGGACTATATGCCTACGGCATCACTACCGACAAACTCGCAGCCCATAAACACGCAGCCCCACCCCACGCCAACACACGTGCCGATGCGTTAATCCCATTCATAGCATGCGCCGCACCTATTGCCTGTGCTGTATTAGACTACTTAGCCCCACGCCTCTGGCACTACACTTTCTCCTACGAACTCTTGCTCATTAACGCTTTGTTCACTATACTCCCTCTGATGATGATTAAAGTGAATAATTTAGAAAGACTTAACGACTCTGCACTATGACAGCCACACATAAGATAACACGCGAAACACACCTCGGAGTAGCCACCATCTACACCTTAAAAGTAATGCCTGCAATGCTCGCCATGGGATATGCAGTTTACTACCTCCTGCTCTCTTTCAACATAGAATTACTGGAACTTTATCGCATCTGCGATGTCTCGCTCTTGCCTCTCATATTTATGTATCTTTGCTCCTATGCCTTTAGATTTTGCACCTACCACCGCGTATTCCTCCACTACATACTCTCTTCTAACATCATAGAGTATTGGGAACAAGGCTACGGCATCCCTATTACCAACGATGCACTACTCCATCTGCGACTCTTACTCATCATTCCTACACTCATAATCGCCATTTACTACTATGCTACACGCCATCAAAAAAATCCTGTTACAACTCGTCGATGAGATTGATGCAGGCAACTCCAACCTCACCGAGGAAGAAACACTCCAGCTACTCAACACCCTCAAAGCCATCCACGAACCACGCATCAGCAAATACCAAGCCTGCCAACTACTCGGCATAAGTCGCGCTACCTTTGATAACTTAGTGCGTGATGGCAAACTGCCCCGCGGCACAAAACAACAAGGATTCAAGGAACTCTCTTGGAAAAAAAGCGAAATATTCCAGTTCGCCGCCGAACGACAAAAGCCACAGGAAACGTAGTAGCACCCCGGCATCTGCGGCATTAAGCACGCCAAAGGTGTGAAACAAAAGGTTTTTTACCTTTTCATTTGGTTTGACAAAAAAATCGCCCTATATTTGCAACGTTCAAAACCACAACATTCCTGGTCTGAACACCAACATAGATATCTGAAGCACTAAGCTCCGACTTGTGGTTAGAAACGTAGGAAATTTCAGTTGCCAAGTATGATGTTTAGTGGTTCACGTTAATAGCGTGGACTGCCAAACCAATTCCTGCAACAAAGGTTCTCCTACGACCTCTAATCAAAGATTTGGTGAGAAGTCTGCGCTTTTTGTGTGAGAGATTTAGCATCGTGTGCTAAAACCAAACATTATTAAATAGGGCGTTTACAGCATATAGTAAGCATCGTTAGACATAAAATCCTAATAAACGTATTTTTGCACAGTGAAAATCAACGTTCGTTCTCAACAGACTTATGCTCCACAAGGTAAAGCTGAAACAAGTTTCGCTTTGCTCTTCTGGCTTAACGCAAAAGTTCATAAAACATATAGATTCAATCAGTTTCTAACAGTGTGTGCGTATGTTCTGGTATCCTCTTTATATATATCATGTGATCAGACTGTATATGTTACACCCAAAGGCACACATTTTCATCTGAAAAAGGACTGTGTGAAGCATCATGAAATAAAAAGTATGTCGCTTGATGATGCAAAGGAATTTTATGAACCTTGTGGGAAATGTGCTAAAGATTATACTCATCTAAGAAAATA